>Ga0208279_1000113_pt1 | contig 75530 bp, 75 predicted proteins | sample AntAceMetag02UKM_FD_184766 | JGI IMG/M metagenome (GOLD analysis project Ga0208279, IMG submission 184766) | Saline lake microbial communities from Ace Lake, Antarctica - Antarctic Ace Lake Metagenome 02UKM (SPAdes) (version 2) | ecosystem: Environmental > Aquatic > Non-marine Saline and... | reverse complement strand
CATACCGGCGCGCTAATTGTGCCTGGGTAGCTTCCCCTGCCAGGTATTCCTCAACAACCTGACTCTTAAATGCCTTGCTGAACTTCCTCCCGCCTGCCATGAACCTTCCTCCTCGCGACTCTCCAGATAATTTAGTGATTACCTCTCTCATTTGTCCAGTCGTAGGGGTTCACTCCAGAATTCACCACGAAGAGCACGAAGGACACGAAAGACACGAAGAATAAAATTCTATGGGCCGTAGCCCGCTGTGTAATTGAAACGCACAGAAAAACATGTTCAGGGTTGTTGAAGTTGCGCCATCAGCGGTCCATTTAACCCCTTCGTGTCCTTCGTGGTGAAACAATTCCGTGCCTCTTTGAGAGCCTTGGCGCTTCCCCATTTCTTCATTTTCAGAAGGTTGGACGGGGGATACACCGGATTACGAGAAACAAGCAGTTGCCATCCCCTAATCCCTACCCCTTTAATCCGTAATCCTGTCTCCTGTCACCGATTGACCGCGTGGATCGCCCGTCCGAGGGCGGCCTCTGCCGCTTCCTTCAGGCCCTCGGGGAGGGTGGGGTGTGCGTGCACGCCGTCGGCGATTGCTTCCAAGGGAAGGCTATTCTGCACCGCCATCGCTGCCTCGGCAATGAGCGATGATGCGTCGGCTCCGATGATCTGCGTTCCAATGAGGCAATGGGAATCCGCCTCGGCGACTACCTGGAAGAAGCCATCCGGCTCGTTCATGCCGAGAGCCTTGCCCAATGCAGCATACGGGAAGCGACCGACGATGACGTTGTACCCTTCTTCTTTCGCCTTCTTCTCGGACAGGCCAACCGAGGCGATCTCAGGATCGGTGAAGATTGCTTGTGGGATGACCCGCTCTCTTCCACCGGGCACTGCATCCGTTCCTCTGACTAAATACTCAGCAAGCACAAGCGCGTCGTTTGATGCCCTATGGGCGAGCATCGGCCCGGCCACGATATCGCCGATTGCATACACGGTTTCTGTGCTCGTCTGCAGGTTTTCATCGACTTCGATGAACCCACGGCGATCAGGCTCTATACCCACGTTCTCTAGGCCAATGCCGCGCGAGTTCGGCCGTCTTCCCACGGCAAGCAGAACACGACTGGCAGGAAGCGTATCACTATTCTTTGTATGAACCATCGCACCACTTGCCGTCTCATCCAGAGAGGTGGCAGCGGTGTCGGTTTGAATCGTGATCCCCTGTGCTTTAATCGCGCGCTTCAACGTTGCGATGGTGCGCCGATCGACGTCGATACCCGGAAGAATCTCCGGCATCATCTCAAGAATCGTCACCTCGCTTCCGAGGCGGTTGTAGATCGTAGCGATCTCCAGGCCGATCACTCCACCTCCTATGACGACTAACCTCTCCGGAAGCTCGGTAAGTTCCAGAGCATCGTCCGATGACCAAACACGCGGGTCCTCGAAACTGAAGCCGGGGATTTCGATCGGGGATGATCCGGTGGCAACAACAATTCTCTCGGCTTCGAGCGTCTCACCTGTAGAGAGATCGATCCTCCCTTCGCCAGTGATGGTGCCGCGAGCGGAGATGACCGTTACCTTGTTTGCCTTGAGCAGGCTGGCGACCCCGTTCACTAAGCGCGAAACAACCCCATTCTTCCACTCGGCGAGCACAGGCAGGTCGACGCTAGGTGCAGCAAAGGAGATCCCCATTGAAGTTGCACTATCGGCGCGCTCAATCAGCTTCGTCGCCGAGTAGAGCGCTTTTGTAGGGATGCAGCCCCGGTTCAAGCAGACGCCTCCCAGGTCGCGCTCTTCGATGAGCGCTACGTTCATACCCAGTTGCGCCATCCGAATTGCGGCAACATATCCCCCCGGTCCAGCACCGATTATCGCTACATCGTATTTCATTCCTCTCATCTCCGTCAGCATAGGTTATCCGTCCTGGTCTGATTCGGCAACGGGGTGTGTCTATGAAAGGAGGGGGCCCAAAGCCACTGACCGTATGTGGGCAGCCAATCACCAAAGATGAACACGAAGAAGCGTAACGTACTTCGAGCAACACTGGGATTCTTCTTTATCCTCATGTTTTGCCTCACTGAAGCACAGAGTCCGATCGGAGGTGCCCTGGTCGATGCAGCAAGTACAATAGCAAGCGCATCATGGAGAAACTCCTTTCACCCTCTTTACGAGAGATGGTGCTTGAAATGACTGGGAGTCAGGCCCAAGGAAGTCGAGACGGGAGTGATTCCAGCCAAGGCATGAAGTTGTCTAGTGATCTGAAGGCACATTCTGCTACCGGCTGTGTTCTTACATTGCGCCAGCGGGGTAGAACATTTATCATGGATTGTATTGCTTTTTCGGTATACTCCAAGAATTCGAATTCCAAAGGAGAACTAATCATGAAGAAGATAGGTATTTTGCTGATTTTGACTTCCCTTGCCGCTGGACTTGCCCTGGCGTTGATCGGGTGTGGCGCTAAGGAGACCACAAGTTCGCAGGGCCCGGCAACCACGACTACCGAGACCGAGACGCACCCGGCGACAACTCCACCAGCCCCAGAGACCCCGGCAGTGTCGACGCCGCCGACACCTCCTGCTGAAGAGCCGGTAACCACCGAAGCCCCAGTAGTTCAGCCCGAAGTTCCAACTCCGGAGACGCCCGCTGTCGATGTGGATGTGAATGCTACGTTCTCTAAGTCGGTCCAGGCTCTTCGGTCACTCTCTAGCTACCGGTACAGAACGGTCATGAACTACGAAGGGACTGAAGATGGGGTCGCTGATTCCGGAACCCTCGAAGTCCTCGGAGAGTACTCCACTCCGGATCGGTATCACCTGACAGTCAGTGATTCCTCGGAGGACACGCGAAGTGAGTTTGTCAAAATTGGTAACGCACTCTGGGTGTATGACGATGGAGAGTGGACGAAGGTGCCGGAGATGGCTGTAACTGCCATGTCACAGGGCATATTCAGTTTTGCCCTCGATTTCGTTTGGGGGACGCTGGCTGAGAGTCTGGAGACAGGAGCGAACTTCGTGGCCAAGGAGACAGTCAACGGGACCAAGAGCTTGCACTACTCATCTACCAACTCAGACTGGGAGAAGGGCGTTGGAGAAGGCTTTGGCAACACTCACGGTGACATCTGGGTCGCCGAAGCGGGTTACCCGGTGAAGTTTGTGTTGACTGCCTCGGGGACGGACGAGGAAGGTAACTCTGGTTCGGTCGAGTGGCGCGCCGACGTGACTGACGTCGACTCGCAGGTCACGATTTCAGCTCCCACGGAGGAGTGATTCGGGAGCATCCGACGCTGCGGGACACCGCTAGTTAAGGCGAAGGATGTTTGATGTCGAACGCTGGTCACTAGCACTTGTCCTCATTCCTTCGTCCAAGGATCTCGTTGCGTTTTCGCCTCCGGAAGCGATTTCGCACTTGTGGGCCACTCTTGTGAGTCACCACAAGGCTCTAGGCGCGCTCGTTCAGCCTAGCCGGGCACATCAAGAACAATCGATGGTAAAACACTTATTGGTACCCCCGAGAGGATTCGTAACCTCGGCTGTCCTTCGGACAGCTTCTGAGTTTCACGTTTTGCAAAACTCACGGAAGTGCTCACCACCCGAAGATAAAGCGAAGGTGGGGCAGGTTCATCGTGCAGCTCCTGCCTCGCCTTCGCTTTACCCCCGAGAGGATTCGTAACCTCGGCTGTCCTTCGGACAGCTTCTGAGTTTCGCGTTTTGCAAAACTCACGGAAGTGCTCACCACCCGAAGATAAAGCAAAGGTGGGGCAGGTTCATCGTGCAGCTCCTGCCTCACCTTCGCTTTACCCCCGAGAGGATTCGAACCTCCGACCTACGGTTTAGGAAACCGTTGCTCTATCCAACTGAGCTACGGGGGCATTTAGAACTCTTCAAGCATTAGGTAGAGCTGTTTGGCCGCTGCTTGCTCCGCCTCTTTTTTGCTTCGTCCGCGTCCGTTTCCGCGATGACCAGCTACAGCGACTGTCACCGCAAATTGCGTGCGGTGCGCCTTGCCTTTTGTATCGCTTACTGCATAGGAAGGGCGGCATGCGAACAGGCGCTGAGCCGTCTCCTGCAGCAGGCTCTTGTAGTCACCGGTAGCGGATTGTTCGCTCATACAGCGCTCGATTTCGTCCGTCAGGTAGCGCATGACGAACCGCGCTGCGTAGGAGAATCCTCGTTCGAGGAATATCACGCCAATCAGGGCCTCAAAGGCGTTTCCAATGTTATTCGGTCGCTCGCGGCCCTGGTTTGCTTCTTCGCCCTTCCCCAGGCGTATGTATTGTGGAAGGTCAATCTCCTTTCCTTTTTCGGTGAGCATCGGTCGACTAACGACCACGGACTTCGCCTTGGTCAGCTGTCCTTCATCTTCATCCGGGTACTGCTTGTACAAGTAGCTCGTCACCGCGAGCCCAATGACCGCGTCGCCGAGGAATTCCAACCGCTCGTTTGACCCTCTCGGATCATTCTTCTCATTCGAATACGAGCTGTGTAGAAGGGCTTGCTCCAACACCTCTGGAGCGATTTTCAGTCGAAGCTTCTTTGCCAACTCTTCAATGGGTCCTGCTTTCATGATATCTACTTCCTTCGCTCGACCATCCTGAGAATTCCCCCCTCGGCAGTCGACGTGTCTGGCACATTATCCGCTCTTTGACCCGATGCAGCAACTGTACTCGATAGCGCATAGCAGGGATCGAGCTCTTTCCACAGAAGAATAGGGATGTGCCTGCGGATAGTGTCAGCTGTCACCTCATCCCCGACCGTGCGCACAAAGTATCCATCTTCCCAACACTGCCCTCCCCATAAAAGGTGAGCGCCCGACACTTTTTGATTATGTGAAGCAGTCGGATACCGTCTAAGAATGGCATGCACCTGACGGCGTTTCGCGCCGCCACTGATGCTTTGTCGTTACACCCACTCTAGGGCGAAGGTATCATACCATGTGAATCGGAAGAAGGGGCTGGCAATGAAAGGCAAACCGGAAGAGATCTTCAACTCTTTCGTTTGTATTCAATCTTCATAAGAACACAAGCCTAGCCTCTCGCCCGCTCACTAACGCTCTCTCAAGGCCTGCTTGCGCACGGACATGCACAGGCAGGGCCGAGATCGCCAAGAAACACATTCTCTTTTGCTGCTCTCCATACTTCATTCTTTCCTTGGCGCTCTTTGCGTCTTTGCGAGAGGATGCTTCTGGTCTCTTATCCCCGGCCATATTCCGCCTCCCGACTATCGGGAATCTCCGTGACTCGACGATCATGGCGTTACGTTAATCCGCAGACTGATGCCTATCAAGTCTTTTCTTAGGTTTTTCCTTGACATTACAAGAATGGACTCATAGACTGCGTATGGTCGTGAGAATGATTGCCCGGTAAGAGGGAGATTTTGGATAGAATAACAAATTAGGTTTGAACTCTCCGGCCGAAAGGCGTGCAAAGGAGAATGCGAAAAAGGTAGCGTAGATTGATAAACACAGAGAGAAAAGAACTGTTCGACAGTTGGGCATTGGGATACGACCAAGCATTATCGAAATCGACGGGCCAATACCCCTTCGATGGATACGATGATGTTTTGTCCTTTTTGGTGATGTTGGCAGAGCCCGAACCCGGGATGATGGTATTGGATTTGGGAATTGGAACAGGCAATCTCGCTGGGCGGTTCGTAAGTCAAGGGTGTATTGTTTGGGGTATTGATTTTTCGGAAACCATGCTAGACAAAGCCCAGGCCAAGTTTCCCGAAATTAACCTTGTGCATGCAGATCTCCTGAGTGAATGGCCTGAAACGTTACCCACAACGTTTGATCGAGTTGTTTCTGCTTACGTTCTGCATGAATTCGATATGGATGCAAAGATGAAGTTGATTAATCGTGTGGCAGAACAGTACCTATCCCCCGGCGGTCGCATCCTGCTTGCAGATATCGCATTCCCGGGTGTAGCCGCAAGGCATGTAGCAGCCAAGCGGTGGGCTGACAAATGGGATGAAAGCGAGTACTACTGGGCTGCAAATGAAGCACTGGAAGCAATCGAAACCAGGGGGCTGCATTTGAAATACAAACAGGTTTCAAGTTGTGCAGGTATTTTTCAAATATCGAAGCATGGCTAACCAATGCGTCAACTCGAATTGCTTTTCCCGCTGGCGCCCCAAAAGCAACCGGTTACGCTGGTCGTTAGACAGACATTGAAAAGGAAAATCTGATGAATACAGTGACAAGACGAGTTCTTTTCTGGAGTCCAAGGATTCTGTGTATTATTTTTGCGATATTTTTAAGTATTTTCGTATTAGATGTTTTCAGTGAATACTACTCCTTTGGAGAAACTATTCTCGCTTTGCTAATGCACTTAATCCCAACGTTTTTCACCGTTATCATGTTAGTCATTGCATGGCGATGGGAGGGAATTGGTTCGATTCTATTCATTGGTTTGCCGTTATTCTACTTAGTCATGAGTAGAGGCGAAAGTTGGATGATTTCGGGACCGTTATTTCTTGTAGGATCACTCTTTTTATTGAATTGGTTATTAAACCGAAAACGATAGGTAATAATGACTGTCTAACAAAGCAATCCAGCGGAAGCTAACGCGTCGCTGATTTTGGGCGTTAGGCACGCAAACACTGGGCGAGAGGAAAAGAATGAGCAAGGGGGGAATGACTTTGGGAAGAGGAACAATGACCAAACGAACGATTGACAGAAAGGCCTCTAATACCGCAGGGTATACCTGCTTTTCACGAGCGTGCGCCGCCAAGGAGAAAGACAAACGTTTCCGTGGACCAGATCACATGGCCGAGATCTTCCTGCCAGTGTTTGCCAAAGGAATTCTTAACGTCCCGTTTCTGAGAAGGTTCTTCATGAAACAGATTGCTCCACATGGCATATACGAGTACGTTCTGGCGAGAACGAAACTGCTGGATGACATTTTCATTGATGCGCTGAAGAATAACTTCTCACAGATTGCGCTGCTTGGTGCTGGAATGGACACAAGAGCACTACGCTTCAAGAGCAGAAATGAAGGGACGAAGATATTCGAGCTTGACATTCAAACTACACAGCAGCCCAAGATGCAGATATTGAATCGAAAACAGGTCGCTCTTCCCGAGGAGCTTGTCTTTGTGCCCATAGATTTCAACAGACAGAGTCTTTCGGAGGTTCTCCTCGCTGCTGGCTATCAAGGGAATCAAAGAAGCCTTTTCCTGTGGGAAGGCGTGACGATGTATCTGACTTCAGATGCAGTGGATAGTACGTTGGCTTTCATCCGTGACAGCGCAGCAGAAGGCAGCATGGTTGTCTTTGACTACATCTATGCTTCAGTACTCAGACGGGAGAACAGGTACTACGGAGAGAAGGAGATTTTTGAACGAGTCTCGAAAGCAGGAGAAGGTTGGACATTCGGCATAGAAGAGGGAGAGATAGAAGGTTTCTTGTCTGAGCGCGGTTTCAAGATTATCTCACACTATTCTCCATCGGACCTTGAGAAGGCATATCTCACGGCCGATGATGGCGCGTTTTTTGGGCGCATCAATGGTACGCATTGTATTGTGATAGCATCTGTGTGCTAGGAAGGCACTACACTGCAAGTCATGCTGGCAAATGCGTGCGCCCCTAACAACTCGTTGCAGCCAATCTTGTTGTCGAGATCTGTGTGATGCCGTTTTCGCTTTTGCGGCGTTTCAAGTGCAGTTTGGCCACACTGCGAGAGACGCAAAGCAGCTGAACTTGGGGCGATGGAGGAGGAGTCGTCGATATCGATCGGGTTCGACGTTGTACATTGATGCTTGCTTGTATGGAGCGATGTGGACACCGCGCAGAGACACTTCTGCGTTTCTGATCACGGTGTAGCCATCCTAAAGCGAGCAGCTCCCGTTGTGCAGGCTCTTCACCTCGCTTCCGGCAAGGACAATTCCAGCCTCGATCGTGTCGACGATCTCGTACTCGTGGCGAGCCTTGCGATTGGTGGCAACAACCTTAACGTTCATACGGCAAGGCTACAACAAGGATAGCAATGGCGCAACCTGATCGCGCTTGTTAGGGTGATCTAGAGAACTCGGAACGCGGAATAGAGAACGACGAAAGAATTATCACGCAAAGAGCGCCAGGCTCGCCAAGGAAAGCATCACTAAAGCATAGACAATTCGGTTCTTATGTAGCGTAGCAGCTTGCCTGCCTTATGAAGTCTTACTTCACTGGGGTCTGCTACGTTTCGCTCCAGACGCGTCTGACTTTTCTCGAGTAACACGTCCGTTGGCCTGATAGAATCACTGCTCTTAGCGATCTTGAGCAACCGAGAATGAGCGGAAGAGAGGGCATAACGCGATCATTTGCAATCAAGAGATCACTACCCACTCCTGCCTGCAGCAGGCAGGCGAAACAGCGAAGAACCAATCCCGTTATCCCCAGCCATATTCCGCTTCCAGATTATCGACAATCTCCATAGCTCAACAGTCACGACATTATGTTGATCGCTCGGCTCATTCCGATTACACGATTTCTTCAAGTCTTCTTTTGACAATAGAGGGATGGAGTCATAGAATGCGGAACGTTGGGAGAATGACTTCCCGGTAAGAGGGAGATTTTGGGTAGAATAACAAGTTGGCGCACGTATGAGTCACGATGACAAGTCGTAGCCAGAGGTGAAAAATATGAGAACTTTTACAGCAGTAGTTGAAAAGTGTTCTGATACTGGGTTGTACGTTGGCTATGTACCAGGCTTCCCAGGTGCCCACACGCAAGCTGCAACTCTTGATGAATTGCAAAGCAACCTTCGCGAAGTCATTGAAATGCTGCTTGAGGACGGCAAACCAGCGCTTGAAACTGAGTTTATCGGCACACAAACGGTGGTTGCTTGACAAATGAGCAAGTACCCTGTTCTCAAGCCGCGAGAAGTAGTAGCGATCCTGGAAGGAATTGGCTTTGTGGAAGTGCGTTAGAGAGGCTCTCATAAGCAGGATCGACATTCAGATGGTCGCACTACCACCGCACCCTTTCACAAAGGACGGGATATTTCGCCAATTCTCTTACGGCAGATAGCCGGGGACGTTGGGTTGACTGTGGAAGAGTTGCTGAAGCATAGGTGAATCAGAATGCACCGCGTGTGAAGTGCCCCTAACGCATCGATCCATCGGACTGTTATTCCGCTGGAGTCCATAGCGGTAGGTCAGCTTGGTCACTAGGCAAAACGAGGGAGGTCTCGTGAAACTAGAAGAAGCTTTGCGGGTGCTCGACGAAGTCATCAAGTCTCTTCGAGAGAATCCCGGTCAGTTCAATATCAAGGTTGAGGTCAACACGGCGGGCGCGGTGGGCATCGGAGGCTCGGGGGGTCCCGGCATTGTTGGTATCTCCAACAGCGGCGGGACGGGCTTCTCTGCGACCTCATCTTCCCCGTCTCAAGTGAGCGTCAACATCGCTCGCGGAGAAGCCGGTTCGCGCTTTGGCAGGGAAATAGACGAGCTTGTGCAGACCCTTGAGGGAATCAAGACCGAGATGCAGAGACCCGATGCTTCGGCAGACAGGGCCAATGGTCTTCTCAAGCGCCTTGGCAGCTGGGTGCCCAACGTAGTCGTGGCCGTGGTGTCCGCGCTCATCAAGAGTGCGATTGTAGGCGCGTAATCGTTTGCCTAACCAGCAAGTCAACACAGACAGGACACTAGGAATGTAGACTCAGGTGGGAATCGCGCGTTGTGCCCTGCTGGTTACGCGCAAACCGTTACAGTCACCAATCCCCGAAGGTATCATACCATGTGAATCGGCAGAAGGAGCTGGCAATGAAAGTCAACGTTGGAGCCGGAAACTCTCTGAAGGTGAAGGCCGTGCGCGCGGTCTTCTCCGCGGTGTTTGTGGAAGATGACATCGAGGTGAATGCCATCAACGTGCCCTCTGGAGTGCCAGCTCAACGTGTCATGTCAATCCACAGACTGCTGCCTATCAAGCCATTTCTTAGGTTTTTTCTTGACATTACAGCTATGGACTCATAGAATGCGTAGCGTTGCGAGAATGATTGCCCGGTAAGAGGGAAATTTTGGGTAGAATAAGAAGTTGGGCTGGGATTGGCGATTCGTTATGGTAGACTAGCACAAGCATATCAAGCTAGCGGACAAGACTGACACAATATCGGGAAGGGACAACGAATAATGGCAATTCCTCAAGTGACTATCGGACAGGTTCAGACCATCATTCCTTCGGCCGCCGATATTCAAGAAGTGGATCGTGGCGGTCAAAAGATAGTGTTCTCTGGAATTATTGATGGCCGGAAGTATGCGCTCAAATTCATGGCCCCGAATCCCTCGCAGGTAGCCGGGCAAAACAGCGAATTCTTGGACGACGTAACTTCGCGAGCGCGACGCGAGGTTGAAACCATGCAGGAGTGTTCCACGCCCCACTTAGTCGGTATGGGGCCAATTGGGCTGAACACGACGTACATTGCGGGTAATCCAATCATTTACTTCAGCGAAGAATTTGTGGAAGGGAATAATCTGCGCTCATATCTTCAATCCAATGGCGTCCTTTCCTTTCCCGAACTGGTCCGTCTTGCTTTTCACATGTCAGAAGCGATTAAGGCAATTTGGCAATTCTCCAAGATACATCGAGACATCAAACCAGGAAACATCATGAGACGAAGAGACAATGGCGACTTTGTTCTCTTGGATATGGGCCTCGTTTTCGATTTGCAGGACGACTCGCTCTCCGTCTGTCCGGTTGGGACGCCTTTATACTTTTCCCCTGAGCAAATGGACTTCAATAACCGACGAATGACCATGAGCTTCCGCTCGGACCTGTTTTCCCTTGGAATTGTCATGTATGAAATGGCAACCGGGAAACATCCTTTCATCGAAGGCGCAAGAACCACATGGGAGGCCCTCGGAAACATTGCGAACGTCACGCCTCGTTCACCGAAAGAACTGCGTCCTGAGCTTTCCGAGAAACTCAGCGACATAATCACGCGACTCTTGGCTAAACGCCCAGCCCTGCGATACCGCAGCATCGAGTTGTTCCAAAGAGCGCTTAGCGAAGTCGAACCCGGAGGGGGCGTACAATGAGTATATTGGCCCAATGTGGATATGGACGAGGCAACAAAATCGAGCAAGGCTTGAACGATGGCGTTATTCGTGGCGTCATTATGAGCCCGCGCGACGAAAGAAAGGATCGTCTCGAACAGACGATACAAGATTGGGGCGGCAGCCATCCCACTGCTCTAGTCATGTTCGATCCTCAGTTCTATGCCGCCAGTCTGAACAATCCCCGCGATGGACATCTCAGCGAATTCGCTTATTACCACAATAACAGCAATTTGGGGCGGACGCACTTCTCGGGAACCCGTATTCAAGGGTATGTCCGAGAATGCCTTGATTACCAGCACGAGACCTTTGGAAGCAATGTCGCCTATTTGATCTCCCCAACCATTCTTTTCGATGCTTTTCGCGACTCCTGGAGTCAGATCTCGTTGAACATGGCCGTCGAGTCAGCGGATTATCATTCCAGTCTCAACTCCCCCCAACCTTTGCTCATTTCGCTCGCTGTTTCCGAAACCGCATTCCAAACGATAGATGCCGTCGAAGAATTTCTCGACGCTCTTACGGAAATCGATGCGCAAGGCTTCTACATCATTATCCGGCGAAACTCGCAATCCATTCAGAACGCCATGGAAGGCACGCCATTCGGTCGATTCATGTACTTCTGCCATGTGCTGACGACAATCAACGAATACAACGTCATCGTGGGATACAGCGATTGGCATAGTTTCCTTTTGGAGGCCGCAGGCGTGACGCACACGGCCACGGGTTGGTATCAAAATCTCCGCCAGTTTTCGCTTGCACGTTTTCAACCTTCATCAGGCGGGCGGCGCCCCCGGAAGCGCTACTCATCCGCGCCCCTGCTGTCATGTCCCCTTATCAATCCCGAATTGCAGGACATCCATTTGGCGAATCTTCTGCCCGGTGTGTTGAGCGGTTCGCATCATGACGCCATTCTTCAGAATGGCCCCGCTGCCGGCGAACCAAACTGGACGGATGAAATATCTTGTCTTGCCCATTGGAATAGCCTAAACGCCTTATTTCAACGTTTATCCGCCCTTCCCACGCAGAGTGCTCGGATTCAAGAGGCCGAACGGCTCATGCGAAATGCGCTCACTCTATATGCCCAGCTTGGCAGCCGGAATGTTTCTTTCGATCCGAGGACCGGCCCGGATCACATTCGCGAGTGGCAGGGTTCCCTCCAAGAATTCCGCGCACTGGCAGGTCTATAATGAGCGAATCCAAACGTACATCCGGTTCATCGTTCGGCTATTCCGAAGAAGAAATGGCGCAAGCTTTTCAGCGTCTGCTTTTATCAGAAAACGGTCTTCCCGGCGTCGGCTGTTTCGGCGCCATCTACCGCGAGATTTCATGCCGCCAAGGACGGCCCGATTTCATCGCGCTGCGTTACAAATCGCCTTCGGCTCAGCGCAATAGCATAAATGTCCCCGGCCTTGTCGGTCCTGCGATACTGCACAACCTCAAGCCCAAGGCTCCGCGCACACTTCACTATCTTGTAGACAAATTGGAGTTTGGCCGCGAGTCAATCCGAAAATCCTTGCGGCTGATGATCGAAAATGGATGCATCGAGCAACTGGAAAGCGGCGCTTATCGTCTCGCCACCGAGATGAATCACGAAAAACCAGAAATCTGGACGTTCGAACTCAAGTTGAACAACCCCAAGAAAGCCGTCTTCCAAGCCCAACAAAGCCGCGCCTATGCAGAAAGAGCCATCATTGTGGTTCCTCCCGGTCAAGAAAGAAACTACGAACGCTTTCGTGAGACCATGCAGCGCTGGCATGTCGGGCTGTCAACCTTCAATCCCATTACTGGCGTTTTTCGTTTTGTTAGGAAAGGAAGAAGAACACGGGCACTTTCTCCAATTCAGCAAATTTACACTCTCTCGCAAATGACAAGGAGATTTGAATTAGGAGATGCAGGAGACACCGGCCTAACAAAGGCATCCAGCGGACGGCGCTCGCGCCGCCACTGATCCTGAGCGTTAGGCCACTCATGACCCGAAGGCATCATGGCGTGCGAATCGACAAAAGGAACTGGCAATGAAAGTGAATGTCGGAACCAGGAATTCGCTAAAGGTGGAAGCGGTACGTGCGGTCTTCGCAGTGGCGTTTCCGGAAGATGAAGTCGAGGTGACCGCCATCAACGTGCCATCGGGCGTTCCCGCACAGCCGTTTGGCGAGCAAGTGGCTACTGGAGCAACCAACCGCGCTCGTGCCGCCCTCCTCGATGCCGACTATGGCGTAGGGATCGAAGCGGGAATAGTCCCCTTTCCCGGATGCGATGAGCGCTTCAGTGTGCAATTCTGTGCTATCGTCGATAAAGATGAAGAAGTGACGGTTGGGCACGGCCCAGGATACACTCTTCCCAGCGGGGTACTCGACAAGCTCGATGCCGGATCTGACCTGAACCGCGAGATGAGCCGCATCTCCGGCATCGAAGAGATCAGGGAGAAGATGGGCGCAATCGGCTACCTATCAAACGGAATGACCGATCGCCTGACGATCACACGGGACGCCGTTCTGATGGCTCTTATTCCGCGCCTCAGGAAGACGGAGTAAACGTCAGCCACACCCTGCGCGAACGCGGTCCGTCAAACTCGCAAAAGAAGATCCCTTGCCACGTGCCCAGGTGGAGCTGTCCGCGCTCGACAATCACCGCAACGGATGAGCCGAGAAGCGATGCCTTCACATGCGCGGGTGAGTTTCCCTCAGCGTGCGTCCATGCGCTTTCGTCTGGGACAGCGTCGTGCAGGAAGGAGAGAATATCACGTGCCACTGCCGGATCGGCGTGCTCGTTTATTGTGAGTCCAGCAGTGGTGTGCGGGCAGAAGATCGTGCAAACGCCGTCAATAGCCCCGATCTCTGCAATCGCTTGCTGCACTTGCGTCGTGATGTCGACAAATTGTTCACGCTGTGTGGTGCTGACGCTGATGCTCAAGCTGGGCATGGCTCACTCCGGCCGGAGAACTTCCTCCAGCTTCTTTGTTAGAACTTCCTTGTCCCCAATCCCCTGCGCACGCACGATTAGTTCCTGATACTGGTCAGTCTTGCCCCCACGAGCAAGGCTGACCAGTTCTACACCTTCTTCATCGAGCGTGTCGAGGATCTTGTAGATAGTCTTTCCATCGGAGGCGTTCGGCAACTTGACTGTGATGCGCGTTCCCTCGAGCCCGATCCCAAGCGCACTTGCCAACGCGTGCAGAACCTCACTCTGAGAGATTACGCCGACCAGCTTTCCGCTATCGACCACCGGGAGAAGAACAAGCTGATTGTCGATCAAGATAAGCGCCGCTTTCTCCAGCGTGTCCTCGGGAGAGACAGCAAACCGAGCCTCGAAACATGCCTTCTCCAGAGGGGTTTCCCAATCGGTCACGCCTTTCAGCGCCCCTTTGGTGATGAAACCCTTGAGCGCCCCTTCTTCGTCCACAACGAGGAGGAGCGAGAAACCCTTCTCGTCCATGACCCGTTTTGCCTCGGAAATGGGAGCACTCGCCGGGACCGTCACCTGGTCGGAGCGCATGTAGCGACTTACTTTCATTCCTCTTCTGCCTTCGCTTGGGCGATGATCTTCTCCTGCAGGTTCGCAGGAACCTGTTGGTATTTGAGGAACTTCATCTGGAATGTCGCGCGCGCCTGAGTTAGCGATTTCAAGTCGAGGGCGTAGCTCTGCACCTCGATCAACGGCACTTCAGCCTTTATCGTGGTCATTCGGCCCGCAGGCTCCATCCCCAGGATGCGTCCGCGTCGCCCGTTGAGGTCGCTGACAATATCACCCGTGTGATCCTCAGGAACGCGTACTTCAAGGTTCATGATCGGTTCCAGGAGGCATGGCCCCGCCTGCTCGAAAGCCTCATGGAAGGCATTGCGCGCCGCCAGTTTGAACGCCAGTTCCGACGAATCTACCGGGTGAAAACTACCATCAAAGACTGTAACAGCGACGTTCGTAACCGGGAACTTCGCCAAGCTCCCCACCTCCATCGCTTCCACCACACCCTTCTCCACTCCCGGGATGTACTGGCCAGGAATCGATGCGCCCTTGATCGCGTTTATGAACTTAAATCCCTCGCCTCCAAGCGGCTCGACGCGTAGCTCAACCTGACCGAATTGCCCGCGTCCTCCCGACTGCTTCTTGTGGCGGTACTTGGCCTCTGCCTTCCTGCGGATCGTCTCTTTGTATGGGATTTGTGGCCGGTGCGTCTCTAATTCCACGTTGTAGCGGTTCTTCAACCTGTCGATGAATACGGACAGGTGCACGTCACCCATTCCCCATAGGAGCGTCTCCTTTGTGACGGGATCACGTTCCACTTTAATCGTCGCCTTGGCGATCGAGAGCTCCTTCAACGCACTACTCATCTTTTCCACATCGGATTGGCTCTTGGGAAGGATCATACGCGAATAGACTGGCTGCGGGAACGGCGGCATGGCGAACACTTCCGCTCCTTCCTGAGCGGAAATTGTGGTCCCCAAAGCAATATTATCGATCTTACCCAAAGCAACGATGTCTCCAGGAGCCGCCTGCGGAACCCGTTTCTGCTTCACGCCGTCGATCTCGTACAGATCGCGCACGTCAATCTTGTGGCCACTTGCCGCATCGTGGCAGGTTGTTCCCTCCTTAAGAGTACCTTCAAGGACACGTATATACGTGAGTCGCCCGAGATACGGGTCGTTATCCAAGTTGAAAACGACCGCACGCATGGGCTTATCAGCGCTACTCGCGGGTTCGGCAATCAGGCTAATGAATGCATCTGTAAGCCTATCAATGCCCTTCTCCTCCGAGGCGGAACCACAGAGAACAGGGATGACGACCCCATCGGCGACTCCCTTGGCGAGTGCAGCTTTAACTTCGGCCGGAGTGATCTCTTCTTCCTCCAGGAACTTCATCATCAACTCGTCATCGGCAGCGGAGACCTCTTCCAGCATGGAGTTTCTCCACTCATCGATCGTGCTCTGCAAATCCGAAGGAATCTCCTTCTTCGCCTTGTCAGCAAAATAAAAGGAACGATTGGCGAGGATGTCAACCACACCGACAAATAACCCTCCCTCGCGAATTGGGAACTCGAGCGGGGTAAACTTCCCTGCAAAACGTTCCTGCAACGAAGCGATGAGCATGGGGAAGTCGACGTCCGCGTTGTCCATGTGGTTCACGAACACTGCTGTCGGGCGGTGAACAGCGCCTGTGATCTCCCACGCGCGTTCTGTGACAACCTCAATTCCCTTCTCGCCATTGACGACAAGAATAGACAGGTCAGACACCGGGACCGCCTTGTACATCTCTTCCACAAATTCATCTCCGCCCGGGGTGTCGATAAGGGTAATTCGAGTACCCTTCACATCGAACGATCCGAACGCCATATCGATCGAGTATCCACGGTCTTTCTCCTCCGCGGATGCGTCGAGCGTGATCTGATCCTTAACGCCACCCTTCGTCAAAAGCGAAGTGGCGAGGGTTGTCTTGCCGGATCCGGAATGCCCCACAAGACAGATGTTCCTCGCTTGCCCCATCTGCTATCCCCCCTAAGAGTGATTGATCTGAATCCCCGCAAGAGCATGCCTGCAAGAGAACTCTCAGGCAGTATACCAACGGGAATGAGCAATAACAACATCACACACTGTCAGGGCTTGCGCCATCGCCGCTGCAAGATTAACCTTTATGGTGGGTTTGTTATGGCGAGCAACTTGAACGCGAGCCATCGAGGCGGAAAGCTGTCTCGATGGTGCATCATTATTTGCGTGATGCATCCCTTTTTCCTTCGCCAATCTCCCCCTTTCATCGACTAGGAGGTAGTAATGACGACCAAGCTGCTACTGGGCGACGAAGCCCTGGCACAGGGCGCTCTGGACGCCGGACTGTCCGGCGCGTATGCGTATCCGGGAACACCATCTACAGAGATCACTGAATACATTCAACGTTGCGTGCGCGCAGATATGCTAGACGTGCACTGCCGCTGGTCCACAAACGAGAAGGTGGCGTTGGAGGAAGCGATCGGGATGAGCTACGCCGGAAAGCGGGCCATGGTGAGCATGAAGCATGTGGGGCTGAACGTCGCCGCCGATCCATTCGTCAACGCGGCGATCGCCGGTGCCAACGGAGGCTTGTTGATCAACGTGGCCGACGATCCATCGATGCACTCCTCGCAGAACGAGCAGGACTCACGGCTGTACACCGATCTCGCCCTCGTGCCGTGTGTGGAACCATCGAACCAGCAGGAGGCGTACGACACCCCTGCATACGCGTTTGAGCTCTCCGAGCGACACAACATTCCCGTCCTCATCCGGCTGACAACGCGGCTATCCCACTCGCGCTCCGTGGTGAAGATGGGTAAAACGCGGGACAAGAACAAACTGGCTCCTCCTGCCGATCGGCGTCAGTACATTCTCCTGCCAGCAAACGCGCGCGGGAGCTACCTCGATCTGATTGCCCGCCAGCCACAGCTCTTGGCAGAGAGTGAGGCTAGCCCGTTCAACCACTATAAGGACGCCCCGGACAAGACGCGTGGGATCATCGCTAGTGGCATTGCCTACAACTACGTGCAAGAGGTGTACGATGGGATCTCTCCGCATCCGCTCTTGAAGATCTCGCAATACCCGATCCCGCTTGTGCTAATTCGATGGCTGTTTGATGAGTGCGATGAGGTGATCCTCTTCGAGGAGGGGTACCCGTTCATCGAGGGGAAGCTCCGTGGTCTACTCGGCGATCGGGAGGATGCGATCCACGGACGGCTCGATGGGACGGTCCCACGCACAGGAGAGCTCAATCCCGGCATCGTTGCCGAGGCTCTCGGGCTTTCCCAGCGGGGTGTCCCGCCGCACTCAGACATCCTCGTGGGGCGTCCGCCTGCACTCTGCCCAGGTTGTCCGCACGCCGACACGTACCACGCCTTGAACGCAGTCATGGAGCGATATCCGCAGGGGCGCGTCTTCTCCGACATTGGCTGTTACACACTGGGGGCACTTCCGCCGCATGAGGCGATAGACACGTGCATCGAGATGGGCGCATCAATCACCATGGCCAAGGGAGCATCCGATGCCAGTCTGACACCAGCAGTCGCCGTGATCGGGGACTCCACGTTCACCCACTCTGGGATGACCGGGCTTCTCGATTGCGTCAGCGAAAACGCGCCGGTGACGATCATCATCCTCGACAACCTCACTGTCGCCATGACCGGAGGGCAGGAATCGAATGCCACCAATCGCCTCGCTGCGATCTGCCACGGCTTGGGCGTGAGTGATGATCACATCAAGACGATCATTCCGCTTCCCAAGAACCACGACGAGAACGTAGCAGTAATCGCTGAGGAAGTTGACTATCAGGGAACGTCGGTGATCATCGCCGTGCGGGAGTGCGTGCAGACGCTGCGCCGGCATGCACACCAAGGAGGAGCAAAATGAAGAAGGACATCATCCTCGCCGGAGTTGGCGGACAGGGGCTGCTATCGATAGCTGCCGTGATCGGTGAGGCGGCAGTAAAGTCAGATCTGTTCATCAAGCAGGCAGAGGTGCACGGGATGGCCCAGCGCGGCGGCGTAGTGCAGAGCCACGTGCGCCTGAGCGACAATGCCATTTATTCGGACCTTATTCGCGCAGGAAGTGCCGATCTAATCCTCGCCACAGAACCGCTTGAAGCGTTGCGCTACCTGGAATTCCTCAAGGGCAGCGGAATGCTTGTCACAAACTCCGTGCCGTTCAAGAACGTCGATCCCTACCCACAGGATGCTGAGATCGAGGCACGCATCAAAGCGTTGCCGCATCATCTCTTGATCGATGCCGTGGCTCTAGCCAAGGAAGCGGGCTCGGTTCGCTGCGCAAACATGGTCGTTCTTGGTGCTGGATCGCCGTTCATCGGCATCTCCGAGGATGCACTACGCACAGCAATCGAGCAGGTCTTTTCCGGCAAGGATACGAAGATCGTCGAGACCAACCTCAAGGGATTCGATCTGGGGCGGGAGGCGAGCTTGAAGGAATAAGCTTCCATCACGCCCGCTCGCTTACGCTTGCTCAAGCCGCGAAGATCGCCAAGAAAGGCCAGGCTTTCCCTATGTTGCTAAATCCTTCGCTTGGCGTCCTGTCTGTCAAAGTCCGAGAATAGACAGGCCTTTGCATCTTTGCGAGAGGCAAAGCTTCTCCTCACGCCCGCTTACCATCACTCGCTCAAGCACACCACGACCGCCAAGAACTGCTCTTTCTTGCATCTTGGTGCCTGTTGCTTCCCTTGGCGTCCTGTCTGTCAAAGTCCGAGAATAGACAGGCCTTTGCATCTTTGCGTAAGGATGCTGTTGCTCTTTCCTGTCACTCATGACCAAGCACGACAAGGCGCAAGAGAATAGCCGATCCCATCAGGCCAGTTTACCTCCGTGTCGGTACGGGCGTTTCTCGTTGTACGCCATCTTAGCGATGAGCGCCCCTTCGATATCGAGGCTCTCGCCACCGGCGAAGTCCAGAAGGCGAATCACGACATCGGCCAGCTCTTCCTCCATCTGGGAGAATCCGGGTATTTTCTCACTCTCGGGGTTCCCGCTACGATAGGCCTCCATCGCCTCGGCAAGCTCGGTCACCATCAGCATCAACACCTCACCGATCGGCCGTGGGTTCTCCCACCACCCGTGTTCAACAGCGGTTCGGTGTACTTCCTTTTGCATCTGACTGATCTCCATTGATCGATCTCCTTTTCCAAACTGTCCCCACAGGGTAGCATCTGTGGGATGCTTGTCAACCGCGGAGGTTGGTGCTAGGCTTGAAGTGATAGATCAACAAAGGAGGATGAGATGAAGAGAGTTAAACTGTTACTGACGCTGTTACTTGCTGCTATTCTTGTCGCAAGCCTGACGCTTGTCGCTATCGCAGATGATACAAACACCGGGGTGTTGCGTGTCGGGATCTTCACCGATCTGCACGCGCACGATACGGATTCGCCCGTCGAGGGGAAGGTGATGACCACGTATCCGCAGCGTTTGGAGGCTTGCGTTGATGCCATGAACAACTGGCCAGCGGACCTCGTCATCCAGCTCGGCGACTTCGTGAATGGAGCCTACGTCATGGGGGCAGACCTAGGAGACCCGGCGCGCATTGTAGCCATTCTCGATCAGGCAGACGCGATCTACGCCACGCTCGATTCTCCACGCTACTATGTGCTCGGAAATCATGATATGTACGACCTGTCCAAGGAGGAGTTCCTCGCGCACACCGCTGCCACAGAAACGTTTACGAGCTTCGATGCCGGTGCCTACCACTTTGTCATCCTCGATGCGCAGTATGACAAGAAGGGTGAGGATCTGGGGCATGCTTTCTGGGTGGTGCAGGGGAACATCCCGCAATCTGAGCTTGATTGGCTGGCAAGCGATCTCGCCGCGACGGACAAGCCCACGATCGTCTGTGTGCACCAACGCCTCGAAGTCGACAAGGACCTCCTCTCCGGCGGCCCCGAGGTGTTACACAACAAGGAAGTGCAGAAGGTGATGGAGGACTCCGGCGTAGTAATCGCCGTCTTCGAGGGACACGATCATGAGAACGACCACACCGTGATCAACGAGATCCACTACGTAGAATTTGACCAACTGGCAGATGAGCACGACAGCGCTCCCTCGTGGGCGTTTGTCACCCTCGACCCGCAGGCGCGCACGATCACGATCGTGGGAGCAGGCAATCAGGATGATGCGGACCTATCTTACTAAGGCGATGCAATGATCGTCGACTTCACGATCTTCCCGACCGATGTGGGTGAATCGGTAAGCGCTTATGTCGCGGACGTGTTCAAGATCATCGAGGCAAGCGGCCTTAAGTATGAACACCATGCCATGGGAACAAACATCGAGGGGGAATGGGACGAGGTGATGGGTGTGATCAAAGCCTGTCGCGATCGTATGTTGGAGCGATCGAACCGCATCTCGATCTCGATCAAGATCAACGAGCGAAAGGACGTCAAAGACGGGATCGAGAAGAAGGTCGTTTCGGCGAAAGCGAAGATGAAAGGCGGTGATGAGTGATGCGTGATCAGTGATGAGTGCAAGAACTCAACTTGGTAGTCTGCCTGTTCTGAAAAGCGAACAGGGCTACCAAGCTACGAAAGCACGGGCGTCTTGTGTAGCGTTGCACCTTGTGTGCAACGTTGAGTTGTTCGCCTGCGACGGTGAGCCTGGGCTGCCTGGCGGAAAGAACGCCTTATGAATGCGGAGCTCGGAATTCGGAACGCGGAGTGAAAAGCCAGCTCTCACACAAAGAGAAGCCGCATGTGAGAGAAGAGAGCTGCAAACTATGCGTTTGTGTAGCGAGGCAGCTTGCCTGCCACGTCTGGTAGTGGATGTAATAATGGCCAATGTCGCGCCCAAAAAACGCTAAGGGCGCAAAGGAAAGCGAGAGGAGAAGAGAAGCAGTTCTTGGCGATCTTGGCCCTGCCTGCGGGCACGTACAGGCAGGCCTTGAGCTGAGCGATAGCGAACGGGCGAGAGGAAAGCCTTGCCTCGTGCGAAAAGAGAGGGAATATTATGGCTAGTTGGGTTCGTGACTTACCGAAATTTGATCTACACGTTCACCTCGACGGTTCGATGCGCCCGGAGACGGTTATCGAGCTGGCACAGGAGCTTCCATCGGAACGCTGTCTCCCACCCGATCTTGATCTACGACAGGCGCTTATCCCACCACAGCGCTGCACGCTGGAGGAGTATCTACGCGCATTCTCGATCACGGTTGGCGTCCTTCAGAGCAAGGCTGCACTCGAACGAGCGGCATACGAGCTGTGCGAGGATGCGGCAAGAGAAAACGTGATCTACATGGAGATCCGCTTTGCCCCGTTGCTTCACCTGCAGGAGGGATTATCACCGCAGCAAGTGGTGGAGGCAGTCCTTGCCGGGATGCACCGAGCAGAAGGGATCTATCCGATCCGTACCGGCCTGATCCTCTGCGGCATGAAGCATGAACCGCCTGCCCGTTCGATACAAACGGCACGGCTCGCTACAGAGTACCTAGAGAAAGGGGTAGTCGCGTTCGACCTCGCCGGCCCGGAAAACGGATTCCCGCCGGCACTCCATCACGAGGCAATAGAGATCGCCAGAAGATCGGGCTTGCACGTGACGATCCATGCCGGCGAGGGTTGCTGTCCAGCTCACATCCGTGAGGCAATAGATCTTGGCGCCGAGCGGATCGGCCACGGTGTTTACCTGTATCAGGATCCGGACACCGAGAATCTAGTCCGCGAGAGCAAGATCCCGCTTGAAGTCTGCCCAACGAGCAACCTCCAGATCTCCGGGGTGATGAATTCCTACAGCGAGCATCCGTTCAAGCGCTACCTCGATGAGGGGATACCCGTGACGATCAACACCGATAACCGGCTCATGTCGCAGATTGACGTCACGCATGAACTCGAAGAAATGATCAGCGCTTTCTCCCTGTCACAGGATCAGGTGAAAGAACTCCTCCTGAACAGCGCCAATGCCGCGTTCGCCCCGGAAGCGATCAAAGCAGCACTGCGCACGGAGATTGAGCAGGCTTTCATCTGAGTGATCCGCAGTTTGCAGAGTTTTCAAGGGAAGAAACTGCCACTTGCTCGCAAGGTGAGCCCCGCGCTATGATGACAGCGGAGGTGATTTTCGTGAAAGAGTTCTCGTTCACCATTGGGAACTGCCCGGGGAGCTTGGTGGAGATCGCCGAGGCCCTAGGGAAGGAACATGTAAATATCGAAGGGATCGCCGGGGCAACCGTGTTGGAGGAAGGGGTAGTCTGCCTTGTGACGGATAACCCCGGGAAGACGCGCAAAGTCCTGCAAGCAGCTAACGTCGACTTCGAAGAGAATGAGGCACTGGTGCTCGATCTCACCAATCGGCCAGGCGAGCTTGCGACACTGCTCGGGCGCATGAGTAGAGAGAAGATCAATGTTCTTTCTGTCTACGCAGCAGTGGAGAGGAATCAGGTCATCCTGACCGTCGATCAGGTGGAACGGACAAAGGAGATCCTGCGTATAGCGTAGAGAGAGCAGGATGCACGCGCTGAGTACCTCGCGTAGCAATGGTAAGATGAACGCAGTGACGGGTAATGAGTGATCAGTAATGAAAGCAGGCGAGCGAGGTCGATGCTGTTGATAGCTTGTTACCCCTCAACGTGGCAGACAAGTTGCACACGCTACGAAAAAACAGGATTCTATGTAGCGTCGGAGCCCTGTCCGGATCCCAGACAGCTGGTCTCCGACGTTGCACTTGTCAGCTTGCGCTATGTCTCAACGTGGCAGACAAGCTGCCCCGCTACACAGCTACGAAGTCTCCCGCTTGCCTTGTGCTGTCCAGTTCCACTCTTCGTGTCCTTCGTGCTCTTCGTGGTGAATTTTCCTTTGTGTTGACCCTGCGCAAATCGTTCAATCACTGATCAGCATCGAGTGGGATGTGCACCTTTCCGTAGACTCCGTCATAGCCTGGTGTGATCTGCACATTGCCTGATCTTACGTGCATGATTCCACGCAGAATGCGTTCGGGCACACGGCCTTCCATCTCCTCTGGAGGAAGATCGAGTAGGATACGAAACTCGTCTCCAAATTCCTCGATCAACCGCGCGTACTCACGGGAGACGGTCTTTGTCTTCACACCAACTCCCACAGCCTGGGAGATAATCTCCTCCAGAGGAACGAGGCTACGATAGGGAGGACGAACGCTCAGCCCACGCGCATCCTGACGGTCGGCCAGGTCCTCCACGCGATGCATCACCCCAATTGTCAGCGGCTTGCCGCACACGGGACAGATGTTGTTAAGCTTCATCGCTTCGCGTGGGGAGAGGGCGACGCCGCACTTGCGGTGGCCATCGTAGTGATACTTCCCCTCCTGCGGGTAGAACTCTATCGTCCCCAAGAAGTGCGCTTCATCGCACGTCTTCATCGCCTCGATTACACTGGTGTAACTTGGCTCGGGAAGATCAAAGAGCGTCGCCTCACGCCCAAGCTTGCTCGGGGAGTGGGCATCCGAATTGGAGATCAGGGTAAGATGGTCAAGGGCGGAGAGTCGCCAATTCATCGGCGGATCACTTGATAGGCCGGTCTCGATGGCGAAGATACGCTTCGTGTACGCCCCGAAACAGTCTTCAAGAGAATCGAATCCCGAGCGCGAGCCGAAGATAGAGAACCATGGCGTCCAAATGTGTGCCGGGATCAGCTCGGCAGTTTCATCCGCATTCCACACAATCTCCGCCAAGTGTTGTGCGGAGATACCAAGAATCGGACGGCCATCAGAGGTGAGATTCCCGATCAAGGCAAGGTCGCGGTCGATCCGCTTCACCGATTCAAGTGATGGGGCGAGAACGAGCACGTGCACCTTGCGCACTCTCCCATCTTGCTTCCAAATGAGGCTAATCTCGCTGGTGAGCATAAAACGCACGCCGCCGTAGCGAAAAAGACCGTTCCCGTCGGGCAGAAGACCGTCCTTCAGCTCCTTCAGCCACTGCGGGTGCGTGAAATCACCTGTTCCAAGCAGGCCAATACCCTTGATTCTTGCCCAATGAGCAAGCGATTCCAGGTCCATCCGCGGACTCGTGGCGCGGCTGAAACGGGAGTGGATGTGCAGATCAGCGATCAGACGCATCTGATCTCATTGGGACAGGCTGAAAGATTTCCGGGCAGTCGACGGTAAACGACTCAACGGCAACAGTGGCGTAGAAGATCCGGCTTGAGTGCTCCTGGGCCTTCACAGTGAATGCCGCTCGCTCACCTGGCTCCAAATCGTTGATCACCACTGTCCCATCGGTGAGCCGCAATTCGTCAGCATCGTAGAACTTTGCCTTCAGTGTGACCGTCGGCAGGATGTAGGCAGACCGGTTCTCCACCTCCCCCATTACTTGCACCGGGAACCCCAAGGTGAGGTTCCAAGTGCGGATGAACGCCGCCGGAGTGACATGCACATTCTTGGACACCGTCCCCGAGACACCACGATCGTCGGTGACAACGAGCGTGACAAAGTAGGTATCATCTTCTGCAAAACGATGGACCACGTCACGGTAGCAATAATCGATACTCGGCCCATCATCGAACTCCCAGTCGTACATGGTGATGTAGTGGCCTGGTATCGTCGTGGAATGAGAGAAGAAATGATAGTCGAGGACACCGTTCTCTCCATCGGGGCACCAAGTGAAATCAACGGTCGGACGCACGACCGGCCCGAAACACGAAGCAACAACGAATCCGACGATGACAATTAGTGACAACCCCAGAATCTTCTTCATTTCTCCTCCTTTTCTATCCTAATCCATACCGCCATCTGCTTATGAGCATGGCTCAATCATACACTATTGACGCGTTTTGTCTTTCGAGTCGTACCTGAAGACAAAGAGCCAACCGTCTCACCACGAAGGACACGAAGTGCACGAAGTGCACGAAGGAATCAAAGGATAAAGCGCTTGATTCCATCCTTGAGCTTCATGACATTGAAGTTGATCAGAAGCCTATTCTAATACCTGCCAGTCGCATGTAGGTCAGAGACTGTACTTCGCGGATTGACTTGATCTGCTCGATGCTCTTCAACTCGATGATTAGCTTATCTTCGACGAATACGTCCACGCGGTAGCCGCAGTCAAGACGCATGCCCTTGAACTTCACCAGTAGTAGATGTTGAAGCTCAGAACAAATGCTTTCAGCTTGAGATCGTGTGCAAGACACTGTTCATACGCCAACTCCAGCAAGCCTGGCTCAATTCTCGGTGTACCTCAAGGGCGCAACCAATCACATGGTTTGACAACTCATCAAATTCCATTCTTCGTGTCCTTCGTGCTCTTCGTGGTGAGTCCTCTTCACCGTTTGTCCTCTAGCAAACTGAAACTAGATGACACTACCCACTCAAGATGATACGCAATCATCAGATCAGTCCATCCCAGCCAAAGAGATCGAGGTCGATCCGTCCGCCCTCACCAAACTTGATTCCCTCTTCCTGAAGCAGAGCTATCTGCTCCTTACCCATACGTGCCTCCCCCTTCGCATTCACAACCCTCTGCCACGGAACAGGCTCATCGACGAAGTGATTTGTCAGTGCAGCTAAGGCCCATCCCACTTGTCGGGCACTATTGGGACTGTCAACGATACAGGCGATCTGTCCGTAGGTTGCCACCATACCCGGAGGAATTTGACGCACGAGATTGTAGATATCCGCATACAGTCCGGCTTTCACATCGCCTCCATTGCGTAATTGGCACAATAGGAGTAGAGTACTATCGGAGGAGCATATGTACAACATTGAACGTGTTCACAACGATTTTCCCGCTCTCCACAAGATGGTCTTCTTCGGGTCGGCCAGTGTGGGACCGCTTCCACGCGTGGCGATGGTGGCAATGCAGCGCTACTCTAAGGAACTGCGCGTCGACTTCGCCCCAGCGGCGTGGGAGACAGACCCTGTCGCTGAAGTTCGCTCTCTGGCCGCACAACTGATCAACGCTTCCCCCGAGGAGATCGTCGCTACGACGAGCACCTCCGCCGGGATCAATCTCCTCGCCGGAGCCATACACTGGAAGAGACACGACAACATCGTCATCAACGACCTCGAGTATCCGGTAAACGTCTTTCCATGGCTTCACCAAGCGCACAAGCACGGACTGGAAGTGCGTGTCGTCCACGCGCACGACGGGTTGTTGCCCCTTCCCGAGATGATCGCGGCGATTGATCGCAAGACGCGCGTCCTTGCGGTCAGCCATGTCGAGTTTGCCACCGGCTTTCGTAACGACATCCCTGCCCTCGCCAAGGCGGTCCACAAGGCTGGCGGACTAATCTGCGTCGATGCCAGTCAGTCGCTTGGGGTGCTCCCCGTTGATGTGCAGAAGATGGAGCTAGATGTGCTGGCGTCAGGGGGATACAAGTGGTTGTGCGGTCCGGTAGGATCAGGATTCGCCTACATTCGCAAGGATCTAGCCGAGGGCCTTACTCCCGCAACGATCGACTATGCGGACATCACGGTTGATGCGCACAAGGCGGTGTGGAATGCTCTCGTGTCCGGGAATGGGTACGCGATGGCTGAGGCCCCCCTGCAAGGAGACGCACAGCGGTTCCAGCCTGAGGGTCTGTCACCAATCGCAATCAAGGGCCTCTCCTCCTCGCTTTCGTACATACTTGACCTTGGCAGCAAGTCAATTGAGGAGAGGATAACAGAGCTGGTGGACTATCTGATCAAACGATTGAGAGTGGCCAAGATCGGTATCCTCTCTCCTACAGCACCCGAGAAGCGCGCGGGGATAGTTACGGTCAGCGTTCCATATAACCTATCGAAGCCCAACGATACGCATCGCCTGGAACAGAAACTGCAGAACGCACGGATTGTCGCTCACCCTCGTGGAGGGGGTCTACGCCTGGCAGTTCATTTCTTCAACACGGAAGAAGAGATCGACATTGTCGTCAATTTTATCGCCTCTTTGTCATCTAGAGTGGGTAGCTAAGGGAAAAGGCTGAAGCGATAAGACTCTAGCACAGGCACAGATTGTTTCACCACGAAGAGCACGAAGGAGTCAGAGGCACTGCTCATAGGTCATCTTCAACAATCCTGCACACAGTTTCCGCTCTTGTCCGATTACACGGCTCATCGAATTCCATTCTTCGTGTCCTTCGTGCTCTTCGTGGTGAATGCTCTTTGACCTCCGGTCTTGCTTTGCAACCGGGATCTGTCCTCCGCGAACCCAAATTAGAAGTCACGACTACCGACTCGAATGACACGGAACCATTCTATCGTCAGCCTGTAGGCGACATCAGCGTGTTAGTCAGGCACGCCGATCGGGGACTTCTTTGCCGCTCTGTTGACAGACTGGGCAGTAATAGGTGCGTGTGTTAGCATAGCGGATCTCGGCGATCTTCGCCCCACAGACCGGACAGGGTTCTCCAGTGCGTCTGTATACCTTTAGGAAATCACGAAAGTCATCGGTGAACAGGCTCTTGCCAATGCGTTTGCGAATCTCCCCTATCGCCTCGCTCAGGACACGTATGATGGCCCCATGCAACCGCTTAAGATCCTCATCCGACAGCGTGCTCACATAGCGCACTGGAGAGATACGAGCGGTGAACAGAATCTCATCCGCGTACGCGCTCCCGATTCCAGCGATCGCTCGCTGATCAATGAGGAGCTTCTTCACGTGGCACCTGCGCCCACGCGCCATCTCCGCGAGCACCTGCACGGTAAATGCGCGGGAGAGCGGTTCCACCCCAGCATTCGCGATTCCACTGATTTCCGCTGGATCGGTCACTATATACACCTTGACAAGCTTGATCGTTCCATTCTCGATAAGGCGAAGATCTTCCCCGTCGACAAATGTAACCTGCAGCCCACTTGCTTTGGTGACCTTAGTCTTGCTCTTGCACAAGACAAACCGGCCACCAAGCATGAGGTGGGCAACGACGTGGAGTTTCGGTTCCAGAGTGAGAATGAGATACTTCCCACGGCGAGCAACGCCGGAAAATGCCCTGCCATTGACAGCATCGAGTGGTGGAGCCGTCGTCTTCAGGATTCCAGGCCGCAGCGCGCGTGCGCTCACGATTTCGCGGCCCAAGATGCGTCCCTCTAGCACCTCCTTCAACGTCTCAAGATCCGGCAATTCAGGCATCTTCCCCCTTCTTAACGAAAACAGGTTCTACTGGTTCATTATCTCAACAAGGAAAGAAATGGGCAACCCGCTCGGGACAAGTGTTGTTGGTAAGGGTTCTCTATCGTGGTGATGGATGGCCTTGCCTGCCAAACGCGCAACAAGTATTCTAGTGATGCTCCTGTCAAGATACGTGAGTGCTAATACACTTAGGCACAAACAGCAGAGAGTACAGTGTGAGGAGGAGCAGATGAAGAGAACTCTGATGGTTTTCTTGCTCATCGGTGGGGCGTTTGCCATATCGCTGTGTGGAATGTCGCGCGAGGTAGTGCTAGATGAAGTCTCCTGGGCGGGGAACGCCAGCGATCCAACCGCGGAATGGATAGAACTATACAACACAACCAATCACATCGTAGATCTCTCCGGATGGCGCCTGGTATCATCGGACGGTGCACCAGACATCACTCTAGCAGGAACGATAGCTTCCCAGGGGTACCTCGTTCTTTACAGATTGGGTGCGGAAGGAGGAGACATTGCAGGGAGGATCTACTATTCGGGGGCTCTTCGCGATGGAGGCGAGAGCCTCCGCCTGATCAATTCCGCGGGCGGCGAGGTTGACAGTGCCAATCGTCAAGGGGGCCCGTGGCCAGCAGGTAAAGCGGGCGACGTTCCCTACACGATGGAGCGCATCGACTCACAAGGATCAGACACCCCGGACAACTGGGCAAACACGCGCAGCATGAGCGATAACGGCCTATTCTTCGGCACGCCCGGAGAGAGGAACTCCGTCTCATACACACCCCCGCAGGCCACCTTCTCCTTCAACCCCGATCCGCCACATCCAGACGAGCCGGTCCTCTTCACGGCCAGTGCTTCTCTCGATGCCAGTAGCAAGATCGCCTCCTACGCGTGGGACTTCGGAGACGAGGCGGTCGGGCGCGGCCAGACGTTCAGCCACACCTATGTTCAGACCGGAAGCTACTCAGTCCTTCTCACCTTGCGCGACGACCACGGTGGTGACTCACATGTAGTGAAGAACGTACGCGTGATCGTAAATGCGCTTCCACGCGTCGACTTCAGCGTGCGCCCGTCGGCAAGTAAGCGCATCCTGCAGAGCCTCGATTCTCTTCAGTTCATAGATGAGTCGTACGACTCCGACGGGAATATTGTCGCCTGGGCGTGGAATTTCGGCGATGGAACGATGAGTACAGAGCAAACACCGTTCCACACGTACATCGGCTGTGACACCTACATCGTGCGGCTCGATGTCACGGACAACGATGGTGAGCACTCATATCAGACGCAGTCACGGAAAATAGAGTCAATAGCACCAGTCGCATGGTTTGCCTCCTCCCCAGAGTGCCCGAACGTTGGCAATGAGGTCGCGTTTGATGCGACAAATTCATTCGATCACGATGGGATAATCGTACGCTACGATTGGGATGTAGATGGGGACGGCAGCGCGGACTGCACCTCGCCTCTTCCGTCTGCTCGCTTCTCCTTCCAAGAGGGCGGCGAGCACGCGGTGTCACTTCAGGTAACGGACAATTGCGGAGTCATCTCGCTTCCCTACGTCAACCACGTCATCTTGAACTACCCCCCCGCGGCTGCGTTCCAGGTCTCAAACTTCTACCCAAAGCAAGCCGAGGTTGTCCAGTTCACGGATCAGTCACACGACGATGATGGGACGATAACATCCTGGAAATGGGACTTCGGCGATGGCTCATCCGCAAGTGAAGAGTCTTCGCAGCATGCCTACAGCGACTCAGGAGCGCACACCGCAACCCTCACCGTAACCGACAACCAAGCCTCACAGACGGCAATCTCCTCGCAGATCACGGTCGCGAATTTCCCACCCACTGCTCACCTCACCGCTAACGGCAACGAGGAGAAGAGCGATGTGAAGACGAACGATGCGGTGACCTTCGACGGATCGATGTCGCACGACGACAGGAATCCGGCGCGAACAGGGAAGATTGTTTCTTATCAGTGGGACCTTGATGGGAATGGAACCTACGAAGAAGAGACCGATTGTCCCACAATAACACATAGCTATGCCGACAATGGAACCTACAAGGTCAGATTGCAGGTAACAGACGACAACGGAGCCACCGGTCTATCAAACCAGATGATCATCATCGTCCACAACCGACAACCAAACGCAGGCTTTACTAAATTGACCGACGTACCGACCGACGCCGATGAGGTCCTGTTCATTGACGCATCGAGCGATGCGGATGGAACGATCTCCTCGTGGGAGTGGAGCTTCGGAGATGGAACGAGTTCAAATGGAAGCAGCCCTCACCATAGTTTCCCCGACGATGGAACCTACGAGATCAGCCTCATTATCACCGATAATGATGGAGCCCGATCGACGCCGTACATAGGACAGATCACTGTGACAAACGCAGCCCCATTAGCGAAGTTCGACATCCCGATGGGCGCATCCGCGGAAAAGCCGGTAACATTCAATGACCGCTCAGATGATCCGAGCCCAACGGGGAAGATCATACACGTTGCATGGGACTTCGGGGATGGGTCGTTCTGTCCGGGAAGTGCTGATGGATGCGATGGCGGAGACGTACATAATCCCGTCCATGTCTACGCTGTCGCCGGCATGTACACTGTGAGCCTGGTCGTAATCGACGATGATGGAGCCCTCGATACTGTCACCCATACTCTGACCGTCGCAGAGTGACTGATCGCTAATTCGCCAATCGGTACCCGAAACCGCGCACCGTAAGGATGAACCTGGGGTGGGAGGGATCATCCTCTAGCTTCTTGCGCAACAGATACACGTACTTCTGTACATCCTGGGAAGTAGCGTAACGGTTGTCCGGCCACAGTCGAGAAAGGATCTCCTGGCGAGAGAATACCCGTCCGGGTTCCGAGGAGAGGAGCCCAACTAACGCATATTCCTTGGGGGATAGGGCTACTTCCTTCCCCCTCAAGATAGCTACCTTGCGCGTGTCATCAATCTCCAACAACCGTTGCTCCACCGCGGGAGATGAGCGACGTAATACCGCTTCGATGCGCGCTCTTACCTCGACAAGCTTGAATGGCTTGGCTATATAGTCATCCGCCCCTCGGGAGAGCCCGCGTACCTTGTCGGCTACCCGCCCGTACGCGGTAAGAATGATCACAGGGCAGTTGCTATGCATGCGGATCCAGTCGAGAACCTCCCATCCATTCATTCCAGGAAGCTTGACGTCGAGCAGAACAAGATCGGGAAGCGCTCCAGGGAACATTCGAACGAGCTCCTCGCCAGTCGAGGCACTGCTCACATCATATCCTTCAGCGATCAGAGAGGAAGAGAGGATCGTGATGATGTCCGGCTCGTCTTCACAGATCAGTATCCGCATCAGCCATCTCCTTTTCGGCACCCTCGGCACTAACCGGCAGAGTTATCGAGACCGTAGTTCCCATGTTCTCCCCCGCGCTTCTCACCCAGATCTCTCCGTTCATCTCACTTAGAAGCCGTCTAACGATGGCGAGACCTAAACCGTTCCCGTTTGCCTTCATCTTGCGCGCCCTCTCCGTTCGATGAAACTCTCCGAAGATCAGCTCTTGCTCATCGTCCCGGATGCCAATACCCGTGTCTGAAATCAGAATCTCTGCCTTGCTCGAGCGACTGGAGACCGCAACCGAAATACTGCCACCATCGCGAGTATAGCTAATAGCGTTTAGAAGTACGTTTGTGACAATCTGCATTACACTACCAGAATCCGCATAGGCGATTACCGGGCTCGGTCCATCAGCAATCTTGACGCTGAGCCCTTTGGCCACCGCCTGCGGAGATAATAGTTCCAGCACCTGGCGTGTAATTTCCTCCAGGTCAACGACTGCCAGTGTGAGGTTGCTCTCTCCCGCATCGATACGGGATACATCCAACAGATCGTCGAGAAGACTCGTAAACCTGTCCAGTTGTGCCTGAATCCTCTCCAGTATCTGCCTCTGATTGGCACGCGGTTCGGTTTCCGACAGGAGGTCGATGAATCCCCGGACAATGGTCAGCGGAGTGCGTAGTTCATGTGATGCGACAGAGACAAAGCGTGTCTTCTCACGGCTGAGACGCTCCACTTGCGCAGCATAGTCCCTTAGTCGTTGCAGATTATGCTTGGTTCCCGTCACATCATGCCCGGCGATCACCCAGCCATCCAATTGACCACCGGCACCGTACCGGGGCCGGCCGTACCACTGGATGGCTCTCTCTTCGCCAGCCTTGCAGCGGATTACCGTCTCGTTCCGCTGCGAACTACTCTTGTCTACGTTCATCTCTCTCTGTCCCCGCTTAATCTTAGCACGATACTCGGCATCGGGGTACAGCCACTCCCAGATCCTATCGTTTCCCATTACCTCATCGCGCGAATAGCCACTAGTCTTCTCCGCTTCATCGTTCCACAGTGTGATATTGCCGTCCTTGTCGGTCACGTTTATCCATACTCCTGCTGTCTTGATGAGCTGTCGGTTGAAGTTGTGTAATTTGCGCAACTCTCCACGCGCCTTCTTCTCTCGGGTTATGTCACGCAAGCACCCAACCGAGCCCTGGAACTCCCCGCCCTCCCCAATTACTGGCACAGCAGTGATGTGTGCCCAGAACGGTGTACCATCGTCTCTCACCAACAAAGCATCGTAGGCGCTCCGCACTCCGCGTCTGCGCTTGCGATGTTCGGAGGCAAGAAGGTCGCGGGAATCAGGGGGAGTCCAGAACGAATAATCGTGTCCCAGGATCTCTTCCTCTGAACGACCAAATAACTCACAGGCCTTCTTGTTCAATCGTGTCATACGGCCATCCGCATCCAACACGACGACGCCCTCACCCATCGCTTCCAGTACTCGATTTAGATCGTCGTTTGCCGTGCGCAGATCCCTCTCCATCCCCTTGCGGGTGGAGAGGTCCGCTAGGTGCACGAGGACCAAGTCAGGGGTAATAAATCCGGTTGTCGCTGACAGTGTCCGTACCTCGCCTGTTGAGACAAGGCGATGATCCAACTCGCTCTGGAGAGTGCGATGCGTCTTGTAGCACTCCATCATTCCAGCGAGAAGCTCAGGATAGTCGGGGTACATCTTGCTTGCAAGCTTTCCCAGGTAGGGCGATAGCTTCCCATCTGTCATCTCGTCGATGGCGTCGTTGTAGTCGACAAACTCAAAGTCGCCGTCTATGTGTCGCCAGGTCATCGTCGGAAGCGGACTCTGCTTATACTGTGCACGCCACTGTGCGCGCCCTAGCCGCAACTCGTCTTCAATCCGCTTCCGGTCAGTGATGTCACGGTTTATCGATAGACTGGCTAGCCTACCGCAGTAGGCTATCGGTACCTCTACCACCTCTTCCCATCTATTGCGTCCATCCAAACAAGTTCTGCTTATCACGTATCGCGCCGTGTCTCCACGGTTAAGGACATTCTCGATTGTATCCAAATTGGGCTCAATGAATTCAAGCGGGAAGTCTCTGAGGAGATCCTTCCCAATCAGATTTTCGCTTCTGCCGCCGACACGTTGCAGCGCTTCTCTGTTCGCCTCTACAATTCTGCGGCTGCCGTCATCATCCCACAAAGCCACATAGGCGGCGTCTCCCAGCTCCTCGAAAATGTGCTGGAACATGGTTTCGCTTTCCCGTCGAGCGCTTTCGGCGTGCACAAGCGCGGTGACATCGCGGTCACCCCCATAGTAGCCAGTGGTCTCGCCGTCCGGCGAGATAATAGGGAATCCGGTTGTTTCAAGAATAACGGTGGCTCCATCCTTACGCACATTACGGTTGCGAAAACCAAGAAACAGCCGACCGGAGCCTATCGCCTCGATGCCCAGCTCCTGTAGTTTCTCTCGAACCTCGGGATGAAAGAATTCGTAGAACGGCCGGCCGATTATCTCCTCCCGCGTGTAGCCAAGGATCTCTTCCACAAGATCACTGGAGAAGGTGTATCTCCCCTGCATATCGATCCGCCATACCCAGACACCGGATTTGACAGCCAGGTCGTGGAACTGCGTGATCTGGGTGCTAAAATCTCTCTCTATCTCCTCCAGTCGCCGACGTAGCTCGGCGTTCTCCCACTTGAGTGCAGCATTTTCATTTGGAATCGACATATCGTCCGTAACACAGTTATCTCTGCTATGCGTCTTGGCCCTCGGCAGGGCCGCCCTTTATCTGATGCTCTCGGCGCAGGAATGCTGGGACATCGAGATCCTTACCGATTGTGATCCGCTCCCGATGCAGCGTTTTCTTCTTGCTCTCGCTGCTCTCGTCACTTGCTTCACCGAAATCCGCCGCGATGACAGTGATCTTGATCCCGTCTGTGAATCCCTCCTGCACGACAGCGCCGAAGACAAGATCACACTCTGTGGCCGCGGTACGCCGGATGAGGTCCGCAGCAGCGGTCACCTCGCCCAATGTCATGTCACTGCCGCCGGTGACGTTCATAATCATCCTGCGAGCGCCACGGATCGACCCACCTTCGAGAAGAGGATTCGTTGTCGCCAACTTAGCAGCGGTGATAGAGCGCTGCTCACCGTTAGCCGTTCCCATCCCCATCATCGCTTCTCCCGCTCCTGAGAGGACGTTGTTGATATCGGCAAAATCGAGATTTACCAGACCACGCACCGTAACGAGATCTGATATTCCACGTACACCCTGATGGAGAATTCCATCCGCAATCTCAAACGCCTTGGTCACCGCCAGTCCCTTGGCAGCAGTCTCCAGGAGGCGATCGTTGGAGATGATGATCAGTACATCGGCCGATTTGCGTAGCTCAGCGAGACCGCGCTCCGCGCGCTCCGCACGTACGCTTCCCTCAAAAGTGAACGGTTTGGTAACAACACCGATGGTCAGCGCTCCGCTTTCCTTGGCGATCTCCGCGATGACCGGCGCGGCACCGGTACCCGTCCCTCCGCCAAAACCGGCAGTAATGAAAACGAGGTCCATCCCTTTAACGATAGAGCTTAGCTCCCAACGTGAGTCAAGAGCCGCCTTTCGTCCCTTGTTCTCATCCCCCCCAGTTCCTCTCCCACCGGTAACATCGGCCGCCAGTTGAAGGGTCTCATCTGTGTGGGCGATTCCCAACACCTGCTTGTCCGTGTCTACAGCGATCAGCCTGACACCTTGCAGCTTCTCCTTCTTCATCCGGCTAACCGCGTTTACGCCTCCATCGCCTATTCCCAAGACGACAATGCGTGCGTTTGTCCCTGGCTTCCGCTCGTCCTCCCGTGCCTGTTCAACAAGCGGTGGCTCGCCGATCACGACCTCCCGCGGGCCAATGACACTCCCGACAGCAGTTTCGAGCTTCGCCTGCTTACGCAGGCAATACTCCTTCTTGAACTCACTATCCACGGATATCGTCAGCCGATCTGTGGAAAGAGAAATCGCCTGCACGTCCTTGGGAAGACATGCGCGCAAGATGCGGTCCTGCAACGTCCCCAGGATCTCGCGCCATTGATCGCGAAGACCGTCGTTGCGGATGTCGTCGTTTGAGCGTTCTTTATCGGACATTCTCTCTTCTCCTGATACCATTCTCTACGGATAGGCAGGAAAAGTCAATAAAGCAGCCATGCTTGCCGCCATGCACGATTCATCCTACCATTGCAACGCAATGGAGAAGAGTGCGGTGTGTAATATACTTAAGTGGGTACTGGCGGCATTGATCGCCGGGTTCATCGGCCAGTTTGTTCGCAGCCTTGCCCTGCGCATCATCGAGCGACACAAGAGACGCGCTTCTTCGCAAAGAAGCTCGTCCTTCTCTCAATATTGCTATCAAGAATAGAGTAGGACAGGAAATTGAGGAAGAGAGTAAGAAGAAACACGCGAAAATTGGAACTGAAAAGGAAGAGAAAGCGTTCAGGCTGATCCGTACGCATCAGGATCAGCCCTCAGTCGCATTGTCGTTATTCCTTCTCTTTGGACGCAGCTACGATTTCCATTCCGTTGTAGTAGCCGCAGTGCGGGCATACGCGATGCGGAAGTTTCAGCTCGTGACAGTGAGGACATTCCATCGAAGCGAGCATGCTCCCGCCATAGTGCGTGCGCCGCATACGCCCCTTTGAGCGCGAAGTACGATACTTGGGGACCGCCATTGTTCCTCCTTAATGCTCAAAACGAGCCCTGCAGAGTTTCTTTAAGTAGGGAGAAACGCCTTGCAGAAGTCGATTTCCAATTCGATAACATACAGAGTTTAGCCGCTCTGGGCAGGCGATGCAAGGTCGAGGATGAACGTCACCGGGCCATCGTTTATCAAATCAACTTCCATGTGAGCACCAAATACGCCGGTCTGCACCGGTACCCCTGTCCCTCGTAGCGCACCCACAAACAAAGCAAACATCTCCGCAGCATCCTTTGGAAGGGCGGCACGGGCAAAGCTCGGCCGACGCCCCTTCTTTGTGCTCCCATACAAAGTAAACTGCGGTACAACGATGAGCTCCCCCGCAGTATCTCGCAACGATCTATTCATCTTCCCGTCTTCATCCGCGAAGATTCGTAGATTAACGATCTTATCTGCCATGTGTGCAAAGAGATCCTCGTTGTCATCGTGTGTAAAGCCGACAAGAAGCACAACCCCACACCCAATCGAGGCAACCGTCTCTCCATCAACGCTCACCGCTCCCCGGCTCACACGCTGCAAGACGATCCGCACTGTCAGTCTCTCTCTTCTAGCTTCTCGGCAACTTTGATCAGTTGTTCGAGGTGAGCATCGTCAAGTGTTGCCACGCGCGCTAACAAACGCAGCTCCAGGTGCTCACGACCCATCTTCGCCTGCGCGTGATCGTGAAACGCCCGTTCGACAAGGTGTGAGGCCTGCCGGTTCACGTTGTGATCGATGAAGTTCACGCGCCACTGTGGGAAGTTAGCCATGGCCCCACGCATAATCTCCAACAGATGCTTGAGGTGTGGCTCCCTGCTAGTGAATACCCCGTTCAGGTGATTCACCAGGTGCTGATCGTCAGAGAAGAAGATCACTGATTGCGGTGAGTAGGCGAGTGCCGCGCGCCCGGCTTCGATCATGGAGCGATAGCGTGCGATGCGTGACGTAGTACGCCCGATGAGGCGCGCAATCTCCTCAATAACGTTCCCATCCTTGTCTGTAATCGCAATACCGATCCCGGCTTCGCCCGGATCATTCTGGGCACGTCCATCGGTGTACACGAACAGCTTTTCCATAGTCTTGTGGGCCCACCAGGATTCGAACCTGGGACCGACCGGTTATGAGCCGGTTGCTCTGCCGCTGAGCTATGGACCCTTCCTCGCAATAATCGACTATAGGCCAGGGCAGAGCGTCTGTCAAGAAGGTCTGCAGCCAATTCGCCACAAGATAATGATCTGAAGAGTGATCACAACGGTGGTAACAACGCTCCCCTCAGGACCGAACCCCCCGCCGGTCAGCCATGTTTGGCCAGAGAGTGCGGAGGAGAATAGGCTTGCTCCAGCAATGCCGAACGATTCCGAAGAGTAGCCAGAGTTTACCACTCCGAAAACGAAGAGGAGGGAGAAATTCCAGGCGCTGTGCCATCCGATCGCGTACCACAGCGACCGCAGGCGCAACATCCCTAGCGTGAGGCCAATCGAGACGAGAGCAATGTTGATGATGCCAAGTATGCTCACGTTTGGGTTCTGCAAGTGCCGAGCAGCAAAGACGAGCGCGGTAACGATCATTGCCACCGCTGTTCCCCAGCCCCGAGAAATGTTTTGGAACAAGTATCCGCGCGATTCGATCTCCTCTGCAATCGGCCCGAGAAACGAAGAGGCGATCAGGAAGCCCAGGCCGGCAAGCGAAATGTGACCCGAGATGGCAGGTATTCCCCATGTTAGATGCAGGCAACCGCTTCCCATCATCCCCAGCACGACCAGGGCGATTCCGCCCACCCCCATAGAAAGACCAAGGAGGAGCGGACGCCATAGGGCCCGAGAGTGAGACAGGAGCATGTCACGCAAGTTTCTGTGTTCGATCAGCCGCCAGACCAGAACAAACATCGCTAAGCTACTAAGCTGCGCAATCATCATCAGCCAAAGGCGCACCTCTGCGGTGATCAACAGGTGTCCGTTGTCTGGATCGAGGGGTGGCCAAGCAAAGGCAAGCGAGGTGATAGTCAAGATGGCAAGAATCGGGAGGTACGCCGCCCAACCGCTCCAACTGAGTGCATGCAGGGAGAGGGCACGCACGATCGGCCAGAGGCGTTCGGAAGCGGTTGATCTCAACAGAAGATCACTGACCTTGCTGATCGTGCTCCGATGAGAATAGGTTCTTGAACACGTACTGCTGCAGGTCTCCGAGTTTCTCCAGCGCGGCTGCGATTCGGATTCTGTACTGAATGGGGAAGGCCTCCGGTCGCTTGTTCCTGATCTTCGACTCATCGATCAACGGCAGCGGATCATTCTGCCTCTGCGCCTCGTCTATGGAGACGTAGTTTAGCGCCTCGCGTGTCTTGAGGATCTCGCCGATTGCCTCCTCTGTGAGGTTGACCGCGTCCGAAAGCTCTGCAAGCGTCGGGAGCCGATCAAGCTCACGTAGCAGGCGAACCTGCGTCTCCTCAATGTGTCGGTTCAGCCCTTTCATCCAATGCGGGAACTCGGCGCGCTTGATCCGACTTCGGATATGCTGCCGGATCTCTCCCATAATCAGGTTTCTTGCGTAATCGCAGAACTCCTTCTGTCGTGAGAACTCGATGTTGTACGTCGCGTTCAGCAGACCAAGGTAACCGGCACGGAAGAGCTCCTCATGCGAGAAGCCACTGCTAGAGAAATCCTTGTCAATCGTCTCATCGATAAGAAACGCCGTCTGCTGCAGAATCTTCTCGCGGATCTTGTCCTCATCATTTGGATGCGCCACCAACAGCGCAAGGAGGCCATCGATGTCTGGCTGTTGGGAACGCGTCTCTTCTAGCATCTCGTCTAGAACGTCAGCTCGAATCCAAAGGAGACAAAATTGATTCCACTGAAGTCGAACGCCGCGCGTGTGTATAAACTCACACCGGAGAAGCTAACCTCTGCCCTTATCCACTGACCGGAGAACCCGCTCGCAGCGAACGTGGTGAGGCTAGTCAGCGTGACGGGATCGATGGTCGCCTCGATCGCAAGATCCTGCTCGGCGAACATAAACGTGGCATCAAAGAGCGTTGTCGACGTAATCGTCACCTGATCACACACCGCAAATGAGAGAGCAAATCCCTGTCCGGAAAACGCGATCGGCAATGTAGATGGTGGTACGGTAGCGGAAAAGCTTGTGCGACTGGTAAAGCGCACTGGATCAATTTGCAGGTCGAGGATGAAGTCGAGAGCACTCACGGAGAATGAGGCATCTACGGTAAACACGGCGAGGAAAGCAAGGGACGGCTCCTCAAACCGATAGCCGATCTCCAGGACCTCTTTGGAGAACCCTGTCCAGTTAAACCATGTCGTACTGCTCGATAGCAGGCCCATGTAGTCCATCTCCAGGCGCACCAGCTCTTCCTCGAAGTAAAATCCCGAAACCACGGTCACCTTTGTCGCAGCCCCGCTCACAAACAAGAATTGCGTGTGATAGAAAAGGCTCAGCAACTCATGCGAAAACGGTGCATCTATTCCGCTGAGCATGTTCACCAGGTCAATGGCACCAAAGCCGGTGAGTGTGGTGATGGAGAAGCCGCAGTTGATACCACTCGACAGCTTCAGAACGGTGGCCATAGTATACTCTGGCGTCTGGACGCTTCCGATGTCGGCGAGGATAAGATCCGTTCCGATCTCGATTCCCACGATCTGCGCCACAACCGAGAGATCGTTCCAACTGAAGTATGGGTCGAACAGAATGTCATCACCAATCTGAACCGCCCCTAGACTCACGTCAACGGAGAAGCCCTGCGACTGAAATCCGGACAGGTCAAAGACCGTATTCGACGCGAATGTAAAGCCAGCCACGCTGAGCGACAACGATAGCCCCGACTCGATGTTGTACGACAGGGGAGGAATCGGTGCAAATGTGACATCGAGCCCGACACTTCCTGAGAATCCCAGTCCCGATCCGGGAGGGCAGCAGGGATCGTCGGCCATAGCCCCTGTTGTTATCGAAACTACCAGCAATAACAAGACTGCAAAGTACACATAGATCCGCGGCATGACAACCTCCTTAAGGCTTCAATTGGATAGTATGCAAGAGGAACTCCCAGCGCGGGGAAACAGGAGCGTGAAGACTCACGGCTTTGTCTGGTAGCAGTGGGACACATGTCAGGTACTCTATTGTCAACGATGGCACTTGACTTGAAGGCCCGCATTGTGCTAGGGTGGGATTATTAAGGAGGTGTGATTCATGAAGAAATTGGTTATTGGTGTGATTGCACTGAGCATGGTCCTGCTCTTGGGAGCGGGGCTCGCTCTTGCAAATGACGAGTACATCGTTGCGTCGGATATCCCGTGGGCCCCATTTGAGATGGTCACCGCGGACGGTGAGTTCTTTGGGTTTGATCTCGATGCGATTCGCATGATTGCCATCGTTGCCGGATTCGAAGTCGAGATTCAGAACATAGGCTTTGACGCGATCATCCAGACAGTTGACACCGGGAAGGCAGACCTAGGCGTATCGGGATTCACCATCACCGCCGAGCGTGAGGAGGCAATCGACTTCTCCGCACCGTACTACCTCTCAAACCAAGCGGTTGTCATCCGCAAAGATTCAGGGCTCAACATCATCACCGCGATGGGCGGATTCGGGCCAAAGAAAGCTATCGGTGCGCAGAATGGGACGACGGGTTTCTACTACCTTGAGGATAATCTCCAGGCTGCGGGGATTGACATCGAGGCGAAAGGATACGAATTCTACCCGACGGCGATCCTCGATCTGGTCAACGGGCGAACTGACGCGGTTATCCAGGATGAGCCCGCGTCACGGGCCTCTATCGCCGCCTATCCAGACCTACTTACGATCGCTGGTATTATCAATACCTACGAGTACTTCGGGTTCCTCGTGGCGGATGGTGACCCCAAAGGGCTCCTCCCCAAGATTAATGCCGCAATGGCAGCGCTAGGGCTGCAGGTAGTGGAGGCTGCGGGGGGTGCAAAGGATCTGATCGTTACTCCGGGGAGTGCTTGGGACAATCTCCTTTCGGGTTACTTCGGCCCGACGAACGATCAGATTGAGGCGGCTTGGCTCGCTTCCAAGGACCTGCTTCTGGTTGACAAAGACGTGGAAGCGTTCGCGGCGAAGTTCGCCGAGGAGGCAGGCAAGTAGGTCTATCTCGGATCTTAGTCTAGTCTCATTCATAATCGGGGCCTCCCACCGGGGGCCCCGTTCGATCCACAATATGGAAGGAGAGGACAATAGAAGGTCTCATCGTTATCGGGAAGAATTTCCCGATGCTCCTGCACGGGACATTGATCAACATCGAACTCCTGCTTGCCTTGTTGATCGTGGGATTGCTGGTCGGCACGCTCATTGCTCTGCTGCAGGTCTATGGAGGGCGATTCTTGGGAACGCTTGCCTCTGGATACGCGTGGATTTTCAGAAGCATTCCCGCTCTTGTCCTTCTATTCCTGTTCTATTTCGGCCCTTCGCAGTTCGGAGTGAATGTTGCCCCATTTATCGCTGCCACCATCGCTCTTGGGTTGCGCTCCTCGGCATACCAATCGCAGATCTTCCGCGGGGCGCTTCAAGCAATCCCTCACGGGCAGATGATGGCCGCCCGCTCGCTGGGGATGACTCGTGTGCAGGCGATCGTTTCGATCATCATTCCACAGGCGCTCCGCCTCTCTATCGCCGGATGGTCCAACGAATTTTCATCTGTCGTCAAGGATACAACTCTCGCTTACGTCGTCGGCCTCAACGAGGTTCTGCGCAAAGTCCGAATCATCACCGATCGACACTATGACCTGGCAATGCTCGCCTATCTGACGGTTGCGCTGATCTTCCTCGGGCTGACCTACGCTGGAAATTGGGGTTTGGGCTGGCTGGAAACGCGAATACGAATACCCGGCCTGCAAATAGGGGGAGAGCTGTAATCAATGAGTCTACTAAGGGTTGAAGGTATCCACAAGCGATACGGGAAAGAAGAGGTCCTAAAAGGGGTTTCTTTCGAGCTTGAACGAGGGGAGACGAAGGTAATCATCGGTCCCTCCGGGACTGGGAAGTCGACGCTCCTCCGCTGTATCAACCAGCTGACCCCGCCGGAAAAGGGACGTGTGTGGCTCGACGGAACGGAAATCACGCATGCGCATGCGAAAATCAACGATCTGCGCGCGCAGATCGGCTTTGTCTTCCAGAGCTTCAACCTCTTCTCTCACCTGACCGCCCTGGGGAACGTTAGAATCGGCCCGATCAAGGTCAAGGGTATGAGCAAGGAAGATGCAACGGAATTAGCGATGGAGGAGCTTGGCCGGGTCGGATTGAAGGACAAAGCTGATGCCTACCCCGCACAGCTCTCAGGAGGACAGCAGCAACGTGTGTCTATCGCCAGAGCGTACGCCATGCGACCCAAGCTCATCCTGTTCGACGAACCAACCTCGGCTCTCGATCCAGAGCTGATCGGTGAGGTTCTCGAAGTCATGATCAGTCTTGCAAAGGGCGGGATGACGATGCTCGTGGTCACACACGAGATGGGATTTGCCCGAGCAGTAGCCGATGAGATCATCTTCATGGAACACGGGGTTATCACAGAACAAGGAGAACCCAAACAGATGTTCCTGGCTCCGAAACATAAACGGACAGGAGAGTTCCTCAACAAAATCACCGAGCTGTACGGAGAGACGGACTGATGGTCTTCGATTCGGCCTGGTTGTCGCCGCTGGCACACGGGCTGATCCTTACACTAGAGATCACTCTAACCTGCATTGCAATTGGGATCGTACTCGGAATCCTGCTGGCTCTCGGCCGTGTCTATGGGGGTCGACTGATCTCCATTCCGTGCAACATTTATATCCAGGTCTTCCGGGGCACGCCACTCTTAGTTCAATTACTCATGATCTACTATGGGCTTCCTAGCTGGGGAATTTCACTATCGGCCTTTGTAAGTGGAATCCTTGCGTTGGGACTTAACACGGCAGCCTACCAGGCAGAGTACCTGCGGGGTGCGATCCAGGCTGTCAAGGGGAGGCAGATGATGGCCGCACGCGCAATAGGGATGACCCTTCCCCAAGCCATTCGATACGTGATTCTGCCGCAGGCGTTCCGCATCGTAATCCCCTCGTGGTCTAACGAACTGATCTTGATGTTCAAGTATTCATCGATCGTCTTCTCGGTCACCTTGCTTGACCTAATGGGAGTGGGAAAGAGGATTGCCGCGCGCAACTTCCGCTACTTCGAGGTATTCATAGTCGTCGCCCTGTTCTACCTGGCGCTAGTGTTCATCATCACGCAGCTGCTGCGCCTGTTGGAAAAGAGGGTGCACATTCCAGGCCTCGGAGAACACGCGGAATCATAGCTAAAAGAAGGATTATTCGCCAGGAAGTCTGAACCACTAAGATTTCTAGAGAACCGGCTCACCACGAAATGCACGAAGAATGGAATACGAAAAGCTCCAAATACGAAAATCCACCACTCAATACCGCAAAGCCTGGGACTAGGCTCATGTTCCTGTTTCTGATTCCTTCGTGCTCCTCGCGCCTGCCCTGCACGAACCGAAACCAGAGGTCACCAGGCACTCCGAGTCACGAGGAACCAAGGGAATGAGCGCGCTTTCCTTGCTTCTTGGAAAACGCGCTCGTTATTCGACCTCTTTCAGCCCTTGTCGATCTCCATCTTGGACAGGACAAGACCAGTTAGAAGCTTAGGATAGAAGTCGGTCGACTTCTGCGGCATCTTCTCCCCGTGATCGGCTACTCGCCTCACTTCAGAAGGGCTTGTCGGGTTAAGAAGGAAGAAGATCTGCTCTCTTCCACTGTCCACAGCAGACACCGCCTCGCTTGGCTCATGTGCATAGGTGATGTTTCGCTGCTCCTCAAGTGCTGCAGCATCGATCCCTAACAGTCGGTCGAGGATTACCGTGTGCAGGATGGATACGTCGAGGCGTGTCCAATCATGCGACCAGTCTCCCGTGATCAGCCGGTCCATGATCCCTTCATCGCGTAGAGTGAGGGATGCATGCACTCCGCCGCTGTAGAGGCCGAAGGTGTGATGCTCCTTTCCCGCGGCAACCCCACGCTCCATGTGGGCAAGTGCTGAGTAACGATTGACCTCAAAATCCTCCCGCGCTCGTTTCAGGAAGGCCTCGACATCATACTTAGGTAAGGCGTGAACCAAACGATGAATGGGGCGAATCGTCATCCCCGGCTCATCGATGTTAAACAGCGTCATCATCCGCGCGTCGAACGACTCAGGCGCGGCAGGACGCCAACCCTTCCGCTCGCACTCCCGCATGAAGTTTACCGCCGTCTCGTAGCGATGATGACCATCAGCGATATACAAGTCCTTGTCCAGCAAGGTTTTGCTGACAACAGCGATCACTTCAGGATCGGTGATCTGCCAAACAAGATGATTGTTTCCAGAGTCGTCCACGGCGTCAATTGTTGGAGTGACCCCTGCGATGGCTTTCTCCAGAACCATGTCCGCAACGCGTTGCGGATCGGAGTAGAGCATGAAGATGTGGCCAAAGTTCCCCTCGGTGGCGCGCAGCAAACGCAGACGATCCTCCTTCGGCCCTTTGAGCGTCCTTTCATGTGCGTGAACCCTTTCCGGTTCCAGTTTCCCGAGAGCGATAAAGCCTTTTCGTATAAGACGCTCTCCACCGAAGCTGTACTCCTGGTGGTAGGCGTAAAGAGACGGGGTCTCGTCGCGGATGAGAATCCCTTCATCAAGCCACCGCTGCAGATAGGAGCCAGCACGGGTATACACGTTCTCTCCATTGGCCTCAGGCTGCGCGACTCCCTTGATGACGCGTACGATGTTGTACGGGCTGCGCTCGTAGTAGATCTCCTGCTCCTGCTCGCCAATGCGGTCGTACGGCTGAGTGACAAGGTCACTCGCCTTACCCGCACGCGAGGTTGAGTAGCGGACACCGCGAAATGGGATGATATGAGCCATTCTTCCTCCTAGTGCGCCTTGGCAAACTCTATGACCGTCGCCGCCGCTTCCGCACCAACGCGCGATTGCGCCTCCACGGTTGACGCCCCGATATGGGGCGTGAACGAGACATTCTCTTGGGCGAAGAGCAGATTGTCGGCTGCGGGCGGTTCAACGGCGTACACGTCGAGAGCGGCGCCCCCAACCTTTCCACTAGCAAGGGCAGTTGCCAACGCATCCTCATTGATCACACCGCCACGGGCACAGTTAAGCAGCCGCACACCATCCTTCATCTTCTCGATCTCATTCTTCCCGATCGTCGCCCCTACCTTGGGATCAAATGGGATGTGCAGAGATATGAAATCGCTGGCCACTAGGAGTTCCTCGAACAGTACCATCGTTACGATCTCGGGGAGCGGACTCTTATCGACAAACTTGTCGTAGGCAATCACCTTCATTCCAAGTGCTGTCGCCTTGGTCGCCAAGGACTGGCCGATCCGTCCGATCCCCACGATCCCGAGCGTCTTACCGGATATTTCAATCCCCTTGAGCGCTTTCTTCTCCCACTTTCCACCCTTCACGGAGACCGTTCCGCGACCGATGTAGCGGGCGAGGGAGATTAGGTGCCCCAGCGCCAGTTCAGCGACGGAATCCGAGCTCGCCGCCGGGGTATTGCGCACGCTGATTCCCTTTCCCTTGGCGTACTCGACGTCGATGTTGTCCAGGCCAACACCGGCACGCACAATCAGCTTCAGATTGGCTGCCGCATCGATGACCTCGGTGCGGAGCTTGGTCGCGCTACGAATGACAATCGCATCGTAATTGGCGATCTCGCTCTTCAACTGCTCGACGGAGAGATCGGTCTTCTCGTCGACCGTCAACCCCGCATCGCACATTGCCGCTACCGCACTCTTCGCCAGTGGATCTGAGACAAGAACCTTAAATGTCATATTCCCTCCCTATAGACCAAGGATGGTGTCGATCGCCCGCAGCAGGCCTTCAATCTCGTCTGGCTGCGTGTCCCCCATATGGGCGATGCGGAACGTCTCGTTCTTCAGCGCGCCATAGCCGTTGGAGATACGTACGTTGTATTCTTCGGCCAGTCTCTCGATCAGACTAGGCACATCGACCCCACACGTGTTCTTGACGCACGTGAGCGTCTTCGACCAGTAGCCCTGTTCGGGGTAGATATCGAAGTTCTTCTTCGCCCACGCTTGCACAATTGCGGCCAGCTTCTCGTGCCTGACAAAGCGGTTCTCTATCCCCTCTGAAAACATCTCAGATAGCTGCGCGTTAAGAGCAAACATGTGCGGGATCGCCGGGGTTGATGGGGTCTGGTTCTTCTTGTGGTATTTGTAGATGTGATTCAGGTTGAAGTAGTAGCTGCGGGGAGGGACACTCTTTGCCCGTTCCAGCGCCCGCTCGCTTACGGCAGCGACTGCAAGGCCGGCAGGGAGGGCAAACGCTTTCTGTACGCCGGCAAGAACGAAGTCGAGCTTCCACGCATCGGTGTCTATCCTCACTCCGGCCATCCCGCTCACCGCATCGACAAGCAGTAAGACGTCAGGATATGAACTTACGACCTCGGCGATCTGCTCGACCGGGTTCATCATTCCGGTAGAAGTCTCGTTCAGCACGAGGGTGACTGCATCGTACTTTCCGGTCCTCAGTTGTTCGTCGACCATCTCCGGCTTGATCGCCGTGTCCCATTCAATCGAGAAAACATCGCAAGGAACGCCGTTCCCCTCTGTAATCTCGTGCCAGCGCTTCGAAAACGCCCCATTCACCAAATTGAGACATCGCTTCCCCACGAGGTTTGTCACCGCCGACTCCATTGCCCCAGTTGAGGAAGATGTGTACAGGAAGACCGGGTTCTGCGTGTACAGGAGCTTCTGCAACTTAGTCTGAATCTCTGCGTAGAGGTCAGCAAACTCGGGCGCGCGGTGATGGATCTGCGGTGTAGCGAGTTCCTTCAGGATATCAGGGCGGACTTCCGTCGGTCCCGGCGTGAACAATCGTTTGTGCATAGCTACCTCCAGATATCGGTAAGGCTGTCTGACTGACTTTACTACTCCAATTCCCCGTTTTCAATGCCAAAGTGCAATTTGGCGTGCCGCTGCCTGCTCGTTACAATGTATCGACCCGCAAAAGGAGGCAACATGAGCGCAGGTTTCATTATCATCTTGGTCTTAGCATTTGTTCTTGGTTGGGGAGTACTTGCCTACAACCGACTCGTCCGCTTGAAGATCCGCGCCGAAGAGTCGTGGCACGATATCGACACTCAGCTCAAGAGGCGGTGGGATCTGATCCCTAATCTTGTGGAAACAGTGAAGGGGTACGCCAAGCACGAGAGCGGGGTATTCGAGCAAGTGACCCTTGCTCGTGCCAAGGCGATCGATGCCTCGTCACCGCAGCAACAGGCGGTTGCGGAGGAAGGACTTAAAGGGGCGTTGAAGTCGCTGTTCGCTGTGGTGGAGAACTACCCCGAGCTGAAGGCGAACGAGAACTTCATCAAGCTGCAGCAGACGATGGAAGAGATCGAAGACTCGGTGCAACGAGCGCGCATGTACTACAACGCCGTTGTGCGTGACCTGAACACGTCGATCGCCGTCTTCCCGCAGAGCATGATTGCCAACATGTTCCACTTCAAGGAACGCGAGTTCTACACCCTTCCCGGGGCGGAACAGCGGGAGGCACCGAGGGTGCAGTTCTGATGCGCAAGATCCTGACGTTCATGTTTCTCTTGCTCTTTATCTCCGCCGCTGCCTCCGCAACGTTGCGCATCACTGCATTTGATGCACAGATCACGCTGGATACCCAAGGGATACTCCACATTGAGGAAACGCTGAATGTCGACTTCTACAGCCCACACCATGGGATCGAACGCTGGATACCTGTCTCATACCGTCGCCCGACAGGAGAAAACATCACGATCTCGCTGAAGGTTATAACAGCCACGCAAGATGGAGGGAGTGCCCAGTACACCACAAGCAGGAGCGGAAGGAACATCCTCGTTCGCATCGGCGACCCGAACCGCACGATCACGGGAACCCACACGTACACTATTCGTTACAATGTTGATCGAGCCCTCCTCTTTCACGATGACTATATTCAACTCTACTGGAACGTCACGGGAAACGAGTGGGCGATCCCAATCAATAGCACGTCGGCAACCATTACTCTGCCGCAGACAGTGACCACCGCTGACGTAATGACCACATCGTATGTTGGCTACTACGGGAGGGATACCCTCGGACGGGAGGCGACGATCGATGATCAGGGAAGATTCGTCTTCACTGCTGATCAACTCATGCCCGGACAAGGATTGACGATAGACATGGCGATCCCACGCGAGCAGATGGAGATCGCAGCCCCGACCACGTGGCAACGCATACTCTGGTTCCTGAACGCAAACAAGTTCGCGGCTTTGCCAATCTTGACACTTATAGGGATGTTCCTGGTGTGGCTCAAGGTGGGGAAGGACCCGCGCAAGGAGACTATTGCCCCGCGCTTTGAGCCACCGCGCGGGATGCATCCCGGCGAGGCGGGAGTACTGATTGACGACCGCGCCGACCTGCGCGACATCTCAGCGATGGTGATCGGCCTCGCAGTCAAAGGGTACTTAACAATCGGCGAAGTGGACGATCAGAAGCAAGGAATCCCAGAGACGATCAAAGGCTTCTTCGGCCATGCCGGAGCACTCGACTACGAGTTCTCAAAGGAGAAGAATGCCGACTCGGATCTCTCTAAGGTAGAAGCTACCCTACTGGGCGCGATTTTCGATTCCACGCATTCCGATAAGCGGCTCCTTTCCTCGATGGAGAACGAGTTCTACAAGGCCCTGCCGCAGATAAAGTCTGATCTCTACGCTGGTCTGATCAAGAAGGGATACTACCCAAGCAATCCAGAGCGGACGCGAAAGTCATACGCTGGCGCAGGGATGTTCGGTATCGTGCTGGCCATCGCGATCGGTGGCTGGAGTGGATCTCTCTACTTAGGATTGGCAATCGCTCTATCCGGTCTAATCGTCCTTGGATTCTCGCCGATCATGCCGCGAAAGACGAAGAAGGGAGTCCTCGTGCTACAGGACCTCCTCGGCCTCTCCGAGTACATCCATCGGGCTGAAGTGAAGCAGATGGAGTTCCATGACGCCCCAGAAAAGAGCCCACAGCTGTTCGAGAAGCTCCTCCCGTACGCAATGGCGTTCAACCTGACCTCCATCTGGACCAAACAGTTCGAGGGGTTAATGAGTGAGCCACCGCGGTGGTATGTCGGAGCAACACCAGGATTTCATCCCGCTCTGTTCTACCTGGGGATGATGAACCTGTCCTCAGGGATGGAGCGAACATTCGTTTCCGCGCCACGCACAAGCTCTGGCGGACACTCCGCATGGGGAGGCGGCTCGTCGTTCGGTGGTGGTTTCTCTGGTGGCGGATTCGGCGGCGGTGGTGGTGGTGGCTGGTAGAAAGTTGCTACTCCGGCTTCAATCCGCCTTCAGCTAAGAGCTGCGTGGCAGAGGCAATGTCTGCTGGCTTCACCTGAAACTCAACAAATCGGGCGGAAGCATTGATCAGGTACAGGCCGAGCCTGCGGGAGATTCCTCCCTTCTCGAAATAGGGGATCTCCGCCTCCTCCAGGATGGATGAGGCTAGGGCGATCTGCCCGGCATCTCCTGTTGTCAGCACCGTGACCAATCGCTGATCATCCTCATTCATGTCTTTCCTCCGATTGCCATGAGTATACCATCAAGCAGCGCGCGCGGCCCTCGCCTAGTATTAGTTTGTTATCAGATATCATCTTCAAGAAGCGCTTAGTTCTTGGTTCCTGACACTCCAGCGAATGTAGCGAGCCTAGAGATCTCGTTTCCGACTATTCTTCCTGCCTTCTGCTGTTCTCTGCACCTCTGCGTCTTTGCGAGATACAGTCCCTTTTCTCTCGCGCGTTCGTTCCACTCACTCAAGCCGCAGAGGTTGCCAAGGAGTACAGCTCAGCATCACTCTTGTTCTTGTTTTGTCCCCTACTTCGCTGCTCAAGCCTTGTTCTCCACTGTGTCTGCCAGAACACAATAAGCAGGCCTATTAAGCCCTTGCGGAATATCGCAATGCGCTTGACAAGACACGCATGACATCCTAGGATGGATTCATGAGAATACGCATCCTGTTTTTGGGTTTACTGCTCAGTGTCTCCTTCCTGGGACTCTCTCAGGATACTGGCTCTGTCTGGACGCTGAAGATCGATGGTGAAATCGGACGCGGGACAGTGTCCTACCTGCGCGATGGCCTCTCCGAGGCAGCACAGGCTGACGCCCTTGCTGTGATCATCGAGTTCTCTACCCCGGGTGGCTACCTCGACTCCATGATGAGCGCACGCGACATCATCCTTGCTGCCACCATCCCAACGATCGCGTACGTCAATCGTGAGGCGTACTCCACCGGAGCGCTCCTGGCGATCGCGTGCAACAAGATATACTTCGCTCCAGGAGGGGTGATGGGCGCGGCTACACCGGTATACTTCGAGAGTGGGGCGATAAAGGAGGCACCAGAGAAGATCGTCTCGGGAACGCGCAAGCTGTTTGCCGCCACTGCAGAGACACGCGGACGAGACCCCATGATCGCCGAGTCGATGGTCGATCGCGACGTTTCGATCGACGGTCTTATCGAGAGCGGGAAGCTTCTCACCCTCACTTCTGATGAGGCGTCCCAGTGGGGTTACTCCGATGGAGAAGTGGAAGGGATCGACCAGATACTACAAACGGAGCAGATGCCGGGGGCCAAACTTGTCCCGTTTGTTCGCCGCACGATCGATTCCGTAGTCGACATACTAACAACATCCTGGGTAGCGGGTATCTTGATCACCGTAGGGATGCTTGGTGTGATCCTTGAGATGGTCATCCCGGGATTCGGTGTTCCCGGAATTCTTGGACTTAGCGCGCTCGGGCTATTCTTCTGGTCGCACTTCCTCGTCGGCCTCGCTGGATGGGAATCCATTCTGTTCCTTCTCGTTGGAGTGATCGCTGTTCTGCTTGAGATATTCGTGTTCACCGGCACTACTCTCGGCCTTGCCGGGCTGGGCGGTCTCGTGCTGATCGGCCTTGGATTCTACACGTCGATGGTCGGCCCGCTCGTCCAACCGACAGAGGCGATGCACGCCATTGTAGCTGTATCGGTCGGACTTGTTGTTGCGTTGGTGGGTGTGATATTCCTCGTCACGCGGCTGCCCAAGACACGGCTGCGTTTCGGCGGTGTCATCCTCTCACAGGTAATCACCGGCAGGGCATTCGATAAGGCCAAGAAACAGCACAGTATAAGTGATTGGCTGGGAAGAGAAGGAACAGCGACAACGGATTTGAGACCAATGGGAACGGGTGTGTTTTCTGGAGAACGAACGGACGTTGTCTGTGAAGAAGGGTTCCTGGACAATGGAACGCGGATCGTAGTCACCAAAGATGATGGCTACCGTAAGATAGTCAGAAAGATAGAAAAGGAGGTTGACGAATGACCAGCTACATAGTTATTGCTGCACTTGGGCTCATCGTACTGTGGCTTTTCTTCTACTTCGTTCCGGTTGGTCTGTGGATCTCGGCGCTCGCGGCAAGCGTGCCCGTCGGTCCGATGACCCTAATCGGAATGCGGCTGCGAAAGGTAAATCCGTACAAGGTAATCGGCCCTATGATCACCGCATGGAAAGCCGGACTGCAGCCATCGGTCACCGAGCTGGAGGCGCACGTCCTGGCGGGCGGGGACGTCGATCGCGTAGTACGCGCCCTGATTTCAGCCGATAAGGCAGAGATCGAGCTCAACTTCCAGCGAGCGGCAGCGATCGACCTGGCCGGCCGCGATGTCTACGGAGCGGTGGCCATGTCGGTCAACCCACGCGTAATCGAGACGCCCAAGATCGGGGCAGTAGCTAAGGACGGGATCCAGCTCTTCGCTCTGGCCCGAGTAACCGTGCGCGCCAATATCGATCGCCTCGTCGGTGGAGCGACTGAAGAGACGGTGATCGCCCGTGTCGGCGAAGGAATCGTCTCGGCAATTGGCTCGGCGAACAGCCACAAGGAAGTGCTCGAAAATCCAGACTCGATTTCGAAACGTGTCCTGGCTCGAGGACTGGATTCCGGCACAGCCTTTGAAATCTTATCGATCGACATTGCCGACGTTGATGTTGGAAAGAACATCGGCGCAAAGCTACAGACCGATCAGGCCGAGGCCGATTTGAAGGTGGCACAAGCCAAAGCCGAGGAACGCCGTGCAATGGCCATCGCCAAGGAACAGGAAATGAGCGCGCTGGTGCAGGAGCGTCGCGCCGCCGTTGTAGAGGCGGAGGCGGAGATTCCCCGCGCAATTGCCGATTCGTTCCGTAGCGGGCACCTGGGGATCATGGACTACTACAGGATGAAGAACATTCAGGCCGACACGCAGATGCGCGAGGGCCTAAGCAAGGGCGAAAAAGAGAAACCACAGAGCAAGGAAGCATAGATGAACGATGAAGCTTCCGTGATAGAACTAGTGCGGAAGATCCTGCGCGAGGATGCACGTGCCGGCATCGTCCTCGCCGAGATCCTCGGTCCACCACCGGGACTTCAGAGCGCGGCCTCGAAACCGTGGGATGCGGTCTGAAGAATGACCAATTACAGAGTAGTCACCGGATCCTGCTGACGCAGGGTCCGGTGGGTAGTTTATACATATCGATCCTACACACCGGGGCGGAGGCGCTTGGTGAAGTAGATGATGTCATCGTGGCGGGTGTAGCCAAGGTGGTCGAAGATGGCCATCGAGGTCGTATTCCAATCCTCGATCTGGCAGGCGAAGATCTCGATACCCAGCTCAATGCAGGCTTTCTCAACCGCTCGTACAAGCATTGTCGCAATTCCACGTCCTCGATGATCCGGAGAGACCGCCAAACGGTTGATCCAGCCCTTGCGACCATCGTGCGTTCCCAGGATCGCCCCGACGAGCCTTCCGTCCTCTTCGGCAGCGAGGTAGATCGAACAGTCACCATCGATCTGCGTAGCGATCTTCTCGCACGTATCCCGTCCGTTTGGCTTGTACGGAAGCCTTGCCGCTTCCCATAGTGCACACAGCCCGTCGTAGTCATCGATCGTGAGCTTACGGATGTTGATCATCCCTCACCCTGCGGTGACTGATATCCCTTCTAACCGCAGGTAAGGAAGGGTTAAGCTGAATACTCGCTCCTGCTCCCGGGAAACCCCAGAAAGTGTCTTCAACGCATTGAAGGCATTTCCTGCGATGAGCGTCCCTCTGATCGGCCTTGAGACATGTCCATTCTCGATCAGGTATCCTCCCTTAGCGACGCCGGAGAAGTCACCGGAGACTGGATCAGCACGACCGGAGAAACGGGTGACGAGGACTCCCTTTTGGATCTCGGCGATCAGTTTGTCTTTGCTCTTATCTCCGGGAAGGATCTCGAAGTTGGATGGGCCAATCCCAGGGACGGAGCGCGCTGAACCCGTAGCGTGGCCGGTGTTCTCCATCCCTAGCGCCGTCGCGGTATAGGAGTTGTGCATGAAGGAAGTGAGCCGGCCGCTCTCTATCAACCTCAGGCGCTTATGCGCCACTCCTTCGCGATCGAACGACGCCGTTCCCACACCATTCGGCAAAAGTCCATCATCGACCACACTGATCAGATCCGATGCGATCGCGTTACCAAGCATATCTTTCCAGCAGCTCATCCCACGGAGCACGTTCTTAGCGTTCGCCTGAAAGAGAATCAGCGAAGCGAACAAAGACTGTGCAGCATTCGGTGAGAGGACAACCTGACCATTGAAGCTAATCCCTTTCTTCGCCCCAAGCGACCCGAGAGCGTTCTCGCAAGCACGGCGGGTGATCGGTTCAACATCGATTGCATCGGCGCGTCGTGTCGCATCAAACTGGTAATCCATGTTGGAGACTTCCTCTCCGTCGCGCGCGGTGGCAAGAGCATAGTAGACGAACAGGCTCTCCGGCTCCTCCCAAGAGACGCCGTTCGAGTTGACCAGAGCGCGCGTACCAATGTGCACCGCAAATTCACCATCACCAAGGATGAGCCGCTTGTCGATCGAGCTTGCGAGGTCAAGCATCCTCACTGCCTGCTCGATCGCCTGCTCGATTCCGAACCCCTCGGATGCCGGATCGTATATCCCGGATACGTACTTGTTCTCCTCGCGCTGCGGGAGCACGTTGTTCTCGTCTGTCGGCGAGGCTTTTGCCAACGTGACCGCATCGGCACACGTTTCGTCGATGGTCGTCAAATCATTCGTGGAGGCAAACCCGATTCTCTTTTCGGAGAACGCCCGCACTCCGATCATCGTCTCCTTATGAACGCGCGAGACTTGCAGATCATTCTTCTCGATCGCGACGGTGATCGTGCGCACCGATTCACCGTACACCTCAACCTCGTTCGCGCCCTTCTGCTTAGTGCGATCAAGCGTGTCTTGGCACAGATCGATCAACTTGCTATTCATTCTTGCCGACCTCCGATTGTCACGATGCAGCGAAGATGCGGTCCGCCAGCATCCACCTTGGCCAGTTGGCCCTTGCCGCAGTGCCCAGCGCCAAGCCCCCACGTGAAGTCATTACCCACAGCGTCCACCGACTTTAGTACCTCGAACGCATTCCCAGAGATGGTTACCCCGCGCACCATCTTCCTGATCTTTCCATCGACGATTTCGTGCGCTTCGCGTACGCCGAACATGAACTCGGCGTTGGAGTCCGCCTGTCCACCGCCACCCAATCCCTGAAGATAGTAGCCGCGTTTCACGCCGGCGATGATCTCCTCCACGGAGGAAATGCCCGGCTCGATATAGGTGTTTCGCATGCGGATGATCGGCTCATCAGAATACTCGAACGCGCGTGCGTTTCCTGTTGGCTCGACGCCGAAGTAGGCCGCGCTCTCGCGGTTGTGCAAATAAGAACGAAGCACTCCGTGATCGATGATCGCCGTGCGGCCGGTTCTCACGCCTTCGTCATCCACGAGCAGTTCACCGGCGGCGTGAGGCACGTAAGTAGATGGCCCACTGTCGCACAGCGTTACCAGGTCCGAGCCCACCTGCGTACCGATCTTCCCGCTCGTAATGGCGCCGCCACGCACAAGATCCGCCTCAACGGTGTGCCCGATCGCCTCATGACTAAGTACGCCTACCAGACCCGGATCGAGGACGACCGTCGCTACCTCGCCAGCAGCGTAGTCCGCTCCCAACTGATCGACAGCGAGCCGCACGGCCTTGTCGGCCATTTCCTCTGGCGTCCGCTTGGCGAACAGGTCAGCATACCCACCGGTCACCCCGGCCGAATCCATCCCCATCGCGCGATCACCATCCTGCTGCGCCACGGCGAGGACACGAAAGTCGGGTTTAGAATCGATGATGTGCGCCGCCGCACCATCTGACGTAACGATCACCTTCTCGTCCTGCAGCTCGGAGTAGGCAACCAATGATGAGACAATCTTCTTCGCCGCGGAACGCACACGCTCATCGATGCGCATAACAAGCGCCAGTTTCTCGCTGAGCGGATGACCGTCAAGCGGATCATCTGCCTTGACGGCAAACTCTCCCGACGCCAATACCATGTGTGGGAGCGGAGCGACCTTATTACGTTTCGCCACCGCGGAGACACGTGCTGCACTCTGCGCTTCCCTTACCGCTCCCGCGATCCCGTCCTCGGACAGGTCTGTGGTGCTGGCAAATCCGAACACGCCATCGATGAGTGCTCGCACTCCGATTCCGGCTAAGCGAAGCGTGGAGGACTCCTCCAATCGCCCGTTGCGCACGGCGATTCGCTTCGAGCGGCGCACATGATACCGAAGCTCCACCCATCCTGATGCACGGGTGGATATCTGTTGCAGTAGTTGTAGCATCGTCCCTCCTTGCCTAACAGGCTGAAGCTGCCAATGAGATTCTAGCCTCTCACTCTGCGCCGAGCAACGTGACAACCGATCACCCTGGTGAAATGGGAGAGAAGCTCATCGCGCAGGCTCACTCGATCGACAACGAGAGGACACGTTACCCTTGCTAAACGGTCGCACGCCCTGGTTCACACGAGTATCCAAAGCTATTCTGAAGTTTAGGAGGAAAAGTGCATAGATATCTGACATTGCTACTAGTGGTTTCCTCAGTTCTTGCCATAGGCCTCTGCGTTCAAGGTGGAGTCCCGTTGGCATTCGGGTTTGGCGTTACCGCTCACGCTACGCTTCCGATCGACTGGAATGCATCGTTCTCTTCCATCTCAACGGAGTTCTTGGCGGATCCGAACCTAACGTTCCTGTTCGCCCTAGGAACGTATCCGTCTCACTTCCCGAATCTGTTCCAGGGAAGCGCAGATCTGATCGTCAAGAGCTGGATGGGTCCGATTGCCATCTACGCAGGGGGAGGGTTAGCCTTGCAGTGGAGACCGCTTGGTGGCACGTGGGGGTGGACGCCATACATACATGTCACAGCGGGCACACAGATTTGGTTGATCGATTCCGTGGCGCTTGTCGCGAGCGTGAGTTCCTTGGATACGCTTCCGCCCGCATGGACATTCTCCCCCAAAGTCTCACTCGGTCTGCAATTCTCCCTCTCTCCACCCCGCCCACCAACACTCGGCAAGGAGAACTCATTCTACCTGTGGATTGTGGTTGGGTTGCTTGTTGCAGCTATCCTCGCGTACTACCCACACAGCTGAAGCGCAACCATCCGCGATAACTCCGCCTCCAAATCACCCATGCAAGGGCTTCACATCGCCCTCTTTTTGTGCTATACTGCGAAGTAGAAACTGAGGGATGAGTTGACCAGAGGCGGCCGATGCCGTGGAAGTGCATATAGTGCTATTGTGAATGAGATCGGAGGGCCCTTCGGGTCGTCCGATTGTGTTTGGTTGGTCTCTTGATAGTGCAAGGGACGGGATCAGGAGGAAGGGATGAAAAAAACGAAAGAAACAAGAGAACCGAAGCCAACAATTAATCTTAAGGCACATCTGAGCACGAAGCCTGACAACAAGCGGGACATACATGAGCGTTCATCCCGTTCGGATAACCCTATTCGGACGTATTTCGGCGAGATCAGCCGCGTGCCTCTCCTGACAAGAGCCGATGAAGTGGCGCTCTCCAAGCGCATTGAAGTGGGTGATAAGCGTGCAAAGGAAGAACTGGCTGAGGCCAATCTACGACTCGTAGTGTCAATTGCCAAGAAGTACCGCGGCTGTGGTCTTCCCTTCCTCGATCTAATTCAAGAAGGGAACCTCGGGTTGATGAAGGCGATTGAGAAGTTTGACTATACAAAAGGGTTCAAGTTCTCCACGTATGCTACGTGGTGGATCCGGCAAGCAATCCTGCGAGCGATCACCAACCGATCACGCACGATTCGTGTTCCTACTCATATCAATGAGCTGATCCGCAAGATCTACCAGCTGGAACGAAACCACCTTAAGGAGACGGGAGAGATGCCCTCGTCTGAGAACATGGCTGTCGAGCTTGAGACAACCGAGGAGAACATCATCAAGGCGAAGAAGACCGCCCAGAGCATGACTTCGCTCGACATGCCGATTGGATACGACGACGACGGTTCCGTCCTCGGCGACTTCATCGAGGATAGGTCTGTCGATTCGCCGGAACGGGAGACATTCGATCACCTGCTGGTACAAGAACTGGAGCAGGCCCTCAATGAGCGACTAACGGATCGAGAGAAACGAATCCTCGAATTGCGTTACGGGTTAAACGACTACCAACCTCGCACCCTCGATGAAGTGGGAGTTGAATTCGGCATCAGCCGGGAGCGAGTTCGGCAGATCCAGAAAGAGGCGCTCGCTAAGCTGCAAGACTCGGGATTGAAGCACCGCTTAGAGTGGTTGAAGCTTCTCTCGGAACACGCGTAGACAGCTATCAGCGGTTAGGCATCCAGATATCAGCCGTCAGCTTTCAGATATTAGCCTGGAAGAGCTGACGGCTGAATGCTGATGGCCGAAAGCTATTCTATCTCCTCTGTGTAGTGACAATCCTTGTTACTGCATACAAGCTTATCCCTCTTCTCTACCAGCACTCCATTATCGCACGCCGGGCAGATCTTGACCGGTTTTTCGCTCATAGCAAAGCGGCAATCGGGATACCTATTGCAGCTATAGAACGTACGCCGCCGCTTGGTAGAGTACTTCTCCACCAGTACTCCTTCCTTGCACACCGGGCAGGGAACACCAGTAGAGATCGATGCTGTCTTCCCGCATTCGGGATTTGTGCACTTGTAGTAACGTCCGTATCTTCCCGACTTGAGTTCCATCGGAGAGCCGCATTCCGGACAGGGAATCTGGTGCTCGCGGGCCTCTTTCTCCATCTCTTCAAGTCCCTCACGCAGGATCAGCTTCTCGCCCTCAAAATGGTAGGGAAACTCTGGAGGAAGGTTCTTCGTGTTCTTGCACTCAGGGTAGTTCGAGCAGCCGAGGAAGTGCGATCCCTTCCAGTATCTAAGTTCCATAGGCACACCGCACTTGTCGCATGCCACATCCGTCAAAATGTGGAACCGATGCTCCTTGCTCCCATCGTTCTCCTCAAAGGCCTGCAGGCGCTGCGAAAAAGGAGTGTAGAACTCATCGAGAACAGCCTTTCGAGTCAGGGATCCCTCTTCGATTCGGTCGAGGTCTTCCTCCATATGCGCGGTAAACTCACTCTCCACAGTCAGGGTGAAGTTCTGCTTCAGAAAATCGACCACGACCTGGCCAAGCAGAGTTGGGTGCAGGCTACCGCCCTCTTTAACCGCGTAACCGCGGTCTTGGATAACAGAGATGATGGAAGCATAAGTGCTCGGTCGTCCGATCCCCTCTTTCTCCAGCAGGTTCACTAGCCCTGCCTCGCTGTACCGACGCGGTGGCTCGGTGAATTTCTGGAAACTCTCAATCTTCTCCAGCAAGAGGTCCATCCCCTCGCGAAGGCCACTGGGAAACACCTTCTCCTGCGAACGCTGCTCAGGGAACAAGACAAGGAAGCCATCAAACGCAAGCGTGCTCCCTCCAACCTCAAGAGTGTACACATCAGCGGTGATCAGTGCCTTGCGCAGTAGATAAACGGCCGGAGTCATCTGCGTAGCCAGGAAACGGTTATAGATCAGGGCGTAGAGCTTGCGCTGATCGGGCGAGAGATGAGCACCAATTGATTGTGGCGAGAGAGAGAGGTCGGTCGGGCGGATCGCTTCATGTGCATCCTGAGCTTTCTTCTTGTTCTTGAACTGGCGCGGCTTCTTCTCCAGGTACTTATCGCCGTACGCACGCTCGATGATCTCTCGCGCAGCAGAGACTGCCTCATCGGACATGCGCACCGAATCTGTACGCATGTAGGTGATCAATCCGACGTTACCTTTAGGGAGTTTCACCCCCTCGTACAGCTCCTGAGCGATCTTCATCGTGCGCTTAGGGGTGAAGTGCAACGCGGAGGAGGCTGTCTGTTGCAGCGAGCTTGTGATGAACGGAGGCGATGGCTGGCGGCGGCGCTTCTTCTCCTCGAGTGACGCGACGCTGATCTTCGCCACGTGCAGTGCGTCAATCACCGCTTGCGCCTCTTCCTTGTTTCGAATGACGAACTTCTTGCCGCCCTTCTTGGTGAGCTTTGCGCTGAACGGTTCTCCGTTCCTCAGCTGAGCCTCAATCTCCCAATACTCCGCGGGGACAAAGCGATCAATCTCCCCCTCACGATCACACAGGAAACGGAGCGCGACAGATTGCACGCGCCCCGCGGATAGTCCCTCGAATCTGTTCCCGGCGAGCGCCATAGACAGAATGGGACTCACCTGATAGCCGACAAGACGATCAAGAATACGACGAGTGCGTTGCGCTTCCACGCGGTTCATATTAATCTCCGTCGGTGATGAAAGCGCCTCCAGAATGACGGGCTTGGTGATCTCATTAAATATCGGCCGGGAGAATGCGTTGTCATCCTTGATGATCCTCTTAAGGATCGTGTACAGATCGTAGGCAATCGCTTCCCCCTCACGATCATGGTCAGTCGCCAGGTAGACCATCTCCGCACCCTTTGCTGCATCACGCAGCTCCTTCACAAGCTTCGTGCGCTTCGTCTCAAACTTCGGTTCAAATCCGTTCTCGATGTCCACTCCCAGGTCATTTCGCGGCAGATCACGCACATGCCCCTGCGACGAGAGGACCTTGTAGGCCTTGCCCAAGTACTGGCCAATCGTCCGCGCCTTGGTTGGTGATTCAACAATAATCAGCTTATGCAATTCTCCAGGCTCCTTTCTTGATTCCGACCATTATACAGATCGAATGAGGAAAGTCGAAGGAACAAAGGTATTGCACTCAAGACAATCCTCCACAAGCAAAATACGGAGCTCTCGATCAATACGCAAGTCAGAAAAATGGCGAGGACCAGCGCCCAGCGGATAGAATAGGCGTCTAGAAAAGGAGAATGATTATGCGCCATGTCATCTTTGAAGGTTTGCCAGCAGCAGGAAAGAGCGAAACGCTTGAGCTTCTGGCTCGTTTCTATCCACAGATGGTCAAGGTCTTGCCTGAGCTAGTTAAGGAGGTCGCTCTACGAAAAGAGATTGACATCTTCTCCGAACGCGAGCGCCTAACCAAAGCGATCATCGCCGAGCTTCCCAAACGAAGAGAACAGGTTAAGAGAGCGATAGCAGAAGGGAAACTCTGCCTGGAGGAATCGCACCTCGGGGTTCATCTAGCCTATGCCCGGGCCCTTGGGGATCAAACGTTCATTGACGCCTACCCGCAAATCGTCTCTGCCCTTACCCAGCCGGACGCGTACGTGCGCTTCGAGATTCCGGTGGAAGTGTCAGTGGTGCGCCAGAGGGCACGGAATACGCCACGGTTCTTCATCGACGACCCATCTCTGAAAGCGATGCTTTCGGAACTTTATGGATGGCATATCGAACACTCGACAAACCTGATTTCCATCGATGCCAATCGCGATCCATCGGTGTTCTTGTCAGAGATCCAACGGACGCTGCAATTGCAATACACCGGTGAAGATGCACCCTTGGATGACACGTTCGATATCATTCTCCTTCTTGGCCGCCCCGCAGCCGGGAAGAGCGAATTCATCGACTGCATGCATAAGACGTCGATTGCTCAATGCGCAGAGACCTATCATATCGCACCGTTCGAAGCACTCGACGACTTCCCTATCCTGTGGGAGAAATGCATGGAGGACGATCTATGGGAGTCAATGGGTAAAAGGCGCCTTTACTCACGCCGCGCCGAGGGAAACTACGCGATCACCAATACCGACATGTGGGAGTTCCTCATCAGAAGGCTTAATCAACAAGTAGCACAGATCATCTCCCACTCGATGGGGTTGAGCCGTAAGACACTGATAATCGAATTCTCGCGTGGTGGAGACCACGGGTACGCTGATGCGCTATCCCAGCTTTCTCCAGAGATCCTGGAGCGCGCGGTGATACTGTATGTCAGTGTGTCCTTCGAAGAATCGTGGGGCAGGAATGTTGCTAGATACGACGAAAAGCGAAAAAGTGGCCTCCTCACCCATTCCGTGCCCCGTGCGGAGATGGAGGCGACGTACGGAACGGACGACTGGTTCGATATCGCACCCGCACCCCATGGGATGATCTCCGTGAAGGGAACAAACGTCCCCTACGTAACCATGAACAATGAGCCGGAATCGAAAAACCCACAGGTCCTCGATCTCCGCTACCGCACAGCACTTGATGCGGTTCAATCCGTATGGAAGAAAAGTACAGCTTGATGACAATCATGGAGGTTTCTCGCTATTTGGAGTGGGCAACGGACCACTACCAAGAACAATGAGCCGTATCCTCTTGCCCCTTCGCGTCGATCACTAGGAGGAACAGCAATCGCTAAGAGATGCGTTGTGTTCTTGCTCTTTTGCCCTTCTTGGTGCTCTCCTCGACATCCTGTTTCTCAGAACACAACGCCAGAGAGCCCTTTGTAGGCGAGCATGCTTCTGCTTCTGCTCATTACGAGTCACTTATCATCACTTCACGCCTTGCCAGAAAGACTCCTTTCTCTACGGCATCTTCAATTACCCATACGAAGCAACGAAGTATCGGCCTTACTTTCTCACTCCATGTTAAGACCGTGAGGCGACTCATGTCATCTCTTCTCTTTCTCAGTGTACATGTTGCGATCTGCAATCTCTATCAGTCGCGCCAGAGAAAAGTCGGTATTCGAGGTCCACGTTGCCCAACCAACATCTATCCCAATCTTAACTCCAGGAACGTTCGCGTCTCCCCATTCGGAGACAACACGACGCAGGCGCTCAGCGAGAACCTCCATCTGCACGCCCGTTTCTGGGAGGATGATGAGGAATTCATCTCCCCCATAGCGGATCACCCAATCGCTCTCGCGGACTTGTCCCTGTACCAGGTGCGCCACATTACGCAGGACTCGATCACCCTCTTGGTGTCCCAACTCGTCGTTCACCCGTTTAAAGTGGGCAAGATCTGTCATCATGATGGTGAACGGCCGCTTGTATCGCTGCGAGCGCTTCAACTCTCGTTGGATGGACTCATCGAAGTAGTGACGGTTGTACAGCCCGGTGAGCGGATCACGAAACGCTTTCTCTTTCAGAAGTTCTTCTACTTGCACCCGCTCGGTAATGTCGAGGATGTTCAGCATGAGGGCCGGTGCCCCCTCATAGTCCATTGCCAGAGACTGCAGATGTAAGGATATTGCACCACCATCTTTATGAGTACCGCGCGTTTCTAGGTCACCGGGAGATGGCTGTTCGTCATTCTTACGCAAGGCCATGCGGTCGTCAGGGGAAAATAGCTGCCACCACGGCTCCATGGCAAACAGCTCATCGCGATTGTAGCCGAAGAGGGCCAAAGCTCGATCGTTGGCATAGCGCACGCGCCTCTGTTGCACAATGAGGACTCCCGTCATAGCGTTGTCGGTGAGGAAACTGAAGAGTTTATGCCTCTTGGTCATGTCTTCCCGCTGCTGAGCCTCGATAAGGGCAATCGCCGCAACTGCAGTTAATTCTTCCAGCTCCCGCAGCTTAGATGCAGTTGGCATTCCTCCATCATGAGGATCATCAACTGAGACCTGCCCAATGATACTGCCATTAAGCCGACAGGGAATCAACAAGAGGTCTTTTGCTTGCCAACCGTGTGAGCTGATGAATCGACGCCGACTGGGAATACGGGGTACGATGGAGGAGGGGGCGCTCCCCCCCGGGATGTAGTAAGAATTGCTAACGCGAAACGACGGTCTGTACTTATCGCCACGAATAATCCCCCCGCCGGCAATAAACAGGCGGATCTCCCGTTCATCATCCTCTGTAAGGCCTTGCGCGGCGTAGTCAAGCACAGCGGCGGTGGAATCAGGCGCTGGTGTGATCGCCTTGTCGTAGAACGAAACAAGAACACGCCGGTAGGGAGAGCGCTCAACCACGCTGCTGACAAGTTCCTCAAGTATTCCCTTGATCATTCCCCTAGATCCACGCGCACCGATTCGCTTGGATCATCTAACCCCCGTTAATCGTTTAGTAATAGAACATACCACAGTCCCCTTATCCAACGCAAGTGGAAACAGAAGGGGGACGTTTGTCCCGAGCGTTGAGGAAGAAATGCCTTCCACCGCCAGCAATAAACCCTACGATAACAAAAGGAGGTATGATCATGGAATTGGAAGAGTGGCTACACCTTTACCAGGCTCTTAGTACAACTGCCGGAGTGAAAGAACACGATTACTGGACAATCGCCGGGATCTTCCTACTGGCTAACTGTCTTCTGATCCTCCCGTTATCCTTGTTTCTCTTCTCCTACACAGTTTGGGAAGGGAGATTCTTCATAACAGTTCTTGCGGGGATTGGGATTCTCGTTTGCCTTGGCTGGTCATTGAGCCAGAGGCGAGCTGTGCAAGAAATGGAGCATGCCTCTGGCCTATTGCGTAGCATCGAAGGACAGTTCGCAGGGGGAGACTTTCACCGCAGCCTGTATAAGCTCCTTGAGGGAGAGGAAGTATGCATTCCCTCAACCTCATGGAAGTGCAAGGAGTGGCATCCGGAAGTAGCCCGAATGGGGCCACTGACACGATTGCTGCCACGCGCTTCGATCTCTATTCTCCCGGTAGTCTTCCTCCTTGCTTGGTCAGCGTTGGCCATTATCTCCTGGACCACCTAATAGCCAATCTTTCGCTGAACGTCAACGGTGTTACCGAGCTGCCGATGTATTAGAGCCCAATTGCGTGGCAACTGCCGTATAATGTGGCTTGCAGAAGCGATGGTGTCGCTTCCCGCAGGGAGACGAATGCCGCCACATTGGTTGAGGCAACGAAAACGAGAACGAACGCGACGGCGCGAATTCCCCGCCACGTGGCGAGAGATCATCAAACGCAATGTCCCGTTTACTCGTTACCTTCCCCCCGCTGATCAGGGGGAACTGGAGGGCGATGTTCAGGTCTTCTTGAGCGAAAAACACTTCGATGCTGCGGGTGGGCTGAAGATGACCGATGAGATCAAGGTCACCATCGCTACTCAGGCGTGTATCCTCCTTCTGCACCGCAAGACCGATTGCTACCCTGGCCTGTACTCGATCATCGTCTATCCACACACTTACATCGCCCGTCACACGGTGCAGGACATACCAGGGATCATCACAGAGGGCATGCAGCCACGTCTGGGAGAGTCATGGACGCGAGGGGCGGTCGTCCTATCGTGGGACGATGTGCGCTCCGGCGCCGCGGACATCCACGATGGCCACAACGTTGTCTTCCATGAGTTCGCCCATCAGTTGGATTCCCAGAATGGCGAGATGGACGGCGCGCCGATCCTTTCCGATCACTCGATGTACGCTACCTGGGCTCGTGTCTTGGGACAAGAGTACGAGAGGCTGCAACATGACACCGCCCTTGGCAGAGAAACTCTGCTTGACCAGTATGGTGCCACCAATCCCGCCGAGTTCTTTGCCGTGGCAACCGAGTTCTTCTTCGAGAAACCACAGCAGCTACGTGAGAGACTCCCTCAACTCTACGATGAGCTACGTCGCTACTACAAACAGGACCCAGCGCGGCTTCTGATGTAGATCAACCCACCAGAGCGGTACCGAATCAATCGGTGAGCACCTCGCTGAACACGCGCTCGAAGTTGGCATAACACACCTTCTCTACCTGCGCGTTGCTTAGTCCTGCAGAAAGAAGGAGATCGGGAATCTTGACGTAGTCGACGATTGTGTCAATCCCCTCTGGCGTATTCGTGATTCCATCAAGGTCGCCGCCAAGACCGATTGCATCTTCCCCACCGACTTCGATCGCGTGAAGCACGTGGCGCACAATCCAATCGATCGATGGGCGAGGAAGTGTATTCACCTCCGCGTGCAGCCTCTTCTTCTCCTCTTCAGTCGTACTCGACTCAAGAGTGCGCTGCCAGCGGGGAAATGCCTGTGCGTAGTAATCAGGAGAAAGGAAAGACGGAGACAGGTTAATTCCCATCACCCCACCGTGATCGGCAAGTTCGCGGATCATATCGTCGGTGAGATTGCGTAGTGTCGGACAAAGGACACGACAGTTGGAATGACTGGCGATGAACGGGCGCTTCGCGATTTCACAGACATCGACAAACGCCTTATCAGAAAGGTGCGAAACGTCGACCATCACATGTAGTTCTTCGGCAAGCTCGATAAGTCTCTTTCCCTCGTCGGTCAGCGGGGTATTGCTGCCAAACGCCGTGCCGGAGAACGGGTTATCCTGCCAAGCGGGGATAATGTCCCGTACACCGAGGCTATAAAAGTGACGCAGGTTCTCCGCCAGGCCATCGAGAGGATCGGCACCCTCCAGACCGATGATCGCGGCAATTGTCCCGCCGCCATCGCAAGATGAACGCAGCTCGTGGGATGTCTTAACAACACGCAGATTTCCTCCGCTCTCTGCCGCCATCGAATAGATCTTTGCGATCATCGCTTCGGCGCGTTCTCTCTCATGGTTGGGATGCTGCTCACTCAACACAAAACAGGCAAAGACCTGCGCACAGGAACCTGCCTCGATCAGTCCAGGGAGGCCAATATGGCCTCCGTCTCCAGTAGTGAAGTCAAGCGTGCCATCCAGAACTTTCATCGCCGTATCGCAGTGGGTATCGAAGAATTTCACTCTACCCCTCCTCTACGAGACACGGCAATTGCTTCGATCTCGAGCGGTGCCCCTTTAGGAAGCATCTTCACAGCAACAGCAGCACGTGCAGGAAAGGGTTCGCTGAAGAACTCCTTGTACACCTCGTTCATTGCCCCGAAATCCGCCATGTCTTCGAGAAAGACGGTCACCTTGACCACGTCGGCAATCGATGCACCAGCTGCCTTCAGGACAGAACTGACGTTCTCCAAGGATTGCTTGGTTGCCGCAGCGATGTCGTCCGTGATCAACTCTCCGCCCGGCGTTGCCGGGAGTTGGCCAGACACGAAGATAAGATCGTTTGCACGTATCCCTTGCGAATATGGTCCCACCGCCGCGGGTGCGTCGTGAGTCTGGATCGTTTCTTTCACGGCTAGATCACTCCCAATTCCTTCCCGACCTTGGCGAACTTCTCCAGGGCAAAGTCGAGATCATCCTTTGAGTGCGCAGCCGACAGCATCACTCTGATGCGTGCCTTTCCCTGTGGAACGGTAGGGAAGGCGATCGCGGTGCCAAACACGTTTTCATCGAAGAGCCGCTTGGAGAAGTCCCACGCCGTCTTTGCCTCTCCGAGCATCACCGGCGTGATCGGTGTCTCGCTGTGGCCGGTGTCAAAACCGAGGCGCTGCATCTCACCCTTGAAGTACCTGGCGTTGTCCCACAGCTTTTTCACTGGAGCGTCCGTTTCCCGCAGTATATCCACCGCGGCGATGCACGCTGCAACGTCCGGAGGCGTGGCCGCGGATGAGAAGAGGAATGGTCGCGCTCGCTGGCGTAGGTAGTCAACAATTTCGCTACTCCCTGCCACATATCCTCCCATAACACCGAACGCCTTGGACATCGTGCCCGCCTCGATATCGACCCTGCCGTGCAGCCCGTAGTGATCGACGATCCCGCGCCCGTGGCTTCCGAGGACCCCCTCGCCATGCGCGTCGTCGACCATTACCATTGCTCCACTCTCTTCGGCTGCCTCCACAATCCCAGGCAGAGGAGCGAGGTCGCCGTCCATGGAGAAGACACCATCAGTGACTATCAGCTTCTTCTCGATCCCTTCGTTCTCCTTCAGCAGGGTACGCAGTGTGTCCACGTCACGGTGTGGGAAGATCACGCGCTTGGCCTTGGTCAAGCGACAGCCATCGATGATCGAAGCATGATTTAACTCATCGGTGAAGATGACATCTTCCTTACCCATTAACAAGGGGATCGTTGCCAAGTTTGTGTTCAACCCCGACTGCACGGAGAGCGCCGCCTCTGTTCCCTTGAATGCAGCCAGCTTCTTCTCAAGCTCAATGTGCAGGCTCATCGTCCCGGCGATCGACCGAACTGCGCCTGGGCCAACACCATACTGATCAATCGCATCCTTCGCCGCGGCACAAAGCCGCTTGTCATTGGCGAAGCCCAGATAATTGTTCGAGCACATATTGAGAACCCGCTTGCCCTCGACGATCACCCACGCGCCGACCGAGCTTTCAATCGTCCGAATCGTGTTGTACAGCCCCTGCTTGCGTAGGTCATCGAGCGCCTGTCCGATGAACCGATATTTACCCATCATTGATGCCTCCTGCTGCAGATTGATAGGTAAATACTAAGCCAAGCGATCAAGCATTTCCAAGGGAACGAGGAACACAACTAAGGTCGAAGGCTATAGGAAATTCCCCATTTTTTCAAGCTAAGGGCTGGTAGCTGACGGCTGGAACTTCACGCCTCATTGAGGGTCTCCTCCGCTTGCTCCAAGATCTGGCGTACATTGTCAAACGCGAGTCTTTGCCCGGCTTCAGCGAAGAGAAGCCACTGGCAGTGCGTATGCTCACGCGAAAGGGTCGGCTTGCTACACACAGCACGTCCGAGAAAGTAGACATTCTCCTTGAAGACGGGGCGTCTCCCCCGGTAGAAGTGGTACCTGCTTACTTTGCGGAAACCAGGAATCAAGTGAACCGCGGTGATTCCAGTCTCCTCACGCATCTCGCGCAACGCCGTTTCAGCTTCACTCTCGCCAGCCTCGATGTGCCCCTTCGGAAAGCCCCAATGCCCACCGTAGCGATGACGGAGAAGCAGGTACTGCCGCACTCCTCCGTCCATCGAGTACAAGACGAATCCGGCCGAACGTTCATCCGGTTCCTCGTCCAAACCATGTTCGACAGGGCCTTCTTCAACTGATGTCAAGTTCTCGATCATTGTTGTCGAATATGCGCGGATTAAGACCAAGACTGCGTAGCTCGCGGACAAGGACGCGGAACGATTCTGGAAGTCCCGGCTTAGGAAACTCCTCATCCTTGAGAATTGCCTTGTATAGCTGAATGCGGCCACGTGTATCGTCAGATTTGATGGTGAGCATCTCTTGCAGCAACGCGGAGGCACCATAGGCTTCAAGCGCCCATACCTCCATCTCTCCTAACCGCTGCCCGCCGAACTGCGCTTTCCCACCGAGTGGTTGCTGCGTAATCAAGGCATACGGCCCGGTGGAGCGAGCATGAATCTTCTCGTCAGCGATGTGTTCCAGCTTGAGAATATACATGACACCGACAGTAATCGGTCGATCGATCAATCGGCCTGTGCGGCCGTCGCGTACAAAGATCTTGCCGTCGTAGTTGTCCCCCTCGGCCAGCCCCGCCTTCTCGCGCACGTCGTGCAGCTCATCCAAGATCTCGTCTTCCTGCGCACCATCGAAGATGGGCGTTGCTACATACTCGCCCTTCAGCTGCGCAAGCCACCCGAGGTTCGCTTCCAGAACCTGCCCCAGGTTCATGCGCGACGGGACTCCCATCGGGTTAAGAACGACATCCAGTGGTGTTCCATCGGGGAGGAACGGCATGTCCTCCACCGGTCGGATAGTGGAGATGACACCCTTGTTCCCGTGGCGGCCGGCAAGTTTGTCTCCCACGGAGATCTTCTTCCGCTGGGCAACAAAGACCTTCACCAGCTCGTTCACGCCAGCATCGAGCTCATCGCCCTGATCGCGGGAGAAACGCTTGACACGGATCACCTTCGCTGTACCGGAAACAGGGACCATGCGCAACGAAGTGTTCTTCACGTTCCGCGCACGTTCGCCGAATATCGAACGGAATATCTTCTCCTCTGGCGTAGGCTCGGACTCGCCCTTGGGCGTAATCTTTCCCACGAGAATATCCCCGGTGCGCACGACCGTTCCTACGCGGACAACCCCGTTTTCGTCGAGGTTCTTTAGGTCCTCCTTGGAGATGTTCGGGATGTCCGCGGTGATCTCTTCCGGCCCGAGTTTCGTTTCCTCAGCCTTTACCTCGAACTCCTCGATGTGCAACGAGTCAAGTAGGTCCTCACGCACGATGCGCTCGCTGATGACGATTGCGTCCTCGTAGTTGTACCCCTCGAACGGCAGTATTCCTACGAGAAGGTTGCGCCCCAAGGCAAGCTCGCCGTGATCGCTAGACGGACCATCTGCGAGGAGGTCAGCCTTCTTGACCTTGTCTCCCTCGCTAACCACGGGACGGTGATAGAGAACGGTGTCTTGATTCGAGCGCTCGAAACTCATCAGTTCATACTCGTGCTTCTTACGCCCCTTCTGGACGACGATATGACGCCCGTCAACTTCCTTCACCGTACCATCCTCATCGGCCAGGAGGAGCATTCCCGAGTTCATCGCCGCCTGTCGCTCAAGACCGGTTCCCACATAAGGAGCCTCTGGCCGCAGAAGCGGAACCGACTGGCGCTGCATATTCGCCCCCATCAGAGCGCGGTTCGAGTCATCGTGCTCAAGGAACGGAATCAACGCCGCGGACACACCTACAAGCGCCTTCGGCGATATCCCGACAAAATCCACTTCTTCTGGAGAGGCAAGATACATGTCCTCATGCCCGGTGCGCACCTCAACCCTCTCACCGAGAAGACGACCGTTCTTGCCAATAGGAGTGGTTGCCGGGGCGATCTTGTACTGCTCCTCCTCGTCGGCCATCAGGTAAGCAATCTTATCGGTGGCCTTCCCTTTCACCACCTTGCGATAGGGAGCAACGAGGAACCCATGTTCGTTCACCTTGGCGTAGCAGGCAAGGGAGGTGATTAGGCCGATATTCTGTCCTTCCGGTGTCTCGATCGGGCAGATGCGAGAGTAGTGAGACGCGTGTACATCGCGCACCTCGATCTTTGCGCGTCGCTTGGTAAGCCCTCCACCCAGGGCGCTCATGCGCCGCTTGTGAGTAATCTCAGTAAGCGGATTTGTCTGCTCAAGAAACTGCGAAAAGCGGCCCGTGTAGAAGAGCTGATTGATCGCACCCTGCACCGTGCGTGTGGAGATGATCCGCCGGATCGTGTCCTTTTCGTCGAGCGCATACTTGGAGAGCTTGTCTCGCGCGATACGCGCCATCCGGACAAGGCCCGTACGCAACGCATTCTCCGCCAGCTCGCCAGGAAGCTTCACCCGCTTGTTCGCCAGGTGATCCTTCTCGTCGATCAGCACCGAATTCCCCGGAACCCGAAGAAGGTACCTGATCGTCCGCACGATATCTGCCACGTAGAGCGCCTTCTGCTGCAGCTCGATCCCTAGCTTGCGATTCACCTTGAACCGCCCTACGGTGGAGAGATGATATGTCGCTGGATGGAAATACAGGTTCTCCAGATACTCTCCCATCTGAGCAAATGAAGCGCGATCGGACGGCCGCAGGCGATGATACACGGCGCGCAACGCGTCCTCCTGAGTGTCTATCTGGTCGTCCTCAAGTGTCTTCTGGATATAGGGGTTGACGAACCTAATCGCGTCCAGACCGGCAACTGCTAATCGCTCGACGTGCTCTTCCTGCATCTGCTCACCACCAGCCAAGAGAAGCTCCTCTCCCACCTGAACCGGTACGGCAGCGCGCCTTCCAACGTGTGGGGTAAGCTTCTCAACAGTGACAGGTGAGACCTCGAAACTGTAATAGGAGCGAATCCGTTTCTCGTCTAATCCAAGCGCTTTCAGGAGCACGGTTGCCAGAACCTTGCCTTTACGATCAATGTTAGCTTGCAGGTTCCCTCGCTTGGTATCAAGGATAATCTCCAGCCAGGCTCCCAGCTCGGGGAGGATATGCCCCTTGTACTTATCAGTATCTTCCTTGGTGAAGTAGACCCCAGGAGAGCGAGTAAGCTCGTTCACCAGCGCGTTCTCGGACCCATTGATGATCAGCGTTCCCCTATTCGTCATCATTGGGAAATCCCCGATGTACAGCTCAGTCTCCTGAATAACGGTCCCTTCCTGCGAGAGTCGTGCGCTCACGCGCAACGGTTTCGAGTACGTGAGGTCCTTATCCTTGCATTCCGCCTCCGTGTTTCTCGGTTCCCCCACGTAAGGATCGATGAGTTCCAGGAGGAGACCGTCTTTCCCGTGGCCGTGAATGGGAGAGATATCGGCAAAGGCACTCGCAATTCCTTGGTCAACAAACCTGCTAAATGAGTCCTTTATGTCTTGCAGCAGATCAGGTGGGGGGAGGATTTCATCTATTCGTCCGTAGGATCTCCGCTCTCGATACTTCATCATTATCCTCCAAAAAGAACGTTCTGCCCTAAGGCGAGAGCCTTAAGGCAGACCGTAACAGGAAACTGTAGTGCAACCTCAAATCTACGACTGAAGTTCGATGTCGGCTCCCGCGTCCTCAAGTTTCTCCTTGAGGCTCGCTGCTTCGTCCGCACCAACGTTCTCTTTAATCATGGCGGGGAGGTTGTCGACGAGCTCTTTGCACTCCTTGAGTCCCTTACCGGTGATTTCCTTAATGACCTTGATGACCTGAATCTTCTTCTGGCCAGGACTCGTGATGACAACCTTGTACGACTCAACGGCGTCCTCTTCACCGGCGCCTGGGGCCATAGCCACAGCGACCGGGGCGGCCATAGCGGCGGAAACGTTGAATCGTTCCTCAATCATCTCTACCAGATCGGCTAGGTCCTTCACAGCCATATTCTCGATCTCTTGAAGGATCTCTTCTTTACCCATTATTACTCCTCCTTACCCTGTTGTTCACGTTGTTTTTTGACCTCGCCCAGCAGTATCGCCAGCTCCCTGATCTTTCCACTCAGCATCACCGCCAAGGCGCGCATCGGGCTCTGCAAGAGCATTGCCAGTTTCGCCAGCAGTTCTTCCCGAGAGAGGAGCGTGGCATATCGCTTGACCTCATCTTCCTGTACAAGCACACCCTCGAACAGCCCGCCTTTGAGTTGGTACTTCGCGGGGTATTCCTTGCGACATTCTTCGGACAACTTGAATGTCAACACGGGATCATCGTAACCGACCGCGATTCCGATCGGCCCCGCAAACAGGTCTGCAAATCCTTCGGCAAGACCAGCGTCGTTCGCTGCAATCCGTGCCAACGTATCCTTCACTATGCGGTACTCCATCCCCTGTTTGGTAAACCTCTCGCGAAGCGCCACCATTTGACTGGCCGTGAGCCCGCGGTAGTCTGCGAGAACCAACGATGCCGCTTTCTGGAACACCTCTTTGAGACGAGCGACTTCCTCTATCTTTACTTGCGTCGGCATCTCTTGCTCCTAGTCCACTTGTTCCGCTATCTCTGTCACTTCGCCGAGATCGAGGACGATCCCCGGCCCCATGGTTGAAGCGATGGTCATCTTCTTGATAAAACGCCCCTTCACGCCCTCTTCCGGCTTGTGCTCAAGTATGCTGTGAATCATGCTGGTAAGGTTCTCCTTCAGCGCACTGGCATCGAAGGAAGCCTTCCCGAAGATCGTGTGGATAGTTCCATGACGGTCACTGCGGAATTCCACCAATCCCTTCTTTAGATCAGCGATTACCCCCGCGATGTTCTTTGTCACAGTGCCTGACTTCGGACTAGGCATCAACCCTCGTGGACCAAGCACCTTTCCCAGTTTTCCCACCACGGACATCATATCGGGAGTGGCCACGACCTTGTCGAAATCCAGCCAACCGTCTCTGATCTTTGCCGCCAGGTCATCTCCGCCGACGTAATCAGCGCCCGCTGCATCCGCTTCGGACGCGTTCGCCCCTTTTGCGAACGCCAGGATACGGATCGTCTTGCCCGTTCCGTGCGGTAGGGCACAGGTACCACGTACAACAACCTGACTTGCCTTGATCCCCAGGTTTAACGCGGCCTCCGCCGTCTCATCGAACGAGGATGTAGCCAACGCCTTCAGCTTCTCGATCGCCTCATCCAGATTATACGTTCGTTGCGGCTCAAGAAGTGCTATTGCACTCTGATAGCGCTTACCATGTTTCACGACTCGACCACCTCAACTCCCATGTTCCGCGCCGTACCCTTAATGATTTCGACTGCGGATTCTATCTTATAGGTATTCAAATCGGGAAGTTTCCGTTCAGCGATTCGTCTTACCTGCTCTGTCGTAATCTTGGCGACCTTGGTGCGGTTCGGCTCTGGAGACCCAGATTTTATCCCCGCGGCCATCTTAATCAACTCCGCGGCAGGAGGTTGCTTGAGGATGAAGGAGAAGCTTCGGTCCATGTACACCGAGATGACCACAGGAATGATCACTCCCGGAGTCTCGCCCTTGGTCGCATCGTTAAACTTCTTACAGAAGTCCATGATGTTCAGCTTGTGTTCACCCAACGCCGGGCCAACCGGTGGGGCGGGCGTCGCCTGTCCAGCCGGAATCTGCAAGTTTATCCTAGCAATTGCATTCTTCTTCGCCATCCTACCTCCTACCCTCCAAACTACAGTTTCTCAATTCCATCGAAACCAAGACGGACCGGCGTCTCGCGCCCGAAGATCTTAACCATCACCGTCACCTCTTCGGAGTCCTTATCGATCTCCTTCACCTCACCGGTAAAGTCGGCAAATGGTCCTTCCACAATCTCCACCACTTCGCCAACCGAGAAGTCGACCTCGATCTTCGGTTCTACCACACCGGCTGCGGCAGCACTCGGGATCTCCAACAGACCGACCTTGCGCATAATCAACTTCATCTCCGGGCCCTCGATAGGCACGGGCTTAAAACGCGATCCCACGTAGCGCACCGCACCCCGTAGGCCATCGATCAGCGCCATCATCTCTTCTATTTCCAATCCCATACGGCCAAAGACGTAGCCGGGGAAAAGGCGACGCTTCTCGATCCGCTGAATAGTGACCACGCGCTTGTCCTTGTACTCCTTTACCTTAAGCAGACCAGAGGCACGGCTGACGATGGTATCTTCCGACTCAATGACATCACCCTCCGTCAGGCTCATCCCCTTGCGCACCTTGCCCAGGTACTTCTCTGGGATCAACTTCGCCTTTGTCTTCCCGCTCACATATTCGAACGTGATCCTGCGCAGCTTCTCACGCAAGACAATCTTTCCCTTATTGGCAACCACATACTTCTCATCACCGTCGATCGTGAGAGGAACACCGTTACGTATCTTCTCCTGAAGTCGGATGTCACGCCTGATGCGCTGGTCACCGGGGATGAGGTACTCTTCCTCATTCCGGTTGGTCATCTCAACGATAACCCGTTGCAGCGGCTCAACCTCCACCACACGTCCATCCGCCTCCAAGTGACGGATCGGTTTGCGAGCAATCGTATCCCCACGAGCAATCCGTTCGTTTGGCTTGGCCACCAAATCATATTCGTATGGAATGCGATACTCCGTCCCTGCTCCATGCCGACTACGAGAGGTGATAACCTCTTCCACGGGCACAAGGAAGAATGTTTCCTCTCCCTCCACATGAAAAAGCTCCACATAGTGTTCTAAGCTACGCTTTATGACCCGCTCATTGAGGTCTTCCTTGACCTTCAATTCCGAGCCAGCATAGGTCTGGATTGCATACCACTTCTTCATCTGCATACTAGATCTGGATGAAGACCCTTAGGAGGCCCTGCACAACGGTGTCTACTCCCCAAATGTAGATCGTCAATATAACGACAACGATCAGGATTAATCCTGTCAGGGAGATGACCTCAGCACGCGAGGGCCAAGTAACACGAGCGACCTCTCCGCGGACTCCTTTCAAGAAGTTCGTGATCTTCTCAAACATCCAAGTCTCCTTTTCCTCGATAACTCGTGGCAGGCCCGGGAGGAATCGAACCCCCAGCCTTCCGATTTGGAGT
>Ga0208279_1000112_pt1 | contig 75543 bp, 72 predicted proteins | sample AntAceMetag02UKM_FD_184766 | JGI IMG/M metagenome (GOLD analysis project Ga0208279, IMG submission 184766) | Saline lake microbial communities from Ace Lake, Antarctica - Antarctic Ace Lake Metagenome 02UKM (SPAdes) (version 2) | ecosystem: Environmental > Aquatic > Non-marine Saline and... | reverse complement strand
CAGGTCCCACATGTGGTCCCGGCTGCGCCAGCTCTCGCAGTTCAAGTCATTGTGGGCGAAGCGATAGCCGAAATACCACTCGACACCGGCCCCGCCGGCCATCAGGTTGCCCCATAGGTGTTTCTTGCGGACGTTGTCATGCATGTAGTCATCGTTGTCCGGTTTGACGCCCGTGTGAGCCGGGCCGATCTCGTCGAGGCAAACGAACCACTGTCGACCCGCCGCCTGCGAGCGGTCGAGCCATTCAAGCGTCTGCTTGTGGGTGTCATTGGTCTGCAGGGAGGGGCCGTCGAAGTGCTCGTAGCCCAGAAGGGGGGCGTACACGTCGTCGTACTGGCCCGGGAACGTGTGACAGACGATCGGGTGATCGTAGGGGTCCAGGTCCCGGATGTAGTTGCAGAACGCCTTGCGCTGGGCGTCGGTATTGGTGTTCTCCTCGCCCAGGTTCCAGACCAGAGCTGGATGATGTCCGAACCGGGCGACCAATTCTCGGTAGTACAGTTTACGGGTGGTGCCGAGTTCGCCCTCGTCAAGACCCTGGTCGTTCTCCTGCTCCTGTGTCACGACGTGGAGCATCAGTCCGAGCCGGTCCATGTGCGTCAAGACGATCTCCCACTGGTCCAGCTTGCTGCAGTCGAATCGGAACCGGTCAGTCGGATCGACCCAGGGCCACACGTCCTTGCCGTCGCCGCCGTCGATGTTGTAGGGGAGAAAATAGACGCTGTTCATGCCCTTGGAGGCCAGATAGTTCAGCGCGCCGATGATTCCCTTGCCCTTGCCGTCTTTCCAGACGGGATCTCCCTGACGCCAGTCCTGAACGTGCGATTCGTAGCGGTGGATGAACTTCTCGCCTACGGCTTCACCCTTGCGCTCCAGTTTGGCGGTGTCGAACGTGTCGTCAAAGTCGGCATAGGCCAGGAAGTTCTCGGGGCTGTCGGCGCCGGCTTTGATGAAATACTCCCCGGTATGGGCGAAACGTAGATACCGTTTCCCGACGTACTGCAGCAATCCCCTCCCGCGCAGGTCCGGCGCGATCTTGTCCGTTGGCGCGATGGTAAACACGCCGCTGGCGCCGTCAAATGCGATCGGTTCGCCGGCATTGGGATCGTTGCTCAGGGCAATATCCTTGCCGAAACGGTACGAAACGGTATACGTCCACTGACCTGTCTCGTCGGGAATGAAGTGGGCACGCCACTTGTTGCCGGCCATCTGGCTGGTGTGGGCGGCGTTGCCGTCCGCTGCGTAGTAGCCCGGCACGACGTACTGCTTGGCGCCCCTGGAGAATGTGACATTCAGGCGACTGTCGAGGAAAGGATTGGGCTCGGCGAGTTCGTCCGCGTGGAGGCCGTCAAAGGTCAGCGTCACGGTGTGCCATTGCTGCATGGGGCCGGTGGCCACGACCTTGCTGTAGGGGGCAACCGTCGCGCAGCCGCACAGCAGGGCCAGGCAAACGAAAAATGACACCATTGGTCCATATCGCATCATATTGAGGCTCCTAGTCGGATCAACCATTCTCTGAAGTCAAGGTATGTTAAAGGTCGGCGTGGAGCCTTGGCAATAGAATTCTCGCTCTCAGGGGCCTGTCACCGCGGATAACTCGGCGGTGAAGAGGAAATCGGAACTGGAGGGGGTCCGGTTGTGTGCCTGGATGGCCAACACATTGACGCCGGGCATCAGATCGTCCACGTGGTCGGTTAGATCGATCTGATCGGGACTGCAACTGCCGCAACAGGCCTCATGACTGGCCGATGCGGGCTGGTCGTGCGTCGGCCGGTCGGGTGCGCCTTGGTTGCTCACCTGGACGCCATTGATGTAGGCGATGTAGCCGTCGTCGAAGTCTACGGTTAGAGTCAGCCCGGTCAGTTGTGCTGGGTCCTCTATGACGAATTCCCGGCGTGCGTACACGCTGAGATAGCCGTTGCGCATGTCTGTCAGGTCAGTCGCGAGGTGTGCCTCGTAGCCCGATCCGTTCTCGTATCCAATCGGCGTGGGGCCGGTCAGCCAGCCTGTGTTATCAGAGGACAGGGCGTTCCAGTCGGTGGGGGGCTCTTCCGTTCCTTTGAAATAGCGCCATGCGTCGCCTGTTACGACGAGCGGTTCGACAAAAGCGGCAGCATTCCGATACGTTATCTCCGCGTGTCCGGTCAACTCGGCATTGACGGGATCACTCAGCGATACCTGAATCTCACGAGCGTTCTCGACCGATGTTGCGTCAAATTGAATGTGCTTGACCGTTTCCCCCGGCATGAAGTAAAGCGTGCCACTGTCCAGCCGTTCGGTTTCTGCGTCAATCGTGTAGTTTACGGAGACAACCTGTGTTGTGAAGGTGCTCAGTCGAACGGGAATCGCGCCGGTGATTTCGGATAGATCCTGCGCCTCTTCAGGAGCGGCCAACCCGAGACCCACGGTAGTGGCGCTCGTCGGCAGGAACGGCGCCAGATGATCCAATTGATTGGGATCACTCTGTGGGTCCCAGAGCCAGTTGCTGGGGAAATTGGCATTTTCGATGCTGAAGTGGTTGTCCTGGATATCCATCTGTGAAAGATGGACCGCCCAGTCATCCCAGGCCCGGCCCCAGATGTCTCGTTGGTTGAACAGCAGCAGGCAGTCGCTGACGGTCAGAAAGCCGCGATAGCTCCAGTCGTAGTTGTCGCCGAACCGGGCGCCCACGGCATTGCCGGTGGCCAGGCATCGAACGGCGTTGACGTCGGGCGATCCGAATCCGCACTCGATGGCTTGGCCGCAGTTGAGGATCACCGTGTCAGTGACATCCGCGTCTCGTGCTTCCGACCAGGCCATGGCCTCGTGGTAGCACGATTCGAACCAGCATCCTTCAATGGTCACGGACCCTTCGGCGCCCGAGCCTGCATCGATGCCGTCGTCGAGCGCCCAGCCGATGAGGCAGTCGGTCAGCGTATGGGCGCCACCAGTCAGGTAGAGGCCGTCGTTGTCGTCGTCGGCAAAGGGAGCGCTGGCCGAGGGGAACTCGATGATCGCGCAGTCAGTCAGAATGACCGACCCTCGGTTATACTGTCCGGCGGTGATGCATTTCTGAACCAGGCAGCCGTTCATGGTCAAGCAGGCCCTCTCGCCATGTCCAGCCTGGCCGTGGTTTTCCACGATGAAGCAGTCGGTCAGGGTGACTTCCGCTTCCTCTCGCAAGAAAAAGAGACATTGCTCATGGCGGTGGCTATGCCCATAGCCTGGACGGCGGTCCAGCCAGTCCGAATCGGCGCCGCTGGCGGTGAAGATGGCCCCCGTGAAGACGCCCAGTGCCCCACCTTCCTCGAATAGGAATCCGCCCCAGGGGGCGCTTCTGTCCGATGTCGTGAAGACCACAGGCCGCTCGACAGTACCGTTGACGACGATGGTTCCCTCCACAACGACATCGATATCGGAATCGATCAGGATGACACTGCCCGCTCCGATCGTCAATGTGACATCGGCTGGAATGGTCAATGTGTTGTCGGCGACACCACTGATATGAATCCGAGCGTCCTGGCCCCAGTCCGTTGACGTGACAATGTCTTCATCGATCGCGTGCCATGATGTGGATGTCTCGATCTCGACTTGCGTTGCGTTCTCCAAAGAGTGGATCGCGGCGGTATAGGAGATGGCGCCTGGTTCTGATGTCGGAGGCAGAAAGACCGAGCCAACGCCGCGCAGCAGTCCGAGCGGGTGATTGGGGAACTCGGTTGCAGTGATCGGACCGTTAATGCCGAGACGCTTGCCGGATTCGTTCTCGACCCGCGCGATGATGGGGATTTCAAGGCCGGCCGGATACTGAGCCGGGGCGACGATCTTCAGTCGAGCGTCCACGAATTCAGCCGCCGCCGAATCGATCGATCGGTAGGGTGTCCAGGGGGGCAGACCCCACTCGGAATTGCCCCGCGCCGAGTCGCGTACGATGAATTGAATCAGCTCGCTCTCCTCTGCGCCGGTCGACAACTCACGCCGAACGATGGAGAGTTCGTAGTAGTCTGGCCGATCGACCTCCACGGTTGTATCGAGGGCGATTGCTTCGCCGTTCAACGCGGCGCTGACCTCAAAGCCTTCCTCCGAGCGGATGGTGAAGGACGCGCGGTCGGTATAGACCTTCTCGTCTTGCAAGCCCGCAACCAGTGTCTGCGCCCGGCTGGCCCCGGCCAGCGCCAGCAGACCCAGAACTGAGGTGAGCAACAACTGCGAGAGCTTCATTCATCTCCTCCAACCGGCAAGACTGCGATTCCAAACAAAAGGCGCACACCCGTAATCCCCATATCCCTCACTCCACAGCCGGAACGCTGATTTCATCCTGGACGAATGATCTGTTTGCTCATTTTATCATTTTGGGGTGTAGATATCAAGATCAAGCGCATGCCACGAGCCGGACCTCCGCGCGTCCGGCTCGTGTACACTCGCTGATAAGGAGAACAGTTAGGGATGGAGAGAAGCGCGGATTTCCCGGGCCAGTTCCATGACATTCGGATAGGTGACGTGCTCTGGCGCTGCGCCATCATCGCTTAACTCAGCCATTGCACCGAGGACCCATGTCTCGAAATCCGTCGCGGTCTCGATGGGTATTCCGTGCTCTATCGTCAGTCCTATGTTCCATTTCGGCACGGGGTCCAGGTTGAATCGGTACAGGGCACGATAGCCGAACTGTTTCACATTCGCCGGCGGCGTGCCATTGGGCACATACAGGGTCCACTCGATGAGCCGGCCCGCCTTGCTTGTATGGGTGAGATGGTATCCCGCGTATGTCACATCATTGCCGGACTCGGCCGGTTTGAGTCCGTGCAGTTCGACCGGTAGTCTTGGGAGCCTCCCGCCGAACACCAGATCGGAGAACAGCGATTTCTGCTGCTCCTCAGCGTTACGATCGAAACTGCTCCAGCCCATAATCACACATCCATTGCTCAGCGTGAAGCTGATCTTTGTATCGCATTGAAGGCTGTAGTCGTTGCCCCCGAAGCCGACCCCACCGCCGCGGCCGAATTCGTGCGGGAACGCCGTTTCCTTGGTGTTCTCGGACGCATAGCCGGCGGGCGCCTCGGTCGCAAAGACGCCTTCCGGAATCTCCACGTTGTACTCTATGGTCTGGTAGTCGCTCTGAAGTTCCCACCGGCCATCGTCGGAGCGGTCCAGCATCTGCGTGCGGCGGGGCAGGCCGGTCTCTGCCGATAGCCAGAGCTTCAGTTTCCCGCCGGTGGGCATCTCCCGCTCCCAGATGTCGTAACCGACGCCATCGAGACGTTCCTGGCCGACCAGCGTGAAGTCCCCAATCTGTTCTATGTCGCCGAACAACTGCCCCGACATCATTCTTGCCATATGATGGGTCCGCAGCCTCTGTTGATACTCGCTCAAGCGATAAAACTGCACGGACCGCTCCGTGTGGTTGACGCCCATGGTGTACAGGCCATCCGATATCGTCTCACTCACTGTTACTCTGGCGCCGTTGGGCTCGATGCTCAGACCCGCTCCGGTATGCCGTGACCGGCCGTTCTCCACGTCAATCCAGTTGTCGATTTCCACCGGGGGTATTCTTTTGCCGTTGGGCATCCGGTGCCGGGGGAAGTACGTCCAACCCTGCAAGTGGATAACGCGCGCTTGCTCAAAGGCCGCCGGCAGGTCGGTAATCGCATAGGCCGGTGTAGTCGATTTGTCCAGGAGAACCCCCGTGATGACGGCGAGAGCAACCACGGCCGCCGCGGTGGTCAGTTTGGCGTATCGAGTCTTCATAATATCTCTCCATATGGAAGTGGTGTTCGGCTTCTGGTTGGTACAAAGATGATCCATTCTCTGGAGGACACGCGCCTGGTGAGTGGCCATGTCCGCGTCGATTTGGGCGAAGTGGTCGATCAGAGAGGCATCTTCCTGCTCTAGGGCCTGCACGTACTTGTGGCAGCTAACGCAGGTTCTCAGATGCTCTCGGATTGCCTGTTCCTCTGCTCTGGACAAGACGCCGGAGATCAGATCCGAGGCTCGGTCCCTTGTTTTGCGGCAATCATCGTTCATGGGAACCCCCTTTGGTCAGCAGGGTGTGCAGTTCGTTTCGCGCGGCCCTGAGGCGCTGGCAGGCCAGAGAATGGGAGATGTTCAACTTCCTGGCGACGATTCCAGCGTTCTTCTGTTCGAAATAGTACATGGTCAACGGCAGGCGAAGCTCCAGGGGCAATTGCCTGATGGCACGCTCCAGATCGTGATTGTTATTCACTTTTCGCGCCGGCTCGGTGATCTGCGGGGTCGTCAACGTCTTGAGATGCTTGCGCTTTCGCAGCAGATCGAGGCACTGATTCCTGGCAATCTTCAGTATCCATGGCTCGAACCGCCGCGCCCGACCGAGCCTCCCGATCTTCGCAAGACCCTTGAGCAGGGCTTCCTGCGCCGCGTCCTCGGCATCGTGGACGTTGCCAAGGATGCCCAGACAGAGCGCGAAAACATGCCTGTAATGCCTTTCAACCAGGGTGGCGTAAGCTTCTTTGTCACCCCGCTGACAGGCATGGACTGCGTTTTCATCGATCGATTCGTTCAATTGGAACTCCCTAAGCCGGCTTTCCCAATCAAGACGAATGCTGTATGGCCTGGATGCAGAAAAAACCGCCTTGTCCGTACGAATCTCTAGCGCGATGCGCCGGTGCAATAGAAGAGGCCGGGCCTGAAATCAGGTCCGGCCTCTCTGACATACGTTCGGATGGTCCCGTTTCGGCGACCGTGTCAGTGGATCAGACGTACTGACGCGGGAATTTCCAGGGCGCCCGGTATTCGGGGATGGCCAGGCGGGCGGCTTCGTCGTCACCGACGATCATCTCTGTCACCGGATCGAAGCGGATGGCTCGACCCAATTTCATCGAGAGGTTGGCCAGGCAGATCGGTACATCTATCTTGCAGTGATAGTCGGCATTGCAACTCGGCTGCTGGCGGCTCTTGATGCAGTTGATCCATTCCTGCTCATGGCCCGGTGATGATGCGATGGATTTCTCGGGTGGCAGGGCGTCTTTGAGCATATCCCCTTCGGGGACGATCTCGTGCTTGCCATAGTCGGAGAACAGCGTGCCGTTGAGTCCGTGGAAGTAGATGCCCAGCCTCCGGGCCGGCGTGCCGCGACCGAAGTCGAAGGCGAAGCTGTTGACTGTCGACATCATCCACGTCATCGTGAAGTTCGGGTATTGCCAGAGCACTTCCTGCACGTCCGGCGCATCGCCGGCGTCCTTGACGACGTAACGACCACCCGAGCAATACGTGTTCTCGGGGAAGCCCAATTCCAGCGCCCAAACGGGCAGGTCGATGATGTGCGGCGCCATCCCGGGGGTCCAGCCGCCACTGGGAGCCATGAAGGAGCAGTTGTGGTAGGCGCTCTGGACGATCAGCGGATTGTACGGCTGCATCGGACCCGGGCCGACCCAGAGGTCCCAGTCGATTTCGGCCGGCGGATCGCTGTTGGGCGTGTTGCCGATCCCGTTGGGGCCCTGGTTCATGACGTTGAAGGTCCGGGCGACACTGATCGGTCCCAGTTTGCCCGCGCGAATGAACTCCACCACGCGCCGGTAGTTCTCCGACGCGTGAATCTGGGTGCCGATTTGACAGATTCGCTTGTGTCGGCGGACGGCGTTGCGCACGGCGAAGCTCTCGCCCACATGCAGCGTCATGGGTTTCTGCAGGTAGAGATCCTTGCCCGCCTCACAGGCATCGACCGCCATGCGGCAGTGCCAGTGGGGGGGCGTCGCGATGATGACCGCGTCGATGTCCTTGGCGCCGAGCATCTCGCGGTAATCGTGGTACGGCTTGGCGGAGTCTTTGAACTGGTTGACCACCGCGTCGCGGCGGGGCTTCCAGATGTCACACGCGCCGGTGACCACAACGTCGGCATGACGAGCGCAGGCGTTGAGGTTGGCCCGGCCCATGCCGCCGCAGCCGATGAGACCGATGCCGATCTTCTTGTTGGCGCCGCCCTGGCCCAGGGCGCGGGCGGGGACGAATTGAGGGACCGCCACGCCGGCGGCTCCTACGGTGGCGGCCTGGCGAATGAAACTGCGTCGTGATACGGGCTGCGATTCAGACATTGGTGTGTCCTCCTTGTCCAGCTAGTCGATTCACTCTTCCACCCTGACCTTGGGCGGATGGGTGTAAGCCGACCAGACATCGGAAAGTTGATTTTCATCGGCCGTGCCTGGATGGATCCAGAGCCGGTGTTTGAGCACCAGAGTTTTGCCCTTCCGCAGAGACACTTCCCGTGCGCCCGGGAAGGCCGGCATGATGCAGTTGACGGCAGGGTATTCCTGTTGGGGGTTGGGATAGTCGGGATTGCTCACGTGTTCGAAGAGGGTCACGCCGGAGGGGCCGCTACCGCCGGCAAAGACGCCCGAATAATCCATCCATGTGCGACGGGGCGTCTCGGCCTCCGGGCCGGCATGAAGGGTGATCTTGCGCTCCTGGCAAGGGGCGGCTCGGAGCGAAAAGCCCCCATAGCCGGCCTTGGGGCGTCCTCCGATAGCTACGCCGTCTACGAGCGCTGTCAACCGGACCTCCACATCAATCGTTCGGTTCAGGTTCCTTCGGCGAAAGGCGCGAATCGTCACCTGCTCGCGTACGATCGGGTCCTGATCCTTCCACTTCCAAACGCTCGTCGGTTCGAGTACGGCCAGTACGGCGCCCGTCTCGGCGCGATTCATGGCGATCGGACGCGCGTGGACGCCCACTACCGCCCAGATATCGAAGACCTCGTCACGCCATCGGGTGACCGGCCAGGACCACCAAACACCCCGGTGGTGGGCGTGGTCGTGGGGGTAATCCTCGGTGAGCACCTCGCCTCTGGGACCGTACAAGGGGCTGATGTAGTCCCCGCGCTCGTAGCTCTCACCCTTCGCGAAGTGGGCGGGCGTCTCTTCGGGAACCGGTACATTGCCGAAGTTGTAGCGCAACACCGGGAGTTGTCCCTCTGTCACATCGTAGTAATCCCCGCCGTGCGTGGCTCGGATCGCCAGCGCCCCGGGCGCCGATCGATTGGCTACGGTCAAGCGGAAGCGTCGCTCGCCCTTCGGGCCGGGAGGCATCAACCACCACAGCGTCCCTACGGCCTTGGCGTTTCGCTTGACCGAGTCAGGCACGAATTGCACCGGGATGGTGCTCTCGTCTTCAACCAGTCGCAGTCGAGTGGCGTCTATCGAGGGCCCAAACCGTTTCTGGAGGTTAATTCTTGTCGACACGGGGGCCGCCACCCGGGCGGCCGTGCCGTCTGGATCGGAAACTACCAATGTCACGTCAGCGGCCAGGACGCCGCTGGTGGCGATGGTCGCCGCGATGAGGAGACTAAGTGCGTGCAAACTGGCGTGTGGTCTCATCGAATCGGTCATGACAATCCTCGGTAATCATGGTTCAGGCTATCTGAACCATGAGACTGACAGATTTGTCTCGATATTTCAATCGATTTCGGTGTGTCCGAGAAGATTCTGGGGGGATCTGGGGAATGTGGTTCTGTGGGCGGTTGTCTCCAAAGCCAAGGCAGAGGGTCAGACCCCAAACCGGTCCGGCCCTCTGCGATGACGTCGGAAGACGTTTACTTCGCAACCTTGAACTCGAACTCGTAGGCCTTGTCTTTGTCCAGGTCCTTGCCCTGGCAGTGCAGAACAAAGCCATCGGCTGTCTTCTCATACCGAAAGGGCTTGCCACTGAACAGGTCGTTGGGCGCATTCGCAGACAGGGTGTCGGGCAGTCGGCCGGTTGTGGCCTTGGCCATGTAGAGGTCGATGGCGGTGCATAGCGCATTGACATGTGTCTGCTGTCGTACCCTCAGTTGAAGGATTCTCTTTGTTGCCGGTAGTGCCATCGCCGTTAGGGTGGCGTCGGGATTGTCCGAAGCTTCCCCACAGAAGTGCCTGTCCAGTTCATCCAGTTTTATACATATTTCTTGGTACGACAGGCTCGATTCAAGTGTGTCGATGATCGTTCCGATAGCGTTGGCATAGTGATTTCGGTTTCGCTCGAAGAACGCCTCGTCTCCGCGCAGACGTCGGATGGTGGAATCGGAGACCGAATCGTTGCCTTGCCTCATCAGAGTGATAAGCGTCTCAGCCTTTTCCTTTCGCATCGACTCAGCGCACACTTGGGCTTCCTGAGTGTACGTGTACTCCAGTGTGGGAAATCGCTCTTGTGTTTGGCTCAATCGATTCTTGAACTCGCTCAACTCTTTCACGTCGCCTGGCATGAGGCCCAGGATGTTCTGAGCGGCCCCATTGGCCAGGCCGTTCAGCGCCAGCCCCACGAGATAGGTGATCAGCGTCCTGTCGGTCACGTGCCCTGCCATCTTACGAAGGGTGATGCATCGATCCAGTGCCGTGGCGTAGTCACCCCGTTCGGCCAACGATCTGGCTTCGGCTGAAAGTAGGAATGCGATTCGCCTGACCTGGGGGAGATGGGGCATCTGAAGATCAAAGCCCTGTGAGTAGTCATACCCCCAGTCGCAGGTATCCATGTCAGCGGCCTTCACGGCAGAGGCGATTGCGCTGCGATTCTTCTCAATGTGTTCGGCGATCTTCTCATTGCCTTCGATCTTGCCCTTGCCATAATCGCCGATCGTGTGGACCAGTCCATCGTCCGGCTTCTCGTGTAGCAGAAACGCCTGGTAGTACAGCAAGGCGGCATTCTCCTGCTGCTGGGCCCAAGTCGCTACGCTCGATGCAACCAGTACCAGAACGATACACGTGACCATGTGTGATTTGGGATCATCCAATGTCCGCATGATTTCGTCCTTTCCGGGGCTATGTGCCCCCGAGTTCGAGGATCAAATCTCTGATTGATAGTTCCTTCTGTTTCACGTCCACCTTCTCGGCTGCCCTCTCACATTGCGCCTCGAGCGCTTCAAGTCCGCCCCGGCCATAGGCGGCTTTCAGTTGTCCTACCGTGAGCATCTCGGCAGCAGACATCGTCGCAGACGGCTGCGGGATGCCCCTTGGCTTGCGAGGGACGTCGCGGAGGGCAGAGTGTGTGGCCAGCAGAGCCGCCATCATAATAATCGCCGCGATGGCGAACTTCGGGACCATATGTCTAGCCGTTGTTCGCCGAGACGTCTCATGTGTCGCGACGAGCCCGTTCAAGATCGTACGATCGGTCTCGGTGTTGATCTCGACGTCGAGATGTGCTTGCTTGAAGGCCCGTTCTATGTCTTTTTGTGATCTCATCGTTCCAACTCACCGTTCAAGAGTGACCGCAGTTTTTCCAGGGCGTAACGATAGCGACCCTTGGTCGTATTGACCGAGACGCCTTGCAGTCGGGCGATCTGTCGGAACTTCATCCCGGCCCGCAGGCGCAGGGTGACGACCTCTCGCTGTTCATAGGGGAGCCGGTCCAGCGCTTCGCTCCATTGCGTCAGTTTCTCACTGTAGGTGATCCATTGCTCGGGTGTTCTGGACGCCGAGGCCAGCGCCTGGGCTTCGTCCAGGCTGACGGTTTGCTTGTGCTGGTTTGCCCGATTCCGGTTGCGGGCGTTGTTGGCGACACACGTTAGCAGATAGCCCTTGAGGCTGCCGCCGAGCTTCAGTTTCTCGGCCGATTGCACAAAGGAGACAAAGACATCGTGCACGGTGTCTTCGGCGTCACCCGGGTGGTTCAGCAGCAGGGCGGCCAGTTTGAGCAAGTCCGTCCGGTACTTCTCGTAGATCCGGCACAGCGCCGCGCGGCTGCCGCTCTTGAACCTCCAGATGAGCACTTTGTCTTCCAGCATCAGTTAGTGACACTCCCAAGCTCAGGATCGCCGTCACCTATAACACAACTGGAAGCACCGTTTGGGTATGGAAAAATGTGACTTTGTACCGCAGGGGTGAAAAAGAAAAGGCCGAGCCCCTAATCGGCCCGGCCTGAACTCATCGTTGGAGTGTCCGACTCATTTCTTTATCTTGAATTCGTACTCGTAGGTCTTGTCCTTGTCCAGGTCTTTGCCCTGGCAGTGCAGCGTGAATCCGTCGGTGGTCTTCTCGTACCGGAAGGGTTTGCCACTGAACAGGTCCCTTGGGGCGTTCGCCGGCAACGAGTCGGGTAGCTGGCCTGTCCTGGCCCGGGTCAGATACAGTTCGAGCGCCGTCTGGATCGCGTTGCAGTGTGTCTTCGATCTCACCGAGAGCGTACAAACCCTCTCGCAGGCGGGCGCCAGAGCTGTCATGAAGATCGCGTTGGGATGTCCGCTAACCTCCTCGTACAACTGCTGGAGTTTTGCATGGGCCTGCGGATAGGGCAGGTCGAAGGCGGTGACAACACCGGAGCAGTATTGATTCCAAATCGCTCGATTCTTCTCAAAGAACGCCTCGTCTCCGGCGCGGACTTTCTCAAGGACCTGTTTCTGGAAGGCCTCATCGCCCAATCCGATCTCCAAGACGTTAGCCATTCTGTCTACGGTGATGGAAACAGCGCCTGCCTGCTTCTCCCCGTCGAATGCAGGTCCGATCGGAAGGGGGAGCCCCTCGATCTGTGCCAATTGGGTCTTCAGCCAGGTCAGTGTCTTCACGTCCGATGTGGCATAGGACAGCATCTCAGCCGTGCATTCGTGAGCCATAGCGTTGATCGAGATGCCCACCAGGTGGCTGATAAACAGGCGATCGTTGATGTGGCTCGCCATCTTGTGCAGACTGATGCAACGGTCCAATGCCGTTCGGTAGTCACCGTCTCGGGCGTGAATCTTGGCCTCGGCGACAATGAGCGTGGACAATTGTCTCAGACCGGCATAGCTCGGGGGCATCAACTCGAAACCCCTGGCGTAGTTTATGCCCCAATCGCAGTTCGCCACCTGACAGGCGTCCAGCAGGGTCGTAATGGCCTCTCTATTGTCCTTGACGAGCTTCTCGATCTTCTCGTTCAGTTCGATTTTGCCCTTCCGAAAGTCGTGCAGGGCGCTACCCATCTCGTCGTCTATCCGGCACAGTAGAGACGCCTTGTAGTAGAGCACCGCCGCGTTGTCCGGCGGATAGGCGAAGGCGCAGGGGGCCGCTAGCGTTGACATCAGGACGGGCAGGACAAGACTTGGGAGTATCGCGTTTGAGATTCTTCTCATGGGTGTTCCTTTCTCAGCTATCGCCGTTCTCCGTCAATTCTGTGAGCATTCTCTCCACAGACAGACGGGTCGGCCGGGGTCTTGAGTTTTTGAAGGTCCTCATGTACTGCTGCTCCACGGCTTCCATTCCGCCGCGCTGGTACGCTATGTTCAATCCGATCGCGTTGACCGTTTCGATCCTTACTTCGGTCCTGGGTTCGGCTCCTGGATGCGACGATCCGGGCCTGAGACGTTGGTCAATCAGCAGCACCGCGATGGTGAGGACGGCCGCGGTGGCCACTAACTTCAAGACGGGTCCGTTCAGCTTCCATCGACGTCCGGTCGAGTTCTCATCTGTTGCTTCATCCAGTTCCGTCAGAAGGGTGTCCAGGACCGCCTGGTTCACTCGATCGTTGCTGTGTACCATTGCCTTGGCGACATATCTCTTGATCTCTCTCAGCGATCGCATTGTGTGACCTCACCGTTCAACAATGACCTAAGTTTCTGTAGTCCGCATCGATACCGGCTCAGGGCCGTCTTGATCGGTACCTGCTGAAGCGCCGCGATCTCGCGGAATTTCACAGCGCCCTGGAGTCGAAGCGTCACAACCTCGCGCTGTTCGCAAGGCAACAGGGCCAGGCCGGCGACGATCTGCTCCAGTTCCTCACTGCAGACGACCCACTGGTCCGGCCGCCTCGAATCGGAGATGATCTGTCGGGCTTCGTCCAGTGACACGTGCGGCCGGCGGTCGCGGCCGGCGTTTCGCACCCGATTGGCCACGCAAGTGGCCAGGTAGCCCTTCAGGGAGCCGGTCAACTCGAACCGTTCGGCTCCGCGAATGAAGGTCGTGAACACATCCTGGACGGTGTCCTCAGCCATCGCCGTGTCGTTGGACAGCGAGATCGCCAGCCTCAGCAGGTCGTCTCTGTACTTCTCGTAGATGCGGCGGAGCGCCTCCCGGCTACCCCGTTTCATTCTCCAGACCAGATATCTGTCTTCCAGCACGGCCCCGCACCTTTCGAGCGTATGGATCGATCCAACTGCACCTATATAACACGCCAACGCCTCGTTTTACTCATTTGAAAACTGGGGCATAGACGAATTCGGTACGAGATTATGGCCTGGGCGCATGCAAAAGGCCGGTCCCTCCGAGACCGGCCCGATGAGTGTTTCTTCTACTTGTATCAAGGGTGAAGGCGCTAGTCGTTGCTTCGATTCTCCATACGTGTGAACGGTGTGCTGATTCTCTCGCGGGCGTAGCTGCTCGGCGCGTAGGCCAGGCCGTACTGATCGTGCCGGCACGGCGTCTCAACGTCCATATCCGCTGCCTCTCGGTATTTCGCTATGGCTTCGTCTCGCTTATTCAGCAGATCCAGCATCTGTGCCTGCCAGATGGTCGCCACGGCCTGGCGGTTTTGGTCTCCGCCGCTTGTTTCTTCCATTTTCTCGAACGCGTCCAGGGCGTCGTCATAGCGCTTTGCGTCGTACAGGGCAAAGCCAATCTTGAGCCAGGTCCCGGGGGCGCTGATCTGATCCAGCCATGCCTTGTCGTATTTCGAGGCGATCTTCTGACTTGAGCGCTTTCCCCAGCCCAAGCTGCCGACGAACTGGCTCGCGCTCTGCTTGCGCTCAGCCAAGCGACGCTCCCACGCGTCGATCTTGGCGACCGACACCGGGGGCAGATCGTTCATGAAATCCCTCAACGCACCAAAGTACGTCTCCGGTTCGTCCTCGAACGGACTATGGCCCGACTCCTCGAGCATGACGAGCTTGGCATTCGGGTGATTCTTCTGGAGTTGCCCGGCCTTGTCCGTATTCCAGGACATGTCCCACCGGGCCTCGATAATGAGCGTGGGGATCGGGCATTGTGCGAAGGCGCCGGTCAGGTCCACCTGTTGAGCGGAGTTGCTCATGATGCCATTGAAGTTGTTATCGTGAATCCATCCGTAGAGGGCGCTCTGGGCGATCTGTTCGCGGGTTTGTTTGTAGTAGGACTGTCGCTTCCAGTCCCCATTGAGGAAGTTGTTGTAGATCCGCTGGGCGGTGGTCAGGCCCGGGGTCCGGCGGATCTCGCCCATCTTGCGCCGTTCGGCCACCGAGATGAAGTCACGCTGTCGAGACGGCAGGGACGGGCCGTGCAGTCCCGTCGAGGCGCAGGTCAGGACCAGGCCCTTGAGGTTCTCGGGATATTTCATCGCGTAGCGCTGGGCCAGGAGCCCGCCGTAGGAATGGCCCAGCACGACCCATTTCTCGATGCCGAGCGTTTCGCGCAAGTGGTCCAGATCGTCAGCGGCCTGATCGACGCAGTAGCCCGAGCCCGGTTCGTAGTCGGACAATCCGCACCCGCGCTGGTCGTAGTAAACGACGTGGGCGAAATTGGCCGCTTGGGAGAAATGGGGATGGAAGTTGTGGTGGGTCGAGCCCGGGCCGCCATGAAGAAGAACCAGCGCTGTCCCACTGCCCTCGTGCTCACAGTACAGTTCGCAGTCGCCAACGCTCACCTTCTCTTTGCGGAGGTCGAGTTGGTCACACAGGCGGGGCACGTCGGGGACCTGGCGGATGATGCCCTCCTCAATGTGGACGATCCGCTCGCGCGCCCGCTCGCGTGTGCCGGGCGGCAGCGGGGGCGCCGCTTCGGTCGTGCGTTCCGTCGGGGCCTCTGCCTTGGGACGTGGTGACTTGACGATCTGATTCAGTTGGCCGTCATTGCCATGGCCGGACAGATCTTGGGCCGTGCCATCGTCGAAGTTCCAGTACCCAACGAGGCCCTTCTCCTTGCCGGTCAAGGTGATGTCCATCGCGGCTCGGATCTCCTCAGGCGATCGCGCCACGTTCCACAGACGGATCTCGTCGAGGGCGCCGTGGAAGTATTCGCCATCGCTGAAGTCCGGATCTCCCTTGCCGATGAACAGATCCGATTCGTCGATAGACAGTCGGCCGGAGGTGTCTACGCTGTCGATTCGCGCGCCGTTCACATAGGCGGCGATGGCTTTGCCGTCATAGGTTCCCGCCAGATGATACCAACGGCCCGCCTTGATATCGTCGTAGGTCTGCAGCGTTCCAATATCGGGACCGGCGCCGACCTCGATCGACGGCGCGCCGTCGATCGTGCGAAATCGCAGCAGGAAGTTCTCCTCGCCCGCCCCGATATTCTTGCGGAGTAGCGAGTTGATCTTGCCAGTCTCAGAGTAGAACGACGCAGCCCTGAACCACAACTCGAGGGTCATCGCCTCGGTCAGTGAGTGCAGCGAAGGCGAGTCCGGCACGCGCAGGAAGTCCGACTTGCCGTCCAGTGTGAGCACGCGGTTGACTGGGGCCTTGTCGGGGGCCGGTGGTTTCGGTGGGGCTCCGCCGATGGTTGAGACCACCACTGCCAGGAGACTGCACATACACAGGGACAAGATGATACGACGCGTCATGACTGTTCCCTCCAGTTGGTACGACATCGCGTGGGCCCTCCGCTGGGGGCCTATGGATGCGCTTCTACATTATGGCTGGTTGCTTGTCAACGGTTCGGATTCTCCCTGGACGGCGGCCGGACCGCGGAGGTCCGGCCGTGTCGTTTCGTGGACTTGCTGAGGACACATGCTCCCTCACTTACTGTGTGTCGCCTGTGCCGGGGATCTCCGGCAGAAGTTCGGCGTCGAGCGTGATGTCGATCTGCCCATCAGTCTCCAACCACTCTTCCCAGGCCGAAATGGCGACTTCGTTCGCCTCGACACTGGCGCCTGGATCGTATCCGAAGCGGCGACCACTGACGATTCGCAAGCGGTTGATCATGTGGGTGACGACCTCCTGATCGCTCGGCTTGGCCTTGCCACGGCTGATCAAGGGGTTGTTGGCATACTCGAACATTTTGCCGGCCGACGGGATGCGCAGCGCCCGCACCATCTCGGGCAGGCAGATACGCAGATCTTCCTCGGCCGCCTCGTCGGCCCTCAGTTGGGCGTAGGCCAGCGCCCGGGCGTAGTTGCAGTAGTAACAGGGATCGCCCTCGAAGATCTCCAGCACCTTTGTGAATTTCTCGACTGCCAAGTCGTACTGACCAAGCCCGCAATGGGCGCTGCCCTGCCAGAACCAGGCCCAGTTGCGCCGGAGTTGGATTTCTGTTACGATAGTGAACGACTCCACGGCGGTCGCATAGTCGCCGTTGGCCAGGGCGTGGGTCGCCTGCTCGAATGCCTCACTGGCCTTCGCATCTGCACTGCTCTCTTCCAGGAGCCAGTCGGGCAGTGACTCTGCTGCGCCCGGCCGCGTGTCTACAATCGCATAGCCCTCGGGAAAGACGATCTCGAAGATCTCAGGAGACGGTTCTTCGTAGCTCAGTTCGGTGTCACCCAGCGTGATCGGTAGCTTGGTCTCGGGGTCGACATAGCACTCGGCGCTGAGATAGGGCCACCAGACCTTGTGTACAGGTCGGCCCTGGTACTCGTCGTTCTCTTCCAGAATTGTTCCTTCCTGACGCAGGTTCTCAAAGGCCACTCCCAGTCTGCCGACCCATTGATACTGTTTATTCTCACGGTCATAGAGGATCACGGTCCTCTTGTCCTCGCGGTACACTGCTGTAGAGTCGCCATCCTCGATCACCATCAAGGGTGCCCCGGGATGCGTGGCGATTACTGAGGGCGGGTTCTGCTGCCGGTAGCGGATCTGAAAGCCATCGGCGCCGATCTCGATCCATCGTTCGTCCTCGATCAGGCCCCTGTCGTCGCGCTCGATGATATGCAGAAATCGAACGTTCTGGAGGGCTTCGACGGTCTGTTCGATGGCGTAGGCGGGGCGGGTGAATCGGGGGACCAGGCTGATCGCCAGGGTCGCGAGGGCGACCAGCGCGGCTACCGAGGCGAGTTTTGCAGTGCGACTGTTCATGATCGTTCTCCTTGCGGCTCCTTTGAGGGAAGCCGGATTCGTTTCCTGGGATTCTCTCTGGGCGTCCAGGGTGCGGGCGAGCATGCGGCGGCGCAGCGTCGCGCCGGCGCTGAAACGGAGCCTGTCCTGGAGGATTCTTTCGACTTTGTCTTCCGGCGTCATTTTTCCACCTCGCCGTTCAAACGGGCTCGTAGTTTCTGCAGGCCGTAACGGTAGCGGCCCTGGACGGTGTTGATCGAAACGCCCTGAATCTTGGCGATCTCTTTGAACGTCATATTGCCCTTGAGTCTTAGCATGATCGTTTCACGTTGCTCGTGGGGAAGCTCTGTAAGGGCCTCGCTCAGGCGTCCGGCGTCTTCGGTGAAGACCAGTTGCTCGTCCGGACCGCATGATTGAGCCACAGCCGAGGGCTCCTCGACGCGGCCGGTGGATCGGCGTTTCTCACGTCGAATACGGTCTCGGACGCGGTTAACCACCGCCGTCGTCAGATAGGCCTTGAGATTGCCCCGCAAGGTGAAACCATTGGCCGACCGCGCGAAACCGACGAACACGTCCTGGACCACGTCCTCGGCTTCACTGGCGTCGTTGAGCAATCCCATTGCCAGCGTCAGCAGCGAATCGACGTACTTCTCGTAGATGCGCGCCAATGCCTGGGGGCTGCCGCACTTGAACTGCCACTTGAGTTTTTCGTCTTCCAACATAACTTAGCCCGCACGGTGCCGGTGAAAACGGCCGTCTTCACCCTATAGCACGTTGGCCCGCCCCCTTTAGTATACCGTCGCCGCATTTTCTCAGCGCAAAAGAAAAGGCCGGACCTTGCGGCCCGGCCTGGTGGAAGCAGTGTGCTTCTCCGGGTGTGTGGCTAGATTTCTTTGTAGTCGGTCGGGACGTTGGGCTCGAACAGGCCAGGCTCCAATCTCGCATCCCATTGGAACTGGTCCATCACCCACTCTGAGGTGTGCGTCTGGCCTTCGAACGCGGCCGTCACATTCCCCTCGCACAGGACCGGGTAGCTCGTCTCTGCACTGACCCAAAGTTGCATGCGTATGTTGATATCACTGGCTGGGACGGGCAACTCCTTGCCCAGGACCGCCGGATCGGAAGTCTCCAGGCCTTCGCACAGGATGCCTTCGATCGTCTTTTCGCCCAGTGTCTTATGCTCGCACGACAGGATCGACTGGACCAGCCATTTGGGGTCCGTCATTTCGTCGTGCCCCTGGGCATTCTGTTCGCCCAGAGGGGCATCGCGCCAGTAGTGTTTCTGCGTGTGAAAGATGCTGGAGGCGATCATGGTCTCGAAGTCCAGGTAGTGGGAGACGGTGAGCTCTCCGGATTCGTACGTATCTTGCCGGTTCTTCGTGGCGGAAAGGTAGTTCATGGAGTACTTGGAGTCTGAACGATTTCCCCTCCCGCGGTAGATGACTCCCGGGCTGGCCTCGACCTTTTGGGCGACCTCGGCCCAGACGACGCCCGAGCCGGCGTCGGTGCTGATGAATTCGAACAGGCCCAGAACGACGGCCGCGATGACTGCGGCGGCGACGGCCAGTTTGGTGATTGGGTTCTTCATAATCGATCTCCTTCGAAAGGGCGGCCCGGAAGGAACCTGCCCTTGGGATTCATCCATCGCGTGCAGGACGTCGCCCAGCACGCGCTCGTCCATTTGTCCGCTGGTCTTGCGGTTCCAGCGGTCGATCATCTGTCTTATGTCCTCTTCTGGTCTCATTTCTGGACCTCTCCGTTTAGCAGCGATCGCAGTTTGTCTATGCCGTACCGATATCGGGCGTGACTTGTACTGATCGAGACGCCTTGCAGTCGCGCGATCTCGCGGAACCGCAGGCCGGCCTTGAGATGCATCACGATCACCTCGCGTTGCTCGTAGGGGAGTCGGCCCATGGCGCTCTGCAGTTGAGCCAGTTCCTCCGTGGCGACGGCGTCCCTCTCCGGATCTTGTGCTGCCGGACTGGATATCACAGGCTTCGGACCTTCAGCCCGTCGAGCGTTCACGCGTATCCTGTCGAGCGCCAGATTCCTCACGCAGGTTGCCAGATACCCCTTAAGGCTCCCCGTCAGTTGGAACTGGTCGGCCGATTGGGCGAAGGCGACGAACACATCGTGTACGACATCTTCCGCTTCGGCCGGCTCATGCAGGAGCCCGGTAGCGACCGTCAGCAACAGATCCTTATACTTCTGATAGATGCGACACATCGCCTCCCGGTTGCCACGCCGACACCTCAGAACCAGTAGCCTGTCTTCCAGCATTACGGGCCTGCCCAATTCACGTTTCCTTGACGATCGTCCACCCATCATAACGAATGAGCGGCCCGTTTTTACGTAGAGAAAACGGTTTTCTCAGGCGATGGTCTTCTGGATGGGCATAGACCCTCTCCCCCGAATCGACGGCGTCGAGAGTGGTGTGTGTCTGTGTGTCAGAAAATGGCCTGTCTGGTCACGCGCTACTTGTTGCGCCCGGCGGCGGCAGATTGGATGTCGCGCCGCAGGCTGGTGATTCGATCCAGCAGGCGCTGGTCCTTTATGCCCGAGATCTTCTTGAGCACAGCTTCAACCGCCTGGTGGTCGGGCCCCTTGGTCAGCGGTTCGGCCGCATTGAGAATCGCATGCACGGCCTCGATCTTCACGTCGGGGTCGTTCAGATACGACCCCGACAGCCGAACGCTCTCGATGTGCTTGACACGGCTCAGGCCGGAGATGAGCGAACGCTTCTCCTGAACGGATTCAACCGCCTTGCTGGCCCGTCGAAACCATACCATCAGTTGTTCCTCTGTCGCTGTGCTCTGATCGGCTGCCGTCGTGGCCAATTGAAGGATGGTTATCAGAGCCCGTCCACGCAGGCGGGGCCCGCCGTTCCCTTCCAATACGCCGAACAAGGCCTCTATCGGTGCTGGATCGGGCCATTGGCTCAGGTGCGATATCGTGCTCTGCACGAGTTTTGGGTCCGTGTCTTGGAGCGCAGCGGTAATGGTGGGCAGAGCCTTAGCGTGTCCGAGAGATGTCAGGACCTTGATCCAGGACTCCTTCTCGGCGGTGACAGTGGACGTCTTCAATTCGCTCAGGACCAACTCGCCCGATCGGTCGACATCCTTACCGTTCCGACAGGCGCCGAGGACCGCGTTCACCGCCGCATCGCGCACCGATCCGGCGGGACATCTCTTGGTCAGCGCGATCAGGCGGGGCAGGGCGTCAGAGCCGGCCAGAGATTTCAGGGCCTGGAACGCCGCGATGCTGACGGCAGGTTCGGAGCCAGAGGCCTGTTTGAGCAATTCGTTCGTTGCCTCGGTGACGTGGCGTTTGCCCAGAAGCCGGATCAACCGAACGCGGGTCTCCGCTTCATTCGTTTTCTGCAGCGCCGTCAGGGTTTGTTCGCCGACTTTGTCACCCTTCAATCGCTCGAGGGTAGTCAGCGCGACGGCCAGTTCTTTATCGCCGGGCCGGTCCCTCACCACAGCAAGGAAGGTGGATGCGTCGTCTGAACCGCCGATCGATGCCAACACGCTCAACGCTGTCAGGCGGATTCTGGGGGCATTCGATCTGACCTTCGTTCGGAGGACCTGAAGGGATTGGGTGTTGTGACAGTCCTTCAGGGCGGCTAACAGTTGGATCTGAAGATCGTTCGGCGCCTCCTCAAGCTCGGCGTTCAGGGCGCTGGCCAGCTCGTCGCTGGGGACGGCGCGGATCGTTAGCAGGGCGACATCGCGGATCGCGGGTTCATCGGACCGTAGTTGCTGGATGAGGAAGGGCACGCGATCCGTCGTCCGCGCGATGATGGCGCCGCGCGTCGCGCCGATCCGGTAGGATGCCGGGACTGGAGCCTTTCGCACGGTGTCGTAAAGCGCCAGAGCGGCGTCGGCTTCTCCCTGGCTCAGTTGGCGTTCGGCCGCCAGCAGACAGGCTGCGGCCGCGTCGGGACGAAACGCCTCGGTCCCGGTGATCAGGGCCTGACGGACCAGGGGGATCGATTCGTCGTTGGCGATGCGTCCCAACGCCAGTAATGCGGCCCTGACGACTTCGGGTTCGGCATGTCGGGTTAGCGAAGTCAAGACGCCGACCGCCCGTTCATCACGCAGCGCCGCGATCGAGTTGATCACGCCGATCAGGAACTTGCCCTTAGTTTGATCCAGTGCGTCACGCAGCGCCGCTGCTGCCTCGGGGCCCGGAATCCTCTCGAGCCCGGCCCGGGCGTAGGCGCTGAGAATTTTGTCATTGAGCAGGGAAGCCAATGCGGGGACGGCCTCTTCGGTGCCGAACTCGCCCAGTCGTTGGCACGCGCGGGCCTTCTGGAAGACGGGGGCGTCAGACCTCAAGACCTCAATCCACTCTTTTGTTTTCTCGGTGTCTCCCGCGGTGGCGAAGGGCGCGACAATGAGCAAACACCCAACGGTCAGAAGCATTAACATGCGTCGCATCATCATGGTTATCTCTCTCGTTTGGCTGAGATCAGTCTTAGACATTGAAGGACCAGGGCTCTTGGGTGGCGCGACTGATCCGGCGGTTGGCTTCGGCGTCATCCACAAACCGTTCTGCGATTGGGTCAAAGGTGATCTTGCGGTCCAATTCCCAGGACAGTTCGGCCGCGAAGCAGGCGATGTGGGAGCGACGCATGATATTCTGATTGCAGACGGGCAAGGCCCGGGACTTGACGCAATCGAAGAAGTTCCGACCGTGACCGGCGGCGCTGGTTCCCGGTTTCTTGAAGCGGCGCTGTTGGGTCTTCGCCAGACTCTCGGAGAGCACGATTTCTCCGTTGTCACCCGTCTCGACCCAACCCTCGTCGCCGATGTAACGAACGGGGCAGGTGCCTGTCGAAGTCCGGTACTGGGGAGACCGGTCTCCGAACGCATCGGGAAGGAAATCACAGACGAGTTTCACGCCGTTGGCGTAACGGCCAATGATCCCATCCTTGTTCGCTTCGTATTCGATGGGCATGGTGTGGTCCGACTGGTTGGCCCATTGACACAGGTCCAGGGTGTGGGCGCCCCAATCGAGGAAGTTCGCGGCGCCTTCGAAGTCATAGTGCCCGCGCCATCGGCCCTGAAGGTACTGCTTGTTGAAGGGGCGCCAGGGGCTGGGACCGAGCCATCGATCCCAATCGCACACGTCGCGCGGCGGTTCCGGTTCGGCCGGCAGCCAGTCGTAGGTTCGGCGGGGTACGTAGACCGAGGCGTGCAACGTGTGGAGCTTTCCCAGGATGCCACTCTGAGCCAGATACGCGGCGTACTGAAAGTTCTCCTGGCTGCGTCGCTGTGTTCCTGCCTGGAAGACGCGTCCATAGCGGTGGGCTGCTTCGGCCAACGCTTGAATCTCGCGGATCGTCATCCCGCATGGCTTCTCGCTGTAGACGTCCTTGCCCGCCTTCATCGCCAGAATAGAAGCGAGGGCGTGCCAGCGGTCTCCCGTCGCGATCAACATCGCGTCAATGTCTGAGCGGCCCAACACCTCGAACATGTCACGGTGCATCGCGCAATCACGGTTCCCGTAGTGCGTGTCGACCATTTCCTTGGCTTGCTTGCGCCGACTCTGTTGCACGTCGCAGACGGCCACGAATTGGACGTCTTTTTCGGGCAACATGACGCTCAGGTCGTATCGACCGCGCGGCCCGTGCCCGATCACGCCCACCACGATCCGCTCACTCGGCGCGGCTGCTCCCGCTCGGCCCAGGGCTCGGGCTGGCACGAAGCAGGGCATCGCCAGGACGCCGCCGGCCATGAGAGATCGTTTCAGAAAACGACGGCGGGAGATTCTCGAGTGGTTCCGCTGGCTCAATGGTTTCATGAAAGAACCGCCTTCCAAAATGACAGATGAGCATCTAGTTGGGACTCTTCACGGGCTCGCACAGCCGGTTCGACTGCACGCGGTGCCATCCATTAATGCCACAACAGGCGGTTCCTGGCAACCGCATTCTCAGTCAATCCCAGACGGGGTGTCTGCGCAGATTTTAGGGCGTTGTGGCGTTGGGCCAGTAGGTTGGCCATTGTTTGGAGTTGTGGTAGAGGCAACTGACGGCCAGATGGGCCTCGATGCCTTGGCGTTTCCAGCGCCGCCCGTGTCCCTTGAGGCGAGCGATCAGACATTTGCATTGCGACTCGGTGGGCCCGGAGCCGATTTGGAATCCCTTCTCCAAGAAGGCCGGATAGTCCAGCATGGGAACGCGTTTGCCGATATAGCCCTGCAACGATGCGACCGCCTGGCGTTTGCGGCCGCGATGTTTCTTCCGCAGCAGGCCCAGTTGAGTCAACGCTTCCAGCGGTCCGGAGTGCCGGATCGTCGTACAAAGCGCCTGGCGCCATTCGGATGCCGCGTCGCTGCCTTCCCCGAACAACGTGTGGGCGCAACGGATTGTCTGCTCGCGTCGAGCATCGGCAGTTGCTGGCGATACTGATTGCGAATCCAATCGGCCCCATCGCTGACCGAGTACTTGCGGTCGGCCTTATCCAACTGAAGCGTTCTCACGTCGCTTACGCTGTTCTCGATCGGTGATCAGCGGCACATGAAAGCCATCGGCCCCGGTGATCAGGCACGTCGCGTCCTCCCCTCGAACACGACACTGCTCGGCCGTGAACGTAGGCCCGAAGGTGTCGCTGCGCTGGGCCTGGCGGACCTTTTGGCCCTCCTGTTGAAACAGATGGCGAACGGTTTGGTAGCCCAAGTCGATCTGCGCCAAGCGAGCGAGGTCTTCAGCGGCCTTGCGATAACCGCCGTCAAGACTCGTGCGACAGACCCTCTCACGAACGCCTTGAGAATACTTCTGGCTCAATCCCAGCCACCGATCCATGTTCTCCTTCATTGATAAACCATTGAAGAACAAAGACTAACACCTCGCAACCAATCGCGCCAGGATATTTGCACAGACACTTGTGCGTGAAGGGGGGAGCGAGGGAGGGGCGAATGTCCCCTTGACATACCGCCGTGGAGTATGTAATCTAGTAAACAGATATGGATATCAAAACCAACAATTGATCATCATTAATCAATCCGGGAGGCGACTTGGTTATGACCGGGATGGCGCGAATCTCCGTGGGCCCATTAAGGGGAGGGGAATCCATGGGGGGCGAGGGGGTGAACGAGATGTACTCTTTTATGCAAAACGAACCCAATTTCAGCGTTCTTGGCCTGGGAACGAGGATTGTCAGGGTGGAACGAACCCAAACGAAGCCAATTTTGGGGTCAGGCGGCGAGGCGGGTGAGCTGTGGGATGGTGTTTGACGCGATTGTGTCGATTCGGGAAAAACCGTTGCATGGTCGCCCTCTGGAAGGCTTAATAGGGGCGCAGATGCGGGCGATCGCAGGGTGGCGGTCCGCTCAGGTATGGTTTGGGTCGAGAACACAGGGAGAATGCTCATGAATACGGCGAAGAGAGCGCTTTTGATCCTGCTGGCAGGGGTGAGTTTCATACTGGCCGGTTGCGGAGAGGTGGGGATCACGGGTCGGCGGCAATTGAATTTCATGCCGGCCTCGATCATCAACTCGATGAGCATCCAGCAGTACAGCCAGTTCATCTCCGAGAACAAGGTCAGTGGTGATGTGAAGAAGAGCGAGATGGTCCAGCGCTGCGGTTCGCGCATCCAGAAGGCGGTGGACGAATACTGCGAGAAGTACTGCGAGGAGGACCCGTTCGAAGGCTATGAGTGGGAGTTCAACCTCGTCGAGGACGACGCCGTCAATGCGTTCGCCATGCCGGGCGGCAAGGTGGTGGTCTACACGGGCCTGTTGCCCGTCGCGCAGAACGAGACCGGATTGGCGGTGGTGATGGGGCACGAAATCGCCCACGTCTTCGCCGAGCACGGGGCCGAGCGCATGTCGCAGAACCTGCTGGTGCAGATGGGTTCGATCGCTCTGTCCGAGGCGCTGAAGAAAAAGCCGGAAGCGACCCGGAATCTGTTTGTGTCATCGTACGGCTTGGGGACGCAGGTGGCTCTCATGTTGCCGTTCAGCCGCTTGCACGAAAACGAGGCGGATCGCCTGGGTCTGATCTTCATGGCGATGGCCGGCTACGACCCGCACGAGGCCGCGGGGTTCTGGGAGCGCATGGCGGCCAAGAGCGAGGGCGGTTCGGCGCCGCCGGAGATTCTTAGTACGCACCCGGCCCACGCGACCCGTATCCAGAACCTCAAGGACTTGGTACCCGAGGCGATGGAGTACTACAAACCTCAGAAGTGACGGGGCGATTGCCTGTTGTCAGATCGCCGAGGGAGTCGGGTTGACAAGTGAATGAGCGGCCGATTTGCCGGCCAGGGCGCCGGTGGAAAAGCACATCTGCAGGTTGTATCCGCCGCAGGGGCCGTCGGCGTCGATCACTTCGCCGGCGAAATGGAGCCCGGGACAGATCTTGGATTCCATGGTGCGCCGTTCGATCTGGTCCCGACTCACGCCGCCCCGTGTCACGGTGGCCTCGGCGATGGGACGCGTACCTGTCACGACCAGCGGGGCCGACTTGATCAATGCGGCCAGTCGCCGACGCGTCTGTTTCTTGACCTGGTTGGATGGCCGACCGGCCTCGCTGCCCGCCAGGCCACACAATGTCGCCGCCAGGCGCTTGGGTACGAACTCTACCAGGATGTTGGCCAGCGTCTTCTTGGTATGCCCGGCCAATTTGCTCTGGAGCCGTTGGTCCAACTCCGCCTCGTCCATTGCCGGCGCCAGATCCAGGCGGATCTCGATGCCGTCGTGCTGATCGAGAAGCGTCTCGGCCAGGGCCCGGCTCAGATCCTGGGGCGCCGAGCCCCCGAGACCGTCGTAGGTGAAGACCAGACTGCCTTGTGCGGTGACCTTGCGTCCACCAACCTTGGTCCGCAGTGCGATGTCTGCGATCGAGAGCCCCGCCAGATCGGCGGGCCATTTCTCGCGTGTCACCAGGGGCACCAGGGCTGGTTTGGGCGCGACGATGGCGTGGCCCAGGGCCGCCGCAAAGCAGTAGCCGTCGCCGGTAGAGCCGGTCTGAGGCCAGGAGAGGCCCCCGGTGGCGATGATCAGTCTCCGGGCCAGGATGCTCTCCGTCTTGGTGTCGACCTGGAAGCCAGGGTCCCGCGCAGCGACCTGTGTCACTGCACTGGCGCAGCAGGGACGGGCGCCGAGCTTCTCGGTCTCTTGCACCAGGGCGCTGCGTATATCGGTCGCCCGGCCGGTGCGGGGAAAGACACAGCCGTCCGGCTCGACGGTGCTGGGGATGCCGCGCTCGTCGAAGAACGTCCGGACGTCGTCGGGAGAGAGTTCATGGAAGCTGTGCCGCAGAAAGCGGCCGCTCTTGCCAAAGGCACGGACGAGTTCGTCGATTGTGGCGGCGTGAGTGAAATTGCAGCGACCGCCCCCGGTGGCCAGGAGCTTGCAGCCGGCGTTGGCGTTGGTTTCGAGCAGCGTTGTCTCAGCCTGTTCGGTCGCGGTGCCAATGGCGGCCATCAACCCGGCCGGTCCGGCCCCGATGATGCAGATATCCGTTTTCATGTTTCGTTCAGCTTCCGTCAGCGGCCTTTATTCATGGGCGAGGTCCACGATGCGCGGGTCGTCCTTTTTGATCCTCAGCGTAACCTTTCGGCCCGTGTCAACGCCAAGGAATTCGATGCCGCCGATTAGAAGATAGTCGATCGTCTCGCGCAGCTCGGCTTTGTCGGCGCTCGTCACGGCTTCACCCACCCAGACCACGTCATCGGTCTCAGAGTCACCGGCGTCCGGGCGGAGCAGCCTTAGAATCAGCCACTGGTCGTAGAACGTATCGACATAGGGGACGTAGCTCGTGAAGCCAAACAGCGAACTGCCTGGGTATCCGCCTCGGGCGCCGAAGTATGGACTGTACACGGGGGTGTATCCCGTGACATTTTCCGATCGGACGCCCACCTGAAAGTCGATGCGGTAGTCCGCCTGGCCCGGCGCCTCGGCCAGCGCGTATCCATGGCCGCGCAGCAGCGCCTCGGCGCTGGCTTTGATTTGCCTGTCGAAGATGGGGTTCGGCGCGTTCGGGTCGGTGCTTACATAGATGACGGCGTTCGAGGCGATCGGGGCGGTCAGCTCGGAGTAGCCGTTGACGTGTACGCGATAGCCCGTGTTGCAGCCGGAAGCGCACAGGGCCGCCAGGACGATGATGATCCGTGCCTTCTGCATCTGACGTTCCCTTCCTGTGAACTCATCCTGTTGCCTGCTCCCCCATTCTCGCAGGCGAGGCCTCTGAAATCAAGTCACTTGATAGGTACAGGGCGACACGCTCTGCCCTCGGGTGTTCAGGGCGCTAACACAAAACTAACAATTCTCACGTGGTTGGTTTGTGCCAGGTGGCTAAGGTCTTATGAGGTCAGTAGTTATTGGTGATTTGAGGCCGCGATGGGATCGTGATCGTCTGGAACATGGCGGAAAAAGGCCTGGTTGGCAAGTAAAGGCAATCGGCGTGTCGACCGATAAAGCTATGGAGGTCGTCGCCGTGCCGCCGGATGGTCCGGCTCGAACCTTGATTCCGGCGTGGGTCTGGTCTATGCTGAAACGTTCTAAGGTTTGCGGCGCTGCTTGGAGGCCAAACACCGAGCGGCGGGAACCGGACCTGATCTCTTGATATTCGATGAGGCGGCGATCCGATGCAATGGACACCCCAAAAAGGAATGAGGTGACGATGGCGGCCGTTGATCCGAGTTACCAGCTTCTGGCCTGTCAGTATCTGCGCAAGCAACTGGATGCACTGATCAAGGAGGTGCGCGGGGTCCGAGAAAATCAGGACATCGAGCCTGTGCATCAGGCCCGGGTGGCGTCGCGGCGGATGCGGGCGGCGTTGGGCATGTTCGGCGACTGCTTCGACGCCAAGAAAACGGCCAAGTGGCGCAAGCGGATCAGAAGCCTGACCAAAGGGCTGGGGGTCGCGCGTGATTTGGATGTCCAGGTCGAGTTTATTTCGCAGTTTCTCTCCCATCTGGACGAAAAGGACAAGAGGCATCGCCCCGGCGTGCGACGGCTGTTGCTGCGTTTGTGCCAGGATCGTGACGATGTTCAGCCGGCGGTGATCAAGACGTTGGACGCCCTGGAGAAGGGCAACGCGATGGCCGAGATGCACGGGGAGTTGGAGAAGAACCTCTTCCTGCTGAGGAACCGCGATGTGCATTTGGATAGTCCGTTTGTGTTCGAGCGGGCCGCGGGGCATATCCGGGACCGCCGCGGAGCCTTGCGCGCCAACGAATACGCGCTGGCGGACCCAGAGAACATCGCTGGCCACCATCAGTTGCGCATCGATGCCAAGAAGCTGCGCTACACGATGGAGATTTGCGAGCCGGCGTATGGGAAACAGTTGACCCCGGCCATCAAGGCCGTCAAGAAGATGCAGTCTCTGCTCGGGGACATTCACGACTGTGATGTCTGGGTGGAGGACGTGACATCGTTTATGGAACAGGAACGGATTCGGACGATCGATTATTTCGGGCACCATGGGCCGTACAATCGTCTCAAACCCGGCCTGCAGTTGCTCGTTGAGGAGCGAAAGAAGTGCCGAGAGGATACGTTCGGTGCGCTGCTGGTGCACTGGAAGATACTGACTGAAAACCACTTCTGGGAAGACCTGGACGCGATGTTGCAGTCGCATCTGGAGGCTCCACAGGAGACGACGAATGACACGGACAGAATAGAGGACCTGCCCACGAATGGCGCCGAAGAAGAAACCAACGAAGATCGCCCTGATTAGTGATATTCATGGCAACCTGCCCGCCCTGGAGGCGGTGCTGGGCGACGCGGCACGCCGCGGGGCCCAGACGACCTGGAACCTGGGCGATATGCTGGGCTACGCGCCGTTTCCGAACGAGGTGTTGGAGGCGTTACAGGAGGCCGGCGCCGTCAATATCGTCGGCAACTACGATCTAAAGGTGTTGGACTTCGAGCGCAAGCGCGAGAAGTGGAAGCGCAGGAAGGCGCCGGCCAAGTTCATCGCATTCCAGTGGAACGATGCCCATCTGCGGCACGATAGTCGCGTCTTGCTGACCTCGCTGGCCAGGCAGGTCCGCTGCACGGTCAATGGTGTCGAGGCGCTGCTGGTCCATGGCAGTCCGGCCTCGATCGATGAATTGCTCAATTCGAATACACAGGCGCAACGTTTGGAAGAACTGGCCGAGATGGCGGAGGCGGATCTGGTCGTCTGCGGACATTCGCACGACCCCTTTGTCCGACGGATCGGCAAGACGTGTTTCGTGAACCCGGGCAGCGTGGGTCGTCCCGAAGGTGGGGATGGGCGGGCCTCATACGCGATCCTGACCATCGCCGACGGGGAGGTGAAGGTGGCTCATCGCCGGGTGCCGTACGATATTGAACGCGTTGTCCGGGCGGTTCACGCCGCCGGTCTGCCCAAGGATTATATCGATGTCTTTCGCCAGGCCAAGAGCCTCGACCAACTCTGGCGCGACGACGATCCGTCCGGCATTCGGCCTAAGGGGCCCTCAGATAAGACCCTGGAGGCGGTGCTGGCTTTGGCTGAGAGCTGTCAGTACGAGCGTGAACACACGCACCAGGTGACGCGACTGGCCCTGGAGATATTCGACGGTCTGAAGGATCTCCATCGCATGGGCCCGCAAAAACGGCTCTGGCTCCAGTGTGGGGCGCTGTTGCATGATATCGGTTGGACGACCGGCCAGGGGGGACACCACAAAGCGGCGCTGAGAGTGATCATGGCCGCGGCGGAATTGCCCTTGGAGCGGCGCGAGCGAGAGATTGTCGGCCTGATCGCCCGCTATCATCGCAGGGCGCTGCCGCGCCCCGATCACAAATACTACGGGAATCTGAGCGGCGCCGACCAGCACTGCGTTCGGGTCCTGGGCGGTATCCTGAGGGTGGCCGATGGACTGGACCGAACTCACAGCCATGTGGTGCAGGCCGTTCGCTGCAAGGTCTCCGACAGAGAGATCGCCCTGATCGGCAGCGTTCAGGCCGGAGCCGATGCCGAAGTGGCCGGGGCCCGAAAGAAGGCGGATCTGCTCGCGCAGGTATTCAATCGCCCCGTGGCGATCAGCGTTCGGAGGCGGTCTCGATGATGCCCCTCGTTTCACTGTACGTGCTGGAACGTGACCAAGACGATACGGTTTTAATGAAGTAGCCTTACCTATGGCCAAGAAGAATAAGAATAGAAAAAAGGATGTCTCAGCGACCGCTGAGATGATGGCGGTCATTGATATTGGCTCCAACTCGATCCGAATGTCGATCGCCCAACTGCTGCCCGACGGCAAGCTCGAGATTCTGGAACGTCTGCGCCGCGCGGTCCGTCTGGGTCAGGATACGTTTCGCAACGGGCGACTCGGTGCCGAGACGATGCGCAGTGCGCTATCGATTCTGCGGGACTATCGCCATCTCCTGAATACGTACGGGGTGAACCGGATACGAACGGTGGCGACCAGCGCCGTGCGTGAGGCCGCCAATGGTGATACCTTTGTGGACCGCGTGCTGATGGCCACCGGGCTCGAAGTCTCGGTGATCAGCGTGACCGAAGAAGGGCGTTTGACCGTCTCGGCCGTGCGCGAGGCGGCCGGCGAGAAGCTACTGGGACGGGACAAGGCCCTGGTCGTCGAGGTGGGAGGTGGCAGTACGATTCTGAACCTCCTGGACCATGGCGAGATCACTGCCTCGCAGAGCCTGCCGACCGGTTCGGTCCGCATGCAGGAGGTGCTTCTGACCACCGGCGAACGGGCCGACCAGGCGGCGCGATTGATCCAGCATCAGGCAACCAGCGCCTTCTCAGCCTTCAAAAGTCTCCTGCCCCTCAAGAGTGTGCAATCCTTCATTGCGGTGGGCGGCGACGCCCGGTGGGCGGCGACCCAGGTGGGTAAGCCCCTGCGCGCGAGCCAACTGATGTCCGTGTCGCGCGACGCTTTGGGTAAACTACTGGAGAAGTGCCGGTTCCAGACGGCCGACGAACTGGCCCGGGCGCACCAGTTGCCGTTTACCGACGCCGAGACGATTACGCCGGCGTTACTGGTCTGTCAGGTCTTGCTCAAGGCGACACGGGCCAAGAAGATGGTGGTGACCGACGTGTCGCTGCGCGATGGGCTTCTGCTGGATCTGGTGCGCAGCGCCAGCGGCAAGCCGGACAAATCGGTCCGCAAAGAGATGCTTCAGTCGGCCCAGGCCACGGCCCAGAAGTACCGCGTGGATATGAGACACGCCGAACAGACGCGCGTGTTGTCCATCCAGCTCTTCGACCAACTCGCCAACGAGCATCGACTCGGAGAACGCCATCGTCTGCTCCTGGAGGTGGCGGCCATTCTCCATGAGGTCGGCACGTTTGTTTCGAGCCGAGCGCATCACAAGCACAGCTACTATCTTATCGCCAATTCGGAAGTCCTCGGCCTGAGCCAGGATGAGTTGGTGGTGGTGGCCAACGTCGCGCGCTACCATCGTCGCAGTCGCCCGAAGCCATCGCATCCCGACTACATTGCGTTGCCGCGCGAGCGACGCATGATCGTCAACAAGCTGGCGGCGCTGCTGCGGATCGCCGACGCGCTGGATGTCAGTCGGACCCAGCAGATCAGCGACTTCAAATCCCGGATCGACAACAATGGCTTGATCATCTCGGTCAAGGGTGGAGGCGACCTGACCCTGGAGTATCGTTCGCTGGCTGAAAAAGCGGATATGTTCCAGGATATCTACGGCCTCCGGGTCCGTCTCGACGAGGGAGGTCGCCCCGGCGTGACGCGGATGACCGATGAGTCGGCGATGTAGTTCCGACGCGGCGGAGAGAGAGAACGAAATTCAGATAGACACAACGAGTGGAAATAGAAGACGGCTATGGCAAAGAAAAAGCTAGATTCATTCGAGCATTTCATCAATCGCGAGTTGAGTTGGCTGGAGTTCAACGACCGGGTCTTGCAGGAGGGCCGCTCGGCGGAGGTGCCGCTGGCCGAAAGACTGAAATTCCTGGCCATTGTCAGCTCCAACCTGGACGAGTTCTTTATGATCCGCGTGGCCGGTCTCAAGCAGCAGAAGGCCGCCGGTGTGCGCAAGCGCGATCCGAGTGGCCTGACGCCCTCCCAGCAACTCCTTTTTGTTAGTGGCAAGATTCGGGAGATGGTGGCTGATCAGACGGCGGCTATTGCCGAAGTGTTCGAGCTTCTCAAGGAGCATGACTTTCGGGTGATCCGTCGGGATGAGTGGTCGCCCCGGCAACGCCAGTTCCTCGCGAACTACTTCGCGACGGATCTGCTGCCCGTGCTGACGCCCCTGGCGGTCGAGGATCTTGACCCTTGTCCGTTGTTGCCCGGGTTGCGGCTCTTTGTGGCGCTGAAAGTCTGCACGTCTCGGACCGACCGCTCGACCCAAAAACTCGTGGTCATCCCCGTGCCGGGCCTGTTTCCTCGCTTCGTGAACGTGCCTTCGGAGCAGGGGGTTCAGATGGCGCCTCTGGAAGAGATTATTCTGGACAACGCCCGGGCGCTCTTCGGCGGCCACGTGATCGGCCGCGAAGCGGTCTTTCGCATCACGCGGGACGCCGACGTGGCGATCCAAGAAGACGAGGCGGGCGATCTGCTCCACACGATTCGCGACGCGGTGCAGGCGAGAAAGCGGCGGGGCGTTGTACGACTGGAGATCAGCGCGCGGCCCGATATCCATATCAAACGATGGCTCACCCAGACGTTGGAGGTGCGCCGCGAAGATCTGTATGAAATCGACGGTTTGCTCGACGCCAAGGCGTTGATGCAGATCGCCGATACGCCGCCGGTGCAGGGGTTGAAATATCCGGACTGGACGCCGCAAGCGCCGCGCGACCTCATCGGGACCGAGGATCTCTGGTCGGCGGTGCAGGACCACGATGTGCTGCTCTCTCATCCCTATGAGAAGTTCGATCCGGTAGTGGAGCTGGTGGAGCAAGCGGCCGACGACCCCGCGGTCCTGGCGATCAAACAGACGCTCTACCGCACCAGCGGCCAGTCGCCGATCGTTCGCGCGCTGGCCCGCGCGGCCGAAAACGGCAAGGGAGTCACTGTCCTGGTGGAGTTGAAGGCGCGGTTCGACGAGGCCAACAATGTCAACTGGGCGCTGCAGTTGGAGGACGCCGGTTGTCACGTGATCTACGGCATCGCCGGCTTCAAGACGCACGCCAAGGCGCTGCTGGTGATTCGTCGGGAGGCGGCCCGCATCCGGCGCTACGTGCACCTGGCGACCGGCAACTACAACGACAAGACGGCCCGACTGTATTCCGATATGGGCCTGATGACCTGCGACGACGAACTGGCCTCAGACGTCGCGGCCTTTTTCAACCTGTTGACGGGGCTGTCCGAGGCGGTGGAGTGGCAACAGTTGGTCATTGCGCCGACGGAGTTGCGCAAGCGGTTCCTGGACCTGATCAAACGAGAGATTCAAGTCTCCACACCGGATCGGCCGGGACTGATCATGGCCAAGGTGAATTCACTGGAGGACCAGGGCATCTGCAAGGCGTTGTACGAAGCGAGTCAGGCCGGCGTGGAGATTCGGCTCAACGTCCGGGGGATCTGCTGTCTAAAGCCCGGCGTCAAAGGGTTGTCCCGGCGTATTCACGTCCGCTCGATCGTGGATCGGTATCTCGAACACGCCCGTGTTTTTTACTTCGCCAATGGCGGGCACGAAGAGGTCTACTTCAGCAGTGCCGACTGGATGCGGCGCAACCTGGACCGAAGACTCGAATTGCTCTTTCCGATCAGGGATCCCAAGATCCGGCGACGCCTCGTGGGCGTCATCAAGACGTATTTCAAGGACAACGTCAAGGCCTGGGAATTGCTCAGCGACGGCAAGTACCGTCGGGTGGCCCGCAAGGGCCGAAGGGTTCGCGCCCAGGAGAAGTTTTACGACGAGGCCGTTGCGGCCGTACGCTCGATCGAGCACGTGGCGCATCAGTTTCGTCCTTTGAGGCGTCCCAAGTAAGTCTCAATGGCGTGGACTTTCTCGGGGATCGGAGAACACAGGCCCGCGGCCGGCGTACGTTTCCTATGGCATCTCCCGTGGTGATGCCTATGGCAGGAGTCAATTGCCAGGAGAAGGATGGCTATGGCCGAGAAGAAGTTATGTTCGTTGGTGAAAAGCGGCTTCCTGAAGGAAGATCCGAAGGCCTACCAAGCGTTGCTCCAGCCGGCCAGGCACATGTGCAAGAAATGTGGTCGGTTGGCCGCCAAGTCGAAATGCCTCTGTAAGCCGGTGAAACTTTAGTCTGGTTATCGGTCCCAGTTGCCCTCACGGGTCATTTCATTCCCGCTCCGTCTCATCCAGGTCTTGCGCCCGAGATCTTGGCGAGCCGCCCGATATCTGCTGGCGACTGTCTCCATCGTTCGGTTTCAGAGCCATAGGCCTCCTTCCGGCCGTGTTCGTACTTTCTCCCGTCGTCGACTCAACCGGGCCGCGAATGGGGCAATTCGCGCGCCGGCGGCGCCGGTAAAGTCATTGATCGATTCTGACGACTTCTTACAGTGAAACCTGACCCACTTGGAGATGCCACGCATGAATCATAGCGATGAACGCCGACAAGAGAAGAGACTTGACTATCGATGGCCCGTCTGGTTCAGCGCGGATTTTGCCGAGACCATGACGCAAGGGTTGATGGTCGATATCTCCAGTGGGGGAATTTCCTTTGACTGTGATCCGAACGGCGCCTGTCACTGCGAAGACCAGCATCTGACGGTTCGCTTCAGCATCCCCCGGTTCGAGGGCGACGACCCCACGGCCACCGTGAGTATCACTCGGACCGGTCACGTCTGTCGGACTCGCCAGATGGCCGGTGGCGCCTGGCGCGTGGCCATCCAGTTCGAGACCCCTCTGGCCGTTCGGCCCGCCGAGGTCTCATCCCTCAACTCCATGTGCGGCGGCGATTGCGGATCGTAGAATCCGGCGGAGGGTTGCGGCACAGGGTCTCAAGGCCGACTTGCGCAAGGCCGGGACGCTTCGAGGAATTCAGCAGGGCGTCGGCTCGGTCCTGTTCGGAAGCGGTTTCCGCCAGGTCGACTCCAGCTTCTGTACCATCGCATCGACCTCTTTGACATACGTCCAGCGGATGTTGCCCAGGCTGCGGCCGTCTTCGCCTTCCTTCAAGAGGCGTTCGATCGCGTTGACGAGCGGTTCGCAGGGGGCGTGCCGCGCCAGTGCTTCGATGAGCATCTTGGCCCGTTGCGAGACGAACTCCAGATAGCCGGCCTCGACAGTCCCGATATTCCATCGGGCCGGGGAGACCTGCGCGTCCGCGAGCGGGCCGACAAGGGTCCCGGCATCATACGACCAGGTTTCGAAGAGGGCCTGCTCGTAGTTGCCCTGAAGGACCTTGACATCTCTCGGCCACGAGAATGTCTGGGACTGGTTGTCGCTGCTCCATTCGAACGTGCACCGGATCGATCCGCCCTCGTCCTGCAACGCCGTCGTCAGTCTGCCTTGTTTGCCGCGGAGGCGATATTTTGCCAGACCGCCGGGCATGCCCCAGCAACGCCGTGGGCTCGGGATGTAGGGTCCCGTTGCGGTCGTATGCCAGAGAATGTGCCGTCGGATCTGCTTCAACGCGCATACCAGGGATTGGACCTGGGCCAGGACGGACTCTCGGGCGCCGAGTTTGGCCAGCCAGGACGTGATCGCACAGGAGATGTCCTCCAGCACCCACTCGGAGTGAACCAAGAGCCGACCCGCGGCGGTCGTGCGGAACAGTTTGGCAACGGCCTTCCGCGCCGATTTGTCCAGCTTGGAAACCAGTACGCCGTGGGCGCCCACGCATTCGAGCAGGCTTCGCTGTAACTCGGCAAGATCGGTGCCGGCCAGATGGCCGGTTGTTTCGATGACTTCGAACCAGAATTTGTACCATTCGGACTCGTTCTTGAACTGCTGGCCGCTGGTGGGCGCCACGACCTGGCGTGCGTCGTCGAAGTACCGCAGACGACTGAAACTCAATCGGTCCAGCAAATGAGCCAGGTGATCGTTTTCCAGCTTTGTCGTCAGGCCGTAATCCTGGCGCGCGATCTCAAAGTCATAGAGCAGGCGCGCGCACTGGGAGAACAGGAAGTACGGCTTCTCGGGGAAATCGGACGCGTACCGACCCAGCTTGCCGTACTGCTTCAGTGCCCCCAGCAGTGCGTCGGTCTGCACGAGGATCCGGGCCAGGTGCATGGCCTGGGCCTGCTTGACCCCTGATGTCGTTCTGTCTACTTCCTGGTCTTGCAAGCGGCCTCCTTTGTGGCCAAGGCGGTCCGTTGATGATCCAGCTCTACCGACGACCGAGCAGACGCTCGACGTTCAGTCGATTCGCCTGTCGCGACACCTTCGATTCCCCAAGCGTCTTGCGGTTATGGGACTTGCATATCGGGCGTGCGTGGCTCTGATCGTAGGGCTCAACGCCGCCTTTCTCGGGGCTCCGGCCCTGCGAAGAGCATTTCAGGCATATTATCGGGGTCGCTGCCCCGGGCAGTGCCCAAGCACGCATGCCCTTCTCTGATACCCTTTATCGGCTTTGTATCCGGCCGAATTCACCTGGGACGCCTGCAAAACCCAGGTAAAAATGCTTGACGGAGGGTGTGGTCTGAGCGGAGTCTTGGCAGTTCTGCTTCATATCATCCGGTCGCTAGGCTTCCAGTATCAGCGTGACCCGCTTGATGTCTCGGTCGAGATCCGCGCCCAGCGCGAGGATCTTGCCGGTCCTGTCGGCCGCGACGCTGTGACCTCCGTAAGTCAGACCCGTCCATGGGCCGTGTGAGATCTGCCCGATCAGGTTCGTTCCGATGACCGGGGCGCTGGTAGTCTTGGCGGTGTTGGCGACCACCGCCTCCAGTGCCTTGCCGTGTCCGGGCCAGGCCTCTTCGGCTGCTGCATAGCCATAGGGTACGATGACCAACTTGGGTTCCAACTCCGCCATCTGCGCCAGGATCTCGGCTTCGTGTGTGTCGGCGCAGATCAGCAGGCCGATTCGTCCCAGTCGCGTCTCGACGATGCGCACTTTCTCGCCTGGCGTATACGGCGGTGTCATCAACTCGGCCAGGAGGTTGATCTTGCGGTGCTTCAAGAGAATCTGACCCTGGTCGTCGATAAGCAGGGCCGAGTCGTACAGGCAATCCGCCTTCTTTTCCGCCAGACCGATGCTGAGAAAAACCTGATGATCCCGCGCCAGTTTGCAGAGGGATTCGGAATCCTTTCCTGGGATCCGTTGCGCGCGCCGGTGGGCGTCGGGGTTCACCCAGCCCAGCAGCGCCATCTCAGGCAAGCAAACGATATCGGCGCCCGCGCTCTTGGCCTCGGCGACAGCATGTTCGATACGGGTCAGGTTGCCCCGTCGGTCCCCGTCCAGACAGATGATTTGGCCCATGGCGATTCGGAGGGTCCGTGTCGGCATTCTGTGCTTCTCCAATTACATAGCTCATCGTACGCCGGATGGGACAGGAAGGTCGGCGTTCCTGTGGCATTATAGTCTCCGCGCGCCTCTGTGTCCGCCCTGGTTTTTGGGTGTGTTATATTGTTGGTATTTTAGTAATTATAGTATTGACTGAAAACAGTAGGGCCTTACAATCTCCTTGTTTTTGGAGAATCGTGATGGCCAGGGATATACACAAAGCAAGAACCGAATTCGCCGAGGAAATGGGCATTTTCTTCGAGAAGACCGGCTTTCCGCGGATGGCTGGACGCATCTGGGGCTGGCTGCTGATCTGTGATCCCCCGGAGCAGACGGCCGCCCAGATCGCCGAAGCGTTGCAGGCCAGCCGGGGGTCGGTGAGCACGATGACGCGCCTCCTGCAGATCTGGGGGGTCGAACGCATCGGCATTCCCGGCAAGCGGGGCGGGTTCTATCGCGTTCGATCGGATGGTTTCCTGTGTTTGCTGCAGACGGAAATGCAGATGTTCTCCGAGGTTCGCCATCTCAGCGAGCGCGGGCTGGACACGATAAAAAATGAACCGCCGCAGGTCCATGAGAGACTTATGGAGGGACGCGACCTGTTCGCGTTCGTGGAAAAGGAGTATCCGTTGCTGATCGAGAAGTGGAAGAAACAGAAGAAAAGGCGCCGTCGGCGTGAAGAAACCTGAGGTTGATGCGTCTGCTAGAGAGGAAGGCGATCTGCGCCGAGGTCTCGATGGAAGACGGAATGAAAGAGAGTGCGATGATGAAACGCATGAATGAATGCCCGGCCCTCAGAATCGTCCTGGCAGCGACTCTGTTTGTCGTGTTCGTGGCTGCCTTGGTCCGGGGACAGGAGGGGGCGACCGAACCCAACGAACCGACGGACGCCAACGATCTTCCCGCTGTTCCATCGTTCGTCAAGGATGGCAAGGTCGACGTGGACGCGGTTGTGAAATACTTCGAGGACTTGTACCGCTCCGAGAGCAGCATTTCCGTGGCGAAGTTGACGGTTACCAAGCCGCGCCGGGAACGGACGCTGGAGATGAAGATGTGGACCCGAGGCGAGGAACGCGCCCTTGTGGTCGTCCAGTCCCCGGCCCGGGAGAAGGGGACCGCCACCCTGAAGGTCGAGAAGAATCTCTGGAACTACCTGCCTCGGATCAAGCGGACCATTCGCATCCCGCCTTCGATGATGCTGGCCTCCTGGATGGGCAGTGACTTCACCAACGACGATCTCGTCAAGGAGTCGTCGTATTCCAAGGACTATGTGTATGAGCTGGTGGGGCCCTCGGATGAGCCCAAAGGCTGGCTTGTGCGGTTCAACGCCAAGCCGGATATTGTGGGACTGTGGAGCCGGTTCGAACTCATTGTCAACGAGAACGCGACCATCCCACTCCAAGCCAGGTACTACGACCGCAAGGATCGCCTGGCCAGGACGCTGCACTGGTCTGAGGTCAAGGTCTTCGACGGCAAGCGCATCCCGTCCCACATGACCCTGATTCCCCAAGACAGGGAGGGACACAAGACCGAGATGATCTACCTCGACATCGATTTCGATGTGAAGGTGCCTGACACGACATTCAGTCTCTCGAACCTGGAAAAGAAGCGATAGCTGGCTTGGTGCGTGCGATGCAATGGAGCACTCTCAAAATCGGATGGCGCAATCTGGGTCGCAACAAGCGACGTACGGCGCTGGCGCTGTTGGCCATTGGCGTGGGACAGTTCGCGCTGCTGGCCAGCAATGGACTCATGCGGGGTTACGCCGACAATATTCGCCTGGCGATCACCGGTCCGATGATCGGCCATGCCCAGGTCCACGCGCCGCAGTGGAAGCAGGAGCGGGCGCTGGACCTCTACATCGACAACCTCCCCGAGATCATGGGCCGGGTCCGCGCCGATGAAGCCGTCGGCAGTGCGGCCGCTCGGGTCTATGCCGCGGCGCTGGTGGCGCCCGAACAGGATGCCTTCATCGCCATGGTGGTTGGCCTGGAGGTGGACGTCGAGTCCGAGTCGTATGGCATGCTCTCGGGTCTCGACGAACCTCTTAAGGAAAGGCACGTGCTTCTGGGGCATCGCCTGGCCAAGAAGATCGATGCCAAACCGGGAATGGAGATCGCGGTGGTGGGACAGGCCGCTGATGGCTCGCTGGCCAACGACCTGTTCATCGTCCAGGATATCATCAGTTCGCCCGCCGACTTGGTCAACCAGGCCGGCGTCGTCATGTCTCTGGCCGACGCCCAGACCTTGCTGGTCATGCCCGACCAGGCCCATGAGATTGTGATTCGCGCCACCAAAGCGGGTCAGGCTGAGGGGATCGTCGCGAGACTCACGAAGAACCCCGCCTTGGCCGGGCTCGAGATCAGTCCCTGGCAGGAAATTGTCCCGGAACTGGTCGTCATCTTGAAGACGTCGGATTACGTCGGGTACTTCGTCGTGGGCATCGTGTTCATCGCGGCGGTGGCCGGCATCGCCAATACGCTGATGATGGCCACCTTCGAACGGATGCACGAGTTTGGCATGCTGCTGGCCCTGGGCAGTCGTCCCCGGCGGCTGATTCGTATGATCGTGATCGAGGCGGTCCTGACCGGTATTCTGGGGGTCATCATCGGGACGGTTCTGGGCTACCTGTTCATCTTCGCGACCGCCGATTCCGGGATCGATATGGCCTCCTGGGGCGGTAGTGGCGAGGTCAAGGACATGGCCTACAAGGGGCTCAACCTTCCCTTGCACGTCTATCCCCGACTGGAACCGTTCGATACGATGCTGGGACTGATCGCCGTGATTTTCACCTCGCTGGTGGCGTCGATCTGGCCGGCCTGGGTCGCCGCCCGACTCGAACCGATGGAGGCGATGCGCGCATGAGACTCTCGATCTCCACCCGCTATGCGGTGTGCAGTCTCCGCCGGCATTTGCGTCGAACGATCCTGGCCGTTCTGGGCATCGGACTCGGCTCGGCGATCTGCCTGTTCATCATCGCGTTTGTGCGAGGTGAAGGTAAGATGATGCTCAAGGCCGCCGCCGAGAGCGGGGCCGGACACTTGCGCGTCGTCCCGACCCAATGGCCTGAAATCCGCGAGAACGAGCTGCGCCTGGCCGACTGGGAGAAGACCCGTGACGTCATGGACAAAGCCGAGGGCGTCATGATCGTCACGCCGCACGCCCGCACGGAAGGGTTGCTGGCCTTCGGGACCCGTGTCGCGGGCGTCGAAATCCTCGGCGTGGACCCGAATACCGAGCAAGACACCAATCGACTGGTGCGGACCATTCCGGAGGGGCAGTATCTCACCGCCGGCGAGTTGGGCACGACCGTCATCGGTCGAACCTTGGCCAAGCGGCTAGACGTGGAGTTGGACGATCAACTCATGGTTACTGTCGCCGATCGTGACGGGGAGATGAGCAGTGCGATGCTGCGCATCGTCGGGATCGCCGAGACCGGCAGTGAGGATCTGGATTCGATCATCTGTCATGTGAACCTCGAGGATGTCGAGCGCCTGACCGGCAGGCCCGGGGCGGCCGATCTGACCGCGCTGGTGGAGAACCCCAAGCACCTCGAACGCGTGATTGCAGCGTTGAGCGAACAACTCTCCGAGGACCACGTGGTCGTGACGTGGAAAGAGATCATGCCCGAGATGGCCTCCGGCGTCGAGGTGGATAAGACCTGGACGCGCTTGATGGTGGGTATCGTGATGATCGTGGTTTTTCTGGGGATCATGAGCGCCCAACTGGCGGCGGTGCTCGAGCGACGGCGCGAGTTCGCGGTGCTCTCGGCCCTGGGTATGAAGAGTGGGCGGTTGATCCGCATCATGCTGGCCGAAGGGGTCATTCTGGGACTGTTCGGCTCCGTGCTCGGGCTCGCCTTCGGTCTGCCCGCGGCCTACTACGTCGCGACGCATGGTATCGATTTCAGCGCCATGTACGGCACGTCGGATCTGTCCGTCTCGAACATTCTTTTCGATCCCGTTTTCAAAGGCGACTTCGGGTGGTGGTTGATTCCGCTGGCATTCGAACTGGCCTTGCTGGCGACGGTTCTCAGTTCGCTGTATCCGGCCTGGTTTGCGATTCGCACCGACCCGGCCGCCGCCCTGCGCGTGGATAATTAGTCCGGCCCGCGGTGCGGGCCAAGGAGTGGAGTATGAGTAACGAAGCCCTGGTTGCGGCTCAGGATGTCACGAAGGTCTACGATACCGGCAAGATCGAAGTACCCGCCTTGCGGGGCGTGACGCTCGACATTCACAAGGGCGATCTGCTGGCGATCGTCGGGCCCAGCGGTAGTGGCAAGACCACCTTCCTCAATCTCATCGGTGCCCTTGATGTCGCGACAGCGGGGCGGTTAGCGGTCTTGGGCCGGGACGTTTCGGCCCTGAGCAGGCGGCAACGCGCCGACCTGCGGCTGCACTCTCTGGGCTTTGTGTTCCAGGCGTATAACCTCGTGCCCGTGCTCACGGCCCGCGAGAACGTGGAGTTCGTGCTGGAACTGCAGGGCGTAGGTGTCGAACGGGGCAAGAAGGCGATGGAGATTCTCGAAGAGCTTGGCCTGGAGGAGTTTGCCGATCGGCGTCCGAACGAACTGTCGGGCGGGCAACAGCAGCGGGTCGCCGTCGCGCGGGCGGTGGCGTCGAAGCCGCGACTGGTGCTCGCCGACGAGCCGACCGCCAACCTCGATGGCGAGAACGCCGAGATTCTCCTGACGATGATGCGCCGGCTCAACGTCGATCACGGTATTACATTTGTCTTTTCCACGCACGATCCGCGTGTCGTGGCGCACGCCCGCCGGGTGGTGACATTGGTCGACGGACGTGTCGCCCAGGACGAAACCAAGACACCGACCCTTCTGTCGAGCGGGTCGGGGGAATCGAAGGAGAACGGGCCGTGCGGCACACCTGCGATCAACAAGGGAAAGCGATTGTCCTCCTAGCCTTTTGGCTCCTGCTTCTTCCCCGTGTAGAGGCCGTGGAGCTTTGGTTCGATGAGGAGGGTGGCAGCGGGGACTTCACTGTCGCGGGCAAACTGACCTCGGTGGCCTCGAGCCCGCCGAGCGATCCGTTTCTCTTTCCCGACGGTTTTACTCGAACGACGCTGGCCCGCTTGCGGCTGGGACTGAGCGTGACCCACAGCGACTGGATGGACTCGGAACTGGCCTACGAGCAGCGGTCCCGCTGGCTCTCGGACGCCGGTGGACTGGGGGCCGGGGGCGCCTTCTTGCCCTCCGAGGCGCCGGCGCCGTTTCGGATCACGCAACTGGACTGGGAGGTCGCGGCCGACGATCGTTTTGCGTATCGTCACGAAATCGATCGGGGCCTCGTCGCGCTGCACCCCGAGTGGGGTGACGTCACCATCGGTCGCCAGGCGATCGGCCTGGGACGGGGCACGCTGTTTAGCGCCGTCGATGTGTTCAGTCCCTTCTCGCCGCTCGAGGTCGATCGCGAGTGGCGGCGGGGCGTCGACGCCTTCCGGGTCGAGTACCGACTCTCGACCACCAGTTCGGCCGAGTGCATCGCTGCGTTTGGGGAATCGTGGGAGCAGTCCGCCTTGCTCGGTCGCGTGCGGGGTTATCTCGGCGACGTGGACGGCTCGCTGATCTTCGGCCAGCGCGCCGAGGACTTCATGGTGGGCACGGCTTTTTCCGCCATCGCCTGGGAGGCTGAGGTGCACGGTGAGTTCGCGGTCTTCGATACGCCCGAGACCCAACCAGACGGCACGCTTTGGGGTGGCGACCATCTGGCCAGCAAAATCGTCCTGGGCAGTTCCTACACGTTCGATATCGGTAACGGCCTGACCTTGCTGGGCGAGTATCACTATTCGGATTTCGGTGTCGAGGATGCCGAGGACGCCTTGCTCCGCTTCCAGGACCCCGACTTCGTGCAGCGATACCTGCGGGGCGATACGCAGATCCTGGGCCGCCAGGCCATCGCGGCCCAGTTGAGCTACTCCTTCAACGAGGCGGTCGGCGGTAGCTTCCTCGTCCTGACCAATCCCACCGACGGTTCCGGCGTCCTCAGCCCTTCACTGAGGATCGATCTGGACAAGAACATCACCATCCTGACCAACGTCTTCGTCCCCTGGGGCGCTTCACCGAAGAACGGCCAACTCCGCAGCGAACACGGCGCCACCGCCCCCAGCCTCTTCCTCCAGGCCGCCGTCTACTATTGAGAGATGCTGACTATCCCTCCGCTTGCGGATTCCTAATCATCTTCGCCTCGGATGGTGTAGACTCATTGCATGGGTCGGGGATTCCAGCTAGTGTCGCTTCAGAAACCTGACCACCATATTCTTGAACTCGACAATGATCTCGCTTATCGCAGACAAGACCTCATCACCAAAGTTGGCAAGACTGTCGAAAACTCGCCCGTCCACCTCTACTCTGATTGGAGCCTTCTTGTCGGTTCTCGGGTCAAGATGTTTGCGCACTTTAAGCGCCTCCATGCTAGAAACTAGAACCACAACAGATAGACTGGCTGGGCGTGAACTGGACTAGGTATTGTTGAAACACCCACAATTTAAGTATCTGCAGGTTACTGAGAATCCCAAGAGGTGTAAAGGGCAAAAGCGTTTTTTTTTCGGCCTGTGCACCGCGGTTGTTCTTAACCCTTGCTATAACGGTATATAGAGCGGAATTAGTGGGCGAAAAAAGGTTCGCGCGTGACATGGGGTCTAGGAAGGCGCATTGGCCCATAGGAGTGCCCACTCTCTCAAATGTACTATCTCTCACCTGTTGCGAGAGGGACTGTTCTGCCTTCAGTCCAGATCAGAACGACATGGGTTTTGTTGGGATACACAGTGGAATCCGTAGTTGCACGTACCATAGAACGTTCAGCACACGCCAATATAAGGGTGTGTACACATGCGATGCTTGTGGGAAATACCATTGAGGGGGCGTCCTGGATTCGGTAGACTTCTCTGAGGTCACTTCCAAGTGAGGTAGCCGGCAACTGGGAGAGTCGTGAAGGGCAGCGAGGTACTTTCATGAAGGCCAAGCGTCGCACCGTCATTATCACTATCGTTCTACTGGCCATCGGCGTTCTGGTCGGTGGGGTGCTGTACTATCAGTACCAATGTCCCAGGCTGTATCGGGTGACGATCCTGCCCTCTCTGGGTGGCAAGACGATGCCCACTGCGATGAACGATCGGGGCCAGGTCGTTGGCTACAGCCAGATGGATGACGGCGAGTTCCATGCCTTCCTCTGGGACCGCAGGCATGGCATGGAGGACCTGGGTGTGCTCAAAGGCTCCCTTGACATCAACAACGCCGGCTGGATCACGGGGGCCATACGCGACGCGAACGGGTGCGAGCAGGCGTTCATCCGCGACCCGAATGGGGCGCGGCAGTTCCTCGGTGATCTGGGCGATGGCAAGAGCTGGGCCATATCGCTGAACGATCGCTGTCAGGCGGTCGGCGAGTCGGAGGCCGCCAATGGGTCGCGACACGCGTTCTTTTGGGAGCGGGCGACTGGTATACGCCGCATCGTCGCGCTAACCGGCAAGGACAATCACGTACGGACTATCAACAACGCTGGTCTGGTCCTCGGGATCGCCGACATGGAGACCCAACCCAATCAGCGGTTCCTGTGGGACTCCAATAACGGCGTGGGTACGGTTGCCCCTCCGTTCGTGCAGTCCAAGGTTTGCGATCTCAACAATCGCTCCCAGTTCCTCGGATTGCATCGCAACTCGAAGCAGGAGGTCCACATGGTCCTCTGGCGCCAAGAGACGGGAATCGAGAGACTGTTTCATTTCGAGGGCGCCACTGATCTTCCGGCTGGCGTCAACGATGCCAATCAGGTCGTCTACGAGGAGCGTCTTCCCAGCCGATGGGAGTGGTTTGACCGGTCCCTGAGTCGATGGGTGCTTTGGGACCCGAACCGAGGGAAGATCGACCTGAACCGATACCTGCCTCGCAGATGGCGGGAATCGTTTTGGGTCTGTGATATCAACGAAAAGGGCTGGATCGTAGGCGGCGCTGTCAAGGGCAAGCAGGGCGACGTGGCGACCTTCCTGCTGGAGCCGATCGCCGAAAAATGGGAGAGATGATGGTGGGTGAGACGAAGCGGATTCCGTGGTTCAAGCGACGCAGGTGTCGGATAGCCTTGCTGGCTGGGATTGTTCTGCTCGCCGTATGGGGAGGCCTTCGGTGGGATCATCACAGGCGGGCGCTCTATCGCGTGACAATCCTGCCCTCGCTAGGCGGGAAGGTCACGGTGGCCCGTGCGATCAACGAGCGGGGGCAGGTCGTCGGCTTCAGTGAGACGGCCGATGGGCAGCGCCGGCCTTTTCTCTGGGAGCGTGGGAAGGGGATACAGGATTTGGGGCCTATATGCGAGGGCGGCGTCGATATCAACAATGACGGGTGGATTGTTGGGACGATGCTCGACGCCAACGGGGACAAACAGGCCTTCATTCGCGATCCGAACGGGGCCAGAACGATGCTGGGCACCCTGGGAGGCCAGACCAGTGGTGCCAGCAAGCTCAACGACAAGAACCAGGTCGTGGGATCGTCCAAGACGGCCGGTGGCGTCAGTCACGCTTTCGTCTGGGATGAGGCCGGTGGTATGGTCGATCTGGGGACGCTCGGCGGCGCCAGTAGTTGGGCTAAAACGATTAATAATGCCGGTCTGGTCTTTGGGTATGCCGATACGGCGACCCGCGAGTGCCAGCCGTTCGTCTGGGAACCTAATGACGGTATGGTCGCGCCTCCGATTGAGTATCTGACCGATCTTAACAATGCATCGTGCGTTGTCGGGGAGCACCAGTTCAAGGGCGGCGGGAGGTACGCCGTGACCTGGCGGAAGGACACCGGCCTGGTCAAGCTGTTCCCATTTGACAGCAATCTGATTGATTCCGCCATGATCAATGATGCTGGGCAGGTCGTGTACAGTGAGCATTGCAGGAGCCGATTGTCGCGATTGAAGGAGAGCGTGTTCAAATCGCGGTTCGTCTCGTTCAGGCGACAGTGGTACTTCTGGGGCCCTCAGCGCGGCCGTATCTCAATCGATCAGTGGGTGCCGACTCGTTTCGGAGAGGAGTTCTTCCCGCTGGGCCTGAACAACAAGGGTTGTATTGTCGGGTTTCTCACGTCGAAGAATGACACGCGGGCCAGGGCGGTGCTGCTGGAGCCGATTGCGGAGAAGTGGAACCCGTGATGCGGCCAACTCAGTTGGCCATATAGCTGGGCTTGTTTTGCGGAGGGGGTTTTGTTAGACTCCTGGCGGTTTGGAACTTCGGATTCGTGTACGAGGAGATTTCGAGATGACATACAGAAATAGAGTGATGGCTATACTTGCGGTGCTGTTGATAGCGACGGTTTGTCCGGCGGGGGACTGGGCCCAATGGCGGGGGCCGAACCGCGATGGTTGCTCTTCCGAGACGGGCCTGCTCAAGGCTTGGCCTCAGGGCGGGCCGAAACTGCTATGGAAGGCGACGGGCCTGGGCGAGGGGTTCTCGACCGTCGCGATTGCGGGCGATCGTATCTTCACCACCGGTGAGAAGGATCGGGAAGGCTATGTCCACGCCCTGGCGCTGGACGGGGGCAAGATCCTCTGGAGTACGAAGCTGGGCAAGGCGGGGGCCCCGGGGTGGGGCGGTTTCACCGGTCCGCGCGGCACGCCGACCGTCGACGGCGACGTGCTGTACGTCATGGGCCAATATGGTGAACTGGTTTGCCTGAAGATCGCCGATGGTGCTAAGGTCTGGGAAAAGCACCTGGTCGACGATTTCGGGGGCAAGCGTCCAAGCTGGGGATTCAGCGAATCGGTGCTGGTCGATGGCGATCAGATCGTTGTTACGCCGGGCGGTCGCCAGGGTGCGATTGTCGCGCTGAACAAGCGGACGGGCGCCTTGCTTTGGCAGACCAAGGACTTCACTGATCCGGCCCATTACTCTTCGATCGTTTGCGCCATTATCGCCGGTGTCAAACAATACGTGCAACTGACTCCGGCCAGTGTGGTGGGCGTCAGTCCCGACGGCGCGGTGTTGTGGCGCGCCGCGCGCAAGGGCAAGACGGCGGTGATTCCTACGCCGGTTGTTCAAGGGAACAAGGTGTACGTCACCAGCGGCTACGGCGCCGGCTGCAACCTGTTTGAGATTACTCGCGCCGGCGGCAAGTTCCAGGCCAGGCAGGTCTACGCCGAGAGGAGCATGTCCGACCATCACGGCGGCGCCGTGCGGGTGGGCGATTACATCTATGGCCATTGCGATGGCAAGGGATGGGTCTGCCAGGAACTGGCCACGGGGCAGTTGAAGTGGACCCAGAAGCGGGAGATTGGCAAAGGGTCGCTTGTCTATGCCGATGGTCACCTGGTATTGCGAAGCGAGAGCAAGGGCGTCGTGGCACTGATCAAGGCGACGCCCGAGGGCTACGAAGAGACCGGACGCTTCGTGCAGCCCGGTTTCGGCAAGCCCAAAACCTGGCCGCATCCGGTGATCGTGGGCAAGAAACTCTACCTGCGCGATCAGGACCTTCTACTCTGCTACGACGTGGCCGCCCGCTAGGTGAACCAACCAGGCCGGGGTTTGCGTTGCATGAGCGCCGCGTCCGAGTTAGGCAGGTTCGTGATCCGTTGTGTCTTAGAGTCGAGGATCAGGGTCTTGCCCGTGCGCAGCGCGACGTTGCCCAGCAGCATGACGCCGGTCAGATTGCCCGCGTAGACGAAGTTGCTCAGGGGGGCGTTCCACTTGAGCTTGCCTTTGGCGGCCTGGACGAATTCATCGAAGTGTCCCCGGCTCTCTGGCACGAGCAGCTTGGGTTGGCCGAACGCCTTGCGCTTGGTGTCGGGGATCAGGAACGCACTGTTGTTATGGCCTCCCGCCACGACGATGGTTCCCTTCTCGCCGACCAGATAGACGCCGGCGCCGGAGAGCTTGCGACCCCCGTCGAGGTCCTTGGGAATGGGGACCTCCCCAGCGAAGTCGCCTTCATGCCAGTATAGCTCAAAGCCCTTCTGCACGTTCGTCTCGGGAAACGACCAGTGAATCGTCCGACCGGCCGGGTAGGAGACCTTATTGAAATCCCGGCACTGGGTCAATTCGACCTTCGTGGGGTACGTCGGTTCGAGCACTTTGAACACGGCGTTGAGAATGTGGCATCCCCAGTCGCCGAGTGTGCCCCCGCCGTAATCGGTCCACTGTCGCCATTGCTTGGGATGGTACGTTCCTTGCTTGTACGGTCGTGACGCGGCCGGACCAAGCCACACGTCCCAGTCCAGCGTCTCAGGCACGGGGTCGCTGCCCTCAGGCAGAGGCGTGTTAGGACGTCCGTACGGTCCCCCTTGGGTCGGACGCCAGGCATGGACCTCGGTGACCTCGCCAATGGCGCCGGCGGTGTAGTAGGCGTGGGCAACGCGCCAGCCCATTGAGCTCATGCCCTGGTTGCCCATCTGCGTGGCCACCTGGGTTTGGGCAGTCTCCTTGGCCAATTGCTGCGCTTCCCAGGGCGACCAGGTTAGCGGTTTCTCGACGAACACCGCTTTGCCGGCTCGAATGGCGCGGATGGCGGCGGGGTAGTGATGATGGTCGGGTGTGCAGATTACCACGGCGTCGAAGGCGTCCGGCTTGTCGAACAGGTCGCGATAGTCACGATAGAACTTGGCCGATTCGAAGTTCTTCTTGGGGCTCTTGACGCCGCGATCCCGATAGAACATCGGTCCTTTGCGGTAGGCCTCTTCGTCCGCATCGCACAAGGCGACCACACGCTCCTTGGTCATCCAGCCGTAATGAGCGCCGCATCGTCCGCCGATTCCGATCACGGCGATGCGCAGGGGTTTCTCCGACTGGGCGGCGCCGATGTAGGGATGGGTGATCAGGGCGCCGGTTCCGGCCAGGGCGGACTTGAGGAACGTGCGGCGATTCAGGGGGCGAGACTCTTTCATGGTCGTGCCTTTCATCGTGTCTGGACCGATTGTGAGGCTCCATTGTGGCGTAAGCGGCCGCGAGAGGCAAGAGAAACGATCGCAGGCGGAGCGGTCCTATCCTGACCATTCCAGCGGCGGGGAAATAATGGTGATAAATGAGATGACTTATGCCGCCGGATGCGTTATGAACGGTGAATCACCTGCCCGAGGGCCGGACGAAAGGCCCTGTGATCGGCACGTTGGTGCAGTCAGGACTGTCCGAGCAAGGAGGTCGTATTGGCAAGAGATAATTACAAATTTCAAAAACGCAGTAGAGAATTAGCCAAGAAGAAGAAGAAAGAGGAAAAGCGGCTGAAGAAGTCGGCGAAAGAGAATCCGGAAGCTGTCGAGAATCCTGAGACGGCCGGAGAAGGAACGGCGGCAAGCGAGGGGCCGACAGAGCCCGAGGCGTCCTCCCAGGGCGACGAGGCTGGGCCGACTGAGGCCGATCCCGTGGCTTAGGGAGGTTTCGGGTGGCTGAGGTTAGCACCTGTCCCAACGGCGGATTTCGACTCGAATCGCTGGCCAACGGCTGGTTGGCCGGTCGGTTCGCCGTATTGAAAGCGCTGGGCATACCCCACTTTATCACCACGCGCCAAGGCCCCGACGTGGATCAGATTCGTGGCGACACGGCGGGGGCGGCGCGCCAAATCACGGATGCTCTGGATTTAGGCGAGACGGCTTTCCTGGAGCAAGTTCATGGTCCGGATGTGCTGGCCTGCAGGGCGGGGGGACTGGTCGGGGCGGCTGACGGACTGGTGACCAGCGTTGAGGGCCTGGCGTTACTGGCCAAGAGCGGGGATTGTCCGATCATCCTGATCGCCGATACGCGGTGCCGAGCTGTGGGTTTCGCCCACGCCTCCTGGCGGGCGACGGTGGCGGGGATCGTGCCGGCGGCGGTCGCCAAGATGGTCGGTCTTGGGTGCGAGGCGGGGGATTTGATCGCGTGCATCTGTCCCTCGGCCGGGCCGGAGTGTTATGAAGTGGGCGAGGAGGTTCGCGCCGCGGCGATTCAGGGCATTGGGTCCTACGCCGAAGCGTTCTTCCAGCCCGGTCCTGGCGGAAGGGATCATTTCAATCTGTGGGCCGCCAATGTCGATGCCTTGAGCCGATCCGGCGTTCCCACTCAATCGATTCACACCGCGGGTGTTTGCACGCTTTGTCGCAACGATTTGTTCCCCAGTTATCGACGTGAAGGCGAGAGAGCCGGCCGGTTTGCCGCGGTGATCGGGTTGCCTTCGGCCCGTATTCCGGATTGAACCGACATCTCCCGGCTGGCCTGGACTATTGGCTCAGCTTTGGGTCGAGCGTCTGCTGTTGGCGGAAGATCTCGCCGGTGAGGTAATCGGTGAAGGTGACCTTGATGGTCAGGGGTTCGGCCAGGACGTCGAGGCCCTCCGGCGCGTCGAACGTGAGACGATAGCTGGCTGAGACGAGCGTGTCATACCAGGTTTGACGCAGGTCATCCTGCTCGACTTGCCACTGGGCGAGCAGGGCCTCGCCATTGAGATTGTTGAGATTCCAGAGCTGGACGTTCACCGTCCCGGCGGCTTTGAAGGCGTCGCCTTCGCGGTCGATCGGCCCGACGTAGACGATCAGTTTCTCACGTTTGCCGTCGTCGTCTTTATCGTAGAAGTTAGTGTAGCGGGTGATGGTGATGTTCTTGAGGTGGTAAGGGTTGAGCCGTGTTCCCTGGGGAAGCGCCGAAAGTGTTTGGACCTGTTCGGCCAACTGCGCGTTTTCGGCCTTGCACTGCTGCAAGTCCCGCATCAGTTCGGTCTTTTCCCGGGCGATCTGCTGGACCCTAAACTCATGGGGCTTCTTGCGAGCGCTGCCGATGCCGCAGCCGGCCAACAGAGAGGGAACCAGGCAAGCCATGATCAGGCCAGCTACCCGGACAACGGATTGTCTCGATTGCAGGGATTCCACGGGGTTATCGCCTACCGGGTCTACTTTTCGTCGGTCTCCTGGTTCTTGACGATCTCGGGGGCCTTCTGCAGGATACGGTCGGCCAGCCCGTAATCGATGGCCTCTTCGGCATTGAGCCAGAGATTGCGGTCACAATCCTTCTCGATCTTTTCGGCGCTCTGTCCCGAATGTTTGGCGAGGATATCGTAGAGTCGGGAACGCAGACGAAGGATTTCTTGGGCTTCGATATCGAGGTCGGTGGCCGGCCCTTCAAGCACGCCCATGATCATAGGTTGATGCACGAGCACGCGGTTGTTGGCCAGCAGGTAGCGTTTGCCGGCGTGCCCGCCGGCCAGGAGCACGGCGCCCATGCTGGCGGCCTGGCCGATGCAGTAGGTCGCGACGTCACAGCGGAGAAACTGCATTGTGTCATAGATCGCCAGCCCGGCGGTGATCGACCCGCCCGGGGAGTTGATGTAGAAATGGATGTCGCTTTTGCTGTCTTCGTTGCTCAGAAACAGCATTTGGGCGATGATCAGATTGGCCACGTCGTCGTTCACACCGCCGCCCAGAAAGATGATCCGATCCTTCAGGAGCCGCGAGAAGATATCATACGAACGCTCGCCACGACCGGTTTTCTCGATCACGATAGGCACTAGGTTCTGATTCACTGCCATCTGTGTTCTTCCTTCGTTTGTCCAAGTTGGCTCGATAAAGACGCGGGGACACCCCCATGATTCTCCGAGACGATCAGCTCTTCTCTTCGGGCGAGGCCTCGTCCTTGGGCTTTTCGTCTTTCGCGTCGGTCTCCGGGGCTTTGCCCTTGCCTTTTTCTTCTTCTTGTTCCTGGAGCACGTCGTCGATCAGGCCGTAATCCTTGGCCTCCTGGGCGCTCATGTAATGGTCTCTCTCGGTCTCTTTGGTGATCTTCTCAACGGGTTGGCCCGTGTGCTTGGCGAAGATTTCGCTGAGAAGTTTCTTGGCTTTGAGAATCTCTTCGGCCTGAATCTTGATATCGGCCGCCTGTCCGGTGACCCCGCCCCAGGGCTGATGCAGCATGACTTTGGCGTGGGGCAGGGCGAACCGATTGCCCTCGGTGCCGGCCGCGAGGATCAGCGCGGCGCCCGACTGGGCCCGGCCGATGCAGAAGGTCGCAATCGGCGAGCCGACGAAACGCATGGTGTCGTAGATGGCCATCGTGTCATCCACCGATCCACCCGGTGAGTTGATATAGAGGCTGATTTCCCGACCGCGTTTCAGGTTGTCCAGGTACAACATCTTCATGATCACTTCAGCCGCTCGAGCGTAGTTGATCTCCCCGATCAAAAAAACGATCCGGTTCTCGAGCAGCATGTCGTCCAGACTCATCTGGCGATAACGCTGATACTGGCCGCCGCCGTATTGGCTGTAAGCGTCCGAGTGACTGCCGACATATCTCGCGGGGTGTTCTATGGCCATGCGATGTTCCTCTATTGATCCTTTTCCTCGGCCTTCTCTTCAGCCTTCTTCGTCGTAGATTTCTTGGCCTTTTTCGGTGCCTTCTTGGCCTTCTTCTCGGCCTTTTCGGGCTCGGCTTCAGTGATATCGGCCGATTCGAGGAGCTTGTTTATACATTTGTTCTGGCGCACGTCCATGCGGAACTGAGCCAGGGAGCCATCGCGCTCCATTTGCTCTTTCATCTTCTCTGGCCGCTGTCCGCGCTGGACCGCCAGTTGGGCGATATGCCCGTTTATTTCCTCTTCGGTGACTTCGATTTCGAGTTTATCGGCCACTTTGTCCATGATGAAGAAGGTCTTGAGCTGCGTTTCGGCCTCTTCCTCGCTGCCGGCGCGAAGCTGCTCCATCTGCTCTTCGACCTGCTGGCGGGACAGCCCGCGCTGCATCATATTGATGTACTGGCGCTGGAGGATCGTTCCCGCCTGTCGGGCCACGATGTCCAGCGGCAAATCGAATTCCGCGTTTTCGAGCAGGTTCTTGTAGATCTGCTCGCTCATCTCGTTGCGGATGCGACCCTCGAACTGCTCCTGGAGGTTGTCTCGGACCCGGTCGCGTAGATCGTCTTCGCTGTCTACCTGGTACCGTTGGAGGAAGGCGTCGTCGAGTTCGGCGGACTTGAGGTACTTGATGTCCTTGATGTCGATCTCGATCTCGACCTTTCGGCCGCGGTAATCCTCCTGGAAGTAGGTCTTGGGGACCTCGACGGTGGTTGTCTTCTTCTCGCCGACCTTGGCGCCAACGAGCAACTCGTCGAGCTTCTCCACGGGAACGGCCCCGACCGCGCCGTTGGGGCGGACGTAGATCTCGGTGTTGTCCAGCTTGGTCTCGGCCTCGATGACCGTGCTTTCTTCGTTTTCTTCGCCCTTTTCGGCCTTCGCCGCGTCCTCAGCGAGCTTGGCCTTCTCTTCCTCGGTCAATTCGGGCTTGAGCAAGACGTCGGCGAGGACCTGATCGTCCGTCTCGGCGGCGCCGTCTTCGCGCGGGGTCCAGACACCGGCCCAACGCCTGAGCTGGTCGATCTCACGCGTGATCTGCTCGTCGGTGACTTCCAGCTTGGGTCGGTTCACCGGGATGCCTTCGAGCGTCGGCAGCTCGAACTCAGGCCGAACCTCGGCCTCGAAATCGAACTTCATCGGTCCGGTGACCGGCAGCTCGATCTTCTCGAAGTCGATATCGGGGTCGCCCAGGATGTCCAGTTCGTTATCCTTGATGGCCGCTTCGCTGGCGTCGGCCAGCAGCTTGAGCTTGATCTGTTCGTTGGTTTCCTTGCCGAACCGCTTCTCCAGCAGACGGCGGGGGGCTCGACCCTTGCGGAAACCCGGCAACACCGCCTCACGGCTGAGTTCCTTATACTGATCGTCGATGGCCTCTTTGATGCTCTCTTCGGGGATCTCGATGACGACCTTCTTCTTGCAGGGCCCGGCGTCCTCGACATTGACAATGTTCTTCGAGGTGGGGGACTCTTGCGTTTCTTCCTCGTTCGTTGAGGTCGTTGAGGTCGTTGAATCTTTTGTTTCTTCCTCCATCTTGGTGCTCCCAGACAGATGATTAATGTGGCTTGGTTCCAATAACAAAAAAATGGCTTCAGGGAACACACCTCCCTTGGCCAGATGATCGCGATTTCCGGCCCCGCAGCCATTACTGCGAGACTTAGCATACCGACGACCAACGCCAAACTACCCGTTAGCCGGTAACTCGTCGATACTATGTAGGTTCCCCAACGCAGGAATGCGTCTCGAGGCCCCATCCATAGGGCAATTCCTAAAAGCGGGCGATGAGATTTGAACTCACGACATTCACGTTGGCAACGTGACGCTCTACCGCTGAGCTACGCCCGCGAAATACGGCACTGAGTATACGCATGCGGTGGGGGCTTCGCAACTCCTTTTTTTGCAAAAAGTGCGGTGTTTTTCTCGGCCGGGTCACTCAGAACGCTGGTCTGGGGCCGCTCATTGCGGCTGCGACGGCCAGCGTCAGCAGGACGATCGCCAGTTCTACGAGAGCAATACCCTGTGTTCTTTCCATCATGCGGCCCTCCAACGAAGCCTGGGTTGACAGCCTTTGCATCGGTAGGATCGGCCTGCTGCTGAAGTCGTAATCGGGATAGCACGATATGCCGACATTTGTAGGCTTATTTCGTGTAAATTAGACAGGTTCTGTCTTGGAAAAGGTCGAAAATGGACGATACTATATTGGGTGGGTAAGGCGCCCCATAGGCAGCAAAGATAGAGATCTCGCAAGAGCACGCCGCTCCATGACGGCTCAATAGGCGCGTTCTCGTCGATTCAGATCCGAAGCGTTTGGGAGGAGGTCTGTCATCGACCGGGCAAGGTGTATGAAAGGAGAGTGCGCGCATGCCGGGCAGGCACTTGGTGGTGAACGGTGGAAGGCTGGTGATCGAAAAGTGGGTAGGCACGATTTCCCACGCCGAAGTCCTAATCCCATGAGAAGGAGCACTTTCTGGATACGTCGATCGCCGACGGTGCGAAGGTGCTGATCGATGCCAGGGAGGCTGAATTCCCTGAGACCACCTCCGACGGTGTGCTTGAGATTGCGAACCTCTATCCCGAGAGCAAGTCTCGCATGTCTGTGTGTGCCGCTCTGTTTCGCAGTGACTATTTCGAAAGGGCCAAGCTCTGGGAGGCCCAAATGCGCCAACATGGCGTCAGAGTGGTTCTGTTCAACAGTTTCGACGTCGCGTGCGTCTTTTTGGGTATCGATCCGGCGGAGACTCAGAAGTTGATCGATAGCATCGACCTCTAACGGGCCGCAGATCACTCTTGCACGGACCCTGAGAACATACGAGCCTCAGGGCAGAACCCATCCCATCAGGCACCATGCCGGCGGTCAGCCTTTGCACCATGGGTGGAATCGTGCCAATGGGTCGGAGGCGACCCAGTCCCCCGGCGACGCAACCTCCATCCTGGTCTGGACCCCAACGATCCCCATACGGAACGGCTCTACCTGTCTTTGCGAGGCATGTGCCGGACGAGTGGAAAGGCCATAGACGACCGGCCGAGGGGTCGGTAGAATGGCAGTTCGTCGGGTTATCGAAGCTACTTGATCTGTCGGACAAGATGGGGCCTATTGGGCGGTGGGTCTGTGTCGAGGCCGCGTGAAACAGAAAGGAGAGCACGATGGCAGAGAGCGTCTACAAAGTGATCGAACTGGTCGGGACCAGCCCGGATTCGTGGGAGGCGGCGGCCAAGGCTGCGGTGGAGACCGCCTCCAAGCACCTGCGCGACTTGCGGATTGCCGAGGTCGTCCAGTTGGACATGCATCTGGAAGAGGGACAAATCAAGGCCTACCGCGCGAAGGTGAAGGTCTCCTTCAAGTATCACGGCGACGACTAGATCGCTCGTGACACAGAACTGCGAGGCCGGCGCGGCCTGGCGATTGCCCTGGAAGTGGCTGTGCGGGGGCGGAGAGACCGTTTCGGCCGATGTCCACTTGGTTTCCCCCCCTGGGGGAGAGCATGCGGCTGGCGGAAACCTCTGGAACACGTTGGCGGCAGTTGGTATCATGGTACAAGGTGTGTGCGACAATTGTCGGGGGCTGTATGGCAAGGAGAACCATGATGAAGAAGAAAAGTGGATTCACACTCATTGAGCTTCTGGTCGTTATCGCCATTATCGCCATTCTGATGGGCATTCTCATGCCCGCGCTCAACAAGGTCAAGAAGCAGGCGCGTATGATCAGGTGCAAGTCCAATCTGCGCCAGTACGGGCTGGCCGGCCGCTTCTATTCCGGTGACAACGATGGTCTGTTTCCTTATTCATTCCAGTGGTTGCATACTGAGAGGGACAGTTGCGCCTGGCACGATGCGTCGAAGAACCTCGACGAGCATCCGGAATTTGCCGGCGACATGTGGAAGTACTTGAAAGGGTTGGGCATCCACCTGTGCCCCGACTTCGACGTGGTGGCCCGGATGATGAGCTGCAGTAACTGCGGGGGGAGGGGGGTTCCCGTCGAGCCGCAATATGGCTACACCATGAACTCCTATCTCAACGGCGATGCCTGGAGCAATGTGCCGGCGCAGTATCACCAGAAGATCAAGACAATGACCAAAGAGTCGCTGGTGAAGAATCCTTCGAAGGTGTTCTACTTTGCCGAGGAGAACTCGTGGGTGATTCCCGGGCTCAACGTCGCCGGGATCAATGACAACAACTTGCGCGCCATACCTACCGGCGGGGCCGATAGTTTTGGGACCTTCCACAAGGCCCCTGCGGGAGATCTCAACAAAGGGGTCTGCAATGCGAGCTTCGTGGATGGCCACGTCGAAACCGTCTCGGCCTACCCGGCCGATGAAGCCCCGTACAACACCTTCGTCCTAAGCTGGCCCGCCGGCGCCCCACCGGTCTGGTAATCGCGCCGGGATGCTCAAAGGGCGCTGCTGAGGCTACTTGACGCGGATGGAGCCGCTGCCGGTTCGGGCGGCGAGGTGGCCTGTACCTTGGCCGAGTGTGCCGCTGATGCGTTTCTTGCTGATCTTGCCTTGGATCGTCAGTGGCAGGTCTGTGTGGATCGAGCCGCTACCTACCGACAGATCGACCTGACCGGCAAAGCTCGGGGGCACTGTCACACTGACGCTGCCCGAGCCCGATCCCATCTCCGCGACCAGATCGGCCGGGGTGGATTCGGAGAAGGTCACTGAGACGCTCCCACTGACGGATTTGGCCTTGAGATTCGCGCAGTGAATGCTCCGTCCCGAGACCCCGCCACTGCCGGAATGCAGGTTCATGGTCTGCGCTTGAGCATCGGTCAGGCGGGCCGGTCCACTGGCCGACCTCATCTTGATGGATTCAGCTTCGATCTGCCGGGCGACTACTGAGCCGGAAGCGGCGCTCATGTCGCACGTTCCGATCCCTGACGCATTCGAGAGTTCCACCGGACCACTGGCGCTGCTCAGGTGAGCGTTTCCATCCCGGAGAGACTCGCACCGCACAGAGCCGCTGGCCGAGCGCAGACGGACGGAGCCCTGAATGTTGGTGGCGTTGACCGAACCACTGGCCGCATGGGCATCGATGTTTCCGATCAAATCCCCTACTCTGAGCGATCCGGAGGCGCTGTTGCATTGGATATGGGTTTCGTGCGGCGTCACGACATGATAGCTGATGCTGATCGATTGCCTTGCCCGTTGGCGGGGTCGGTCGGCCTTGATCTCCACCTTGTCCCCGCTCTGCTCGAAGCGAACGTCCACCTGCTCGGCCAGTTCCTGGGCCTCTTCGGCCGTGCTCGCCCGGGCGCAGATCGTGGCGACCACGTGCACGCTGTCGACTTCCCGGCCCTCGACTTCTATCGACCCGCTCGCCGTCGAGACGGCCAGGGTTGCGCCGGTCTCCAGAGGACGGTCAAGCTCCACGACCCTCTCGGCCTTCACCTGCGGCCAACACCCGGCGGTGTGCATCACACAGCCACTGACCGCCAGCAGCGCGCCGGCCAGAAGAAATGCATGCCTGTATGAGCCGTTCGATCGCATGGTCCTACCTCGCTTTCTTCAGGTCCGACACGTCGTTTCCGATCGTTCACCACAGATTACGATATTCCCTCTGTCTGTCGTTTTCGACAAGGCTCTATTGCGCGAATTCCGCAATTTTCCGCAGGCGTCGTGAGCAGTCGTCAAATGATACCGACGACATCGAGGTCGTATTTCGTATAGCTCGTGTACGTGCCGCGCAGCCAGAGCAGAACATCTTCCGTCTCGCACCCGATGGGAACGATGGGACGAATGTTGTCCACATCGGAATTCTCGGTGACCGGTTTCCAGTCCCAGGTGGTTCCTCCGTCGTTGGTTCGGCCGGCAAAGATTTCGTAGTGACGCTTCTGATCCTTGGTGCTGATCAGAGGTTGGCCTGTGACCGGATCGGCGTCCGTGGATAGGTAGAGTCTGTCGGGGTCGGCCGGGTCGAGCGCGACCAGACCCGAATAGTGAGCTTCGGGATCATACAGTGCCGTCCCTGCATGGGCGAGGAAATGGTCGCGCCAGGTGCGTCCATCCCAGCGGGCGTAGCGGTACCGAATGTCCTTGGGCGTGAGGCTCTTCTGGACGCTGTAGACCACGTACGGATGCCCGGCCTTGTCCAGGTGGAGGTCGCAGGGCCATGCGACGTTGTTGGCATCGCCGGCGAAGATCGTGGTCGCCTGTTCGGGCTTGATGGAAGCTTCGCTCATGTCACCGATCAGCACTCCGTCTGACCTGTGGAGTTGGCCATCCTTCAGGTAGGCATGGTAGAGGCTGTTATGGTAGTTATGAGGATGGTGCTCGGTCGTGACGAAATGGATCGTGTCGCGCTGATTCGAGGCGTACTTGAGGTAGGGCCGGCCCTTGAAATCGATCAGCCGCCCGCCGTATCGCCAGGTTTCGCCCAGGTCCTCGGAGACGACCCAGTTCGGGTTCCAGTGCTCGCCCCGATAGAAGTTGTAGATCGTGGGTTTTCGGCTGTCTCCGCTGTCGAGCAGGAAGAGATTGGAGTATGTTACGCCGGCCTCGCGGGCGATCGTCGATTCAGCCAGCCAGGAGGCGGCGTCGCCTGGATAGGCGGATATCCGGGTGCGGATGAGTTTGTCGCGGCCATGCGTGGCGTAGACTGCCAGGAGGTGCCCGTTGGGAAGGGCCAGCAGGGCGGGGGCGTCGTGGTCGTCATTCTCCAGGTGAGCGTGGAGCGTCGCCGTTGCGAGGCGCTTTCTGCCGGTCAGATCGAAGGTGGTTACCTCAATGTTCCCGCCCCGGTCGGCGCCGTCGGTTCCGAGAGCGTTGGCGACCGAACCGATAATGAGCTTGCCGTCGTGAATGAGTGCCCGTTCGTCCTGGAACCAGCACCAGCCCCCATTGTCGTTGAAGGTGATGACTTGCTGCTGGGCCCAGGCCTCGGCGCCGAGCAAGGTCAGTATCACCACGGTGGCGACTACTGCATTTCGCATGCTCTTGCTGATAGGCATAGAGGCTACTCTCCAAGTGACAATGTGCTGGTCCCGATCCAGGTGCATCCATGTGTCCGAGCCTGCTACGCTGGTGGTTATCGTGCGACCGTGATTTCGTAGCGGACGGCGTCTCGCGGCCGGCCGCCTTTCGGGGCGGCGGCGTCCAGCACGGCCTTCGCATCCTCCCGGCGGTAGGAAAAGGGCTTCCCGCTTGCCGGGTCATCTGGCACAACGACCTCGGTGATATCGCTGAGTTGGGCCGGCAATTGCCCCGCATGGGTCGCGGCGTAATGGCGCAGGCCCTCGATGCCTTGCAGGGCGGCCACCGTCCCATCGAGCCGGTACATCAGTTGGCGGGCGCGTGTGTAAGCCTGTTCCATCTGACGCCGCATCATCGTGCGCGCCAAAGGGTTGTACTGCTTGTTGGACGCGAGGCTGTTCAACTCGGCGGCGATGGGGATCTCAAGATCGATCAGGGGCTCGGGGACGTCCTCCAACGCGGCGTGCAGGTTCGGGCTGTTTGCTGTTTGGACCATGTCTTCGACACAACGAAGCGTCATGGCGGCCATCGCCACACCCACGTTGCCCTGGACCAAAGTCGGGGCCTCGCCGACGTGTTTGGCCGCCGCCAGGCCGGTCTGGATGGCGGCCAGGGCCTCGTCGTACTGTCCCTGGACCATTTGCAGACGCGTTTCCAGGCAAAGCAGATAGATCAACGCGCGGTACTCTCGCAAATTGGCCGGCATGGTCCCTGGCGTGAAGGGCGGCCAGGTGCAGTCCTTACACGCGGCGCCTTGGCGCAACTGTTGCAGGCTCACTTGTGCTTTTTGGAGGACTCGTTCCGCGTCGGCCTCGGGGAAACTATCGAGCGGCGCGTCAAGCCAGTCACGGATTCGCATCGGGTCCAGATTGGTCGGCAGGGCGCGCGCCGCCTTGTCGTAGTGAGCGGCGCCATCGCCGTCCGTGCGGTCCTCGGGACCGGCGAACAGCGTATGGTTCTGCGCCGCGGCGTCGAGCGGGGCCGGTGCGAGAGCCAGGCGGCGGGTACGGGGCGATTCCGCGCCGGTGCGCTCTCTTGCCGGCAGGCTTGTCGAAAGGGTTATGACTACGGCGATAAAGGAGCAGACGATTGAAGCTTTCATGATAGGTGTCCTCCCTTCCCAGGGACATTAGCGAATCTAAACGTTAAGCCTTCGTGTCTAAGTAGAGTAGACGCTTTGGTTGCCCTTTTCATCAACAAAATCGCATGAATGCCGCGAATCAGTTTGATGGGGTCCGAGGCGTTCTGAAGTTCGGCCTGAGATCATTTTTTTCCATCCCATAATTTGCATGTGCGTTCGGCGGGGCCCTCTTGTATAATGGGGGTGAAGAGGAAAGCAGCACCGCTCGTATCCGGATGTACAGGTGTGCAATGGGAGGATATGACAATGGCTGCCACAAAGCGTAAGACGAATCGCTCGCGCGAGCATCTTGGATTGCTCTTTGTCCTGGTTGTGGTTCTCTGTCTTTGGCAGGCCAGTCGGATTTCCTGGGAGATGACTCCACCCTGGGTTGCCGAGGCGCAGAACGCCGACACTGCCCAGGAAACGACCGATTCGCCAGCGGGCGCCGAGCAGAGCATGCGGTCGGACCACAGTCATCCGGCTTTCAGCGAGCGGAGCGAAGAGCGTCTGAGTATGGTCGTCCGGCATATCCAGGGGCGCGACGTGGAGGACCCCAACGTGTTCAGGGCGATGCGCACCGTGCCGCGGCATGCATTCGTGCCGCCGAGCCGGCAGCGGAGTGCGTACGCCGACCATCCCCTTCCGATCGAGGAAGGCCAGACCATCAGCCAGCCCTATATTGTAGCGTTCATGACGGAGGCTCTGGGCCTTGATCCGAACTCCCGGGTGCTGGAGATCGGGACCGGATCAGCCTATCAGGCCGCCGTGTGCGCCGAGATTGCGCGGGAGGTCTACACCATCGAGATCGTCGAATCTCTGGCGAAGTCGGCTGCCACGCGGTTGAAGAGGCTCGGCTACCGGAATGTCTTCGTCCGTGCGGGAGATGGTTACCACGGCTGGCCCGAAAAAGCGCCCTTCGACGCCATCATTGGGACAGCGGCCGCCAGGCGTATTCCGCCCGCCTTGCTGGAGCAGTTGGAGGTCGGAGGTCGCATGATTCTTCCGGTCGGGGACGCCATGGGATTTCAGCACCTGATCCTGATCACCAAGGACGCCGAAGGGCGAGTGCATAGAAAGAAGGTCATGCCCGTTCGCTTCGTGCCCATGACCGGGCAGGTTCAAGAACCGGGTGAGACGCCCGAACCGTAGGGGGGTCAGTACCACATCTTCAGGACCTGAGGCAGAACGCGAAAGCGAAAGTCCTTGCCCCGGCGATAGAGATCGCCATCCGTCTGCGCGTGGCGTTCGTGTTGTGTTTCGATGCGGATCTCCCGGCCCGGACGGTAGGTGCCCAGCCTGTTCCCTTCGATGAAGGAACTGGCGACGGTGTGCATGAGTTCGGGCAGGCCGGAGTTGACCGCCAGGAGATGCAACTGCCCGTCGTCGAAGACCGCGTTCGGAACGATTCTCATGTTGTACCCGTAGTAGGGGATTTTAGTCACAATAGTCGTCACGGCGTTCGGTATGGTCAATTTTATGTCGTCGATCGTGAGCGTCATGTCTGTTCGCTCCAGATCGGTGAGGAACGAGCCAAACATCGCCATCGCATAGGCCTGGGGGCCCCGCATGCCGCCGGCCTGAAGGTTCTCCCGGCGGTTGAGAATGTTGCCTTCGAGCCCGACGCTGGCCATGAAGGCCTTGACGGTGTCGTCGCAGAGGATCAGATCGAGTCGATGGAGCTGTCCGTCTCTGATCTGCCGGGCGATGCGGGGCAATTGCGGTGGCAGCCCCAGCGCGTAGCGCAGGGCGCAACCGGAGCCGAACGGCATGTACGAAAGGACCATCTCGGGATCGATCGCGTTGATCATGTCCGAAAAGGTCCCATCGCCACCGGCGACGACCATGACATCGACCCTGGAGGCCAGGTCCTTGGCGCACTGGACGAATTCGTCGCGTGACGTCGTATCGAGACCGGCGATATGCGTATCCGGCCCCAGGATATTGGCCGCCTTTCGCAAGACCTGTGATTTGCGGGCAATACTGGCGGGTCCCGATTTGGGATTTGCTATGATACCGAACTTCATGAGTCTGGGCGATCCCCTTCGTGCTCTTGCGACGCTCTACATATCTCCTCCGGCCATTTTACCCTGTTTGTTGATAGAAATGCAATACTTGGCGGAAGAACGGGGCAATTGCTTCGTTCGGATCGTTGTTTTCAGCGGTGCGACAGTCGTCGGCAAGGACCCGGCAACGGTAGGGCCCGATCTACCGGGAGAATTCCGTGGCGATGTAGATTCTGACCGGGCAGAGGCACGAGGCGGGAATCTCGAAAGGCAGGGAGAATTGGCAGTCCTGGCAATTCTCCCCCAGGCATTCGAGGAAGCCTTTCCTTTCGATCCCGCCGACCTTACAGAGGCGGGTGAATCCGGAGCGGTAGCAAATGAACCCTTTCGGGCACTCGATCCCGCTGATGATCTCCTCCATTTCGGTGCGATGTTCCTGCGTAATCTTCATGGCGACACCTACCGACAATAAGCCAGGCACTGGGTTCTGGGCCTCTATGTGATAATAGACGCGCCGGGAGGGTGGTTTATTTCGATCCTTCTCTCAGATTGTCGGAGGTTTGTCGATTACGTGCCCGGCGCTGTCGGTTGATCTTTAGACAGGGTCGCCGCCATGGTCGTTTCTAGCGAAGTCTTCCGAATCGGGACCACCGATCGGCGGGCCAATAGACATAGTCCGCTCGCCCTTTGATGACGGCACAGGGCACGGGGCCAAAATGCCGGCTATCCCATGAGTAGTTGCGATTGTCGCCCAAAACGAAACAGTGGTGGTCAGGAACGGTCATCTGCGCCAGGTCTTGAGTCGGATCGTTCGGCGAAGGGGCCGAGAAGACTCGGTAGGTGGCGGCGCCGTTGGTCTCCTCGTAGACGATACCTTCGATGGTGTTGGCGGTTTCGTCCGATATTCCGAGCTGAGTCTTCTCCTCGCCTACCCTGCGACGGGGCAGTTTCTTGCCGTTGATATAGAGCAGACCATCCTCGATTTTTACCGTATCACCGGCCAGAGCCACAATCCGTTTGATGTAGTGGATGCGCCAATTCCGATCCGGCGGTCGGAACAGGACCGTGTCGCCGATCCCAGGATCGGCTTTCTGGTAGGCGGTCTTGTCGACTAGGATGCGATCGTTCAGAGCGATGGTCGGATACTCAGAGGCCGAGGTGACGCGAAAGGCCTCGAACAGACTGCTCCGCACGTGGAGGGTATAGCCCAGGCAACTGCCTTGAATCATCAGCCCCAGGAGGATGTAGATGGCGAGACAGTTGTAGCCCTTGGGTTCGTAGTCCGGCTTCGTCCGCCGAGCCAGTTGGTAGGAATCTATGGCGGCGACAACGACGATGCCCAGGGTGGCGGCGACCATCAGGAATCCGAACAGGGCGGTGGAAGCGGGGCCGACATAGGCCAACAGACCGAGGACAATGGGGATGGCGACCCCGTAAAGAAGGCCATAGACAAGGCCTCGCAAGAGCTTGCCGCAATAGACGTGTCCTACCCCTGGCATTAGGATTGAGAGGCCCACGGCCAGCCAGGCAAATCTTCTTCTACCGCTTTCGGATGTCATGGCTTCAGTCATTAGGATCTCCTTGTTCTCATGCGAACAATAGCAGGTGGAGGGTTAGCAGGATGCGCCCGACGCCTAGCAATGAGGCAATCCCCAGGGCCGCGGCTTTCGTCCAGGTCGAGATACCGATCTGTTCGGCCCAGCGCGACCAGGGGGCCATGCGACCGCCCCCAGGTGCCCGTTGAAGTCTGATCCGATCCATTACGTGGTCAGCGAAGGCCGGGTCGATCGGCGCCTCTTTCTGCGCCTGCACCCAACTGAGATAGACTTCTTCGTGTTTCATCCGTCATTCATCCTCGTCTTGTCTTAAGGTCTCGGTTAGCCTGGCCCTGGCGCGGCTGACTCTGGACTTGATCGTGCCGATCCGCGCCCCTTCGATCTGGGCGGTCTCCTCGTACGACAATCCCTCGAATTCGATGAGCACGAAGGCGCGCCGCTGTTTGCCCGGCAGGGAGAGCAGGGCTTGATCGAGCCGGGCGAACGCCTCACGTTGGACCGCCGCGGCCAGAGGGGTTGCGGGGTCGCCCCGATCGGGCGAATCCTCAGTCGTTTGAGGACGCTTCTTCTTCAGGGCGTTGATGCTCTTATTTCGGGCGATGGTCAGCAGCCAGGTCGAGAAGTGACTGCGGGCCGGGTCGAACGTTTTCAGTTTGGCAAAGGCCGTCAGAAACACGTCCTGGGCCAGATCTTCGCAATTGTGGTTGTCTCCGGTAATGCGGCAGATCATATGCACGACAGCCCTCTGGTATCGTTCCACCAGGAGCCTGAACGACTCTGTGTCACCATCCAGGACGCGTCCAATAGTTTCTGCTTCGTTGGCCATAGATTGAATTGTCGAAGGTCCTCTTTTTGCCCTGTTATACAACCGAGTGGGGTCAGGGTTCCAAAGAATTGGCTCCGACTCTGAGGGAGCAGGCCAAGCCGGACATGGGAGGGGCAGGCCTGTGAATACGTTTGCTCGCCGGGCTGCCAATCACCCCCGGCGCAGTTGGAAAAGAATTGACGCTCCGAACCAACCTTCCCTACAATCGTATAATCCCAGACCAGGACCGATGGTTGTTCGAGTCAATTCGGGGCTTGGGGCAATGGTTATTCTGTAAGAGATCTGGAGGTCAACGATGGTCGCAAGTGTGTTAGACACAACTCGGAAATCCAATGCACGGGCCGTATCGGCCGTACTGGTGCTTATATTGGCTGCCATGCCTGTGTCGGGCCTGGCGGAAGAGGAACAGAGTATCGCTACACTTCGGCAGATGGGCAGAGCCTTCGCCTCGATCGCCGAGAAGGCGTCCCCGGCCGTCGTGGGCGTCCAGGCCACCAAGGTGGTCAGGGGTGGGTCGTCCCGGGGATGGTCGCAGGGCGATCCTTCCAATCCGTTCGAGGAGGAACTGTTCAAGTACTTCTTTGGCCCGCGTCAATCGCCGCGCCGGTCTCCGCGTGGTCGCGAAGAGCCGGAATCGAGACAGGTCGCGCAAGGGTCCGGTTTCATCATCTCTCCCGATGGCTACATCATGACCAATAACCATATGGTCGGCGACGCGGAAACGGTGACTGTCCAATTGAAGGACGGACGCAAGGTGACTGCAGAGATCGTCGGGACGGACCCTCAGACGGACGTGGCCGTCGTGAAAATCGACGAGGACAACCTGCCCTATATCAAGTTGGCGGACTCCAGCATCCTTGAAGTGGGCGAGTGGGTGATTGCCATCGGCAGTCCGTTTGGATTGAGCCAGACCGTCACGGCCGGCATTGTCAGCGCCAAGGGGCGCAGTCGCATCGGTGTGGCGGACTACGAGGACTTCATTCAGACCGACGCCGCCATTAACTTTGGCAATTCGGGCGGTCCGCTGTTGAATCTGGACGGTGAAGCGGTTGGTATCAACACGGCGATCATCGGCCCCGGCGGCAATGTCGGCATCGGCCTGGCGATCCCCAGCAACATGGCTCGGGACATCTATGGACAGTTGAAGGAAAGTGGCGAGGTCGTCCGCGGGTTCCTGGGCGTCCAGATGAACGATGTCGAGCCGGGCATGGGGGAGTATTTCGGACTCGAGGACGACAAGGGCGTGGTGATTGTCAGCGTCGTGGAGGACTCGCCTGCCGAGAAGGCGGGGGTCCGAAAAGACGATGTGATCGTCGAGTTTGAGGGTGATTCGGTCGCCAGCATGAATGACTTCCGCAACCGGGTGGCCATGTTCAAGCCGAAGAGCAAGGTCAAAATAGTGGTCATGCGGGACGGCAAACGCAAGACCCTGACCGCGACGCTGGACAAGCGGCCCGATGGTGATCTCGTGGCCGGTGGCGGGAGCAAGGCGGTTCAGGAGACCCTTGGAATGTCGCTCCAGACCCTGACCAAGGAACTCGCTCCGCGTCTTGGCTATGAGGACCTTTCCGGCGTCGTGGTGATGGAGGTCAAACCGGGATCGTTGGCCGCCGAGGCGGGAATTCGGGCCGGAACCCTGATTATGGAAGTGAACAGGAAGCCCGTTCGCAACGTAAAAGAGTTTAATGAGGCCATCGAGAAGTCCAAGGGCGATGGAAAAGCCCTCCTGCGTGTGAGAGATGAGGATTGGACGCGGTTGTTGATGTTGCGTCTGTCCGAGTAGTATTGAGTTGAGTCCTCCTTCATCCAGAGTCGAGCCCCGTCGTTGTTGGCGGGGCTTCTTTTTTGGATTCATGGCGGTTGGCCCGACATATTCATTCTCGCGGGGCCGTCTGTCGGGTAGAATGGTCTTTGGTAGGTGTATTTGAGGTCGAATTCCGAGCGCATCGTGTGCTAGAACGACAAGCCGGAGTTGGAGTGGGAGTTGAACGGGAGGGAGTCTCGCGTGGAGAAGGAACAGACGGGGTCCGAAGGTCGCGCGAACGCGCCTCATTGGACGGAACCGGTGGATGTTGTCCGAGCCAAACTCGATGCGCTGATGCGCTGCGCCAGCAGCGGCGTGGCGATATACGAGGCGGTGCGGGACGGCGCCGATTTTGTCTTTGTGGACTTCAACTCCGCGGCTGAAAAAATCGAGGGTCTGTCTCGAGAGCAGGTGGTGGGCCGCAGTGTCCTTGAGGTCTTTCCTGGGGTTCAGCAATTTGGCCTTTTGGAGGTCTTCCGTCGCGTGTGGAAGACGGGGCAGTCCGAGCGCCATCCCGTCTCGATCTACAAGGATGAGCGTATCACCGGCTGGCGCCAGAACTACGTCTGCAGACTCCCGAGCGGTCAGGTCATGGCCGTCTACGACGATGTGACACAGGACAAGCGCAGCGAACTGGCGGCGCGCATGAGCGAGCAGTGCTTTCGGGCGATTGCCAACTATACTTATGACTGGGAGGTTTGGGTCGGTCCGACCGGGCGGGTCTTGTGGACCAATCCGGCGGTGACGCGCGTTACCGGCTATACGATCAAGGAGTTGATCGGGATGCGGGACTATCCCGAGCCGGTTGTCCATGAGGAAGATGTCGAGCGTGTCCAGCGTGCCTTTCGATCGGCCTTGAGAGGGGGGACCGGCAATGAGATGCACTTCAGGCTCCGGCGTAAAGACGGCAAGGCTATCTGGGTGGAGATGTCCTGGCAGCCCATTTACGACGAAAGCAGCAACTCGCTGGGACATCGTGAGAGCATGCGGGATATCACCGCGCGTAAGGAAGTCGAGCATGCGCTGCGACAGGCCGAGCGTGAGAAGGAGACCATTCTGGACAGCCTGACGGAATTGGTGGTCCATCAGGACAAGGACCTGAAGATTCTATGGGCCAACCGTGCGGCGTGCGAATCCGTCGGACGCTCGCGCGACCAGATCATTGGGCAGCACTGCTACCATCTTTGGGCCGAGGGGGACGAGCCCTGCAAGGACTGTCCCGTGATCGAGGCCATCAAGACGGGTTGCTGTACTGAAGTTGAGAAGACGACGCCGGACGGCCGGACCTGGGTGGTCCGCGCGGCGCCGATCCGCGACGAGGACGGTCAAATCATAGGTGGGGCCGAGATCGTACAGGACATCACCAAGTACAAGCGAACGCAGAGGGCTCTGAGTGAGCTTCAGCAGGAGTATCGCCAACTGGAGGCTGAGATCGAAACGCCCGGGGACGCGCCCGGAAAGGACGACGATGAATCCAGCGAATCTCCGGGTTCTCCTCACTGACGACCTAGATTTTGCGTTGCTCACAACGTGACGCCGGCCTATACTGCCCCCCAAGATGCTTCGCAAGGCCCTGACATTCTACACGAAATACTTCGCCATCTGGGTGGTCCTCTTTGGCGTCATCGCCTATTTCTACCCCAAGCCCTTCGAACTGCTGCGCGGCTACAACAAGTGGTTCTTCTCCCTGACCATGTTCGGCATCGGCGCCGTTCTGCGTCTCGATGATTTCAAGCGGATCGCGGAAAGGCCCTTGATCGTCCTGGTCGGTTCGGCGGCGCAGTTTACGATCATGCCCTTCGGGGCCTTCGCTGTTGTTCGACTTCTCGATCTGCCCGATGAATTGGCCGTGGGATTGATTCTCACGGGTTCGGCGCCGGGGGCGATGGCGAGTAACGTGATGAGTTACATCGCCAAAGCGGACACCGCCTACTCCGTCTCTCTGACGACGGTTTCGACGCTGCTCTGTCCCGTGTTGACGCCGGGCCTGACGTTTCTCCTGGCCAAGGGCACGCAACTGGACGTGCCGTTCTGGGGCATGGTCACCGACGTGCTGGTGATGGTGGTGATTCCCCTGTTTGTTGGTTTTGGCGTCCGGCACGTTTTCAAGGAGAAGTTGGAGAGGATCCTACCGGTCTTTCCCGCCATTTCTGCGACTTTCATCATCTTCATTTGTTCGTTGGTGATCGCCATCAACCGGGACCGTCTGGGGACAGTAACGGGCCTGGTCCTGGTCGCCGTTGTGATTCTGAACCTCTACGGCATGGCGGCCGGCTACAGCGTCGGATCGCTGTTTCGCATGCGTAAGGATCGCCGCCGCACCCTGGCCATCGAGATCGGTATGCAGAACGCCGGTCTGGGGACTGTCCTGGCGCTGGCCCATTTCGGGGAAGAAGCCACCATCCCGGCGGCGGTCTTCGTCTTCGTCTGCATCATCACCGCCTCGGTGATGGCCGCCTTCTGGCAGCGATCCGACGCCGTAAGCTGAACAAATACGAGATATAAGCCGAACGCGACTTGCATTAAGGCCCTCCTAATGGTATTGTTTGCAGTTCAATTGATTTTTCGGTGAATCCCTATAGGCAGTCAATCGGTGGCTGCCCTTTAGTCTACTACCGAGCATTTGTAAGGAGTTGAAGAACATGGCTTGTCATCTGGCAATTGCAGGAGTGACCGGTGCCGTCGGGCAGGAATTCCTGAGTATCCTCGAAGAGCGCGATTTTCCGTTTGATACGCTCACGATGCTTGCCAGCAGCCGCTCCAAGGGCAAGAAGATCCCGTTTAAGGGTAAGGAATATACCGTTGCGGAGTTGACGAAGGATAGCTTTGCGGGGATCGATATTGTCCTGTTCAGTGCGGGCGGTTCGCGGAGCAAGGAGTTCGGTCCCGCAGCAGTCCAAGCCGGTGCAGTGGTTGTGGACAACTCCTCGGCTTTCCGGATGGACCCTGAGGTGCCTCTGGTGATTCCCGAGATCAACGCCGGCGCGATCAAGGCGCACAAGGGCATCATCGCCAACCCCAACTGCTCGACGATCATCGGGATCGTCCCTGTTTGGCCTCTGCACCAGGCCAACCCGGTCAAGCGGATGATCGTCAGCACCTACCAGGCCGCCAGCGGCGCCGGTGCTGCGGCGATGCGTGAATTGGAGACCCAGAGTCGCGAGATCCTGGACGGCAAGTCGCCGACGTGTAGTGCGTTTCCCTGCCAGATCGCGTTCAACTGCTTCAACCACAATGCTCCGCTGGAGCCCAACGGGTACAACGAAGAGGAAATGAAGCTGGTCAAAGAGACCCGCAAGATCTTCGCCTGTCCCGAGATCGCCATCACGGCCACCTGCGTGCGTATCCCTGTGATGCGGGCCCACTGCGAGAGCATCAATCTGGAATTCGCCGATCCGATGACGCCGGACCAGGTGCGGGATCTGCTCAATACCGCGCCCGGCGTGACGGTGATGGACGACCGGCAGAACAATCGCTTCCCGATGCCGATCGACGCCTCGGGCAAGGACGATATCCTGGTCGGTCGTATCCGTCAGGACGAGTCCGTGCCGGACAATCGAGGCATCAACATCTGGGTGGCCGGCGATCAGTTGCGCAAAGGCGCGGCGCTGAACGCCGTCCAGATTGCCGAGAAACTACTCGATTCATAAGCTGTTCATGACGCCCGGACGCAGCGGCACAACGAGAATTCCGTGCCGCCGCGCCAGGCGTCCTCTTTTCGTGTCCTCCCATGGCGATGCGTAACGTCAAACTGACCATTGCCTACGACGGCAGTGACTATCACGGCTGGCAAGTCCAGCCTGGTCTTCCCACGGTTCAAGAGACGATCCAGGACGCCGTGCGCAGCCTGTTGGGGTCCGACGTGCGACTCTTCGGCGCCAGTCGGACCGATTCCGGCGTCCACGCCCTGGGGCAGGCCGGGCTCATTCAGATCGATTCACCCGTGCCGACCAAGAACCTCGCCCGCGCGATCACGGGCCGGCTGCCCAAGGATATCGCGATCGTCAAGGCCGAGGACGTGCGGATGGGTTTCGATGTCATCGGTGAGGTCACGAACAAGCTCTACCGCTACACGATCTTCTGTGGTTCCGTGCGGCCCGTCCTGCAGCGACGCACGTGTTGGCATCTCACCTCTCGGCTTGACGCCGGCGCGATGCACGTGGCGGCTCAAGTGTTGGTCGGCAAGCATGATTTCAAGTCCTTTGCGTCTGCGGCCGACAAGCGCACCAATTCGGTTCGGACGGTCTTTCGTTGCGACGTCACGGCAAAGAGCGACGACCAGGGCCAATGGGTCTACGTTGACGTGGAAGGGGATGGCTTCCTCTACAACATGGTGCGCAACATCGTCGGGTCGCTGGTCGAGGTGGGGCAGGGACGCTGGCGGCCCGAGAAGATCGGCGAAGCTTTGCAGGCCCAGAACCGAACCGCCGCCGGTCCCATCGCACCGCCCAACGGCCTGTGCCTGATGTGGATTCAGTACTGACACGCCCAGGCTTGCTGCTGGTTCCGCCTGTTTTGTCCCTTCCCCGTTTAGAACCCAGTGGCCCGGTATGCCGTACTGAGAGACATACGAACGAATTCTTTCTGGAAGGTCATGAGTCGTGCTGGTTGAGAGAGATCACATCGGTATCTTTGGCAAGATGAACTCGGGCAAGAGCAGTGTGATGAATCTGCTCACCCAACAGGCCACCTCGATCGTGGACGCCACGCCCGGGACGACGGCCGACACCAAGATCGCGCTGCAGGAGATCCACGGGATGGGGCCGGTCAAGTTGTTCGACACCGCCGGACTCGATGAAGCAGCCGGTCTGGGCCAGAAAAAGCGGGCCAAGGTCTTTGCCGATCTGAAGGAGTGCGATCTCGTCTTGCTCGTGATCGATCCCGACACGGAAGATTTCTTAACGGAGCGCGAAGTGTTGGAGAAAGCACGCGATCTGGACAAGCAGATTCTGGTCATCTACAACCTGTTCCGGCCCGCCGGCGGCGAGCGAATCGAAGTCGTGGAGCAGGCGATCCCACTGTTGAAGTTCCACAAGAAGGTCACCCTCGTGGCGGTGGACGAGAGTTGCCGGCAGGCCCTGTTGGAGTTTGTCCTCGCCAATTTCGTCTCCAAGAACGTCAAGATGGAGCTGTTCCCCTTCCTCGAACGGGACGAATTCTACGTGCTCAATATCCCGATGGATGAGGAGACTCCGCCGGGCCGGTACCTGCGCCCCCAGGCGATGGCGGAAGAATACATCACGCGTCACTGGGCCTGGCCCGTCTCCTATCGGATGGATTTGGGAAAGGCCCGCCAGGGGGATGCGAGCGAGCGCAAGCGTTTCGACGCATTCCTCGACGGCTTCGGCAAGCGTCCCAAGGCGATCGTCACGGACTCCCAGGCCATGGATCTGATGCATACGTGGACGCCCGACGATATCATGCTGACGACGTTCTCAATCATGATGATCAACTACGTCAGTCGGGGCAGACTCGCCGCCTTCGTCAAGGGCATCGAGGCGGTCGATACGCTCTCCGCCGGCGACAAGGTGCTGATCGCCGAGGCGTGCAACCATTCGCGGATCGCCGAGGACATCGGCACCGTCCAGATCCCGAACTTCATCGAACAACACTGGCCCGGCGTCCAGATCGACCACAATTTTGGCCGGGAGTTCCAGGAGAACGAGCAGCTCCAGTCCTACAAACTCGTCATCCATTGCGGCGGCTGCATGATCACCGCCCAGAAACTCCTGGCCCGCATCCGTGACCTCGATTCGGTCGGCGTCCCCTACACCAACTATGGCGTCTTCCTGTCGCATGCCCAGGGCCGCGCCGCCCTGCGCCAAGTCCTCCTGCCCTGGGGGATTGACTACAACGCTGCTGACTGACACAATGGTTCTGTCAGTTCCGTATGACCGATTCGTTTGTGAGCAGGGGAGAGTACGTTTTGAAGATCGTCCATATCATTACGCGTTTGATTCTGGGCGGGGCCCAGGAGAACACGCTGATCACCTGTAAGCTACTGGCCGAGCGGGGCCATGATGTCACGCTCGTGACCGGTCCGGCGCTGGGGCCCGAAGGGGAGTTGTTCAACCAGACGAAGGGGCAGAAGTACGAGACCGTCGTCATCGACGAGATGCGGCGGGCCATCGAGCCGGTCAAGGACATCGTTAGCTACCGCAAGCTCAAGAAGCTGCTCGCCGAGTTGAAACCCGACATCATCCACACGCACTCGGCTAAGGCGGGTATCCTGGGCCGCTATGTCGGCGGGGCGTTGAAGGGGACCTGGACGCCAAATCGACCCGCCGTCGTGCATGGCATTCATGGGTTGGCCTTCCATCCCTATCAGAGTGCCTGGCTCAACCGGCTCTACATCGCCATCGAGAAATCCGCCGCCAAGCGGACCGACTATTTTGTCAGCGTCGCCGACGCGATGACCGATCAGAACAAGGCCGCCGGAATTGGCGTGGATGTGCCCTATGTCACCGCTTATTCCGCGATCGACGAGGAGCACTTCCTCGAAGACATCTCCCTCGAGCGGCGCAGTGCCTTTCGCAAACAGCATGACATTCCCGACGACGCGGTCGTGCTGGTGTCAATTGCCCGATTGTTCATGCTCAAGGGGCATGACTACATCATTGAGTCGGCCAAGGAGTTGTCCCAGCGGTTCAGTAATTGCATCTGGCTCTTCGTCGGCGATGGCAACCTGTCCGACCAGTACCAGCAGCAGGTTCGCGACCTGGGCCTGGCGGATCGCTTTCGCTTTGCGGGATTGATGCCCCCCGACCAGATTCCGTTGGCGATCCAGTCCTCCGACATCCTGGTGCACTGCTCCCTGCGCGAGGGTCTGGCCCGCGCGCTGCCCCAGGCGATGCTATGCAGCCGGCCGGCGATCTCCTTCGACGTCGACGGCGCCCGCGAGGTCGTCAACGACAGCACGGGCCGCCTCATCGAGCCCAAGAACGCCCCCCAACTGACTGAAGCCTGCGCCGAACTGATCGCCGACCGCACCCTCCGCGAGCGACTGGGCCGGGCGGGCCGTGACTCCGTCACGCAGAAATTCGCCCCCGACACCATGGTCGACACCATCGAAGCGGTCTACCACCAACTCCTGGCGTGATTCCTGGTCAGTTGATGTGGAGGACGAAGGTGTTGGCCGTGTCTGTGGTCAGGATAACCATGCCAATTAAACCACGGCCTCTGGCCGTGTGACCCAAAGAGCTTCGGAGCGATCCGGCGTATACCGGATTGGTGAGAATGCTGGTAGGCTCTCCTTCCCGGAAGACCCCGTGGGGCAGGAAGGAGAATCTGAACCATGCATGAATGGGCAAGTTTGTCCCACGTTCGGTGGGAGTGCAAGTATCACGTGGTGATTATACCGAAGTATCGTCGCAGAGTCTTGTATGGGAAGTTGAAACATCGCATTGGCCAGATTCTGCGAGAGTTGTGTCGTCAGAAGGGCGTGGACCTGCTCGAAGGGCACAGTATGCCCGATCATATCCACATGTGTTTGAGCATCCCGCCGAAATACAGTGTGGCTCATACCCTTGGGTTTTTGAAGGGCAAGAGTGCCGTTCGGATCCATCGTGAACTGCTGCACGAGCGACGCATGACGGGTCTGCATTTCTGGGCGACCGGTTACTGTGTTAGCACCGTAGGTTTAGATGAACAGCGGATCCGTCAGTATATTCGCGAACAGGAGAAACTGGAATCTGGTCAAGGAGAGCTTGATCTGAAGTAGGCTATGTATCGTTTGGTCCCGACGGGGTCTTCCTGCGATTGTCGCCCCCAACGGGGGCCTCACCACGAGTTCGGCCCGCTCGGGCGGGCCTTCCTAAAGCCACGCCCTATGGG
>Ga0208279_1000110_pt1 | contig 76097 bp, 52 predicted proteins | sample AntAceMetag02UKM_FD_184766 | JGI IMG/M metagenome (GOLD analysis project Ga0208279, IMG submission 184766) | Saline lake microbial communities from Ace Lake, Antarctica - Antarctic Ace Lake Metagenome 02UKM (SPAdes) (version 2) | ecosystem: Environmental > Aquatic > Non-marine Saline and... | reverse complement strand
TAAAGGACCTGGACGAAAAAGAAAACATTGCCGCCAAAGAGAAAGTCGCCTAAGGTCTCAGTCAGGAGCAGCCATCAAACCTTCAACTGAGATAGGGACATCCTCTGGGCCCGCCCGGCTATAATCGATTTCATGAAGAATGCTCTGCTCAGCGCCGTTTTCGACCAAATGGCCGATATCATGGAGATCCTCGGTGAGGATCGCTTCCGCATCAACAGCTACCGCAAGGTCGCCCGGACCATCGGCGATCTGCCGGTCGACGTTGGTCTCCTGCTCGAAGAAGGCCAACTCGCCAAGCTGCCGGGCATCGGCAAGTCGAGCCTGGCCAAGATCGCGGAATTCGTCGCGGGAGGCAGGATCGCCGCCCACGAAGCCCTGCTCGAACGGATCCCGACCTCGCTGCTAGAGTTACTGGAAGTCCCCGGCATGGGCCCCAAAAGCGTCAAGACCGTCTATGATGACCTCAAGGTCGCCAGCATCGCAGATCTCAAACAGGCCCTGGCCGACGGCTCGGTCGCGACGCTGCCGGGCTTTGGTCAGAAGAAGGCGGCGGCACTGCAGAAAGGCATCGAGTTTCTGGAGGCCTCGACCGGCCGCATCCGACTGGATCAGGCTATGGAAGCAGCCGATATGGTGATCGCCCACTTGCGGAAACTACCAGGCATCGACAGAATCGAACCGGCCGGCTCGTTGCGCCGGCGGGCCGAGAGCATCGGCGACGTCGACATCCTCGTCACCACGAACTCGGACCGACAGAACACGAAAGAACCTTTGGAAACCGTCATCCAATCCTTCACGAGCGCCCCGTTCGTTGAGCGTGTCCTGGCCGGCGGCCAGACGAAAGGTTCGGCCATCATTCAGACGGAGACGACACCCGTTCAGGTGGATGTCCGGGTGGTCCCGGCCGAAAGCTTCGGCGCGGCGCTGCAGTATTTCACCGGCTCGAAACAACACAACGTCCGATTGCGCGAGATCGCGGTCAGAGCCAGACTCAAGCTCAACGAGTACGGCCTTTTCCAAGGTGATACACGCGTGGCGGGAAACACCGAACAGGAGATCTACGAGAAGCTCGGTCTCAATCCTATCGACCCTCTGCTGCGTGAAGATCGGGGGGAGATCGAAGCGGCCGGAAGTAACGCCCTGCCTGGACTCGTGCACATCGAAGACATCAAGGGTGATTTCCACATGCACACCTTTGGCTCGGACGGCCGGTGTGATATCGAGGAAATGGCGAGGGCCGCTCAGACGCTCGGTCATGAGTTCATTTGCATCACCGACCATTCCGAATCGTCAATCATCGCCAACGGGCAGACCCCCAAGCGACTCGCCAAGCAGATCGGGCGAATCCACAGACTCAACGCCAAACTTGCAGGCATCACCGTCCTGGCCGGAGCGGAAGTGGACATCCTGGCCAACGGCTCGCTTGATTTCGATGACGAACTGCTGGCCGATCTCGACTATGTCGTCGCTTCGATCCACTCGGGTCTGACCGGTCCTCGACGGACGGTTACCGACCGTACGCTCAGGGCCATGGACAATCCCTACGTCACCTGCATCGGCCATCCCACCGGTCGACTCATCGGCCAGCGGGAAGCGATGGACCTCGATATGGAGGCCGTGATCGAGCAGGCGGCCCAGACCCACACCGCCCTTGAGGTCAACGCCAATCCATACCGACTCGACCTTAAGGACACCCACTGCAAGATGGCGGTTGAGCGAGGCGTCAAGCTGGCGATCGGGACCGACGCCCACAGTGCGGCCGGCCTGGGCCTGATGCCCTTCGGCGTCGCGACCGCCACACGCGGCTGGGCCGGGGTTGACAGCGTCCTGAACACCCTTTCGACAGCCGAATTGAAGATCTTCGTCAAGGCCAAGCGCCCCCGCTAGCAGTCCGGGCATCTGTAGAGACGCCGGGAAGTCCCGCACCTTCGTCCCACCTAAGTGGTAAACCGAAGAGGCTCGATGACCGATTGACACGGTAAATCACATCCACCTCTATGGACAAGGGTGAGCGAGAACCGTCCGAGAAACATCCGGGTGGTGAAGCAAGAACCTTTGATGAGCCTTGAATCACAGGATTTTCGCTGGATTCTCCCTTGAATGAAACCTCTATCTATGTTAACATTAATTGTTCGACCTGTGGTAATGCGTCATTCGAAGATCTTTAGTAGATCTTCACTGTCAACGGTAGGAGTGGTTCTCAATGTAAGGCTTGAGGTAGGCGCGACCTACAACACACACAGGCAATCCGCAAACACTTACACCAAAGAGACTTAGCTGTCGGCAAGGCTTGCGAAGAAAGTCCCTCAATGTACGTGAGGCTGCTTGTGCTGAGTGGTGGTTGAGCACACGGATCGGAGACAGGGTGTTGGTAGTCACCGATCCGGCTTCAATGCTAGGGCCGAAAAAGTTCGAGAGAGTGGGTGTTTTCAGGCATTATCCGTGCGAACTCCGCTCGATATCGGTCCAGTCTTGTTGACCCGTGCGCGCTATTTCCTTGCTGCTTGCCTGAGCCTTTTGTCGGTCATGGAGGGTCTTGTCTGACCGGGAGTGAGGTGCCCCCGCCAGACAAACCGATGAGTACCTGGGCCGGTACATGCTCAGGACATTGGCAGGAAGGAGGTAACAACTCGGCTAGAGCGCGGTATGGACAGTGTGGTGAATCGTAGTGTCATGAAACAGAAATTATTCGGAGAGGCAGTACCATGAGAAAATTTGCTTTGATAGTGCTGACAATCTGCGTAGCGCTGCCGACGATGTCGTCGGCTGACGTGCTGCGCGAGGTCTGGTGGGGCGCCGGAAACATTGATGACGCCATCGCCCGCGCCGACAATTCTGACGTTGTCCCGGCCGACCAGGTGGACATCCTTGCGGAGCCGACCTGGGAGGGCATCGGCGACAACTACACCGCCAGAATGACTGGCTGGCTCACCGTTCCCGCCGACGGAGAGTACATTCTCTATGTCTCCGGCGACGACCTCCAGAGACTGTATGTCAGTCAGGACGACAATCCGTTTAACGCCGTGGAAGTCGCGCGCGTGGACGAATGGACGGCTTCCCAGGACTGGACTAAAGAAGCAGGCCAGGCATCCGCACCCATGACCCTAACCGAGGGCCAGGTCCTCGCGTTCGTCGGGATCATGCAGGAAGGCGGCGGTGGTGACGGTCAGGACTGGGGCTGGATCGCTCCCGGTACCGAAGAGATCGTGGTCATCCCAGGTGCGAACTTCGTCACCGAGTACGAAGTGACCGCGGCAGGCAAGCCGAAGAATCCGTCGCCCGCCGACGGTGCCACGGGCCTCATCGACGTCGTGGCCAGTTGGGTTGCCCCCGAAGGCCTCACGTTTGACGTCTACGCCGGCGCTGATCCGGCTGCGTTGGAACTGTTCGCCGAAGGACTGACCGAAGCCACGTTGGACGCCGGCACCGCCGGTATTGATCTGGAACTCGGCCTGACCTATTACTGGCAGGTCATGGCCAGTAATGGTACCGCCAGCGCTGTCTGGAGTTTCACTACCGAGGCCGCGACATTTGCCGTCGAAGGCATCATCGCGACGACCGATGCAACATCCGGCGTCGACGGTGGCACCGCCCAGCAAACCGTGGATGGTTCGGGTCTCGATGAGAACGACGGGCATTCGACGGCGAGCATGGAAATGTGGCTCGGCAAGCCGGCCGAAGGCGAGCTCGTTTCGATCACGTATGAGTTCCTCCGCGTCTACAAGATGGACGAGATGCTGGTCTGGAACTCCAACACTGGCTTTGAAATGTTCCTGGGTTATGGCTTCAAAGACGTCACCATCGAGATCTCCGTGGATGGTGTCGAATGGACCGTTCTGGCGGATGTCGAATTCGCCCAGGCCCCCGCAACCGAAGCCTATGCCGCCAATACGACGGTTGACTTCGCTGGCGCCGCGGCCAAGTTCGTCAAGCTGACGGCCAACACCAACTGGAGTGGCGGTGCATTCCCCGACTCCGGTTTGAGCGAAGTTCGCTTCATGTACATCCCGGCGCAAGCCCGTTTGGCGGCACCGGCTGACGGCGCGACCGTAGCTCCGGACGCCGTTTTGGATTGGTACGCCGGCCGAGGCGCCGTCTCGAGCGACGTCTACATCAACGACGAGTTGGCAGCAACGGTTGAGGGTAGCGGTTTCGTACCGGCCCTGGTCTACGGCATGCCGTACACCTGGATGGTCGATGAGAACGATGGCGTCGCTGTCTGGGAAGGCGATCTCTGGAGCTTCAGCACCGCTGAGTTCGGTGCCGTAGCTGCAGCGCAGACCCTGGTCTTCGACAACAGCGTAGAGCCCTTCCTGAGCGAAGTGCAGCAAGCCTTCGATCCGGCGATCGACCTGACCGCCTTTGCGGCCGACACCCTGCAGTTGTCCTTCACGGGCAACCCGGTGGGCTACGCCGAAGCCGATGGCGTCGTCACAATCGGCGCTTCCGGTAGCGACATCTGGGGCAGTGCGGATCAGTTCCGCTTTGCGTACCAGAGCCTGACCGGCGATGCCGACCTGGTCGTTCGCGTTGACAGCATCGATGGCACCCATTCCTGGGCCAAAGCGGGCCTGATGATCCGCCAGAACACCGAGGGCGGCTCGATCAATGCGGCCACGCTCATCACTGGTGGCAGCGGTGGCGGCGCCACATTCCAGTGGCGTACCGCACCGGACACCGACGCTGGTGGCAACCGTGCATTGGAAGGCACCGTCGACGTCGATCCTGGCTACTACGCTCGCCTGGTCCGCGAGGGCAACACCTTCACCGGTTACCTCTCGGTTGATGGTGTGGAATGGCTCGAAGAGGGCACGATCGAGATCGAGATGACTGACCCCGTGCTCGTCGGTCTGGCCGTAACCAGCCATGACAGTGCTAGTTCCGCGATCGCCCAGTTCTCCGAGATTACTGCCGTCGGAGACATCACGGGTGACGTAACGGTCGAGGTCGTCGGCAGCATGGACATGCCTAGCAACGATGCGACCGGTCTGTATCTGGCCGTCGAAGACGCTGCCGGGCAGGTCGCCATGATCGCCAACCCGGATCCGGGTGCGACACAGGGCGCGACCACGCAGCAGTGGAGCCTTCCGCTGGCCGCGCTGGCTGACGTTGATCTGACCGCCGTGGTGAAGATTGCCGTCGGTGCTGGCGATCCGGCCAACCTGGTCGCGGATGGCACTGGCACAGTCGCTGTCGGAGCCATCACTGTCGGTACGCCGATGAGCCACAATGTGCTGGCTGATGTCACCGGTCCCGATGACGTGGTCGTGGGCGTCCCCAACGATGGTGACTGGCCTGACGGTGAGATACCGGACCTGGCCATCGACAACGACGTCAACACCAAGTTCCTGCACTTCAAGGGTTTCTCGGAACCCACAGGAATCCAGGTGGCGCCGGCTGTCGGCCCCACTGTGGTTACGGCACTGACGCTGACTACGGCCAATGATTCCCCGGAGCGTGATCCGGCCTCCTTCGAGGTCTACGGCTCCAACGAGAGCATCGATGGACCGTACGAGCTGATCGCCGCCGGCGACGTCGTCGATTTCATTGGTGAAGAAGCGTGGCCGCGGTTTACCGCCAACGCCACACCGATCGAGTTCGAAAACACGGTCGTCTACACATACTATCAGGTCCTCTTCCCGACCGTTCGGGATGCGGCTTCTGCCAATAGTATGCAGATCGCGGAAATCGAGCTGATTGGCGTGTCCTCCTGGTAACAGGATCAACACGTTAGATCGGTTGTTTTGCAGTATCCAGGGGCCCCTGCCAAATCGGCGGGGGCCCTTTTTCTAGGCACATCCCCTCCCGACACGACTATGGCCGCCCCAATCGCCTCGTTAGGCACAGACGTAACATCCCGCAATTCAGTCGATTTCTTGCCCACCAAGGCCCTATTGTGGTAAACACAACTTCTAAAGGAGCCGACTGGAACCTAAGGTCGCCTCGGACGCGGTCAGGTAGGCAAATCATCACATGGACCGTGTTACGAAGTGTGATGGCACCGAGATGTCAATTGTTCAGGGAACATGCACCATGAAGACATTTGCCTTGATGTTGAGCATTTGTGCGACCCTGTCGACGGTCTCCTCGGCCACAATGCTGCGTGAGATATGGTCCAACCAGACCACGGGCAATCTGGATGACGCCCTGGCGGTCGTCACCGGTGAGATCGGACCCGACCGCGTCGACATCCTCGACAACTCCGGGTGGCCCGGGGACGAGGGCAACGACTACGTCTCCAGGCTCAGTGGCTTCGTCGTGGCGCCGGCCGATGGCGACTACACATTCTATATCAGCGGTGACGATCATTGTGGTCTGTGGGTCAGCCCGGACGCCGATCCGGCCCATGCAACGTCAGACCCTATTGCCTTTGTCGATGGCTGGAGCAACTGGCTGAAATGGGACGCGTCCGACACCCAGAAGGCCGAACCTATGACCCTGGTCGCCGGTCAGGTCATCGCTATCTACGCCATCCATCGTGAAGGCAGCGGTGGCGACAACCTGAGTATCGGCTGGACAGGCCCCGGCATCGAGACGATCAGTCTTCTGGACGCCAATGTCACACATCTGGGCTACAAGGCCGGCCTCATAGCCCCGGCTGACGGCACGATGGGCCTCGTCGATGTCGTAGCCCAGTGGATGGCTCCACCGTTGGTGGAGGACCCCGTGTACAACGTTTACGGCGGCGTCGATCCGGCCGCGCTCGACTTGCTGGCCGAAGGGCTCACCGACACGACATTGCCCTACGGCAGCGCCGGCGCCGAACTCGACTACGAGACGACGTACTACTGGCGCGTCGATGTCGTCGGCCAAGAGGAAGGCGACCTCTGGAGTTTCACCACGCAGACCGGCAAGCCGATCATTACGGCCATTCACGACGAGGTGGTCCGGCCCGGCCAGAACGCCCAACTGACCATTGAGGTCACGAGCCTGGACAATTCCGAGATAACCTTCCAGTGGTATCGCGAGAAGGTCGTCATCGTGGGTTTCGAGTTATTTGATTTCCCGCTGCCCAACGGCTCTGCCGCCGTGCTGGATATTCCGGTCGCGACCGCCAACGACGAAGGCAACTACTACTGCATCGTCACCAACGCCCTGGGTGAGACAAAGTCGCGATTCGTGCTTCTGGACGTCCAGACGGGCCTGATCCACCGCTATAGCTTCACCGAGGACGCTGCGGACTCGGCGGGCGGCGCCGATGGCGTCATCGTCAACAACACGGGCAATACCGTCATCGAAGACGGGCAGGCCAAGATGGGTAATCTCGGGCCCGAACGCGCGAACAATGGCGACGGCGACTACATCGATCTGCCCAATGGTCTCGTCTCTTCGCTAAGTCAGATGACCGTCCAGGTCTGGGCAACCTATGCCGACGAGAGCCTGCAAGTGTGGTCGGGCGTACTGGCCTTCGGTAATTCCAACTGCGGCGAGGGCTCCTCCTGCAACGGCGATTCCAGCACCTACCTGACGATCCAGCCCAACCGTGGTGGAAACGTCGCGGGCGCCGAGTATCGCAACCTTGGCGCCGTCAACAACCTCCTGGTCGTCAGCGGCCGTGTGCCCATCGGTACAGAAGTCCTGTACACACTGGTCCATGACGATATCGTGGGCACAACGAAGTTCTACATCGACGGTGTTGTGCAGGTCGGCCGGCCAACGAATGTCACACTCAAGGAGTTCGACGATGTCAACGTCTGGCTCGGACGCGGCATGTGGAACGATCCGCTGTTCATCGGCGCGTTCAACGAGTGCCGCCTCTACGATACCGCGCTGACCGCCGAGGAAATCGCGCTGAGCTATCTGGCCGGTCCGGATGAGCTTCCGGTCCTGCCGGAACAGTGCGAACTCAACCTCGCCGGCGATATGAACAAGGACTGCGTCGTGGACATCGTCGACGCGGCGATGCTGGCCGATCAGTTCCTGACGCAGAACCTCGAAGCCGAAATGGCCGAAGAGGAGGAATAGGTCGTCACATCCCGGACGGTAACGTTCAAGCGTGTTACCGACGACAGCAGCACAAGTGAGTGTTCAAGGCCTGTCTCTTCGGATACAGGCCTCTTTATGTGTCCTCCCTGGACGCAAGGTACTGGATCGATCCTCCCATGGAAACCTGCCCCGTGTGGCTTTTTCCATTGCTTTTCCCATCCCCTAAGCGTATATAATACATCCGCAATAGTGGCGCCTCAATGCGAAACACGGACCGGACTGAGCGATCAGACGCTGACGAACTGGAGCAGGCGATATGCATACCACGTTGAAGTTCTCCAATCTCATCGACCTCTTCGACAAGTCAATGGAGGCGGTAACCTCGCCCGCCAAAATCTGTGTCGAGATTATCCGGGCCCATCGCCATGAGACCTTGACCTTTGGCCAACTCAAGGACCGCACGGAGGCCTTCGCCCGAAAACTGACCAACGGCATGAATGTCCAGCCGCATGACAAAATCGCGCTGGTCGCGAAGAACCGCGCCGATTGGGACGTCGCCCTCTGGGGTAGCATCCTGGCCGGGGCGGTACCGGTCCTGATCGACCCCGAGCGCGGCCCCGAGGGCGTGGTCAGCCATCTGGAAGCCACCGACGCGGCCGCCCTCGTGCTTGCCGATGACTATGGAGACGATGCCTCAAGAGCCGACCTGCAGGCCTACGCAGAGAGCCACAATCTTCCCCTGATCCTGCTGACAGATGATTGGCAGAGCGAATTTGAAGCGTCCGGCGCCGATCCTCACGAAGCGATCGGCCGGCAGATCCGGCCCGATGACACCGCCATCATTCTCTGCACCTCCGGCACCACGGGTGACCCGCGCGAGGTCGAGCTGACCCACACCAATCTCATTGCCAACATTCAGGGCTCGGTGGCCAAGGTCAGACTGACGGCGCAGGATATCCTGGGTCATATTCTCCCGCCGCACCATTCCTTTGGACTGACTGTGGGCAAACTCCTGCCCTTCACCGTCGGCGCGACAAATATCTACACCAACAAGTACCGTGATGTTTCCAACCTCATTCGCGATCGAAGCATCACGATCTTCATCGCCATCCCTGCACTCTACACGACGCTGGCCAAGAAGCTCGAAGAGGGTCTGAAAAAGCAAAAACAGGACAGCCCGATCTTGAGATTCCTTGACCGATACTTCCCCAAGTACGTGGGTAAGAAGATCCGTCGGAAAATGGGCTGGACCCAGTTGCGGTTCTTCCTTTCCGGCGCCGCGCCCATGCCCCGCTGGGTGCTTGACAGCCTTTGGAGACGGGGATACCGAATGTACGAGGGGTACGGAACTACGGAGAACTCCCCCGTCTACGGCTTCAACGAGAAATTCGAGACACTGGGCTCCGTGGGCCAACCGATCAACACGCTGCAGGTCAAGGTGGTGGATGAGAAAAATCAACCGCTGCCGGCCGGCCAGAGAGGTGAGATATGTCTGGGCGGCCCTTGTATTATGAAGGGCTACTACAAGAATCCCCGCGCCACGGAAGCCGTCATCGACACGGACGAGCAAGGCGTCCGCTGGCTGCATACCGGGGACCTGGGCGCTCTTGATGAGGCAGGCAACCTCTGCATCACCGGCCGTAAGAAGTACCTTATCATCTTACCGGGAGGCAAGAACGTCAATCCCGAGCGGGTGGAGACCGCCCTTTCCGAAGCTCACTTTGTCAAAGAGGTGCTCGTGGTCCCCACACGCCGCATCGATGCCAACGGCATCATGGAGGAAACCATGCGGGCCCTCGTGCAACCAGCCTGGGATACGCTGGAGACCCACACGGGCCGCCTGCAAGACGATCTGGCTACAGAACCCCACGTGGTTAAGAGCCTCGTGTGGGAGAGCATCCGAGACTGCCAGAAGAGGAACAAGCATCTGTCCAGCTATGAGAAGATTGCCGCCCGTCACCTCGAGATCCACACCGAAGAGTTCGTCAAGACCGCGACGGGCAAAGTCAAACGCGATCACTATATGAACCTCGAACATCTCGAAGCGAAACATACGCCGATTGTCACCTACGACCGGTCATCCCCTCGGACCCGACAGCGCGACGCCACCGAACCCAAAGTCTGACGTCAACGAAACGGATTGCACATCCGGGCCCACACGCTATAATCGTCATGAAGGAGAACATCCACAGAGGCATGTTCGCATTGAAGCACCTGAGAAAGGAGGACTACCCAATGTCCCTGAGTCAATCTTCTCTGCCCCCCACCGATCGCCCCGAGAACCTGAGTCGTCGTCGGTTTGTCGCCAGCGCCGGCGCCGCCGCGTTGTCTTTCACGATCGCGACGCCCCAGATGGCCCGCACCTATGCGGCCAACTCCAAGGTCAAGCTGGGCCTCATCGGCTGTGGCGGACGAGGCACCTGGATTGCCAAACTTTTCAAGGCGCATGGCGGATACGATGTCGTCGCAGCCGCCGACTACTTCCAGGACCGGATCGACAGCCTGGGTAATCAGCTTGAAGTCCCGGCCTCCAATCGGCATCCAGGCCTCAAGGGCTATCTGAAACTCCTCAAACACGTCGACGCCGTAGCGATCGAGAGTCCGCCCTACTTCCACCCGGAGCAGGCGGCCGCGGCCGTCGAGGCAGGCAAGCACGTCTACGTGGCCAAGCCGATCGCGGTGGATGTCCCCGGCTGTCTGAGCATTGGCGACAGCGGCAAGAAGGCCTCGAACCGGAAGCTCTGCTTCCTCATCGATTTCCAAACCCGCGCCGACCCGTTCTACATGGAGGCGCTGCGCCGCGTTCACAAAGAGAAGGCCCTGGGCAAGTTCGCCTTTGGTGAATGCACCTACCACGCCGGCGATCCGTTCGGCCGCATGTACGACTCATGGCGCAAGGATCCCAACAACCCTGAAATGCGGCTGCGCGCCTGGGGACTGGACAAAGTTATCTCAGGTGACATCATCACCGAGCAGAACATCCACACCCTCGATGTCATGAACTGGATCATGCGTGAACCGCCGCTCTGGGCCATCGGCACGGGCGGTCGTAAGTTCCGCCCCGTCGGGACCTGTTACGACACGTTCAGCATTCTCTTCCAATACGCCAACGATATCGGCATCACCTTCAGTTCCCGCCAGTCAAACGGCTACGGTACAAAGCCCGATGGCATTCGCAACCGCATGTTCGGAACCGAAGGCACCCTGGAGACCGAGTATGGGGGCCAGGTCCTCATTCGCGGCGACCATTTCTACCGGGGCGGCAAGTCCCCCAGCATCTACAAGGACGGCGCCGTCGTCAATATCAAGACGTTCCACCAGAGCATCCTGGACGGCGACTACTCGAATCCGACGGTCGAATGCAGCGTGCGGAGCAATCTCGTAACCGTTCTAGGTCGAACCGCGGCCTATGAGAATCGGAAAGTCACCTGGACCGAACTGCTCAATACGAAAGAGAAGCTGGACGCCAATCTCAAGGGCCTGAAGGCCTGAGATAGTGGCACCCCCGCGCGTGTAAGGAGGTTTTCGCGTGAACACGCAGAACATATCACGTCGCACCGTGCTTGCCCAGACGGCCTGCGTGGCAGCAGGCCTTTCGTTGACCACGTCATGCAAGGTCCTGACCTCACGACGGGCGCCAGCCGGCTTCAAGCTGGGTGCCTGCGACTGGACCCTGGGCAAGACCAATCATCCGGAATCGTTCGACGTCGCCAAACGCGTCGGTCTCGACGGTGTCCAGGTCGATTTCGGCCGCGCCGAGGACGAACTGCCTCTGTTCGACAGCAAGCGGCAGAAGGCGATCCTGCAACACGCCGAGCAGAATGGACTCGAAGTGGCATCGCTGGCAATGGGGGTTCTCAACAACATCCCCTACAAGAGCGACGCGCGGGCCGAGCGGTGGGTCAGCCAAGCCATCGATGTCTGCCAAGCGATGGGGACCGACATCATCCTGCTGGCCTTCTTCGGCAGCGGCGATCTGCTGGAAGACCCGGCGGGAATGGACGCGACGGTGAGTCGACTCAAGAATGTTGCGTCCAAAGCGGAAAAGGCGGGCGTCACGCTCGCCGTCGAATCATGGCTCAACGCCAGGCAACACCTCAACATCATCGACCGGGTCGGCTCGCCTGCGATCAGAGTCTATTACGACGTCGGCAACTCGAATCTGAAGGGCTATGACATCTATCAGGAAATCCGCGACCTGGGCGAGCACATCTGCCAGTTCCACGCAAAGGATTACGACGACCTCTATGGCAAAGGCTCGATCGATTTCCCCCGCGTCCGCGAGGCGATGGACGCGATCGGCTACCGCGGGTGGCTGGTCATGGAGGGCGTCAAGATGCCGCTCGGTACCGAGGAGAGTTGCCGCTACGACGCCGAGTACCTGCGCACCGTGTTCCCACCGAAGATCGCATGAACCCACAGCACTGCGTTGATCGAAGAAAGGGAGGTTTGGTAATGAAGACTCGAATGATTCGGATTATCCTTGTTATCCTCGTGGCGCTTGTCGGAATCTCCGTCGCCACGCCTTTGGACGAGTACGTCGCCAAGCCGGACCCGAGTTATGCGTTCGAGCTGGTTCGAACCATCAACCACCCTCAGGGGAAGATCTACGTCATCGACATGAAATCGCAGACCTGGCGCGGTGAGAAGGAAGTCGACCGGACCTTGTGGCAACACTGGGTAACGATCATAGTCCCCAACAATGTCGCCTTCGACACCGCCCTGCTCTGGATCAATGGGGGCAGTAATGGACGCTCGGCCCCCTCCACCCCCGATGGCATGCTGGCCGAGATGGCAATACAGAGCAAGACGGTAGTCGTCGATCTGCGAATGGTCCCCAACCAACCGCTCGTTTTTGCCGACGATCCGGGAAACCAGCGTCATGAAGACGCCATCATCGCCTACACCTTCGACAAGTTCCTCAAGACCGAGGACCCGACATGGCCTTTGCTGTTGCCCATGGTCAAGAGCGCCGTCCGTGCCATGGATACCGTCCAGAGCCATGTCGCCAAAGCCACCGATGGCAAACTGGAGATCAACCACTTCGTCGTCGCCGGCGGTTCCAAGCGAGGTTGGACCACCTGGCTGACCGCGGCGGTGGACAAACGCGTTCGCGCGATCGCGCCTATCGTGATCGACGTGCTCAACATGGGCAAACAGATGGAGCACCACTTCGCCGCCTACGGATTCTACTCCAGTGCGATCGGCGATTATGAAGACATGAAAGTCCTGGGCCAACTCAGTTCCAAAAGCGGCACGGATATTCGCAACTTCGTGGACCCGTATGCATACCGCGATCGCTACACGATCCCCAAGTTCCTTATCAACTCAGCAGGCGACCAGTTCTTCCTGCCCGACGCGGCGCAGTTCTACTTTGCCGATCTACCCGAGGACAAGTATCTACTCTATTGCCCCAACACCGACCACGGCCTGGACGGTTCGAAGGCGGATAAGGCCTTACTCGCTTGGTACCATTCGATCCTGACCGGTCGCGACCGGCCCGATTTCTCCTGGGAGATTCCCCAAGAGGGGCACATGACTGTCCAGACCAAGACGCGTCCCATGGAGGTCAACCTGTGGACAGCCACAAATCCGGAGGCGCGTGACTTCCGTTTGGAGACCATCGGCAAGGCATGGAACAGTTCGCCCCTGACGCCGGTCGAACAGGGCAAGATCCACGCCACCGTCCCGGCCCCGGAGAAGGGCTGGACGGCCTATTTCGTCGAACTCGTGTTCGATTCCGGCACGCCGGTCCCCTACCGATTCTCCACCGAGATCCGCGTCGTCCCGGACATACTGCCCTACGCCAAACAGTCTAACTGACAATACCGGAGGGCGCCGCCATGGTGGGTTCTCGACAGCGTGATGAATCTTCAGTCGCCCTGGCGGCGCTGCTGTTGCTCTCTGTGGTGCTGATCGCAAGCGCCGCGGAGAACTCGGGCGGCGTCGTACCAAGACAGCAGGTCGAAGCCGACTGGAAACAACAGGATCGACTGCGCCGGGTGGATACTCCCGTGACGCCGGGACAGGATGCTGCCGGAGCCTGCGACGGGATCAAGAATGGACGCTGGGGATTCCACACGAAACACGAGGCTCGACCCTGGTGGCAGGTCGACCTGGGCAAACCCTTCCGACTCGAATGTCTGCGCCTCTACAACCGCGTCGATATTGCCGCGCGTGCAGCCCACGTCATTGCATTGACCTCGACCGATGGCAAAGCCTTCAAGCAGGTCTACCAGCACGATGGGACTGTGTTTCTGGGCCATACCAATGGTAAACCTCTGCGGATTCCGTTGAACGGCGTCTCGGCTCGCTTCGTGCGTCTGCAACTGCCCGGCACAAGCTATTTCCATCTAGACGAAGTCGAAGTCTACGCCATCGGAACCAGGACCAATATCGCCCTTCACAAATCCTGCACGCAAAGCTCCGTGAGCCAGTGGTCCAGCAAACACGGCGACACCGACAGCGTTACAGCGTCGATGGACGTGACAATTGAACGTGGACTGAAACTGTCCGCCAGACTCCAGCAGATGGGCGTTAACGTTCAGCCCGCCCTCGCAACACTTCGCAAAGCGGCTGCCCCCCGTATCAGCAAGAACGAACGACCCGGACTTCATGGTCGCTCTCGATGGGCTGTCCGGCGCATGGCATTGAGCAATCCACTGCTCGATTTCGATCGCATCCTATTCGTCAAGCGCGCCCCCGCGACACTGCCCCACATCTCCGATCAATACTACGGCTGGTGGTCGCGGCCCGGGGGCGGTCTCTACATACTCGAGGATTTCAAGAGCCCGTCGCCAAAGCTGCGTTGTCTCACGGAGGGATGGCCCAAAGGCAGTTTCCTGCGCCCCGACCTGTCCTATGACGGCGATAAGATTCTGTTCGCCTACTGTCGATACTACCGACACGTCTCCGCGATGGAGAAGGTAGACAAAGAGAAACTGCCCGAGGACGCCTTCTACCAGATCTACGAGATGAACGTCGACGGAACCGGCCTGAGACAGTTGACTCAAGGGCGATACGACGACTTCGACGCTCGCTATCTGCCTGACGGCGACGTCGTCTTTCTCTCCACACGCAAAGGGACGTTTTTGCAGTGCAACACGACGAATACCGCCGCCACGTTGGCGCAGACGTTGCCCGACAGCTATGTCCGCTGTGGGGGCGACAACAAGCGGCCCTGCGCCGTCTATACGCTGCACCGCATGGACGCGAACGGTCGCCATATCCGTCCCATCTCCGCCTTCGAGACATTCGAGTACACCCCGTCCGTCGCCAACGACGGGCGCATCCTCTACACGCGCTGGGACTACATCGATCGCTTCAACGGACATTTCTTCAGTTTGTGGTCGGCCAATCAGGATGGAGCCAATCCGCAACTGGTCTACGGCAATTACACCGTCAAGCCCCAAGCCATCCTCGAAGCGCGATCGATCCCGAACTCCAGCAAGATTCTCTTCACCGCCGGCGCTCACCACTCGATCACAGGCGGTTCGCTGGCCTTGCTCGATGTGACGAAGGGCAACGAAGGTGAAACGCCCTTGACGCGACTGACTCCCGAGGTGCCCTTCCCCGAAACGGAGGAATGGGACGACACGTACTACGCCAATCCCTATCCGCTGTCGGAGGACTTCTACCTGACCGCCTGGAGCACGTGTCGGCTTCCGCCCCACGCCGGGAGCAACCAGATCAAAGACCATCGCAATCCGATCAACGCCATGGGGATCTACCTAGCCGACCGATTCGGCAACCTTGAACTACTCTATCGCGACGAGGCGATCTCCAGCATGTACCCGATCCCCGTTCGTCCCCGCCGCAAGCCTCCAACGCACCCCAGTGAGGTGGATTGGGACGGCGCCCAGGAGGGAAACTTGCTCGTTCAGGATATCCATCAGGGCTTGGAGAGCGTCGCGCCCGGCTCGATCAAACGCTTGCGTATCGTAGCGGTACCGCCCAAGACGCAGCCCCATATGAACCAGCCCTGCATCGGCGTCTCGGCCGAAGACCCAGGCAAATACGTCCTGGGCACGGTCCCCGTCGCCCCGGATGGGTCAGCCTTCTTCCGCATCCCGTCCGGCGTGCCGGTCTTCTTCCAGGCCCTGGACAAGAACGGAATGGCAATCCAGACCATGCGCTCGCTAACTTACGTCTTGCCCAACCAAAAGCTCTCCTGCATCGGCTGCCACGAGTCCCGCAACCAGGCGCCGCCAGCCGGGGGCATGCCGCTCGCCGCTCAGCGTGATCCGTCAAAACTGACGCCGGGTCCCGAAGGCTCCTGGCCCCTCCGTTTCGATCATCTCGTTCAACCCGTCCTGGACAAACACTGTGTCCAGTGCCACAGCACCAGCAGCTCTGACATCAAGGCCGCTAAGCTCGATCTGACGGAACAGAATGCCTATCAGACCCTGATCAACTTTGGCGAAAAAGACCTGCAGAAACTGGCCTTCGAGAAGGACAGATCCGAGGTTGGCCAGTGCCCCGCCAAAGAGAGCAAGCTGATGGCTTTGCTCGCGCAAGACCCCGTCCACAAGGACATCCCTCTTGACGGGAAGAGCCTCGACCGCCTCGTCACCTGGATGGACACCTACGCCCATCGCCAGGGCTTCTTCAGTCCTGACCAGGAGAAGCAACTCGTCGCCTTACGCAATCGCTATCTGCATCTCTTCGAAGAATAGCACGCGCTACTGAGCGCGGATCTATCGTTCGTTGCCCCAGAGTTGGCGGTCACCACCTTTGCTCTTGCGCCATTCGTGCCGCCAACGGTGTATGTCGCTCTGATTGATAAGACGCTTGGGCTTTCTGGCCGCCTTGTCCGGAATGGGCGTCAGTTTCGCTAACGGGGACGCCTGATACCAATACGCCACACTGGCAAGGTCCAGGGTCAGATTGTTGCTGTGCCCATGCTCGATCGTGAACTTCAGCGATTCGTGGAAATAGAGTGGGTCGCTGATGTGGAACCGGTAGACGTGCGTCCGTCCCAACCACCCGATGTCGTCGTTCAGCCGAGCATACCCATAGTAGGGGTGCGTGAAGGGGGTCTTGGGACACCAGGACGTATTGAAGTAGTCCTCGGTGCCGGTCCCGTGCAGGGTGGGCTGCTTGTCCCCGTCGATGAAGATCATATCATCCCCTTCGCCGTACCACATGGGGGTCGGACTATGGACGTAATAGTTGACACCGACGAAGTGGCCCTTGCCCTTGATATCGGCAATCAGATAGTTGTCCTGGCCTTGGGGATTCTTGCCGGGCTCGCCCAGGAGCCCCCACTCGTTCTCACCCTCAGGAGAAGCCTCCGTCAGTTCGTGGTTGTACCACGCACAAAACCGCCCCATATCCTCGGGCAGCGCATCGACCTCCACGTAGTCAACATAGTAGTAGAACGCGCCGATGTCCTGTCCCGTCTGATTCTCGACCTCGATCCGGGCGCCCTTGGCAAACGGCATGACGAAATAGGACACAAGCCCCCTGCCTCCCACCGGACCGGCCGCCAGCGGCAGAGCGGAGAAAGGATAGCTCTCGCGCCACCCCTGCCCAAAGAACGGGCCAATTGGCGATTCCACGGAAGGAAACTCGTTGCCGTCCCAATACATGCGAAGGATGATGTCGTTTCGGCTCAGTCGCTCCGGCGGCGGTGCGATCGTGATCCAGATGTGGTTGATCATCCCGGCCCCTTTGACGTTGAACAAGTCCCGAGTCTCGCCGTCTTTGACATGCTCGAACCGATCGTTGTTGCCCCCCGTTCGATCATAGCTGCTCACGCGCTTGCTGTGCATGCCCTCCTGCACACGCGCCAGTCCATACAGATCGCTGCCGTGACCGGCCTGGCCAAACGCCATTGAATTGACCATCAGCAACAAGACAGATAAGATAAGAATCGGATGCTTTCCCATTGTGCCGCCTCCCAAAGTTCTCCACTACTTGTCGGCTTCTCCGCATACGCGGCGAGAGGTTATGCGCTTCCACCACACGCTCAATCCCTCGCACCTGGCATTGTAGTTCGCGCCCCATTGCACCGTCAATCTTCTTAGCAGAAAGACGTGGACAGTTCACCAGCGAAGCGATACGTTGTTAGCTATTGTCGAACGCCCTGACGCCAGAGAATCTCCGCACGGATGCATATATGACGCAGAGTGACAAGCACGCGAGTAGCTTGAACGTCCCCGGTGCACCGAAAAGTCTGGGAATTCTCCTTTGGGCCGGGGCGGCAGCAATGGTTTCCACGCTGTGCGGGCAACTGGCCGATTGGTCGCGTCTGCTGGCCGATTCGTTTCGGGCTGCTGTGCACCTTCCTGTTCTTTGGCTATCTTTGTCTTGCCCCGCTACTGGAAATAATCCGGAATGCCCGGTAAGCTATGCTCGAAAGTGACAGGGCCATGCCCCGTCCGCCGAAATGCATGTTGAGTCATGGAGGGCAGAATCTTGAGTGGACTGAGTTTCCTGAACGTTCTCGCCGCCGGAGCACCGACCGAGATCAGTCCGGTCCTTCCCCTGATCATCCTGGGGATCGGCATCGCCACGGTGATCGGCATGATCGTCGTGCTGCGCATTCACGCGTTCCTGGCCCTGATCAGTGCCGCTGTGATCGTCAGCCTGCTGGCGCCGGGCGAATTAACTGAGAAGATCGGTCGGGTCGCCGAGGCGTTTGGCTCGACAGCCGGCAAGATCGGCGTGGTCATCGCCCTGGCCGCCGTGATTGGACGCTGCCTGATCGATTCGGGCGCCGCCGATCGGGTTGTTCGCATGTTCATGCGCCTGCTTGGCGAGAAACGGGCGCCGATATCCCTGATGACCAGCGGGTTCGTCCTTTCGGTGCCGGTCTTCTTCGACACGGTTTTCTATCTGCTCATGCCCCTGGCGCGCTCCATGCACCGCCGCACGCGACAGAAGTACCTCCTGCTGATCCTGACGATGGGCGCCGGGGCCTCGATCACGCATTCGCTGGTGCCCCCGACGCCGGGTCCCCTGTATATCGCCTCGGACATGGGGATCGACGTGGGCATGATGATCCTGATCGGCCTGCTCGTCGCCATTCCGACAGCCGCCGTTATTCTGTTCTTCATCCGATGGCTCACGCGGAACATGGACATCCCCATGCGTCCGATCGAAGGCGCTGGCCCCGAACCCGAACCCTTGCCGGATGACAAACTGCCCGGCCTGCTCGTCTCACTGTTGCCAATTATCCTGCCGGTGATTCTGATCTCGCTGAACACGATTACGTCCACCGCCGCAGACGCCGAACACGCCGCACGCTTCCGCACGGGTGACATCGCGGGTTGGCCGGGCTTCTGCGCGACGCTGATCGACAACAGCAACGAAGAAGGCGCTCCGGCGCAGCGTGTCATGACCCGCTTGCCCGAAGAGGCGCAGGGCTTGGTCCGTGGCGCCGCCGGCGCGGCGAGCGTGGACGCGGAAACCAAGGCGAACCTCCAGAATGCATTGAACGTCCTGATCGGAAAGAAAGATTTCTATCAGGAGCAGGCCTTTGTCGGCCTTGAGTTGATCGGAGAGGCCAAGGAACTCCTGGACGAGGGGATCGCCCGGGCCACTCTGGCCAAGGTCGAGCACTTCAACCGCCTCGTGCTCGAAGCCGCCTTCGCCGACCACATTCAGCCGCATACGTGGATGACGTCCCGACGGGAGGCCACCAAGTTCACCGGACTGATTGGCAATCCGAATCTGGCGCTGCTGGCCTCGGCGGCCATCGCGCTGTTCGTCATGTGGCAACAGCGACGCCCCAGCCGCATTGAACTGGGCAAGATCGTCGAGTCGGCCCTGATGAGCGGCGGCGTGATTATCCTGATCACCTCGGCCGGCGGCGCTTTCGGCGCCATGCTGCAGAAGGCCCAGATCGGCGAGGCCATCAAGAGCCTCTCCACGTCAGCCGTCGGCACGGAGGTCCAGGGGGTGGGCCTGATCTTCCTGGCCTTCTTCATTGCCTTCCTGCTCAAGTTCGCCCAGGGCTCCAGCACCGTCTCAATGATGACCACCTCGGGGATCATGGTCGCCATGATTGCGAACATGGATCTGCCCTTCCATCCCGTCTACCTGGCCGCGGCGATCGGCTTCGGCGCCCAATGCGGCAACTGGATGAACGACTCGGGCTTCTGGATCTTCGCCAAGATGGGAGGCCTGACCGAGGTTGAGACCCTCAAGACCTGGACCGTCACCGTCAGCGTCATGGCGGTGGTGGGGCTGCTCTTCACCGCCCTGTTCGCGACCATTTTGCCGCTGGTGGACGCAGCGCCAGGATAGAAGAACCAATAAATGCAAGGGCCTTAGAATGAAAGCGTTACTCTACACGGAACCCTACACACTGCAGTACACCGATGTCCCCGACCCGGAAGTCCAGGACGACGAGGTCCTGATCCGCGTCAAGGCGTGCGGCATCTGCGGCTCAGACGTCCAGGGCTATACGGGCAAAACCGGACGGCGCCTCCCGCCCCTGATCATGGGGCACGAAGCGGCGGGCGTGGTCGAACAGACGGGAGCGAACGTCACGGACCTGGCGCCGGGAGACCGCGTTTGCTTCGACTCGACCGTCTACTGCAACCAATGTGCTGCGTGCAAACAGGGGCTGCTCAACCGCTGTGTCAAGCGCCAGGTGCTGGGCGTCTCGGTGCCCGAATTCAAGCGGCACGGGGCACTGGCCGAGTTCGTCGCGGTCCCCCACTGGATCGTGAGCAAGCTTCCCGACGACATGTCGTTCGTTCAGGCGGCGCTGTTGGAGCCGGCCTCCATCGGTGCTCACGCCGCCAATCGCCCGTCCATTGCCGACAGCGATACCGTGTTGGTCATCGGCGCCGGCACGATCGGCCTGTTCGTCCTGCAGGCGGCCAAGCTGTGTGGCGCCCGCCAGACTATCGCCTGTGACATCAATGAATTCCGTCTCGATCTCGCCAAACAGGTCGGCACCGACGAGTGCATTAATCCTCATCAAACCGCGCTGACCAACGCCGTGCACAACCTCACGGATGGTCTGGGCGCCGATATCACGTTTGAAGCCGTGGGCTTTGCCGAGACCTTCCACCAGGGGATCTCCGCCACCAAGACAGGGGGGACTCTGGTAGCCGTCGGTAACCTGACCAAAGAGGTGACGTTCAACCTGCAAGAGTTGGTCAGCCGTGAGTTGACATTCACCGGCTCGTATGCCAGCGCCGGCGAGTTCAAGACCTGCATCGACTTGATCGCTTCAGGCCGGATCAACGTCGAGCCCCTGGTCAGCGAGGTTCTGCCCCTGGCCGAGGGCCCCTCCGCCTTCAAACGTCTACTCAAGGCTGAAGAGAATCTCCTGAAAATCGTTCTGCAACCATAAGCCATGGAGAATGCCACCAATGGATAACCTATTTGATCTTTCGGGCAAAGTCGCGGTCGTCACGGGAACCAGCCGTGGTCTGGGCCAATACTTCGGGCGGGCGCTGGCCCGCGCCGGCGCGGATCTGGTCATCACCAGTCGCGACAAGTCGCGTCTTGCCGACTTCCAGGAAGAGATCGAGACGTTGGGCCGCCGCGCTCTGCCCGTCCAACTCGATGTCTTGAAACAGAACGATATTGAGAACATGGTCACCGCCGCGATCGCCGAATATGGCAAGATCGACATCCTGGTCAACAACGCGGGCCTGAATATCCGCCGCCCAGCCACCGAGATGGCCTGGGAGGATTGGGACACGGTCCTGGACACCAACCTTAAAGGCGCCTTCTTCGTCGCCCAGGCCGTGGGCAAGGAGATGATCAAACGCAACTATGGGCGTATCGTCAACATCGGCTCCTGCACCTGCGTCTTTGGCATGGAGGGCATCGGTCCCTACTGCGCCAGTCGCGGCGGCATGCTGCAGGTCAGCCGCAGTCTGGCCGCTGAGTGGGGCAAGCATGGCATCACCGTCAACGTCCTGGCCCCCGGCTGGTTCAAGACCGCCCAAAACCAGGTCCTCTACGAAAACAAGCCCTGGGTCGAGTACATCAAGGACCGGATTCCCCTGGGCCGCCCAGGACAACCGAACGATCTCGACGGCACCGCGATCTTCCTGGCCTCCGACGCCTCCGCCTATGTCACGGGACAGATCATCCTCGTCGACGGCGGCTTCACCACCGGCGCCACCAAGGCCATCGTCTGAGCAAAATCGAACGCGTTTGATATGAAACTGGTCTTCATGCGTCTATACTGTTAGAATCGTGCCGCTCCCGGGTGCCGGGACAGATCAGGAACCTTCGATAGGCTCCCCTAGGCGGGAGATCGAAAGTGGGAAGGGAAAGGCGATGTGGACATCGAACAAAATGATTGCCTTGTACATTCTTCTGGGCGTCCTCGGCGCCACCGTCGCGGCCTGGCTGCTGCTGCGTAAAACCGTCCGGACGCGTTTGCGCATGACAAAGACCCTTAATGACGATCCAGACATCAATGACTGGCTGATCATCTTCAACTGGAGCACCAAGGTGCTCTATGTCCCAACCATGGCCGCCTCGCTGTGCGCCTCTGTCCTGATGTTCATGAAAGAGTCCGAATGGGGGGTCTTCTCCACGATCAACCCGTCAGTTATCGGGGGCATCTGGTTCGTCATCTTCCTGATCAACTACCTTGTGGAAGAGTACAATATCAGCATCAAGATTCTGCTCATCAGCCTGGTGAGCGTGGGCTTCGTCTTCCTCTGGCTCAACCTTGTCGGCTGGGTGCCCGCTTTCCTCCGCCTCTTCAAGCATCTGGCGTTGGAGATCAGCGGGACCGGCTACCTCCTCGTGACCTTGATCGGGCTGCTGACCATCGGCATCTCCTGGTTCAAAGGCCTGTTCTACTACGTCACCGTGACCCCGAACTACATGAATATCCAAGAGGGTCCGACCGAGACGGGCGAGCAGATCGGACGCGAGGACTACAACAGCCGGATCGACACGAGCGACTTCCTCGAACGCCTCCTTGGCTTCGGACGCATCGTCATCACCTTCAAAGAGAAGTCGCGTACACCGATGATTCTCCTGGTCTGGCGCGTGCGGAGCAAGGCTCAGCGTCTGGAGAAGGTCCGGGCCAAACTCGCGGTGGACCATCCTGTGCAACCACCGCCGCCACCGTTGCCGGCCTGATCCTTCTCGTACCGCGGAGGGAACGTGGGATCGGACCAGGAACTCATCGAACGTATCAATGCCGGTGACGCCGACGCCTTCGAGACGCTCTACCACCGTCATCGCGACTGGGCTTACCGCTTGGCGTACCGCTTCACGGGCAACCATGAGGACGCCCTGGATGTACTCCAGGAGACGTTCACCTATCTGCTGAGGAAGTTCCCCGGCTTCGAACTGACCGCCGCACTGACGACGTTCCTCTATCCCGCCGTCAAGCATCGCGCGTTGAACCTGTGTCAGCGGCGCTCGCCCGGTCAAACCGACGAGTCGATACTCAACGACATACCGGCCCCGAAGAAGTCCGTGACCAGTCGCACCGAATTGGCGGCCGCACTCGGAACACTTCCGGCCGAGCAACGAGAGGTCGTCCTCATGCGTTTCCTCGATGGGTTTTCCCTGGAGGAGATCCACCTCGCCCTCGACATCCCCCTGAACACCGTTAAGTCCAGACTCTACAACGCCTTGCACAAACTCCGCGACGACCCTCGGACCCGCGATTACTTCCTGGACTAACCAAAGCGGGACCGAAAAACGAAAAAATCTCGCCACCGAAGAACTTTTCGGCCCGCTCGCTTGCTTAACACTACGGAGACCAATGATATGACTGACGAAAGAAGACAATTCGATAACGAGCCGGACCTGGGCGTTTCACCACGACTGAGTGAAGACCTTGGCAAGCTCTTCGCGCCGGATGAGACGATTCCCACATGCGTCGACCGGGCCGTCGGGGAGGCGGCCCGGCGACACCTCCAACGACCCCAGCGCAGGCTCTGGTGGCTCAAGTGGACCATGCCGGCGACCGCTGCGGCCGCGATTCTGATAACCGCCTCAGTCCTGTGGTTCAATGCGGGTCCGATTCGTCCGGCCGACATCGACCGGAACGGCGCGGTCAACATTCTCGACGCCTTCACCCTGGCGCGGCACATCGAAGCGAAGCGGCCTGTAGACCAGCGTTGGGACCTCAACGGCGACGGCCTGATCGATCGGCGGGACGTGGACGCGATCGCACTGGCTGCCGTTCGCCTGAACAAGGGAGTCTAGCCATGAAGCGATCCGTGCTCATCAGTTTGGCTTTGGCGTGTCTGGCGATCACCTTGGTGGCCCCCCAAGTAGGACGGGCCTACCTACCGGCCGAACAGAGAGTCCGCTTCGCCCCCGTCCATATCTATCTCGATTCGGGTGACGCGGCGCTGGCGGCCTATCAGTTCGAGCTGAAAGCCAAGCCCGGCTCGATCAAGATCGTCGGCGTCGAGGGGGGTGAGCACCGCGCCTTCAAAGACGCCCCCTACTACGATCCGGCCGCCCTGAGGAATGATAGAATCATCATCGCCGCCTTCAACACAGGACGCAACCTGCCCGAAGGCCGCACCCGCATCGCCACCCTCCACCTGCAAATCATCGGCGACGCCGATCCCGACTACACACTCAAACTAATCGTCGCCGGTAACGCCGATGGCCAAGACCTCCCCGCCGAGCTGACCCTGGAAAGAGGAGCTAACAGATGAAACGCAAGCGCATTGCCTTGTTCGTAACCATTCTGACCTTTGGCGCAGCGCTGACGGTAGCAGTGCTGCTCCCTTCACTGAGTTGCAGTAGAGATGTCGCCCAGCCCTCCAGGGTAGAGCCTAGCACCGACGTGACTTGGTCAGGATTAGCCGCCGGAGCGCCTCCAAATCCCCCTACAGACGGTACGGCAAAGAGCATTGGCCCTGGCCCCGCAAGCAGTGGGCGCCTTCCTTCTGGTGTGCAACCGGGAGATACCGACCTCAGTGCCTTGTCTGGGTGGCATCAAGAAGACCCTGACGAAAAGGCCACCTCTCGGGTAACCGACAGCCTAGTGTCTGGCGAGCTCAAGGTACATAGCTGGCCTACGGACTATGTGCCAATGGAACTGACGGAGATACCGACTCAATCCCAGCGCCAGCCGGACGGCTACGGCGGCATGGGGGGAATGGGCGGCTATGGCGGGGCCGCACCGTCGCAAAAACCCGGCTCTGTAAGAACGTCCAGAAATGCGCGAGGCCGAGTTCGCGCCATGGGACTCACGCCGCAAGCAGGTCAAGAGGGCAGAGACTTGTCCGAGCGCCTGGACAGGAGAGAACTGGAGGCTGAACTGCTCCACGTCACGGCCGACGAGATATGGGTGATCGCCAAGCCCGAGGGACCGCCCGCTGGTTCGACCGAGTACGAAACACCGGGCTCGGGGGCGATGCTGGCGAAGATCGAGGAGAAGGAGATTCCGCTGCCGCTCAAGCACACTGATGTGAAGGGCAAGATCAGTGGGTATATCGCTACGGTGCACGTCGTTCAGCAGTTCCACAATCCCTACGACGAGAAGATCGAGGCGGTCTATGTGTTCCCCTTGCCTCAGAACGCCGCCGTCAATGAGTTCGTCATGGTCATCGGTGAGCGGCGAATTCGCGGGATCATCCGCGAGCGTGAGGAGGCCGAGCAGATCTATCGCGAGGCGCGACGCCAGGGTCACGTCGCGTCCCTGCTGACTCAGGAGCGGCCCAACATCTTCACGCAGAAGGTCGCCAATATCGAGCCGGGCAAGGCGATTGACGTCGATATCAAGTACTTCAACACGCTCGCCTACGTCGATGGCTGGTACGAGTTCGTCTTCCCGATGGTGGTGGGACCCCGCTTCAACCCTCCTGGATCGACCAACGGGATCGGGGCCGTGGGACGGGGCAAGACGAGCCTCTCGGGCCAGAGCACCGAGGTTCAGTACCTCAAGCCCAACGAACGCAGTGGACACGATATCGCTCTGGCCCTGGACATCGACGCGGGCGTCGCGATCGAGGAGATCAAGTGCCCCACTCACGCGATCACCAACAGCAACGAGACCCCGGAGAAGCGCCACGTTCAACTCAGCCCGCTCGACAGCATCCCCAACAAGGACTTCGTCCTGCGCTACAAGGTCGCCGGCAAGACCGTCAAATCGGCACTCGTTACGTACCGCGACCAACGGGGAGGCTTCTTCACACTAATGCTCTATCCCCCCGAGAACCTCAAGACGCTCAAACGCGCTCCTATGGAGATGGTCTTCGTCCTCGACTGCTCGGGCAGCATGAGCGGCCAACCCATCGCCCAGGCCAAGGACGCGATCAAGCGGGCCCTGCGCAAGCTCGGCCCCGACGACACCTTCCAGGTCATTCGCTTCTCGCAGAACGCCTCGCAGTTCGGCCCGGCCCCCGTTCCTGCAACACCTAACAACGTGCGGGAGGCACTGCGCTATGTCGACACCCTGCGCGGCGGAGGCGGAACCATGATGATCGAGGGCGTCAAGGCGGCGCTGGAATTCCCCCACGATGAGCGTAGATTCCGGTTCGTCTCGTTCATGACGGATGGCTATATCGGCAACGAGGCGGATATTCTGGAGGCCGTACACGACAGGCTCGGCACCAGCCGCATCTTCAGCTTCGGGGTCGGTTCGTCGGTCAATCGCTACCTGCTCGACCGCATGGCCAAGCTGGGCAAGGGCGCCGTCGCCTATATCGGCCCCGACGAAAGTAGCAGCGAAATCATCGATGCGTTCTACGACCGAATCTATCATCCAGCCCTGACGGACGTCAGCATCGACTGGGGTACTCTGGAAGTCGAGGACGTGTACCCCTCACGGCTTCCGGACCTGTTCGTGGGCCGGCCCCTAATCGTCACGGGTCGCTTCCGAGGACGCAAGAGCACCACCGTTCGCGTCGCGGGCCGCGTGGGCCAGTACGAGCGACAGATCAGCATCCCCGTGCGGTTCGACGAAACGTCCGCCACCCATCCGGGCATCGCCTGCGTCTGGGCCCGCAAGAAGATCGAACTGTTGGCCAACCGAGCGACATACGATCGCAACAGCAATCTGGCGGGCGAAATCAAGCGAACCGCCCTCGAATACAGCCTGATGAGCGCCTACACGGCCTTCGTCGCCGTCGACACGTCCCATCGAACCGCCGGCAATCACGGCGTTACCGTCGCGGTCCCCGTTCCCGTCCCCCAAGGCGTCCGCTACGACACGACCGTCCGGGACTAGCCGGGGTGATCGGCCTGTGGACTGCGACAATACCTTGTTTCATAGCAGAACTCAGACAGATAGCGTTGGAAGGCATGAGACCGGCTATCGGACTCTGGAGGTAGCTTTCTCCGGGCTGAATTCCTGTTACCCGACGCTCGCTTTGGGCCTCTTAGAGATGGAGGGCGTTTTGGAGGCCCTTCGATGGGATTGAGCGTTGGCCGATAAGGCTGTCAGGGGGTGACCTGATGTTTGAGACGTATCGCGAAACACACGATTTACTGGTCGATTACGCCGAGGCGCTGCGGGAGGGCAGCCTGCCGACGTTTCTGAAATCGCTGTCCCGCTTCGAAGGGCAACACGTTTTGCCTCTTCCCAATTTCTGGAGCGCGGCCGAGATGGCCCGCATCCTCAACAGCACCGGATTTGCCGAAGAGATGACCATTCCCAGCATGGACCTCTTCCTCGCCCGGGTGAATACCCGGATCGCCGCGCGCCGCAAGCGATGGCCCCACCCTCAGGGCAACCGAAAGTCGCCGCAACACCGCCGGCACCCGTAAGGGCAGATCCAACGCCAGTGAATCGGAGTTGCGAATCACTCTATCAAGGACGACGTTTCTGTTTGGCAACATCAGAAGACCACGGAAGCGGCGTCGCATTGGCGACAGGTTCCACGCGCAGTGTCACAGTGCTCCCCTCGGGGCTCCACGCCTCCGGATTGTCCATGTGAGCGTGAATGCCAATCTCGCGGATCTTCTCCGTGCCAATACGCGTCCGGGCGAAGCCTGTCATCCGTTGCGGGGCCAGAGTCAACGCCAGAGGTTCGTATCCAGAGACTTTTCCGTCGGTGGTCGGGCCGATAACGGCCCCGACGACCAACTCCTGCGAAAGGTTCGCTCCGACAGCGCCATCGACGGCAACAAGAGTGAACTTCAGCGCAAAGGTCTCATACGCACCGATGCTGAGTCCCACCAACGCCATCTGTCCTCCCGATCCGGAAGAGACATAGTCAATCGAACGGTGCCCTGGCTCGTTGCTGGGGAAGCGAATATCGAAAATAACGCCGGAGTCACCGGCCGCACGTCGCCCCACCACCCGCGGCCGAGATGGAGAACGCCAGCCCTGGTCGAGCGTCAGCAACTGTTCGCTTGACAAGGTCACCGTCCCGGACGGCGCTACTGCGGGAGGCTCGTCGATAATCCCCTCTGTCCGACGCTCGGCCTGCCGACAGGCGCCCCCGAACAGAATCGCCGGCAATGAACATAAGAGGATCAGATTACGCTTCATGGCCATATTCCTCGACATCCGTTAACCGATATGAACAGCCCAGGCACCTGCCCCAAAGACGACACCCGAGTAAGCTCATGCTATGCTCGTCCACATGCGATGGTGAGACGATCCTAAACCTCCTGCATGAAGCTGTCAACGATGGATATTGGGCTCCTTTCACGCGAAAGAAAGGCAGTATCGACCGGGAGCGAACCCGACCTGGGCCGATATCCGCCGTTTTAGGCGCAATGAAAAAGGGAGACACAGGCGCATTCACGAGATAACCTTCATCACCCTAGTCTCCCTGCCGCGAAGTGCCTCGAAGTCAGTTCTTTGAAAACTGATCATATAGGGTCGTTTTGCACTTGCAGCGTAGAACATTATCACACCTGATTGCCGCCGCGTCAATTAGGGTAAATACGTAATGTGTGTAATCAATTTCGATGAATACCATCCCTTCGAATCGCACGGAAACCAGCAATCGCCGCGTCCCTTGTCACACGGTCGAGAACCAATCAGACCTCGCCTATCGTGCAGAATTGCATGAGTTCATCGACCTGGGCGCTGCCGACACAGATGGAGGTGTCCGAGGCGCCGTAGTAAATCCTCAGGGTCTTGTTGTCGTCTTCGAGAATGGCGCCGCAGGAGAAGACCACGTTGTTTACGTCACCGACCCGTTCGTAGTACTCGCGCGGGGAAAGGATCGGAATCGCGCTGCGACATAAGACCTTGGAAGGATCGTCACCATCGAGAACAGCGGCGCCGAGTCGGTAGATGGGCCCATGGGAGGTCGCTTTGACGCCATGGTAGATGATCAACCATCCGTGATCGATGCGAATCGGCTGCGCCGAGGCGCCGATGCGCCATGAGTCCCAGGAGTCCCCTCGCACCGTCATCAGGCAACGCGAGTGACCCCACGCCACAAGATCATCGGAGTAGGAAAGCCAGATGTTCCCCACCCCGCCAGCGACGGGCCGGTCAAGTCGGGCGTACCGCCCCCCAATCTTCTCGGGGAATAAAACGCCATCCTTGTTCTCGGGCTCACTGATCAACGCAACTCGCTCAAAGTTCCTAAAATCCGTCGTCTTGGCCAAAGCCAACAGCGGCCCATAGGGCGAAACGGCGGTGTACATGATGTAGTAGATCCCATCGATCAGGGTGATGCGAGGGTCCTCGATACCTTTCTTCTCGTACTCCTTGAAGCATCCCTCCTCTTTGCAGGGCTGCATAACCGGCTCGGGTTCCAACTCGAAATGGTAGCCGTCGTCACTCCGCGCGAGGGCGAAGACGGAGCGACCGGTGAGGTCTTCGACGCGCAACAAGAGGATGTACTGACCGTTGTACTTCGCGCACGCCGCATTGAAAACGGTGTTGCAGGGGAAGGGGATGTCCTCAATCGTCAACAAGGGATTGCCCTCCCAGCGACGCACGACATCGTAGCGAAACCGCTGTGTCATGGTGACGTGTCCTCCCGATGGTTATGCCAGTGAATGGGTCACTTCGGGCCCCGGTTGGTCCGGCTTGGGGACGGCCTGTTTCAGGGCCCGGCGCGCCAACCGCGTGACGAACACCGTGACAACAACCGTCGCCACCAGCCCCGCCAGGAAGAAGGCCTGTCCGGCTCTGCCCGTTTCGACCTGACCGGTGGAGAGTTCGGCCAGGGAACGTAGGCCCGCGCCGAAATAGACGTACATAACCGTACCGGGCAGCATGCCAATCCAAGAGCCCAACGCATATTGCCAGAACGGGATCTTGGTCAGTCCGAACGCATAGTTCAACAGACTAAACGGGAAGACGGGACTGAGCCGGGTCAGCAGAACGATCTTGAACCCCTGCGCGCCGACCGCCCGATCGATCGCACCAAACTTCTCGTTGCGGGCCACCTTGCCGGATATCCAATCCCGGGCGACCGTTCGACCCACCACAAAAGCGGCGCAGGCGCCCAAGGTGCTGCCGATCGAGACGGTGACGGTCCCGACAACCACGCCAAAGAGCACGCCGGCGCCCAGGGTCAGAACCGAACCGGGCAAGAAGAGGACACAGGCGACAATGTAGAAAGCCACCACGAAGACCGGCGCCCAGAAGCCCAGACTTTCGGTCCATTCAAGCGCCTGGATGAGCCAGTCCTTGACGGGCAGAACAAACAAAGCAACGATCGCTCCAGCGATCACCGCCGCGAGGCCAATCATTTTTGTGCGTTTGCTCATCTCGTGACACTCCGTTCTATCGCCCCTTTCGGGGCGCGATCTTCCTGAACAGCCGCAAGACGGGATTGTTCTGCAGGTTGTCAACGTAGCACCGCTTGGCAGGCTGGCGCACGGCGTCGGAATACGAGGGATAGGCATGGATCACCGAGGCGATCTTGCTGAACGGAATGCCGAGTGACTTGGCCAGTTGCGCCTCGTGCATCAGTTCGGCCGCACCGTGGCCCAGTATGTGTATGCCCAGCAGACGCCCTTTCCTGTCACAGATAAATTTGCTCAAGCCCTTGTCGTCCAGATCCGTCTTGGCCCGATCAACGTTTCTGTGCTCCCACCGATAGACCCGAATGGAATCCCCGTGTTGGGCCCTTGCTTCTTCCTCGGTCAGACCGGCATGAGCCAATTCGGGATCGGTGTAGGTCGCCCAGAGAACGTTGTCGTAGTTGGCCGTCTTGATGGGCAAGCCAAAACACGCGTTCGTCGTGGCAATCACCGCCTCGTACTCGGCGATGTGCGTAAATAGATAAGGCGGGACCACATCGCCGGCCGCATAGATATTCGGCGCCGTGGTCCGAAGATGCTTGTCCACTTTGACACCGTGCGAATCGTATTCCACCCCCGCCTGCTCCAGGTCAAGACCCGAAAGATTGGGAACCCGCCCCAGCGCCACCAGGACAGAGTCGGCATCCACAGCCCCTACTCCGTCCTTGGCGCTAATGTGAGCAATAACCTTGCCGTCCCTTTGCTCGAAACGATGGGTCTGTGTCTCCAGGCGAATCGTGACACCCTCGTCACGCAAGATCTCGATGAGCCGGCCGACCAGTTCCGGATCATCCTTCTTGAGGAAACTGGAGGATCGCTGGAGGATGGTAACGTCGACCCCCAGGCGATTGAGCGCCGCCGCCATCTCCACGCCGATCGGCCCGGCGCCCAGGACGAGCATCGATTTGGGAAGCGTCTCCAGACTGAAGATCGTCTCATTGGTCAGAAAGCGGATGTCCTGCAGACCTTCGATCGACGGCACGAGCGGATGGGAACCCGTGCATAGGACGAACCTCTTGGACGAGACGGTCTTGTCACCGACCCGGATAGTGTGGGGATCGACGAATCGGGCCGCCCCCAGCAGAACGTTGATGCCCTCGGCTTCATAGGACTCCGGCGGGTGGGTCGCGGCGTCGGCCTCGACAACCGCCCTCACGTGCGCCATCACTCGACTCGCGTCAAACTCCATCGCACTCTTGGGCTCAATGCCAAATTCCGTCAGTCGCGTAATCTGGTGAGCCACATAGGCCGACTTGATCAGCGTCTTACTGGGAACGCATCCAAACCAGGTGCAGTCGCCACCGATCTTCCGCTTCTCGACCAGCGCGGTTCTCTTGCCCAGCCCCTTGACCAGCTTGCAGGCGACCAATCCACCTGAACCGGCGCCGATGACCACGATATCATAATCCCACATCTTCCCGCTCCTACGTTCTCCCGCCCCGACGCTGGCCTGCACCGATCATGCCAGCGACCGAATTCGATCGTCCAAGGCCTTCTGATCGGTCGCAAACGAAAGGAAGGCGCTGAGATTCATCAAGGCGTCCAGACCGACCGCGCCGCGTGCGAGTCTCTCTTTCCATTTGCCAAAGACAGGAATCTTGCCGTCGGCGGTCACCGTTCGCCTGTCCTGCTCGGACCAATCGGGAAAGAGGTTGCCAAAACCCGTTTGGGCCAAGTGCCTCTGAATGTCCTGCGGTGTCAACGCGTTGAGATCCCCTTTCAGCAACTCGTCGACGCTGTCCATGAACGCCTGAGAAACATCCCAGAGTTCGGCAGCGTCGAAATCGGCGCCTTCGTCCAATTCGATCGGCGGATCGTTCTCGACCTGCGAAGAGACCTTCTCGACCGGATCGTTCTCGTATTGAGAGGCGACCTTGAGCGGCATCGTGAAGACGTCGAGCCCGGCCAGCGCCGCTACCTGAGATCCCTCTCGCATGCTCGCACCGATGAGCAGGCTCCGCGTCCTGCCCGCCTGCCGCAGACGATGGAGTTGCCTCTGCGTGGCCAGGGTGACTTTTTCGCCCACATTCAGCCCATCGCCCAGGCCGTTGTCGACCACAAAGGCGCCGAGACGTCCCATGAAGACGTTCAGGAAACGTGGCTGAGCGATCAGGGCCGCCAGGTAATTCTGGCGTGCGGAAAACCCCAGAGTGAGGTTGATCGGAATTCCCAGGCGGCCGAGCTTACGCGCCGCCAACAATCCCGCCGGCGTCAAGGGCACTTTGACATAGAACCGCTCCGGACAGATGTCGAAATAGCGCTTGCCGTAGGCCACGGAACCCTCCACGTCGTGCGCCAAGTCTGTGTGTAACTCCACGCTCACATGCGCATCGAACCGCTCTACCAGCTTGAGCCCATGATGCGCATTGAGCACGAAGGCAATCTCCAGAATGAGTTGCCTCTCATCGATATCCGACGCGACATGCTTGATAGCGCCAGTCGCCTGACGAATGAAGTCGTCATAGAGACCCTTCTGAATCTCTTTGTTGAGCAATGTGTTGTTCGTGGTCAATGCCTCGAACTCCGAACACCACAGCGCTTTCGTGGCCTGGATGTCCCCCGTATCAAGCCATAGTCGGGTTCCCAAGGCGCGAACGGTCTGCCAAACGGGTTTCTCGCAGAATCCCACCTCAGGCCGACCCAGTTGATGTGAAAAATCCCGGCGGGCCAACTCGTAGGTCACATCCGCGATAGCGTCAACATCAATCATTTCGTGCTCTCCTTCTCAGGGTCGTCCCATCCGCAGCCTCGGATGAGGTTCAGCGTATGGGAGGACCGAAATTCTGTGTCTCGATTTCGTTCGATCAGTTCATCCAAATCCGACCGCGTATCGATATCATGCCATTGCGGCAGAACGAACACATCTCGTTCATATCGATCCAGAACGCGTAATGTCTGGTCGCAAACACAATCGGTGCTCCAACAGATATCCTCGAAGACCTCGGAAAGAAAACGCTCGGCGGTGAAACCCAGGAGGTAGTAGCCCCCATCACTGCTGGGACCGATGACAGCATCACGCGTCTGGAGTGCGTCGAGGGCTTGTTCAATAATCCCGGGCGCCAGATCCGGGCTGTCCGAACCAATCAGAACCGCTCTCGACATGCCCTTCTCGAAGACATACCGAAAAGCGTTCTGCATCCGCTGACCCAGGTCAACGCCCCGTTGAGGCACCAACCGACGGTGGCAACCAAGCCACTGGAGCAGCGTTGCCTCGGCTCCAGCGGGTTGGTAACAACACGCCACCTCCACGCCGAGTGTATCGAGCATAGTCAGAAGGTCCTCTACAAAGCGTCGGTAGAGATCCACCGCGCCGTCCTGGCCAATCGATACGGCCAAACGCGTCTTGACCCGTCCCCTCTCCGGGGCCTTCACGAGAATCAGAACGCATTGTCGAATGGTCCGGCTCACGGCAGCGTCCTCAACCTCTCTGCTCGTTCAGCGACCAATCGTAGCCAAGGTGTTTCACCTTGAAAACCTTATTTCGGACATCGCGTTGGTCCGCCCCCTCAAGATAGCGGGCGAGGAAATTCTGAACGGCCGCATTCGACCGGCTCTGCTTGCCCACCTTGCGTGCCGGAGCATACGTCTTGACGAAGTCCTTGCCGAACCACTTGAAAATGGGCGACAGAAGAACGGTGCGTTTGCCGCGATCGACTCGGAACTTGCGGCGGTCGGCCAGGAACTTGCGGGTCTGATCATCCAGTTGCTCGCCGAGTTGAGGCCCGAGATAGGGTTCGTTACGCAGCGTCGGACACCCCAGCGCCGCACACACCAACGCCATGTGGATCCTCGGCTCGTTGAACTCGACACGCAGGATCTTGTGCTCGATGTGGTTCAACGTCACCTTCCGGCCCATGACGGTAAATTTGAGCTTGTCCCACACGCCGGGGATCTGCCGGATGCTGTTCTTGGGATAAACGCGCGACCGAAGGAAGAAGGCCTTAATCGGGTAGTGGTCAATAATGGCCTGCAGAGTCAAACCATTGTACGCGTTGAGCCAGAATGCGATTTTGGCGTCATCGTCCCACCCCTGGTAACGCGGCCGAGGCAGTGTCGCGATAGCCTTGACATAGGACCGCAGCCCCTCCGGCTTGGCCTTGAGGCCTCGGTAGTTAACCATGCCACTCTCGTCCACATAGGTCCGCAACACGTCGGCGTAACTCGAATAGTCGAAGGCCGGATCGTCCTGCTCCCGGCCGTATCCCGACAGCGGGAAGCACGAAAGGACCACCAGGACAACTACGGCGAATCCTGAATCTCTCAGAGCACGGCCCATACCAATCATCTCCACATCTGGTCTTGCCCAGGCATCCATCTCACTTTCATCGCGGAGTCCGGGGAATCCGATTCCGTCAGCTGGACTCTGACTCTCCTACGGCAACTGACGCGAAGAGGTTTGAGCAAACACAGTACATGGCCGGGAAATAACCATGTTCTAGCATCACCTTTCCGGCGGGCCGCATCGCCGCGCGCCGATCCATCCCATCAAATCGGACTCATTCAGAAACGCCTCTGACGGGGTCGGACCCGGGCTCAATCTCGCTCTGCGGCCGGTAGAGACTGACCAGCCTCTCGGGACTCACACCCAGGTAGTACATTAGCACGAGGAACTGGTTCCTCAACGTGGTGTAGAGCGGGCCTTCCGCCTCCCACCGGCGCGGCGAGGTCAAAACACGATCGCGGAAAATATGGATCTTCTTGCCATCTTTCTTGATACGGCGCATCAGATCCATGTCCTCCATGATGGGGATCTCTCTGAAACCCCCGATACTCTCGAAGTACGCCCGATCCACGAACATGGCCTGATCCCCGTAGGGAATTCGGTTCAGGCGCGAACGAAAGCTGGCCCGCATGGCAATGTACTTGAGAAATAGCCTGTCCGAATCGATCGCCAAGTCAAACGCCCCGCCCACGCATTCTCGCGTAGCCATGATCCGACTGATCTTCTCCAGGGCTCCTGGAGAAAGGGTCGTATCGGCGTGGAGAAAGAGCAGGATCCGGCCCTCGGCGACCGCCGCCCCGGTGTTCATCTGCGAGGCCCGCCCCGGCGCGCCCTTGAGACACAGGACATCCTTGTCCCGGACAAGGTCGATCGTGCCACCGGCCGGATCGCCATCGACAACGATGATCTGACGCGCATCGACCAGACCTTGATCTCGAAGGTCCTCTAGACAGGCGCCGATACGCTCCTGCTCGTGGAGAACCGGAATAATGATCGAAAACCTGACTTCATTGACCGCTGGTGGAGATAGCGCCACGCGTCTTTCCTCCCGGCTTCGCCCGACGCTCGCTAATCGGAATCTTGGCGATGTCGCGCTCTTCATACAAGGGACACATCCCCCTCACACATTCGCGGTTCTTCTCAGATTGCAGGCAGGCCAGGTCCCTGTCGCCCTTCAAAGAGACGCCGATAGAGCATTCGCTGAAGCGGGCTACCTCCCGCAACGCTACCCAGCAATCCCGCTGGCAGCAGCGCGGGGCCTTGTAGCGGCCAATCGCCTGGAGCACGCAGGCCGTCGCTTCCTGTACAATCTGTCGCTCCTTGCCCTTGTAAGGATCAGACCGAAGAATAATAGAGAAAGCGATTCCCACACCCACCGCCGCTCCACAAACACCGAAGAAGGCGCAGCCGCCGCCGGCGTAGGTGCCGCCCCGCTCCATGCCCATGAGGATCTGTTCGTCGTCGATCTTGCCGGTCAGATTGCGATAGGCCGCCAGAATGATGGCTGGGACCATGGAGTGGTGCTCCGGGCCGTGCAACGGAAAGGCCGGGTGATTGCGAATCTTCTCCATCAAGGCAATCATATCAGTCTCGGTCGAGCCCAGGCACACGTCCCGGATGATCGAAAGGGCATCGTGAGCGTGACACGTGTCGCAGACGAAATGCCCATCCTGGCAGACCACGTTGCCATAGATATCCTGGCCGCAATAGTAGCAAGTGAGCTTGCTATTGGCCTGACTATAGACTAGCTCGGCCCCGCAGACCATGCATCCGGTGACGTGTTTGGCTTCCGCCGCCGGGGCCTGATCCTGGACCGAGGGCGCCATTGCACAACTGCACGATATCTCCTGTGCGACATTGGTGACCTGCCCGGCCTCATCCAGACAGAAGACCGAGGAGTCGTGAGGAAAGTCCTGGGCCAGCATCACTTCCGTGGTCACGCCCTTCGGCATGACCTGGCCGGCGCCGGTGACCACTGCGGCAAAGGGGCCTCGATAGAGCAGCCTCTGCTTCTGAACCGGCCGAGGCTTTCGCACATCGTACGTGATTGAATAGAACGTGTATCCCGCGATCGCGCGATAGGGAAACCGCTTGACCACGTGCGCTGCATCGAAGCCCACGTCTCGGAGGAGCCCGAAGAGTTCGTCCTGTTTGAACGCCCCCCCGATGCACTCGCCACGCAGTTTCTCGTTGTACTTGATATCCAGGGGAATGTCGTCCTCGTAACAGATGTCAGAGATGACCGCCCGGCCCCCCGACTTGAGCATCCGAAAGACCTCGGAGAACGTCCGGCGTTTGTCGGGCGACAGGTTGATCACACAATTGGAGATGATCACATCCACGGAATCCGAATCGACCGGCGTCTGCTCAAAAAACGCCTTCTTGAACGAAACGTTGTCGTAACCCAGGTTCGAGACGACCTGGACCTTCGATTCCTCCGCCACCGCGAGCATGGCGTCCGCCATGTCGATGCCGATCACCCTTCCCTCTGGACCCACCTTCTTGGCGGCGATGAAGCACTCGACTCCTGTCCCACTGCCCAGATCGACGAGAGTCTCCCCCGGCTTCACATCGCTGTCCAAAACGGGGCTGCCGCAACCGTAGCTACGCACTCTCGAACGCTTCGGCACGTGGCCAATATCGCTTTCGTCGTAGCTGACGGGATTGAAGATCTCCTCGTTGGGTTCTTCGGCCGCCGCTGAATAGAAGTTCTTCACCAGGGCATGACCATCCTGACCCGGCAACGACAGGACGCAATTAGAGTGTGTGAACGCCACCTCTCCCATATCCTCACCACATTCGTAGAGCCGTTCCCCCATGCGAGAGAGCAGCGCGAGGCGATCGTCGGAGCGGTACTGAGAAGCCTGTTCGGCAATCACGGCCAAGGCGACCCGGTTGTAGACATCGACATAGGGATCGCCTCCCGTCAGTGTGCCCGAGGCAATGAAGCTATGGTCGATGTCCCCGCCTCCGACAAGGAACTTCAGGGGATTCTGCGCGTAGACGGGGTCTTGCGTAATGGAGGCCTGGCGCACGTCGCGTAAGACCGGACTGTTGCCCCAGACCTCTTCGATACCGTCGGCAATATGCCCGGCCCGCATGCCGGGATCGCCAATCAGCGCCGGGGAAGGATAGATCGCCCCGTCCGGCCCAACCGCCAGCGCCTGCCAGCCCGCGTTGCTCAAATCGAAACGGGTCCCCGGCAGGGAGAAGACCTGCGACTTGACGATCTCGACGTTGTCGATGAGCACGCCCGTTTCCCTGGCTTGGTCATAGGCACGGAGAAGTTGCCGCGCGATCTCCTGGGCGGGAACGAATCCATGGTCCTGGCCCTTGCCCTTGCGAAAAAACCACAAATAGTGAATGTTCTTCACGTCCCAGGCCGCGGCAATGGACACGAGTTCCTGCATCTGATGGACATTCGTCTGACTGACCGCCATCGCCAGCGACACGGGGTAGCCACGGTCCCGCAGTAGCCCGACGGCTGTTTCCACGCGGCGGTACGCGTCCCGTCCTCGAATGGCGTCATGGGTCTCCTGTGCGCCGTCCAGGCTGATTTGGAAGTGCGTTCGGTCTCGATCGAGCGTGAGGAGTTCGCGGTCTCCCGCCTGCAACGTCACGCCATTGGTCAGAATCACGACATGGGCCTGCGGGTCCTCAAGGATGCTCCGGCAGACGTCTGGGAATCCGGCCCAGATAGACGGCTCACCGCCGGTGAAATAGAAGAGCTTGCACCCGAGCCCCTGGACCTCACGGATCGAGCCGGTGAGTTGTTCGGGGGATAGCTGCTGGCCCTGAGCTGGCCCCGAGGAGAACATGCAGTGGACGCAGTTCAGATTGCAGCGATTGGTGAGATGGAACCAGCATTCCTTCAACTGTTTGAGCGTCAGGTGATCAGCCCGGCCGGAATACCCACTCCGGCCCCCTCGCGGCAGCCGAACAAGGAATTGCTCGGCGCCAAGTCGGGCCTCCCGATCCATACCATTCAATGCCTGGCGAGGCGATCCTCTCTCAATAATCGCTCGAAGCAATCGATCGCCTGCCGAGGAAGGAACGAGCCAATCCGGATAGTCGGGATGTACGTAGATTCCGACGCCTTCATGCTCCAATCGCCGATAGTCCAACAGATCGGTAATCTGTCCGTAGTCCATCCCTGCAATCTCCTCGCTACCGCTCTTGCCAAGTCCCAAACTCCACCGACGACCGGCTCACCGGCATCCGCTATGGCATCTCTGCTGCATTGTGCGGCCGCACTGTCTGTCCGGACCGAACACAGCCTCGGACCTCCTCTTCGAGTACTATACTGTCCTGCCAGCCATAAAGCCTACGCTAAAATCAGGATTTGGTTCCGTCGAAAGGGGCCAGATTGTTAATTCCGCCGCCATTTTGGGACGCGTCAATGCGATAGCCCTTGTGCTTCTACATCTTCAGGCCCGTCCAGAAGCAGCCGCCTGGTTCTCCAACACCCCAAGACGCACTTGATGATGTCGGTCTACACACACACTCCGCGACCCGGAATCGGTGCCGGTAGCTACCCAAGGGTCTAAGGTCCCGGCCATCGTAGTGACTCCCCTTTGCTGAGAAGATCCCGGAGAACAGTGAGACGTAGGCACAGAAGACAGGTCCGTTACCCACCCTTTCAAGTGACCAAAGTCAAAGATCCAGAGGTTATCATTACAGAACTCATGATGCTGGCTTCCTCTGAACCTCCAAATGCACGTGTGATGTCAGAGACCAGGAGATGGAATGTTTGCAGCGCGAGGCTGAGCGACCAAACAAGAAAGTCCCGCCAAGCGGAACTAATCATTGAGATTCGAGGAAAAGTCGCCGCCATGCTTAGTGGGGGACAGTATACAACCAAGCCAGAAGGACGTTATGCACCCTATGTGGTTTCCGGCCCATTCGGGCCTCTACTGCGGTGCCGTATAGAGCGTAAAAGACATATCCACGGACCGATCGACCGGGTCTTGAACCGCCTGCCACCGCGGCACGATTCGCAAACGATGGTCGATGAACAAGGCACCGCCGGCAAACTCATGAGGATGGTTCGTCCAGCCCCACTGATACGGGCGATCGTCAGCGGGTTCCTCGAATACCGGGGTGACGCTGAACCAATAGACTGTATCGGGCGACGCCTGACGGAACCAGGCGTCTTCGGGCAATCTCACGGAGTAGCGGAAGACCGGTTCGTTGGGTTCGCCCTCAGGATTCTTGTCGTAGCCGACCAGGACCTCATCGTAGTCGTAAGCCTCATACTCCCAGATCTTTTCGCCCGGGTGCTCGTAGGGCTCTCGCTCATTGGGAGAGGCACCGTTCCAGAGCGACAGCAGGAAGTAGTCGGGCCGGCGTGGTTTAGGCGTGTCGTCACACCCGCAGTTCTCATAGGCGTAACCGAAGTATGAGCCGTGCCAACTGGCGGCGATGACCGGCTCCTCTCGTCCGCAGATCCAATCGTCGGCCACCTGCCGAAGCATAAGCAGCCCCACGTCTTCCGATTCCAGCGCCTCAGACAGCTCATCCGTATACCAGAGCCAGTCGCGGATACCGGTGAAGGGCTGATCCCACTTGACCCAAGGCCGCTCCGTGAGCAACTCGAAGCATAGGTCACAGGCTTGGCTCGCGCCGCACATAACCGAACTCTCTATCGGCGCGATCCGCCCGGGGAAGAGCCGCTCCTCGTGCGTGGGCCATTCGCCCATAATCGCGGGCATCATGGCGCCGCGGCCCCAGAGATGCGGTCGAGTTCTCCAGCCCCACAAGTTAACCTGCTCCACATCGACCGGGTAGATGGCGGTAATGCTGATCCAGAAGACGCCCTCGTTGGCCGGGAACTCGGCCTGATGGAACCACTCTTCCGGTTCAAGACCGATCTCGTAGACAAAACACATCTCCGGGAGACGCCCCGGGACCTGATCGAGTCCCACCGGTTCGCGGGCGACCCGCTCGTTCGGAATCTCCAGCGACCAAACAAGCCGCTCGGGATAGAGAGCGACGGGTTCCAGATCTTCGACCCGATTGGCCCAGAAACCGACATGCCAACCCGTCGGCTGTGATTCGGGCGGTTCCGGCGACGCCCACGCCTTGTGCCCACCCCACCACCGGACGGCTGTGATAGGAATGGGGCCGAGACAATGGAAGTCGTCAACATCCATGCGCCACTGCCGCCTCGAATCTTCGCGTTGGGTCGAGCGAGCCGGCTCGTCCCAGCCACAGAAGATTGGGGCGGCCTCAACGTCCAGGTCGATCTCAATCGGAGGCTGCGACCATTTGAGATGGCGCCTCTCTCCCTCACCCGGCATGCCGGGGCCCTCTTCGCCCAATAGAATGCGATAGTCCTCGACCTCACCGTCCGGCGCCGCTCCTTCGAGCGACAGCCCCCCCTGACGGCTGAACCGAAAGCGAGCGTAGGTATCCCCTTCGGTCTTCGTGCCGGACGGCACGGAGAATGTCAGGGTATTGGAGCCGCCCACGACGGAGGCGGCATGGAGGATGCGATCACCGGCCTGCGCCCAACTGCCGTCGACATCGAAATCAATCCAGGCGTCGATCTTTCCCACCCCTGACGCGAGGACTTCGACCTCGGCCAAGACGCCTGGCAGCAGCGGGCCCAGGAAGAAGACACCGTCCTCATCGTCACCCGCACTATCATCCCCGAGCGCGTCCAGGCCAGGCTGGCCATCCACTTCCTCGTCCACACCGCCGCCAAGGAAGACCCCAGGGACGATCGTATGGTAGGCCCCATTGGCCGCGTGCAGCGTCGGATAGGTTGGATCGGGTGCATCGCCCCAATCGAACCCCTGACCCGGTCCCGGCCCATCGGCCTGGCGATTGCCAAACAGCACGCGCGCGGGTTGAATTCCAGACTGAATCGAAATCGTATGTGTGCCGATGCCTCCCGGCCAAGTCTGCTGCCACCCGGACTGCATCTCTTCGGCCACGACATAGCTTCCGATTGCCAGACCGGTGAACAGGAAACTGCCACTGGTGTCCGTCAGTTGAGAGGGTTCACCCGCATCCAACTGACCATTGTGATTCAGATCCAGATAGATCTTCCAGCCAGCCAAGAGTGGCTCAGCGACATCCAGCAGGCCGTCGCCGTTGAGATCGTTCCATTTGCTCCCGCAGATTTGGCCGTCGCTCGGCGAGCCCCCCGACTGGCGATTGCCGAACAGCATGGGGTAACTTCCCTGCCCGCCCTGGACGGTCACCGTGTGCGTGCCGCCAGCCGGGGTCGTCTGCGTCCAGCCGGACTGCTGGACCTCGCCCAGAACGTAGGTTCCGGCCGAAACAGGTGGGAACATAAAGTGTCCCTGGCCATCGGTTTGCGCGGTCAGGTCACTGGCATCCTGCACTCCGTTGCCATTCACATCCAGCCAGATCGTCCAACCGGCTAAAGGCGGCTCCACCGGTTGGGCTACGTCCCACAGCCCGTCGCCGTCGAGATCGTTCCACTTGTAGCCGTGGATGATTTCGTCACCCGGCACTGGTCCGCCGGTCTGACGATTGCCAAAGGCAACGGAGGGCACGGGCTGTCCGGCCTGGATTATGATCGTGTGTGTGCCTGTCCCTCCTGGATAAGTCTGTGTCCAACCGCTTTGAAGCTCTTCATAGACAGTATAGGTCCCCGGCGCCAGCGCCGTAAAGAAGAAGCTGCCGTCCGGATTCGTCAACGTCTCTTCTCCGGCGTCCTTGACGCCGTTGCCATTCAGGTCGATCCAGATCGTCCAGTTAGCCAGACCGGGCTCTCCCACGTCCTGCGTACTGTCACCGTCGAGATCATTGAACTTGACCCCTCCGAAAATCTCGCCCGGCGGCAGCACTTGGCCGTCGCCCTTGATCGTGACCGAATAATCCTCGACTTCTCCTACGCCGCCCGGTCCCGTCGAGGACCATTGCTGGCTCGGGGGCCCAGGGTGTGGTACAGCGCGAACGCGCATGAATGTGGCCCCGGTCTGCGCCGTTGCTGGAACCTGGAAGTCATAGTACCGCCGTTCATACTGCGGTGTCTGGATCCACATGGCCAAAGAGGGCGAGACCGCCTCGGTCACATCCTGGAACTGGCCATCCCGATTGTAGTCAATCCACACGGCCACCCAAGCGCCAAGATGAGCATTTGGGGTGCCCGCATCAGTAGTGAGCTTGATCTCGAGAGCGGCGCTGTGGCCCGGCACCAGGTCCGAGGCCAGCTTCACACCGTCCTCGTCGTCGATCAGGTTGAGGTCGTCCCCACTGGCGTCAACAGAATACTGGGCCATGGCCTCACCATCGATCAGATCCCCCAGTCGCAGCGCGCCGACGTCGTGCGAAGCGCTGCCATAGGAGGCCGGGGCATCGCCGTAGTCAAGACCGTCATCCGGGCCAGGAGCGTCGGACAGAATGTAGACCAGATGGTCTTCGATTTCACCTTCGCCGCCATCACCGGTCGGTAACGCAGCAAAATCGAGGCCCGGTTGAGCGGTATCGTTGAACAGCCGAAAACGAGCAAAGGTTGTGCCCGGCTTGGCGTTTTGCGGCACCACGACGTAAGCGCACTCCTTGACAATGCTGAAAGGTGGCACATGCACTGTGCGCGTGAAGAGATGGTCGCTGAGAGGCTCCCACTGCCCGTTGCCGTCGAAATCGATCCAGCCGGCTACGGTAACATCCCTTGGACTGGAGTCCTGGTTGTGGACATCCACACACACCTCGACGGTCTTGCCCCCAGCCAACCCCGTGCTGAGACTCATTCCATCCTCATCATCGCTTCCGTGCGTGTCGTCGCCATCCGCGGCAGCGGACGTGTTGGCAGTCGCCTCGGCATCTATCATAGCCCCCATGGAAAGTCCGCTAGCAACCATGTGCCAGGCGCTACCGTATGAGGCCGGAGCATCACCATAATCCCATCCATCTTGCGGCACAGGAGGATAAGGCCCGTTTTCGCCGATCACGATCTCGTAGTCCTCAATCTCACCCGAAACCTGCCCCTGTGGTGGATCGGGCTGAGTTGGAGCACCATGCGTGAGATAAGTAACAGTGAATCGTGCATACGTAGTGCCTAGCGCGGCTCCCGCAGGGACCGTAAACGTGCACTGGACCTCTTCAGGTTGGCCGGTGTACTCAAACGACCCATAGCGGACGGCTAATTCAGTGCTCTCCCAATTGCCGTTCTGGTTGAAGTCAATCCAGCCGCAGACCTCTTCGGCATTGCTGTCGGGCCCCAACCCTGAGACAACGACCTTCACTGTCGCTTCCTGACCCGGGATCAGCTTGGTCAAGAATATCACGCCGTCGTCGTCGTCCGTACCATTGTTGTCATCACCAAGGGCATGGGCATCCGGCTGGCCATCCAATTCGCCGTCAACACGAGTACCCAGGAAATAGCCCGGTATACCGGCCCATGGGCCACCGCTAGCATCAAGCGTAGGATAAAGGGGATCCGGCGCGTCACCATAGTCGACCTCAAAGATGATGGTCGTATCATCGACAACCTCACCGTCGTCGGCCGGTCCATAAGGCGGAAGAGGTCCTGTGCTGTTGATCCGGACACGGGCAAACGTCTCGCCTGCCGCCGCGTCATCAGGTGTCGTATAGTCGATGCTATGATGACCATCGGGCAGGAACAGGGAAAAAATGCGCTCTTGCGGATGCTGCCACTCACCATCGCAGTTGAAGTCCACCCAGGCATCGACGTAACCGCCCCCCCCCGTCCACGTAGACCCTCGCCTGACAAACTCGCCCTTGAAATGGCCAGCCAAGGCTCCAAGCCGCATATTCATCCATGTCACCGGAAATATCATCACCACTGGCGTGGATATTAGGCTGGCCGTCCGGCTCCGCATCGGGCCGCGGCCAGCCGTTGGTCATGCGTAGACACGGCCCCACGGCCACAATCCTGTGCCGGGCGCCGTTGTTGGCCAACGTCGTCGAATAGTTGTAGTTCTTGCCATCGATCAGGCCTTCCGGAGCATCGCCGTAGTCGTACTGCGCGTTGGAGACATCCAGACGATACATTCCTGCATCGGTGAAGTCATTGTGCTCGCCGGGCGCCAACGTAATCCACCAGGTCTCGCCGGCCGAAGGGTCGACAACATCGCTGTCGATCGCTTCATCATTTCCTTGACCCTCCGGGCTGAATGCGAATCCCGTAGGCAAAGCAAATCTTACCCGATAGCTACCAGGAACCGTAACCCCGAACTCATAGAAGCCATTGGTAAGCGTCGGCATCGATGCGATTTCGAAACCAGTGTCATCAAGCAATGACACCATGACTCCGACAATGCCTGGTTCGCCGGCATCCTGGAGACCGTTTCTGTTGAGGTCCTCCCAGACGAAGTCCCCAATAGAGGCCCATCCATTCTGATCGTCCTGAAGATTGCCAAAGTCAGCATCCTCAACGACGGCGTCGGGCTCCAACCCGATAGCCCAGAAAGCAGGTTGTCCATCAACCTCGGGGGAACTCTGGCGCCAGCCGGACTGCTGCACTTCGTCCACACGATACACGCCCGGTTCCACGCCGGTGAATTCGTAGTCACCGTTAGCGTCGGTTGTCACCGTTGCCAGAACGTTCCCATCGTCATCAGCCAGCGTGATCTGCCAACCGACCAGGCCCGGCTCACCCGTATCGCGCTGGCCGTTGCCGTCGATGTCGTTAAACTTGGTCCCGCGAATCGTGCCGCCTCCGGCCGGTGGCTCTTGGCCCTCTTTCTTGTCCCAGAACTTGTTGCCGCTGAAATCCACCCCGTCCAGCGGCCATCCGAACTGAATCTGATCGGCGTTCAGACGCGTTCCCCCGACGGTCTTGGCGTCGGTGGAAACATAGCCCGCAGAGTTCTTCTCCCAGATTATGTAGTAATCAAAAGCCCAGTCACCCGTATCGAGCAGAAGACCGTACCAACCCGAGCCATCGGTTTGGGTCGTGTTGATGAGTTGCTGCAACTGGCCCGATGTATTACCGCCCCACAACTCGACCGTCACGCTCTGAATGGGCTCGTCTTGCTCCCAGGGGACCCCCTCGTAGACCCTGCCTGCAAACAAGTACTCCGCACCGGCCACCGCATTGACCGGACCAATGGAAACGAGCCACCCTACCAGAACAACCGACATCTGACATCTGCTGCTCATCTTTCCGCCTCCCAACCTTAGGGCCTGTGCGGGAGAAATACGATCCGCCCAGGGAACGAATGCAGATATGCGTCACGAAATGACAGCGTCCTACATGCCGACACCTCCAGATCGCCCCCGCTGCGATTTACCGAGTCAGATTGATGATAGCCCATAAGGTGGGCTCGACGCAAGTCGATTCTCATGGGGTGCGGATATCACCCTGTTCTGAGTCCTTCTAAGTGATGGGTTTGCCCTATTACCTTGCGAAAGCGATTCCCTGTCGGCAAGCGTAGGACAAGTGGCACCCGTTACGCGAATCCAGGGGCCAGAGGGCAACGGCTGGGCTGTATTCAGATTCGCCAATGTCTACTTCAGGCACAACGTCTATCCCCTACCACTCTGCTTCAAGCGAGGGAAACGACGCCGATTCCTTGGAATCACTCGCGCAGGGCCTGGATGAGCCTCTGTACCCTACGGGTTCTGACCGGAGCTAGCACCACAGCGCTTTCCAGAAAGGAGAAAGAAGCCGTGGGCGATATCGACCTGTTGCTTTGTCAGTCCGGCATGCCATACGACTTGCTTCTGCCTATTCACCTCAAAAAACGGAACCACGCCCCCGGCATTGCAGACCATAATGTTCCCATTGGGTAGGATCCGAAAGCCGGCAAACCAACGAGGCCCCATCTCCTTGACATCCTCACTAGCCAATCGCCAGACTACGTTCTTCTTCGGAGTAACTTCGATGAGTCCAGTTTGGCCACTAATGAGGGTATTGCCGGTCTTCAGACGTTGTGCGCCAAAGGGCCTGAAAGGGGTTTCTACCTCCCAGACAAGGACCCCGTTAAGGGCATACTCCGCAACAAAACGGGTGGACTCTTCGACGACCAGTACATGTCCATTGTCGAGCTGCCTCGCAATCGTTGCGCTATGCTTCCCGTGCGTCGCGCGCAGCTTAATCGAATGAACAATCTCCCCCTGGGGATTGACGACGAGAACCGCCCCTCGACAGGAGGCTCCAACCAAGGTATTGCCATTCTTCAACCGCTGACAAGAGATCACATATTGCCCGGGAAGCTTATACTCCCAAACCGTTTCCCCGGATAAAGCCACTTCACGAACACCACAAGACCCTTCCTGATTGAAGGGGAAGAGCACATTGCCATTCTCCCGTTGCCAAACATCTCGGGCCACTCCGCTCGGAGTGCGCCAAACAATTTCACCCCGCTGGTCAAATTGAATCACTTCGGCTTCCGTCGCAACCAGCATCGGCTTCATGATCGGTGGGTTTCCCGGTTCAATCCCCTCGGATCTGGCCGGGACAAATCCTGAGAGACACAATGCCACTCCTAGAATCATTGCCAGCCTTCGCGTTCCCATGTGACTCCTGATCGTATTGTTACTTTGCGACAGAGATTCTTAGGACGAATGCATGCCGGCATGGCTGGGTCTCAGGAAGATGGACGGTCAAACCGGCGTTGTTCCGTGACCATTTGATTTCTTCGGTGCAACCCAACAATTCAATTCGTCCAATCTCATTTGAGATTCGTCCGGAAGCCAGCTCTTTGAAGGTAACAAGGCCATTGCCTGGCCAGGTAAAGAAGATTGCGTAGAGGGTGTCATCCTTCAATGTGTAGCGAAGGCCATCCTTCTTTGTGTTTGTCGATGAATCACTCTCTGTAACCGGTCTCTCTTCCGGGCCTGGTCCAAATGCCACAGCCTCTGCGGCAGGATCGTATTTGGCATTGGGATTCCAGAGTCGCGTGCCGTAAACAGCCTCACCGTTGGTTTGCATCCACTGGCCCACCTCGCGTAGTCGTTCCGCACTGGGTTCAGGGATGAGGCCCTCGGCAGTGGGACCGACGTTCAACAGAAAGTTGCCGCCCTTGCTGGCAATGTCCACGAGCTTCCGCACCAGATCGGTGGTCGTTTTCCAGTCATGGTCGTAGTTCTTATAGCCCCAGGTGCCATTCATGGTCATGCAGGTTTCCCAATCATAGTCCAGGCCGGCCTGGGGAATCCGCTGCTCAGGTGTCCCGTAATCACCATCTTCCTTCTTACGTTTGCCAACGCGGTTGTTCACGATGAGGTTCGGATTCAAGAACCGCACATAGCGCAGCAGGTCCCGACCATCTTCCTGGGTCCACCAGGGCACCCACTCGCCATCGAAAAACAGGACCTCCACTCCGTAATCCACGATGAGTTCCTGCAGTTGAACCTTCATATCAGCGACATACCGCTCCTTCATGCCCGGGCGCATCCGGTTGAAGCGATAGGCATGGCGGCCTTGGCGCTCGGGATCGTTCTCCTGGGCCGGATGATGCCAGTCGAGCTGAGAATAGTAGACGCCAAAACGCACGCCGGCCTTCTTGCAGGCTACGGACAGTTCTTTGAGGGGATCGCGGGTGAAGGGTGTGGCATCGACAATGTCGTAGTCACTCGCCTTCGTATCATAGGTGCTGAAGCCATCGTGGTGTTTCGAAGTAATCACCAGGTATTTCATGCCCGCGTCTCTGGCGATACGCACCCATTCATCCGCATTGAATTGGAGAGGATTGAACTGCTTGGCATAGGGCTCGTATTGGGCCCGCGTCAGGAGCGCGTCACACTGAATCCACTCCGAACCATGCCTGGCATCGACGATCTTGCCATCCCAAATCCCCGCGGGCACCGCATAGATGCCCCAATGGATGAACATGCCGAATTTGGCGTCACGCCACCACCGCATGCGTGCGTCACGCTGGACCTTGTTCTCTGCGATCGCCTCGATCTTAAGATCCGTAATGCGGGCCCAGTGCGGATTCTCCGGATCTCCCTGATAGCACTGCATGCTCACCTGGGGTTTGTCACGACCGCCCGTCGGCCTTGGCTCCGTGCAGATCCCAACGTCTACCCATTCGTCCTCAGCAGCAAGGCGGTAATACCCTTGCACCTGCCCTTCGGCAACCTTGAGTCGGACCGTGACGAGGTCTGTTTCTATGGGGACAATCTTGATGGTGTGTGTGCGATCACCCTCTTCGCGTCCCATGACCACCGAGTTCTTCCCGTGCTCGAGTTCCAGGCCAATCTTCACCATGTGGCTGTCGCGAAAGTACCACACCAAATCAACTTGCTCCCAACGCCGCGTCGGCGAATTTGCCAGTGTCACTTGAACATCTGTCCCAGAGGCTTGTAGATCTTGGGCAATGGGGATCAACAGCACGTTCTTGGCGTCGTTTGCTCGCCCCCACATATTTCCGGGTTCAATCTTTATCTCCAGCCCAGCGTCCCGCAATCGCCAGGCCTCGGAATTCGGGCGCAGCCAGGTCCATCCACGTGGGAGGGAATCCCCGGCAAGCAAACCCGTAGATTTCTCACCGTACGCCAAAGCAGTCTGGAGAGCAAGCACCAGAACGAGAATGAGTATTGTGATGTCTTTCTTCTTCATAACGGACTCCCTATGGTATAATCGATTTTCCAGCGGGACTGATGGACGACCGTAACTGCAAAGGTGAACTTCCCTACAGGGTCATTCAGCGACGTGACATGCAGGCCCTGATCATCCTGTCACCAAATCGGAACTTGTTTAATGCACAGAACCACGAATCAGCACAGGCCCATCCAATCTGCCGCTCAACCTTTCAGATCAATCCTTCCCGGGCCAGATACTCATACATCTTCTCTTCCAAACGCCGGACAAGCGTTGGGTCATTCTGAACATAGACATCCAGGATATCCAGGCAGATGACCTTGGCCGGGTTCTGGCCATACTCCTCTACCATCGCCCGAACCATGCGTGACTCCATGACAAAGATCATGTCCGCCAAGTCCGCCATCTCCTTGCTAATGGGCCGATTGGCGGCGGGTGATACTCCGGCTGAACTGGCCTCTATAGGCAGGTTGTTCTCACTAGCAATCCTGGCGCACACGGCTTCCGCCGTCGGACTTCTGTCCATATTCGCATGGCAGACAAACAAGTAATGCAATCTCTCTGGCATCCTTGCACCTCATTATCTTTGTCATCGCTGCAGATCGTACGTTCAGGCAGTATAGCGGGAAATACGATCATGTGCGAAGCGATTCTTCAGCCGCCAGCCCATCTGCATCGCCATGGGCGAAAGGCACAAACAAGAACCTGCCATTCAGAAGTGTATTGTTAGAGGTTCCCAGCCAGGATACCATCTGCATCCAAGGGACCTCCTGCATCGGTCCCTGGTTCAGTGCGTTCGATGAAAGGAGCATCATGAGTGACACGATTCGTTGGGGCATCATCGGCACAGGGTTCATTGCTCACCAGTTTGCGCGGGGTTTGGCCGTGCTTGACGAGGCCACGTTGCTTGCGGTGGCCTCGCGCACGAAGGAGTCGGCCGAGAAGTTTGCTGATGAGTTCGGCATAACGCACCGCCATGTTGGCGTGGAACCATTGGCCGCCAACGAAAATGTCGACGTTGTCTATGTTGCCACCCCGCATCCGATGCACAAGGGCAACACACTCAGTTGCCTCAATGGCGGCAAGGCGGTGCTCTGCGAAAAGCCGTTCTGCATGAATGCCTCGGAAGCCACAGAGATGGTCGATCGCGCGCGCGCGAAAGGCCTGTTTCTGATGGAAGCCATGTGGACCCTTTGCTTCCCCGCCATGACTAAGGTACGCGAGATTATCCACTCAGGCGCCATTGGTGACATTCGGCAGGTCCATGCGAACTTCAGTTTCCGGGGCGAATGGGACCCCGATGGCCTATTGCTCAATCCGGATCTAGGTGGAGGCGCCCTCCTTGATGTCGGCGTCTACAATATGGCCCTGGCACAGATGGTCTATCGACGAGAGCCAACTCGTATCAGTTCCCTGGCGCATCTTGGCCAGACGGGTGTGGACGAGCAGTCTTCCGTGACACTCGGGTACGACAATGGCGCCCTGGCTGTGCTCACCTCTGCGATTCGCACGGAAACCGGCCAGGAGGCTGCCATCTACGGCACCGACGGGTACATCAAGGTACCTCACATGTTCTGGCAACCAGACCGAATCATTGTGAAAACGCCTCAGGATGAGGAGAGAGAACTCACGTTCGACCGTGTGGGCAATGGTTACAATTATGAGGCCGCAGAGGTAATGAGATGTTTGCGTAACGGCAGCCTCGAAAGCCACATTCTGCCATTGAACACGAGCGTGGCCATCATGAGAACCATGGACCGTATTCGCGAGCAATGGGGCCTTGTGTACCCGATGGAGAAAGGGGAGTAACCCGCTGCCGCGCTTTGGGTCAGTATGCCGGACCGGGGCCTGCTCAGCTCACCGAACTCTATCATGGCCCTCGGCTCTGAGAACGGCCGAGACACTGAAGTCCCGGACTTGAATGGCGACATCAAACGTGCCGGGGATTTCCCAGCCGAGGTTCATATTGGAGATAGCATAGTCGTGGGGATCTGCGTTCTTCAGGTATCCTCTGGCGACGGCTTCGCGCAAGCCGCTTTGAATGTGCGGCAGAAGGTCCTTCTGTAGTGTGACCCACCGGCCTTCCTTGAGCGGAGTTCGATTGACTGTTCTTCCGTCGATGCTACAAATGAATTTCCCTGTGGCATCTCCCTTGCCGGCATCCTTGGCCATATAAGCGGGGGGAAGGTCATGCCTGCTGTCATAGAACGGCACGCCGAACCAATAGAAGTCACCGTGATCGTCAGACCCTGGACGGATATTCTTGATAATGAAGAACATCTGGAACTGAGCAGCGTGAAGGCCAGGATCGTAATCATCCCGGCTCATGTGATTGGTGCTGTGCAGTAGGCGCAGACCGATCTGGAACTGGATCTCATCCACCTCATCCAGCCGGTACAACTGAATCGCGTCTTGCTCGACCAATAAATGGGGCCAACTCTCCCCGGGCTTCCTGGCTCGGGCGCCGTATTCCGCCTCGCCCCGAACGCACAAGACAAGATTCCGATGCTCAGACACCGGTCCGCCAACGACGATCCTCTTGGCCTCATTTTCGTACGACAGGTCAGTGGCATTGCTTCGAGTGCAGCGAGCCCCGGCCAATGTACGTTTCGTCCCCCATTGACACAGTCTCCAGACGGGCACGTTGTCTTCATCATCGAAATCAAGAACAGCCTCGACAGAACGCCCCTGGGATGAATCAGGATAACTCAGCAGAAAGCCGCGCCGAAACTGGGTGTCGAGAAATATGGGTTCTGTTCGTGCCCCCTGTTCGCTGCCGAGAGTTGGTCCGGCCAGCAAGGTCAGGAGGACAATGAGATCACGCTGGATAGAATTCATGGTTCTGATTTGAGTGGCTCCTCACCGGCGCCCGCCCCACTGTTACATGGTCCGGATGCCTTTCTGTGTCCTACGGGGCTATGGCCGCCTTCACGGCAAAATCCTCGGGCTTGAGCCCCTTCTTGAACGTTCCGCCGCCAAAAGGAGACGCTTTCCAGTCCTCACCGACAAAAGTGACATCCGCCTTCTCAGGGATCCTGCCCTCCAGGCCGACCGCCCAGAATATGCTGTTGACGTAGAGACGACGCAGGTCTTCGCTCTCCATATCTTGGGCCGCACCGATGGTGCTCATTACGACTCTCGAGACTCGGCCCGAGTCGCGTTCGATCTGGCGAATCCATACCATGGGCATAATCGATTTCTGGAGATTCGGCCCATCATCAGGACTCATGCCCGTGAGCACCTGTCCATACATCAACACCTCAGCATCGGCCGGGAGTTGCGTGACGCGATAAACGTCAGTCGGTCCCCAGACGTCGTGCACGCCGCGAAGGATGGGACGTTTCTCGTTCATCCCCGCACGCAGACCGCGCGTGCTTTCCTTGCCGTGATGACCATAGTGACCTTTCCATGATTCGCCAAACAAGGAAGTGGCATAACCACCGTCCTTATTGCGGAAGTCAAAATGCGCGTAGGGTGAGTTCTTGTTCTTCTCGTAGCGAAACGACAACAGGCTGCAGCGAATCCCAAAGACAGGCTTGCCCGTTTCCAAAAACTGGGCAAAGTACTTCATTTGTTCGTCAGGCAGTTCGAGGTCCATGGCAAAAACCACCATCATGTCGGCGCTCTCCAGGACGCTCATCCCGGGAATGTTGTTCTTCACACTCGGGTCGACCGTGCCGTCCTGTGGATGGGTGGAGAACAGGACGGTGCATTTGAATCCATGTCGCTTCGATAGTATCTTGGCGAGCATGGGCAAACTCTCTTCACAACGATACTCCCATTCGCCGCACACAAAGACGATATGCTTGCCTTGCCCGGCCCCGTCACTCGGTTCGTAAGTGACTGTCCCCTCCTGGGCCAAGGAGATCCCGGAGATGCCCAAGAACACCAACAACACTGTGCGTAATGAGATACCGTCAATTGCGCTCATAAGATCGGCCTACCCAGTAGTGTAGTATTTTCCCTGTAGCCTTGGACTTCCCTGCGAAGCTATCCCGGCACGTCGAGACTAAGCCCATTTTTCAGCATTCTAGGGAATCTGCCTGCGTTATGCCAACTTCCTCCCCCAATATTTCTCTACTGACCCTGTGTCCGGGCGACTCCGAGTCTGGCTAGTCGTTGTCATCGCTCTCGGCTTCGGGCTTCTGAAACCGGCGTTTGGGCCGACGCAGGCGGTAGGGGCCGGACGAGTTGGCACTGATGGGAGAGAAGCGTATCCGACGCTCTGTTGCGCTTCAGGATCCGGGCTCGAACGTATAGCCTAAATCGCCCCACACTGCCTTCTGCACACGGAACAGGTCGAGATTCCCCTGCTGTGCCGTACCGAGATTGTCACTGTTGGCTCCCCAATCCCATGCCGCCATCAACTCAACGGTGCGTGGGTCCTTCCAGGCCCACCACTCGGCACGGCCGTCGGCGAAGGACACCACTGTGCCTGCACCGTGGCGGGCGGGAATCGGATTCCACCACGCCGGCCGACTCCAGGGAACCGCCCAGGCGGCATCCCAGTCTTCGCCAAAATCATCCAGGAAGATAATGCGCAGAGCGGGGTGCTTGACCTTGTATATGTTCTTGAGTACGGGGCCGCCGTCAAAGCTCAGACCATTCATGGCGTGGGAGCAACTGTACGTTCGCATTTCATGGCTCTGCGCCACGGGACACCGGTACACCTTCACATTCCCGACATACCGGAAGAGTTGCCCCCCTTTGATCGCTTCCAGCTGTGTGTCCCTCGGTGCGTCAACAGGGGTAGCGCCGGAAGGGTTCAAGACCCAACCAGTTTCCGGTATCGCCTGCGCCTGCGGCATATTACCGGCGCAGTCCTCACAGTACATCATCCAGCCCAATGCAAGCGTCTTCGTGTTGTTAAAGCACACGGCCCGTTTGCCCTGTTCTCTCGCTCGGTTCAAGGCCGGCAGCAGGAGAGCCATGAGAATGGCAATGACAGCAATCACGACCAATAGCTCGATGAGCGTGAACGCTCGCCCTGCAGTGCCTCTCCTCTTCGTTTCGTTCTCCGTCCTCCCTGCCTGAGATCCGGGCAAGGTTCGGCCTCGCTTCCATTCAGACGGATACAGCAATGGATAACCAGTCGGCAGGCGCTGCTGGAACTCGTATGACTCTAACATAGTCCCTCCTGTCTGACAAATGAGATCAGTTCCCTGGGATATGCACTGATGTATCATAGAGCGATGCGCGTATCCATTTTTCTGCCAAGCTATCACAGAATCATGTTATTTGTTATAATAGTCTCAATACTGGAGGCCTGCAATGGATAATTCAGGCCAGAAGAGGTACACCGGTCTGGTGAGCCATATCGGAAGAAGCCGGGACATCCGTTCACTTTGACCGTACGAAGGGACAACAGCCAGGAGTGGAGCCAGTCTGCGTCCTCTTTCAGGAAGAAAACATGGCACTGTATCGCAAAAGGGCCGGCCAAAGGAACTTTGTCGCCCTGCTCTTGCTGGCGGCACTTCAACTGTGCATGCCTCGGGTGCTGATCGCTGACAGCGTAGTGGTCATCAATGAGATCATGTATCACCCTCGTGCGGAAGGCCCGGAGTGGATCGAGCTCTACAATCAGATGGGGACGCATGTGGACCTGTCCCGGTGGTCGCTCGCCGGCGCCATCGAGTACACTTTCCCGGAAGGGACGATTCTCCCTGCCAGCTCGTACCTGGTCGTGGCGTCGTCCGTTGAAGGCGATCTGAAGAGCATTCCAGCACCCCTTCTGGGGCCATTTGAGGGAAAACTCTCCAACGGCGGCGAGGAAATTCGCCTGACAAACAACAGTGGGCGTTTGATGAACCGGGTCGTCTATGACGACCAGGGAGATTGGCCCGTAGCCCCGGACGGCTCCGGCGCCAGCCTGGCCAAGATCGATCCCATACGCGAGAGCAAGACCCCATCCAATTGGACCTGGAGCGATGGTCTTGATGGCACGCCTGGGACGGCCAACTTCCCAGACGCGGCGTCACCGATTCGCCCGCTACGTTTCAATGAGGTTTCTCCGGGTGGCCAGTCCCCCTTCTTCCTGGAAATCGTCAACGTCGGAACCGAAGCGGTCATGATGTCAGGGGCCTGGATCGAGATGCAGGGCTCCCGGGATTCTGTCTATGTGTTTGGCAATGAGACCTTAGACCCGGGCGCGTATCTTGTGGTCACGCAGGACGCGCTGGGATTGGTGCCGACACCAGGTGATCGTCTTTTCCTGGGCTCGGCCGATGGACGCGTATACGACGCCGTGCGTGCCGCCGAAGTCGTGACGGGCCGCCATCCCGCCGGCACGGGGCCATGGCTATTTCCCACATCTCCCACCCCGGGACAAGTCAACCAGGTCGACCTGTGTGCAGACGTTGTGATCAACGAGATCATGTATCATCCCTTGAGCCTGCCGCAGTCGGAAGCGACAGAGACCGTTTCTCTCTTTGATGAAGAAGCCCCTGCGAAAGTCCTGGTCCCCAGGGATGACAGCCTCGGACGTCGATGGACCGGTGGGTCCGAAGCGTTTGACGATCATGCCTGGGTCCAGGGCACGGGAACCGGGGTAGGCTATGAGGCCAGTTCCGGATACGAGACCTACATCGATACGGACGTCCGAGCCGACATGCAGGGACGCTACCACACGGTCTACATTCGCATTCCCTTCGAAGTCACAGATCCAGGTTCCCTGGCGACACTAATGCTGAATCTACGATATGATGACGGTTTTCTGGCATTTCTTAACGGCACGCTCATCGCCAGCGCCAATATGTCGGGGTCCGAGGCTTGGAACGACCCGGCCGCGGGGTCAAACGACGATGCGACGGCAGTGAGCTACCAAGGCTTCGACGTATCCGATCATCTGTCCGAACTGAAATCCGGCACCAACATCCTGGCCATTGAGGGCCACAACATCAGCCTCACGAGTTCAGACCTGCTCTTCCAAGCCACCTTGGACGGGACGCCCGCCGATCAGACGTCGACCAACGTCGAGGACAACGAATCCGGAACCTGGGTGGAGCTTTACAACAACGGACCCGAGACCGTGGATATGTCCGGCTGGACGTTTGACAAGGGGATCTCCTATACATTCCCCGAAGGGACTGCGCTGCCGGCAGGCCAGTACGTGATTGTAGCCCGGGATCGAACGTATCTGGCAGGGCTGGTTCCCGATGTTCCTATCGTGGGAGATTTTCGGGGACGGCTCGCCAATGAAGGCGAACAAGTGAGACTCCTCGATGCCCGGGGCAACCTCGTTGACCAAGTGCGCTACTACGACGGAGGGACCTGGCCTGCTGCTGCAGATGGCGGCGGTAGCAGCCTGGAGCTGCGCGATCCCGGGGCAGACAACGACTGCGGGGCGGCCTGGGCGGCCAGTGACGAATCGACTCGATCGTGCTGGAAGACGTTCTCCTATCGGGACGTCGTGCAGGCCAGCGCAGTCGGCAACGACAATCTATACCATGAATTTGTCATGGGCTTGTTGGACGCTGGCGAGATCCTGATCGATGATATACATGTGATTGAAGACCCTGACGGCGCAGCGCCAGAACGGCTGCAGAACAGCGACTTCTCACAGGGATTAGATCACTGGAGGATTGTTGGCAACCATCGCCGTAGTCACATTCAGGATGATCCGAATGATCGAGCCAATCCAGTTCTGCGTCTTGTCGCAACTGGTCCTACCGAACACATGCACAACCACGCAGAAACGACCTTCGCCAATGGAACGCACATCAATAATGGTCGAGAGGTCGAGATCCAGTTTCGGGCCAAGTGGATCACAGGGACTCCCTTGTTGCATACGCGTCTGTTCTTCAACAGGCTGGCTCGGACCACAATTCTTGAGGTCCCCTCGCGATCGGGCACACCGGGACGTCAGAATTCCTGCTTCCAGCCGAACATCGGCCCAACCGTAACAGAGCTTCGCCACTCCCCCGCCGTCCCCTGGCCCGATCAGACCGTGCGCGTCTCTGTCAGGGCCTGCGATCCGGACGGCATTGAGAAGCTCACATTGTGGTATCGGCCAGATAATGGCTCGTGGCAGGCCACCGAGATGAGCCCGTGGCAGAATAGCTTTCTCGGTCATATCCCGGAGCATGTCAGCCATACGCTTGTTCAGTTCTATGTAGAAGCCCAAGATCAACAAGGCAAGATCGCGTATTGCCCGACCGCCCGGGAAGCCTCCTTTGCTCAGTATCGCGTCTTGAACACCGATTCCGATGGTCGTATCAGCAGGCCCGGGAGCCCGCCCCCGACGCCGGTGGGCCCATTCGCACCGAGGAATACCGGCGTATTCAACTATCGGATTGTCATGCGCGACACACAGCGAGATCTGTTACACCAGTCCACCAACCTGATGAGCAACGAACACCTCGGAGCCACGCTGATCGTCAACGAACAGGATGTGTACTATGATGTGGGAGTCCGCACGAAAGGCAGCGAACACGGTCGGCCCAAGGATTCCCGCATCGGCTTTCATCTGCGTTTCAATCCCGAGAGACTATTCCGAGGGGTGCACCGCACCGTCGCCTTCGACCGATCCGATGGCCAGCAGGTGGGCCAGCGAGAAGTGCTGCAGCATACGGCAATGAATCGTTTTGGAGGGTTCTCCAAGTATCACGACCTGGGGTACGTGATCGCGCCCCGGGAACAGAACTGCAGCGGCATTGAAGTACAAATGGCACGCTATGGTCCGGTCTACTGTGGTGAGGCCTATGGCGACGAGGGCGGCAACGGCACCCTGTTTGAATACGAACTCGTCTACACCCTGGCCCAGACCGTAGGCAACGACCCAGAGGGGCTCAAGATTCCACAGGAAGGAGGCGGCGTGTACGGACGCAGCGTCAGCAGTTATCTGGGGACTGACAAGGAAAAATACCGCTGGCACTTCTTGATTAAGAACAACCGGGGCATGGATGACTATGATCCGGTGATTGACCTGACACGGGCGCTGAGTCTCAGTCAAAGTGCATTCGCCTCGACCGTCGCCGAGACCATCGATGTGGATCAGTGGCTCCAATCCTTTGCGGTGGGCTGCACGATCAGTGCCGGAGACAATTGGATCAGCGATTCGGCGCATAATGCCATGTTCTACTTCCGTCCTACCGATGGTCGGTTCACGTTCTTCCTTCACGATATGGATTATGCGTACCAGCAAAACAGATCCCTGGAGAGCAACAGCGTGCTGCGCAAGCTCCTCCAGACCCCCACGTGGGCGCATGCCTTCTATGGATACGTCTATGAGTTCGTCCAAGTCAGCTTCAACAGAATGTACATGTCCACGTGGGCCGACCACTATGAACAGTTACTGCCCGAGCAGGCGTGGTCCAGTTGGCTAAGCTACATCAATGGGCGGAGCCAGCACGTAATGAACCAAGTCATGGCTGCTGCCGGACCTCGCATTCCATTTGAGATCACTACACCATCAGACAACATCGTGACCTCGAGTACCGCGCCCATAGAAGGACGTGGGTGGATCGATGTGAACGAGATTTGTCTGGTTGAGACCGGCCAGGCTCTGGCGGTGGATTGGTCGGATCTGACCACCTGGGAAACGTACTTGCCCGCCGACCTTGGCCCCGGCCCATACACCCTGGGTGCCTATGATAGCCAGGGCAGGCTGCTGGCAACCGACACGATCACGTTGACGTCCAGGCCATGACAGAATCCGCACTCCGTTGCGGATGCACGTAACCATTCGTCTCTCCAGCCGGCGCATTCGGGGTATCTGTTAGGGCCATCCAAAGAGCTTTCTTATCACAAGCGGGCAACGGACAAAAAGTCTAATGGTACGTCGTCAGCGATGAACGCCACCCAACCGATACACCAAACCAACAGTAACCGATGTTTCATCGTGACCTCGTTAACGTGTTCATTGGTATCGTACTATGACTCAGTCAGAACACCCTTGGACCAGTCCCCTTCCCTGCTCAGTTAAGAAACAGATAGATCGCTCCCATGATCGCCGCCAATATGGCCCAGAGCAACCAGATGGACGTCGAGCGCGAGCCTTGCTGGGCGTAGGTCTCCTTGAGCGAGGGAAGCTGTTCTTCACTCGGACCGTTGCGCGTCAGCAGTGACACCACCACCATGAACAGGCAAATCCCGGCGAAGATATAGAACGACAGCAGCATGAAATGGGGCCAGAACGCCTTGCTCGGCCAACCGTTGAGATTGCAGAATCCGATCGAGATCGACGAAATCGAGCCGACAATCAGGGTCATCAGGGCAGCCTTCGATGTCGCCCGTCGCCAGAGCACCCCAATCACGAATACGGCGGAGACAGGCGGCGCGATGAACCCAATCACGCTCTGGATCATGTCGAAGAGACCCCGATCGAAACGATCCATCATCAGAGCGCTACTCACCGCGATCATGGCGGCCACGACCGTTGCGATACGTCCAATCATTTTCGTTTCAGTCGGCGAGGCCTGCGGACGGATGCTCTTCTTGTAGATATCCAGCGTGAAGACCGTACTGAACGAGTTCAGGCCGGAGTCGATCGTGCTGATCAGAGCCGCGATCAGAACCGCCACCATCAGGCCCACCATGCCCGTCGGCAAGTGACTGACGACCATCGTGGCGAACGCCTCGTTCGGATCCTCTAAGCCTGGGTGAAGCACGAAACAAAGGATACCGGGCAGCAGGAACAGAAACGGAGGCAGAATCTTGAGGAACGCCGCGAAGACCGTGCCCAGTTGGGCGTGACGCATGTTCTTGGCGCCGAGCACCCGCTGGACAATCGTCTGGTCGGCACACCAGAACCATATCCCCGCGACCGGATAGCCCAGCAGCATCGCATGCCAGGGATACTCCGCCTTCTCGCCCGACCGGAGCAGTCGCCAATAGGACTCAGGCACTTTGTCCGCGAGAGCAGAGATGCCGCCGACCTCGTTCAGGCCGATGATCGTCAGAGCCGCAGCGCCGCCGATCATCAGTACTGTCTGAAATGCGTCGGTCACCATAACAGCGGCCAGACCGCCGATGACCGTGAAGCTGGTCGCGATCGCCATCAGTACAACGAGGGACACCCAGAGCGGCCAGTCCATAATCTGGCTGAATAGCAGACCTCCGGTATACAGCACCAATCCGAGCCACGAGACGATTGTCGTGAAGAGTGCATAGTACGAAAGAAAGGTGTGCGCCCCGGTCCCGAACCTTCGATTGATGAACTCCGGCATCGTACTGACGCGTGTTCTCATGTAATAGGGGATGAACAGCATGGCCAGGAGCATCATGAGCCACCAGGCCAGCCATTCGAAGTTGGCCGCGGCGAATCCAGAGACGTACGCGACGCTGCAGGATGAGATCAGGAACGAAGGGTTCACATTCGTGCCGAAGATCGAGAGCCCGACCACGGGCCAGCCTTGACTTCGCCCGCCCAGGAACAAATCTTCAGCCCCGCGTCGGCGGAAACTAACCCACATCCCAATCGCCACCAGAGCAACGATGTAGCCAACGATGATGGCGAAATCAAGCGTTTGCAGCTTGCTGTGAATATCCATCTAGTCGGTTCCGCCCTTCAGGAGGTGTCGGTATTGAGGTTCGAGTCCCGCCCTCTCGGCAAGCGCCTTGGCGGCGTCGGGCCTCTCGGTGCCTGTCTGGACCGTGTTGTTGATCCATATCTGCCAATCGTGACTGCTCCGATTGAAACGGACGGCCGTGTTCTTGGCGCCCTTCTTCTGATCGACGTCGTAGATCACATTGTCTTCGAGCAGAAATCCCTTGCTGCCCTCGTCGAAGAAGATGCCGTTGTTACAGACCTGACCGCCGGCGAACCCGCCGAACCGCACGCCGTGCAACAGGTTGCCACGAATGATCGAGCCGGGCTGGAACCCCAGCGTGTAGAGACAGCCGCTATCGTTGAGCTTGAGCATGACTTCGTACACATGGTTGTACTCAATGACACAGCCCTGCTGGCTCGTGCGGTCCCTGCTCCAGACATAACCGGAGGCGATGCCGCCATAGGGCATCTGCGCCACCACGTTGTGGCGGATCCGCGTGTCGCGCGTCATCGCGTCGAAGATACCATGCGCTCCCCAAAGCTCAGCCCCACAGTGATGAATATAGCAATTCGCGACCTCGTTGTTGACCGGAACGTCGAGCGGATTGGACCAATCAGCCCAGAGAGGATTCTTGACCTTCATGTGACCGATGTTGACGCCGGTGCCACCGATGTCACGGATCTCACAGCCAGTGACGCGATTGTCGCGGCATCCGGCGCCCAAACCAATACCACTGCCACCGATCCTGCGGACTCGCGAGTTCGTGATGCTGCAATTGCAACAGTAGTCCATCTCAACGGCGACGTCGACTGCATAGGTTACAGCCTCGTCGACCGTTGTGCCGTGATAACACGCCTGAATCCCGCCGTATCCGATATCAGGAAGCAGGAAGCTCGTATGCTCGAACCCAATGCCATCGAAATGCAGGTTACGAACCGGATGGTCCTTATCACCTTCCATATCGATCAATTGCTTGAGAACTGGAGCGACAAACCGCCGCTCGTTTGGATTCTCACCTTCGGCGCCTTTGTAGTGGAGCAGACCCGACTTGCGATCCAGATACCATTGGCCCGTCTTGGTGACGAACTCCAGCGCATGCTCGAAGAAGATCGACATGCCGGGCTTCGGTAGACAGGCCATGTGACCTACCCAACCGATCGGCGTCACGGCCGTGAGTTCTTCGGGCCCGCTCTGGGCGATCAGTTCCCGTGAGATCGACCAATTCTGAACAACCACCACTTCGGTATCGCTGCCGCCAAGGTCTTTCTCGGGTATCGACGAGGTGAACCGGAGTTTTGTGTGGTCCTTCGACACACTCTTGATCTTCAGGAAACCCGCTTCCGGATACCGACCTCGCGGCAGACGTTCGCCGTCAACGTAAAGTTGTCGGAACCACCACTTGCCATTCTTCACATCGTTGAGATTCACGGTCCACATATTGTTCGAACGACGCTTCCAGCCCGTGATCACGCGTCCCCCGCTAAGTACGGGCTTCTCTCCCGGATACGCCGCGTAGGTGATCGAATGCTTAGACGTGCCACCGTCCTCGGGACCGAAGTTCAGCGTTCGATCCAGGAAGTAGACACCACCACGCAGTCGCACGACAACATCCTGATCAAGGCCTGCTCTGATCCTCTTTCGGATGACTTTGCGCGCCTTCTCTAGCGTTGCAAACGGCTTATCGAGCGTACCATTGTTGGCGTCGCTGCCGTCGAGCGCGACATAGAGATCTGCGGCGCCGGCAGATCCGCCCGGCATCATGCTGACGAGAATCCCACCAAGCAGCAGGGCTGTGGCAATTTGTTGTAGGCATTTGGTCATAGTGAACCTTTCCGTTTAGGGTTTCTCACTTGTCATGTCTTCTTCAGCCCTTGACTGACGCGCTCTATCTCAACGCCCCCAACCAACCGTCGAGCTTCGATGAGAGACTGGGCTCGGATCGCATACTCAGCGGGGTGAAGAACTCTAACGCCACTCACCTCCAGGTGGCGGACGTCACGCGATGTCTCGATCATCTGCAAGGCACGACGCCCCTTCTCGCGCTGCGCCACTTCGTCAGAGGCGATCATGGTCTGTGCCTTGGCGGTGACCAGGTCTTGCTGGATGCCCAGGACCTCTTTCAGAGCGGCGACCGGATCGGTAGGCAATTGACTGCGATCAACACCACCGGCGATCAGTTCGGCCTGCAGAAGGTTCTCAAAACAGTAGCGGTAGTTGAAAGGATGAACAATGTGGGGCGCATCGGGTAAGGTCGGTGGCCACTGACCATCGGAGTTGTAGGAGTTGGTCAAGTGAAACCACGCGCGTTCGCTCTGCTCCGGTTCCATAGCCTGGGCATTCTCGCTCAGCTTCGCACGAACCAAATCCTGCCAGGGCCGCAGTAGGCGCGCCATCGGTGTCTCGGCCCAAACCGAGGCCTGGGCGCCGTGCCAGGCGGAATCGTCGTCAAAGTACAACGTCTCTTCCAGCGGTGGGAGTTCCTGACAGGCGGTCTCAAATGTAGTGAAGGCTCCCAACTTCTCGCACTCGGAGATCAGCGAGACCAGTTTATCCCGAGCCGTGGGCACCGCCTCAAACACCCTGTCCGGCTCGTTCTGAAACTTGAGCCGGAACCAGCCATTGGTGCCGATGTACTCGGCGTCGTCTGCAAAAACGACCAGGGCTCCTTCAGGTTCATCCGGCTTCTGCTGGGAGTATTTCTCGATCAGAGCCATGTACTGCTCGAGGGAATAGCCCTCCATATCCATGAAGTAACGAACACCAAACTGACAGACGCGGTCGGACCGCAGGAAGGTGCGAAGTTGATCGTCCACACCGTGAGTGTATCTGAAAGGGAAATGAAGAGCCTTCTCATCACCCGGCAGATCGTACTTGAAGCCGAAATTGTAGAACTTCTTCTCGTCCGTGTGCTCCTCGGCGTAGATCTCCGGGCGCTGGGGCGTACCGTCGGGCTTCTTGGCAACCGAATAGGCCTCGAAATCCGCCACAAGGTTTCTATATCCAGCCGCCACAACCTGGCGCGGCACGTAGCTGCGCCATCCGCATTCCGGGTTCCAGAAACTCGCCGGGCGCAGTCCCAAGTACTTCTCGTAGGTTTCATTGGAGAATCTCAGCGACCAGAGGCCATCCTCTTCAGGGAAGTTGGGCAGCATGGGGTGGGCGTAAGGCGAGCCCATGAATTCGCACTGGCCCGCCGAAATCGCTGCCTTGAGTTTCTCCAAGACCTCCGGCGTCCGCTGAGCCATTTCTTCGATTGTGTATCCGGAGGCCTCGAACACGTACGGCGTGTTGGGGAACACCTCGCGCATGGTGTCGATGGTCATTTCATAGGCCGTACGAATCACGAACTCGTAACGATCCGGCGTCAGATAGGCATAGTTCAAATTGGCATGGAAGATGGCGATGTATTTCATGTATTCCTCAAATCGATTAGCTTGCGGTCTGCCGCGTAGTGACGCATGAGATTATCTCAGTTCCTTGAGGGTCTCAAGTACAATAGGGATCGTTTGCCGCCAATTGGTGGGCAGATCTTCAGAGATCTCAAAGGCCAAGGCCCGTTTACCGGCCCGCTGACGTTTTTCCATCACAGCCTGGCGCAAGGTGCGCTCGGACCCGTAATAGAGATCGACGTTGATATTGGCCCAGAACACCTTGTCCGGCCAGGCCGCCCGGCACTGATCGTAGGTCATGTCCCCCTCGGGCGGTTCGGTGAGCGATTCAATCATATGAAACGGAGCGTTCGCAATCCGGTCGGCAATAACGCTCAGCGCCCCATCATAGTGCACCATCACCCGCTTGTCCGCCGCCTCCAGAATCGGTACGCATGCTTCATAGACAGAGACAAGCAGATCTCCATAACGCTGCGGGCCCAGCATGCCAATGGTCAGATTCTCGAGCCACTTCACAAATCGCCCAGGGCCTTTGGCTACGAGTTCAGTCTCTCGAACAAAGAGTTTCCTTCGAGCTTCGTAAAGCTCAAAAAGTTCGGGGACCTCCAGAGCCAGATCCATGCAGAACTGCTCGGTACCGGCCCAATCAACGTTGATCATCATAGCCGGTGTGCGTGACGCCAGCACGACCGCAGCGCCCCAGTCTCCCACCAACTCCTCCCCTTGATCGAAGAGATCATAACGAGGAACCAGTTCCGTGTTTTCGGTAATCCAGGTCATGACCTGATAATCTTCAGGTGTCTTCAGCCAATGCTCAACGCACCAGCCGTCTCGCTGAACCTGCCGGATAGCCCCCTTGGGCGTCTCCTTTGTCTCGATGACATAGATTTGGCCGCCCCGTTTCTCTTCGCTACGTGATTCCTGGACATCATGCACCATCTCATCAACGATCCTGCAATGGTGACAGATCCCCAATCCCAGGTCATACAACCGCTTCCAGTCATCCGTCAGGAAGTCCTCGGCCATCCAGCTATAGAAACTCAGCGGCGTCACGTCAGGCGTGCCGCCATTGAGGGCTGTTATCAAGTTCTCACGTGTCGTCATACAGGTTTCTCTTCTTACTGAATGTCACATGACATGATACTTGCTCAGCATTCGTTCGGCCTCTGTGAATTCAGAGACATTCGCATCGAGATGATAGACGATATGATCGACCCTACCCAGTTGTTCCAGGAGAACATCCAGGACCTCGAAGGGTCGCTCGCACATATTCGATGCGATGTGAATCCTCTTGCCGGCCGCGGTGATCTTTCGATAGACCTCAGGCCAGTGCAGAACGTCCGGCGCACCCGCCCCCGGGACCCATTGGATGCCTCTGATGGAGTCAATCTCCAGCAGCGAATCCAGATGAGCCAGTTGCCCTTTGCCGTCCAAATGATAGAAGGCATTGACGAGCCTGTCGGCCGAGGCTTTCAACTCGGGTTTGACGAATTCGTCAAACATCTCTGGGCCGATCGAATAGCAGAAGTCACACTGCAACATGTAGTGCGGTTCCTCTGACAGGATACCGGCCCACGTAGAGTAGCCGCGATTGGTCCCCTCAGTAAGAGCGGAAAACTCCTTGAAGTAGCGCCACCATAGCTCATGCGCCTTCCAGGTGAGTCGCTTGACGTGCTCGGGGCTGTCATAGAGATCATATATCAGCTTCTCGGAAGGTCGGAACACGCTGAGAATATCAAGATTGCCCCCCAGGTCCGTCAGCCCACACTGGACACTCCCCCCCCACCGATCCACAGCCGCAAGGATCAGATCGCGACAGCGAAGATACCATGCGTTGTCTGGATCGAATTGGAAGTCCAGATCCGCGATCGGGAGGTCTTCCTTCGGGTGGAACCAAACCGTGTCACTACCGTTGACCAGTTCAGCCCCCAAGAAGGCGGCGATGACGCCTGGTCCGAGGTTGGGACACACATGGGGGAAGGCGTCACCCAGGAACATGGTGCGGCCCAAATCATAGTCCCAGCGGTCGACGATCTCCTCGCCCGGCACGTCCATTGGATAGAAGCTGGCAAATTCATGGCCGGGCAGAGCCGGTTCAGGGCGTTCGGGCGGCTTTCCCTTGAGACGGACCTGTATCAAGGGACGGCCCGGATCGCCGGCCCACCAGCGCCGGGCATCGTCTTTGATCTTTGCCCATCGGTCGTTGTCAAAGCCAGTCTTCACGGTTGCACTGCTCCTCAGACAAAATTGCCTATCTGTCTCCGTACTCTTTGCACCACTTGCGATAGTGCAGGTAGTTCCGCCATGACACTTCCGGCGGCACGCCGTGGTCACAGGTGGGGATGTAGCCGCCCCGCCGGCGCATGACAGGGAGAATCGATTCCAAATAGCGGTCGATCGTATCGGTGTCCTCTACTAACACGCGTTTGTCGATGCCTCCGCTCATGATCAGGTCAGGGTGGTCCTTGCCAACTTGTACGACATCACAACCGGACGCGACCTCAAAGGGATCGAGCATATCCATGCCGATTCCCTCGCGATACAGAGAGATGATCGGTACACAATCGCCATCCGTATCCACTTGGATGTAGAGTCTACGGTTGGGATCGAGCTGGCGTGACCTCACATTTCCGATCAATTGCTGATAGTAGGGAAAGAGGAACTCCTTGATGGAGTCCGGCGAAATCAAGGGACCATGGTTGTAGCAGATGTCTTCGGCAAGATACACTTCGTCCAGGGTGACATATTGCTGGTGTCTTGCGATCACACCATCGGCCAAGTGCAGCCATGTTCGCATGCAGTCGTGAATCAAGTCAGGTTGATCGTAGAAAGCGTACAAGATACCCTCGGGTCCCATGAGACTGCGCAGGAACATGTAACCACCGATCAGATTCTGCTGAATCATAAGCCCGCGGGCCGCGGCGGCTCTCGCATCGACCATGCGCTGCTCCAGGTCCGCGTAACGCGTCTGGGTCACCGGATCAAGACGCCATTTCACATGCTCCTCCCACGTTGCTCGATCTTTCACGGGATGCCCCACATACTCGGGCATGAATCCCTGACGGCGACCTTTGAAGTAGAGCACGTCTCTGCCGGCGAAGTCCCGCACCAATTCGTGCTGGCCTCGATCTTCGAGGACGCGCTGCTCAAAGACAGGATCGAAAGCACCTTCGCACCAGCCCAGTTGCCCCAGTTCATGAAAACCCGGCTCGTCGAACATGAAGAACTCATTGAGATCAATGCCACGATCCAGGCCCTGCTCATGCCAGGTTTCCAAGCACATCCAGAGGCCAAATGTCTTGTGATAGAAAGGAGCATCCGGCTTGCACTGATAGGTATCGCGCAGTTTGGTGGCCGATCCGCACATTTCTTCACGAGGCACCATCTCGGTGATGCCATGACCATGTTGTCGCTTCTCGTTATTCATCTCAATGCTCATGCAGACGCCCCCGGCAACCAACAGGATGCAAAGGCGTTTGTCAATTCCTCTTTGCTCGTCCCCCAGCCAATAACGACAAAGGCCGTTTCACCACCAAGATCAGAGCAGGCTTGCTTCTCGACAATGCTTTGGTGGATCTTCTCGACGAAACAGACTCCCTCCGCAAAACGCACGTTTCCCTTGAGACGCAAGATCTCGCGGTCCAATCTCCGCAGTGTCTCGAAGAAAGCGGTCCTGTCGACGATGCCTGGGGATTGGACGGAGACAGTCACAATGCCCTCGGGGCGTTGATCTGCATCTTGCGACAGCCCAGGGCAGTGCGAGAGTTGTCCCAGAAATCCGCTTGGCAACTGACCATACATGACACGTTGCTGGATGGCCCGGCTGTTGAATGACCTGAGAATCTCCTGCAGTTGAGCTAACTGAGCATCGTCCACGAGATCCGTCTTATTGATCAGGAGCGCGTCGGCCCAACGAACCTGAGCGACAGCAGCCTGCATGAATGCGGCCGTTCGGATGAAGTGTTCCGCGTCGACGATACAGAGATTGCCTTTGACGTCGAAGGCACCGGTCAGGACAGGCAACGTCAGAATGCGCTCGACATCGCAGGTCTGCGCGATGCCGGTGGCTTCGATAATCAGATGATCGATGCGTGTGTCGTGAGCGATCGTTGTCAGGGCTTTCAGCAACTCGGCCTGGGTGCAGGCGCAGAAGATGCTGCCACTGTTGATCTCATACTTGCTGTAATCCCCCGGCGTCACCAGGGCGCCATCGACGCCCATCGAGCCGAACTCATTGATGAGCAGCGCCACATTGGCTCCCTCAAGGAGCGGGTCTCTCAGCAGATGATTGAGCGTCGTGGTCTTGCCCGCGCCCAGGAAGCCCGTCAGCAGCCATACGGCAACAGGTTGTCTTAAAGTATCTTGAGCCATTCCTTGACCACCGCTACTTCCGGGATGCGTTTAACGGATTTGATCTGATGATTCACCAGGACGACGGCCGGCGTCTGCTGGGGACTGACGCCATAGGAACTGATCGTGTCTAGATCATCAATCCTCTCGATGGCTACGTCCATACCCAGTTCGCGCACCGCCTGATCGATGTTGTCGGCCACTTGAGAGACGTCTTCGCCCTGACCGCCCAGGATCAGCAGGTGGGCTCTCTGCTGGCGGATGCGCAGCCGGAGTTTCTCGTTGATCCGTTTCTGAATGGCACGAATCAACTCGTCGCGCGGTGGGATCCGTGAGACAAAAGTGATCTGTCCATCAATACAGATTGTCGGCACGTTGCGCACCATCAGTGAGGCCATGAACACCAGCGACTCTCTGTATTTGATCTTGTGTTCACGCCATTGCACAATGCCTTCAAATTCCGGGGCGACTTTCCTGACCGCGTCCACCATATACTGGCACGGTGCACACGCCTCGGAATCCAGGGTGATGATATCGACCACCACTTTGTCGGCCTGGCCGTACTCCTCCAGATTCAACCGGTCGGCATCTGCCTCCTCAGTGGCCAGCGTGGTCGTGACCTCCCGTTTGTAGGGGTCGGTCACGACTTCCGCGACCGCCTTCAGATTGTTCACCGGGGTGGCGTAGGGAATGTCACACCCGGGGGCCAGGATGAACCCTTCTTGCCCCGCGGTCTCCATGCACGCAATCGCGTTCTTCTGCGAATCAATCTCGGTGCCCAGGAGCAGGACGCTGGTCAACTGCATGTTTCCGCCGAAACTGATCTCGCGTTGAAGGCACTCGTCCCGCACGTAATCGAGAGGGATGTTCTCATCAACGGAGACGTTGTCCGGCTTGCACTCGCACATGGCGGGGATGTTCTGCTGGGCGTGGCCGCATACGAAGAACGAACTGAGCGCGTCTCGCCGGCGAACGGCTGCGAACACGTCGCGCATCGATGGCGTGATGAATTCAACGAACTGATCCGGGCCGATTTGGCTCGTCATAGGGTCGACCACGGCGATGACGTCGCAGCCCGTTTCAAGGTAAGCGTCGCTCAGAACCAAACACACCTGCGTGCAGAATGCCATGAGTGCTTTGACATCTGCAGGACTGTCGAACATCTTCATGAAGATATCCGTGCCCTGCAGGTGGAGGGCAAGGGTGAATGGGCCCGTGATCAGGCCGTATAGGGCGATATCAGGATGGGCTTGGCGCAGCCTCCGGCCGGCATTGAGAACCAGGGGAATCCGGCCCTGGTCGAGGCCTGGGACTTTGAGATCGCCCAACGCCGTGCCGTTAGCCAGAGGATGGCTGCGTACCGCCGGCGGAGTCTCCTCGGCCCAACTGAGATCGCACCCCAGCGCCTCGGCTTCAATCTGGAGATCAAAGGCGATGGGAATACCGTCGGGCTGATAGAGCTCCACGGCTTTGGTGACGCCCTGCACAATGTGGTCCTCGGATTGCAGGTACTGCGTAGCCGTGACATCGAGCAAAGCCCCGGCATGGCATCCGACAAAGGGCACCCAGGGTACGCGGTCCACCTCTTCACAGGCGAACGCCCGCGTGATTCGTTCCTTGCTTGTCATTATTTTTTCGGGTGTACTCATGAGACTCTACAATTCTCCAATAACAACTGGTAATAGTGTGACTTCCTCGATAGCCCACACGGACATTCTTATACGTTTCTCCACTGCGGCGGCAGGTATTCCTTCACATTGTCCTTGGTGATGATGCGGATCGGCAGGTAACGGACCTCTGGAATCTCCTTGCCACCCAACCATTCGGCCGCCAGTTGCATAGGGATGGCGCCGTCGGATTCGGCGGATTGGTGGGTGATGGCATGGACTTCCCCCCGGCGGATGGTCAGATCCACATGGTCGAGCGCCAGGGTCCCTGGATAGCGCTTGGTAACCTGCCGGAGTTCAAGGATGTAGTCTTCAGGCATGGTCAACTCAGTCTAAGCAAAAAGACTCTTCCATATCGGTCCACCACTGCTCCTCACCCCTCTCGCGCCGCAGGATCAATGACAACGTCGTTTCTGCGAGACTCGGGGGTCACCGTCAAGCGCTCTATTCTCCCCTGTCGCACGACACCCTCCAGGATAGTGTTCTGAGGTGCATGCAGCTTGAAATCCACGTCCCAAGCGCCGGGCCAGGCCGGGAGAAGCCGAATCTCTTTGCCGATCGTCTGCATGAGCATTTCCTGGAGGCCGATCATGCCGCTGCCACCCCAGTTGTGATCGGGCACCCAATCATGTCCCGGCCCCCAGAATGTGGGAAAGCGCCGGTTGCTGTCCTGCATCTTTCGGGCGTTGTAGTCCGCAGCCGCGGCAGTCATACCCATACGAGCAAAGAAGATACCGTCTTGGTGCCAGCTTATCACCATGTTCTTGGGAAAAACGCCATGCTCCCAGGTATGCCGAAATAGCGAGATCGCATCAGCATCCTGCAAAGAAAAACGATTGAATGGGAATAGGGGGTAGAATTGAGGGCACTCCACATTCTGATATTTCTCCCAGGACCAGGCCGGCTTCATAACGCGCACACCGCGTACGTCTCCATAACCGTAGTCGGGGATACGATTGAGGAGTCCCCGGTAGTACTGTCTCTGCTGCAGATCGATCAGTCGATCATCAAGCTGCAACAATCCAGAGATGCAGGCCTGCAAGCCAGCAATCACGTCACTCGGATTCTTGGCCCCTTTGTACGACTCGCACGAGGTGGAGGGATAGATCACGAGTTTGCCGTTTTCGTCCAATGGCTTGCCGGTCCGCTTCTGCTGCCGCATCTGGTAGTGCTCGTCGAAGAAACGTACGGATCCGTGAATAAAGGGAAGATATGGAGTAATGTCTACTCCCGTGAAACGGTGGTACTCGAGGATCATGTAGGAGAACTCGAGCTGGGCTTCATAGTGGTAGATGCAAGCGCCATTCACTTGGACACCGCGGTCAAAGTCCTTGGGGCGCTTGCGAGCGGTTGCTGCAGGATGCTCCCATCCCCAGGCGCAGGCGATAGGTAAGCCAAAATTCTCCATCTGTTCTGTGAAGAGACAACCTTCATGTCCCCAATACGTCTTGACTCGGGCGGTCGCATTCGGCAGAGCGCGACGATAAAACTCAAACTGCGGCTTCATGAACTCAAAATCACCGGTCTTGAGCATAGGCCAATACACCAGCCGCTGGTTCTGCGCCGTAAAACTGCCCCCGCCCCAGGCCCGCCAATCCGGTGTATAGACACGCTGTTTCGCGACGAGGCTGGGGTCAAAGGTGAAATTGCCGCCATTGAACTTGGTGGGGTATGTGCCGTAAGCATTGCATGCCAGTTGATAGCGAAAGAGTTGGTAGTTGCGTCCGAGTTGCCAGGGTTTGGAGGCCGGGTCCTTGGTGTCCGGGTTGATGACTAACTTGCTGCGTTGCCAAAATCTCTCCCACCAGGTCCGTGTCCTCTCTCGGGCCTCATCCAGAGATGGAACTACTGCCTGGGCCAATGTGTGCAGCCCGCCCTCCCATTCCTCCAATGTCTCGGTCTGGGCGAGATGCGTGTACACGCTGAGTGAGTGCCGCACGGCCGGCGTCTGAGATCTTAGCTTCCAGACCTTGAAGGGAGTAGTGACATAGATACCCTCTGCGGTTCCAGCCGGTACGAATCCAGGTCCGGTCAACAGACCGCCGAATGTCCGGCCTCTCATCGTATCAACCATCGACTCCTTGACTGAATCAAGGCCCTGCTGGTGCACCATGAAATCGAAGAGAAGTCTGTCGTCGCGGTTGCGATGATAGAAAAGGACACCCTCGTCCTGGTGATGGACCACATCCCGGTACTGCATAACCTTGCCCGGATAGCGATCCCAACTGAAACAGCCGAAACGACTCTGCTTCCCACCGCCCGGAAGCTCCCTGTCATGATTTCGCCAGCCTTCGTAAGCAGCTTCTACAGCAACCGCCTTATTCGATTCGATATCCAGATGCACCACCGGCCGGTGGACCTCTACCCACACATGAACGGAGGTCTCCAGCGATGCATCACGTGCGGTTATCTGGACATACCCCTGGCGCAGCTTCAGTTCCTGTTTGAAAACAGCGTCTTTCCCGAATGGGCAAGGATCCAACCGCAGGCGCACACGGCCAAGCTTGTGATATTCATTGTTCTCGTTGAAGCAGGCGCTTCGTTGCATGTACAGCAAGACCTCTCCATTCTCGACCCAGACATTCAGACCAATGTCGCCTCCGCCGCAAGGCATAGATCCGGCCGAGTTCCTGCTCTGCGTGTCCCATACAACGTTATAATCCTCTAGCCAACCCAGATTCTCGCTGGATTGGGCAAAGGCGGCTGTGCAAACCAGCCATACAACCATACCTGGAACGAACCTCATTCGCTCAAACCTCCGTACCATACCTATCCAATTGCAGACGATACTGTCCGTATTCGCGGACGAGTTTCACGATGAAATCATAAGTGTGCCCCGAGACGCTCGCGGAAACCGAATGATCCGACTGGAAGATCATACCTCCACCCTTGGCCGCTTGCAGCGTACGAAGGACCTCCTTGCGAATCGCTGCTTCGTCCCCGGTTTCCAAGATCTGGATGTCACTGCCACCGCAGAAGCCTATCTGGTGGCCGTACTGCCGCCGCAACGCCATCACGTCCATACCCGCTTTGACTTCGAGCGGATTGTAAGCCTCCACGCCCAACTCCACAAAGTCATCGAATATCTGCGTCACGAAACCATTCCGGATCCGGGTGCTGGGTTAGGGACTCCCAGGAAAATTCATATTCCTGGGAATGGGTCGCACAACTCAAGCAGAACAGACTCAGAAAGACAATTGGCAGTACACGCATGACACACTCCTTATACAACCTGCAAAGGCGTATCGCCCAGACCGTCTGCTTGGGTCACAGCCTTGAACATCACAAACAAGCGGGCTTCTCACCACATTGCCTGATCATGGGTTCTTGGGTGCGGGCTGTGGTCGATAGACCACCACATCCTTCTTGCGCTGGGCTGGTCTAATGTCCCAACTGGCCAGCCGGCCATTTTCAACCTTGCCTTTGATGACAGTGTTTCCAGACAGATGTAATTTGAAGTCGGCATCCCAATCGGCCGGCCACGCCGGAAGCAACAGGATCTTGCCACGAGCCTCCTGCACCAGCATTCGTTGCAGCGCCGTTGAGCCGGAACCGAAGTGGTCGAAGTCCGGACAAGAATCGGGCCCCGCGCTTCCATAGAGAGGGAAGCGGCATTGAGTGGATGCGTGGCGGAACCGGTGGACCAGCCCCTCCTGAGCCTCGGCAGCATTCCCGGCATAGGCCCAGTGAATCTGGTCCTGGGTCCAACACTTGTAGTTGAACGCGTTCTTGTTGGTGCGATGCTGCATGGTCCAGGCAACGATGTCTGCAGAACCGAGGCCCAGCCCGAAACGCGGGAAGGGAAACACAGGATAGAGCAAGCCATTCTCACTGTTCCTCCTCTTTTCCCACGTCTCGGCAGGCGCAATGGCAGTGCGACCTTCGATTTCGTGCAGATGAATCGGAGGTATCTCAGTCCGGAAACGGCGCCAGTCCGCCTGGTCCTGCGCCGATCCAGCCTTCATGGCCAACAGTTCATCGAGACAGTGCAGCAGGCCAGCCACATCCGGTGCGGGATTGACGGCGATCCACCAGGTTTCCAGCACCATGGCGGGGTCCAAGCGGATCTTCCCGCCGGCGTCGCGTGGGTAGTGTTTGTCGAAGAACAGCAGGACCTCGCGAGCAAAAGGAACCAGCACGGTATCGCGAAACTGCGCATCTCCCGAGTATTTCACATACTCGATCATCATGGCCGCTGTTTCCAGGCCACTGGTGAAATAGTAGCTGTGGTAGTACCCGTCCCCCTTGTTCTCGCCCGGTTTGGTCTTGGGTGGCTTTCCGGTGCGACCGCAATCCCGCTCAGCACCTGTAGGTTCGATGTTCTCACGGTAGTAGGCGCCCTCGTGCCCGAACCACTCCCTGGTGATCGCCTGACGCACCGGAAGCAGATTCCAGTAGTAGTCGAAGAACGGCTTCATGAGGTCGCCATCTCCACTCATCAGAAGCGGCCAGTAGAGCAGGCGCTGGTTCTGAAACGTGAAACGTCGCCCCCAGTCGCGCTCGTCCTCATGACCCAACCACAACCCATCCTTTAGCTTGACCGCGTGGTGTCTCGGTTTCTTGGTGGAGTACAGCGGTTGGGTAAAGAGCCCGCCGTTGAACTTGGTCTGGATGCGCCCCCGGCTCTGGCAAGCCATAAGGAAACGAAAGACATTGTAGCTCTGCGCCACCAGGGCCCCACCGTCCTTTTCCATACGCCGGCCCGAAGGGGCGTCGCCGCTGAACTTCTCTCGCTCCTCTGAAGGCAGGGTATTGTCCGAGACGGTGATCCAGCTTCGATTCCAGAACGCCGACCACCAGCGACAATGTGTCTCCCAGTCTTGATTGACATCCATCGGTCGTGTCGCCTGCCGCTCGATGGTCTCGATCCAGTCAGATGCCTTGGGAGTTTGTTTGGTCAGAGCGTGGATGCGAATGTCGAACACTTTCCCGGTGCCGTTCAGAACTCCGTCTTCCAGGGCTAGGTCCGGACTTTCCAGCAGGTTGCCGAAAGTGTTGAAGCGGTAAGGGTCAAGATGCGCCGATACCATATGCTCGACATCATAGTACTTCATGTCGTCAGGGAAGACGCTGCGATCTCCCACCGGGAAATACCACAGGATCCTGCCATTGCGCTCAAGTCGCACATCCTGGGTGGGCTCATCGAAGGGCGCTCTTGAGGTGTTGTGCCTGCAATCGTCGATGCGCGTCCATAGTTCCGGAGCAGCACTGACAGAAATCTCGGTCGGCGATTCGATCTGCACGTGATAGACCGGCCGGTTCGCATCCGCCCAGATACACAGGCTAACACCATCCGCTTCTATGCGGATCGATCCGGTCTCCAGGTCGAGAGTCTGACGGTATGGCTTACTCGCCGAAAAGGGGTTGGGCCGAAGCGAAACACGCACCCGCCCGGTCTTGAAGAGGTCGCCATTGTATGTGAAGGCGTCGTTCTTTGCCAACAACATGTAGAGATCGTCATTCTCAATCGCATAGACGCCCGCGGCGATATCGCCATTACCCAGGGGCATCTGTCCAGTGCGGTCCTTCGACGGGCTTTCCCATATGACGTTGTAGCGTCCAAGCGACCCAGCCGCGACTTGCTCGGCCAATATCAAGCCCAAGAGGAGCAGTAACACCAAGTATGGAAGGACTCTCAATCGCACGAGCCCCCTGGGTGGTGACTCGGCAAACGTGGAACCAGCATCACCTACCAATGACGGAGCGATCGTCTCTCTCATTGTTCCATTCCTTCAGATTGATGTCCACTCGGCGATGACCACAACAGGGTCCGCTCAGCAATCCCGATGAACGCGACGCACCTGTTTCCACCGCCCCCCCCCCCTCGACTCCCCAGGGCACGCATCGCAATCCGACGGGTTCGCGACCGGCGATTATAGCACATTCCACAGGGCAGACAACGCACAAACCGACTCTAAGGAAGCAAAACGGCCACAAATA
>Ga0208279_1000109_pt1 | contig 76668 bp, 62 predicted proteins | sample AntAceMetag02UKM_FD_184766 | JGI IMG/M metagenome (GOLD analysis project Ga0208279, IMG submission 184766) | Saline lake microbial communities from Ace Lake, Antarctica - Antarctic Ace Lake Metagenome 02UKM (SPAdes) (version 2) | ecosystem: Environmental > Aquatic > Non-marine Saline and... | reverse complement strand
CGCCGCCCAAGCAAAAGTTAACTGGCAATTCACCACAGCAGACGCCAGGACAAAACTCAAGAGCCTATACCCGTCAATGGATGCGTAACAGAGCACTAGGAGGCTAGAGGAGAGCGATGCCCGCACGAACCTGTCATAACTGCGTCTATTCCCGTTGCGAGCCGGAGCGGTGGCTGGCCGACCTGTGTGTCAACCGGCCGCTGTTGGTCCGCTGCGCCAACCACCCCCAATGGCCCGGCCAGTTGCGCGAGGTGCCGGGCATGGCCTGTGAGAACCACCGGCTCAGACCCGTCGAATCGGCCCCCGAGGTCCGGCACATCCCGCTCGAAGACGGCCACTACGCCCTCGTCGACGCGGCTGACTATGAGTGGCTCAATCAGTGGAACTGGCGATTCTACAATGGGTACGCGGCGCGCCAGGAACAACGCAAAACGATCTACATGCACCGCCAGATCATGCAGCCGGCCAAAGGGATGATGGTCGACCACATCAACCACAACAAGCTCGACAACCGGCAGGTCAACCTCCGCGCCTGCACCCGCCGCGAGAACATCCTCAACCAGGCCAGCAAACGAGGCTCGGCTTCGAAGTTCAAAGGCGTCGAGTACCGTAAGGACCGCGACAAGTGCTTCGCACGAATCCGCATCAATGGCAAACGCACCTACCTCGGCTCCTTTACCGAAGAGTTGGAAGCGGCCCGCGCCTACGATCGCGCCGCCGTCGAACACCAGGGCGAATTCGCCCACCTGAACTTCCCCGACGAATGGCCGGAGGAGCGACGCGCCCAAGTCCGCGCCGGTTGTTCCGACTGAAACGGTGTGACCGAGCTATGGCCGTGCCCGTAGGGCGAGCGTCCCCGCTCGCCTTTAAGACGTGTGTAACAAGAAGGCATCTCCAAGTATCACCGGCACCAGAAATAGGCGAGCGGGGACGCTCGCCCTACGTTGCGGTCCCGATGCGCCAGGTTGGGATTTCCCAGACAGCGCGTGACAAACGGTTGGCGATTTGGTCGTATAGCGAGCAGCCGGCCCGGCGGATGGGGTCCGCTTGGATGCTGATGGCCTTGGTGATGGAGCACGTGGCTATGAACCGAACGCGCGTTTGGACGTGGGTCGTGACGGTGGTGTCGTTGAGCGCCGTCGCGGTTCTGGTGGCTTCCTGTCAGAGTTCCTACGGTGGCGGGTCCGGCGGCTCGTCCGGCGGTCCGAACCGGACGACGCTCATCATGGGTCGCGGCGCCGCGACCATTCCCGACCTGGCGTCGTTTCTGCTGAAGGGCCATCCCGAGGCCGAGGTCCGCGAGGTCCTGGCGCTGGCGGAGATCTACGTCGCCGAGGCGCGGATCGAGGGCGTCAATCACGACGTCGCGTTCTGCCAGATGTGTCACGAGACGAACCATCTGCGCTTCGGGGGTGACGTCGGGCGCCATCAGAACAACTTCGCCGGCATCGGCGCCACCGGCAACGGCGCCCCGGGCCATTCGTTCCCGAGCGTGCGTATCGGGGTCCGCGCCCAGATCCAGCATCTAAAGGCCTACGCCAGCACCAAGCGCTTGCGCCGCAAGCTCGTCGACCCGCGCTTCGCCCGGGTCCCCCGAGCCAGCGCCCCCTATGTCGAAGACCTCACCGGCAAATGGGCCACCGACCCCCACTACGCCGCCAAAATAAAAGCCAAACTTCAAGCCCTCGCCCGGCAGTCCCAGTAACCGCGCCCCGGAGGGCGGCATGGAACAAGTCTAGTAGGATGGGCAGATTCTGCCCATGCCGGTGCTTCGGGAAGTCATGGATTGGGGTTGGCGGCGGTGCGTTTGTCTTGGGTTTGAGCGTGGAGAGAATCGAGCGATGGATCGTTGACGCGCGCCTTCCCGTGGGGGACAATCCTGGGGGCCGGGGCATGTCACAGGTCCCGATCCGCATGGGCAACGGAAGTTGCCCATCCTACAAATCTGTATTGGGAGACGTGAGCTATGCAGAAAGACACTGAATACAAGTCCGATGCTCTTGTGAGGTTGACAACACGACTACGCCGGCGGGCGGTGTTTGTTGTGGTGCTCTGGTCTGTCATCGGCGTTCTGGCCGGCGCTTACGTCGGCCGCGGAGACGCCGGGAACCGTGGCGCCGTCATTGGAGCGATAGTGGGAGCATTTCTAGGATATCTGATTGGGTCGATGCGAGCCCTGTACTACAACGTGCAAGCAATGAACGCGCTCTGTCTGATGCAGATTGAGGAGAATACCCGAACCAAGTGACAGTCATAGCGTCCAATATATCAATTCAGGCGACGACCACTTGCGACGTGATTGAGGTCACCTGATCTTGGCGTTGGGTGGAAGCAAGAAAAGGGGAACTTCATGAGCAATCTTCACAGAAGGGCATTTCTTAAGGTCTTTGGAATGGGGCTTGCGACTCTCGGTGTTGGGGCTGTATTTGCGGAGGACGAGAAACCGAAGATCAAGAACGTCCTGTTGCTGTATGTTGATGATCTCAGGCCGGAGATCAACTGTTACGGCAAAAGCAAGATTATCAGTCCGAACATGGACAAGCTTGCGGCCCGTTCGCTCGTCTATAACAAGGCGTATTGTCAGGTTCCTGTCTGCGGGCCATCTCGCGTGAGTACCCTTAGCGGCATGTATCCACGCTCTGCAACGCAGTGGAACGCACGCGGTTTTCTGTCCAGGGGCTTGCCATCGCTTCCCGGCCATTTCAAAGCAAACGGATATGACACCGTTTCGATTGGCAAGGTCTATCATATGAATGACGACGATCCTGAGTCATGGACAAAACGGTATACCGACACGTTTCATGAGAAGAAGTATGTCTGTGACGGATGGTGTGCAGGTTACCAGTTGGAGGAGAACAGGAAAGGCAGGACTTATGCAAAGATGGGCAGGAATCGTTCAGCCATCACGGAATGCGTTGACGCGCCGGACAACGCCTACCCTGACGGAGTTAGCGCTGACAACGCGATTGCGGAGCTGAAGAAGTTCAGCGAATCCAAGAAGCCGTTCTTCCTTGCTGCAGGTTTCTATAGGCCGCACTTGCCGTGGGTGGCGCCAAAGAAGTATTGGGAGTTGTATAAGCGTCAAGACATAGATCTGGCGAAGAATCCGTATTTCCCGAAGGGTGCAATCACTCGAAACAGTTGGGGAGATCTTCGTCATTACGGTGACAAAGAGATTAATGCCGCCAGAATCAATGACAACTTGGATGCCGACACTTTCCCCGTTCTTTCGGAGAAGAAGCAAAGAGAATTAATTCATGGCTACTGGGCCTGTGTCAGTTTTCTCGACGCCCAGATAGGGCGTATTCTCGAAACATTGGATAGACTGGGTATGACTGACAAGACCGTAGTACTGCTCGTCAGTGATCATGGCTGGCAGCTTGGAGAGCACAAGTTATGGTCGAAGTGCAGCAATTACGAGGAGGCGGCTCGGGTTCCATTCATGGTCGCAGTGCCAGGAATGACCAGGGGCGCCAAGACCGACGCGCTCACTGAACTAGTGGATATCTATCCGACTGTTTGTGAGCTGACGGGCCTGTCCATTCCTGAACATGTGGAAGGAAAGAGCATGCTGCCATTACTCAAGGACCCATCGTGCCAATGGAAGCAGGCGGCCTTTCATCTCTGGGGCGGTGCGTTATCCATGCGGACAGACAGGTATCGTCTGACAAGGTATAACACGGCCGCGCCCCAAGGAAATGGATATCAACTGCCATCCACGGGTCGCTACGAGATTTATGATTATGAGACAGATCCTTGGGGTAATGTTAATATTGCTGTTGACCCGAAGAACAAAGCATTGCTCGACAAACTGATCGCTCAGATGGATGCCGGCTGGAAAGCCGCCCGGTCGGATGACTAATATATAGAATGCCGGACATGGCCCAACAAGGAGCTGAAAGCGACGCGGTCAACCGCGCGCCTTAGCTCAATCGTTGGGGATAGGAGGATATGCATGAGGCGACTGACAGGACTCTTGGCAATTGCATTATTCATAGGTAACGGCTTGGCCGGGGCGCAGGCTGAACACGAGGCCCATGAAGCCCACCATGGGCATGAAGCGAACGGGCTCTATTACTACCGACAAGTGGAGCCTGGGAAGCCTAAGTTGATCGAGTGCGATGTTGCGGTCTATGGCGGTACGCCTGCCGGGGTAACGGCTGCGATTCAAGCGGCGCGCCTGGGGAAAAAGGCCGTGCTACTGTCCTTCAATCGGCATGTGGGAGGAATGACCTCCGGCGGATTGACCGCGACAGACATCGGAAAGAAGGAATCCGTCGGCGGTTTAGCGCTTGAGTTCTATACGCGGATTGGCAGGGTCAGTCAGTTTCGTCCTTCGCAAGCCGAATCGCTCTTCCTGAAGATGCTCCATGAGGCGGGCGTACAGGTTCTTCTGGGACGCTGCCTGGAGAGGGTCGAGATAAGTGACGGCCGGTTGGTCTCGGCAACCATGGAGACCGCCGAGACCATCAAGGCGGCTATGTTTGTAGATGCCACCTACGAGGGTGACCTGTTGGCGGCGGCGAATGTCTCATACCGTGTCGGACGCGAACCCGCCAATGCCTACGGAGAATCACTGGCCGGGCAATGGCAGAAGATCTCTTGGAAGGACACCTACCAATTCTGCAGACTGCCGCTGAGTCCCTATGTGGTGCCGGGTAAACCGGAGACGGGTCTGCTCCCGGAGATCGCTTCGGAAGCCCCCGGGGACCCGGGCGAGGGCGACTTCAAGGTGCAGAGCTACAATTTCCGGATGTATCTCACGGACAAGGCGGGAAAGATCCCGTTCCCGAAACCGCGCGGATATGATCCCGGCCGCTACGCACTGCTGGCCCGCTTTCTGAATATCGATCCGCAGATTCAGTGGACCCTCAACTACACGACCCGTCCCATGACCGACGGTCCGGTTCAGATGAGGAAGGGCGATTCCAACAACGCGGGAAGCTTCTCTTCGGACTATGTCGGCGGCAATTATCGCTGGCCTGACGGCACCTATGAACCGGGATCATTTTCGCAATTGCCTCCACCCCGGCGTGGGGCGCCCATGCCCTTCCGCGAACTCTACGAATTGCGGGAACGCATCTTTCAGGATCACGTTAACTACCAGCTAGGGCTCATGTACTTCCTCGCCAATGACCCATGGGTTCCCGAAACGTTACAAGCCAGGGTAAACCGGTTTGGGCTCGACCCGCACGAGTTTAAGGAGTCGGGATTCTGGCCCCATCAGCTTTATGTGCGGGAAGGCCGACGCATGGTTTCCTCCCATGTGATGACCCAGGCGAACTGTGAATCGAAAGCAACGGTGAGTGATTCCGTGGGGCTTGCGTCATACCCGATGGACTCGCACTTCTGCCAGCGGGTGGTCGTGGAAGAAGACGGGAAACGGACCGTACGCAACGAGGGTGGCTTTGGACAAACCTGCCCCAAGCCCTATCCTGTTTCCTATCGCTCGCTCGTTCCCATAAGGGAAGAATGCACGAATCTGCTTGTCCCGGTCTGCCTTTCCGCATCCCACGCGGCCTACGGTTCGATCCGGATGGAGCCGGTCTTCATGATCCTCGGTCAGAGCGCCGCCGCGGCCGCCTGTATCGCAATCGATGATGACGTATGCGTCCAGGACCTGGACTATGGAAAACTAAGGAAACAGTTGGTCGCCGACAAACAGCGATTGTAGAATATGCCCACAATGTGATCGAGGGCGCCAACTCATCGTTGGGTTCAGATAGAACTACGGGGACTCAACAACCCCAAGGAGATTTGGCATGGAAGCCGATGAACCGATGGCCTACTGTGGACTGACATGCGGTAGTTGTCCGATATACCTGGCAACGCGAGAGACGGATAAAGCGAAACAGGTACAGACGAGGATTGAGATCGCTGAATTTGCTAGTAAACACTACGATACGGTTATCAAGCCTGAAGACCTCACCGACTGCGACGGCTGCAAGTCACAAACAGGAAGGCTGTATTCCGGCTGTAGCCAATGTGGGATAAGGAACTGCGCGCAGGCGAAAGACTGCTTAACCTGTGCCCATTGCCCTGAGTATCCATGTGATAGACTCCAGAAGTTCTTTGCCTCCGATCCAGGCGCCAAAGTGAATCTCGATAGCATCAGAAACAACATGTAGAGCACCTGTGGGATCAGGGTGTGGCAAAATAGATAGATCGTATTGAGGAGGTATCCATGCCGTTCAAACTCGTCCAGTTCGTCGCAATGATTGGCCTCACGCCGGCTCTATGCCAGAGCCAGGTCTTTTTGCAACTCGATACGGACAGGGTCCATGACCTGGAGGTGACAAGGCAAGGGAGCGTCTATACCATGCGGACCAAGGGAGAAGATCCCTGGATCCATACCCATGGCCTGGAGGTGTCACGTCCGCAGGGGGCCCAGGTGCTGAGCTTTGAGTATTTTTGCCCCAGGGGCTTGGATCACTTGCAGATCTACTTCGGTGATCCCGCCAGTGAGAAACGCTCACAAACGGTGCGGCGGATCGGGCCGGCCGAGGGGTGGGTCAGTCATGTGGTGGACCTGAGCGACACGATCGCGGATTGGGGAAAGGTCGGCGACGTCTTGCGTCTGGACCCGGGCCGGCGTGCCGACGTGAATGTGCAGATCCGAAATCTGCAGTTGCGTCCCCTGACGGCGCGCGAGCAGGAACTCGCGGCCACGCGGGCCGCCAAGAAACAGCGAGAGGCCACTTTTGAAACGAATCTAAAGGCCTATTTGGCGAGTGAATTCGAATCGAAGATCTCTCATGTTGATGTGGGCCGGGAGCGTATTATCATCAAGGGGACCGCAACGGATGTTGATCGGGTCTATCTCGATGAAATCGCTCCCCACGAGGATGTCACTGAAAGACAGACACTCAGACTGTCCTGGCCTGTGAAGCGAAATCCATTCGAGATTTCCGTTGAACGCTACGGCCAGCTTCACGGGCAGCGGTACGACCGACTGCTCTCCAAATGGGTCCTGGTGCGGCGTTCAGAACCGTATGAGATCCTGTCGCACGCCCGCTATCCGGATCGTATTGCAGCGCGGTATGATTGGCCCAGAGAAGTCCCCGCCGGTCGTAAGGGCCTGGGAGGTTTTAGCGTCGGTCGGGGGCATGTCGAGGACCTGAACGACCTGAGTATCACCAGCGCGACCGTGAATATCTGGTTCACGGGATTCATGTTCACCAAGCCGGGCCCGGATCGTATTGAGCATGTCTACCAGGGCAAGCGTTTCTATTTTCGCGAGAAGAACGTGCGGTCTATGGACAATACCTTTCGTACCTGTGCCGAGCGCAATATTGTGACGGCCGCCATTCTGCTGGTAGGCAAGGCCAAGCAGTGTCCCGATCCGGAGATCGGACGACTGATCCAACACCCGGATATGGACCCGTCCGGGATCTACAGCATGCCGAATATGACGACTCCCGAAAGTGTGCGGTGTTATGCCGCGGCCCTGGACTTTCTCGCAAGTCGCTACAGTCGTCCCGATAAGAAGTATGGACGTAACCACCACTGGATCATGCACAATGAAGTCGACGCCGGCTGGGTGTGGACCAATATGGGCGACAAAAGCGCTTCGGTCTTCATGGATGCCTACCACAAGTCCATGCGCCTCTGTTATGCCATCGCCCGGTCCTACGATCCGCACGCGGAAGTCTTCGTCACCTTGACCCATCACTGGGCCTGGACCTCCCATCCGAAGTTCTACCCCTCCCGAGACCTGATGGAGATCCTGTTGGATTACACCGGCGCCGAAGGCGACTTCCAATGGGCCATGGCCCATCATCCCTATCCGGAGTCCCTGTTCGAGCCCAAGACCTGGTTGGATCGGAAGGTGACTTTTGACTTCGATACGCCCCTGATTACCTTCAAGAATCTGGAAGTGCTCGACGCCTGGATCAAACAGCCGGAGGTGCTCTACCAGGGCCGACACAAGCGCACGCTCTGGCTCTCGGAGAATGGCACCAATTCACCCACGTATTCCGATCGGGACCTGGCCGAGCAGGCCGCCGGTTTTGCCTACGCCTGGAAGAAGATGAAGGACCTGGACGGCATTGATGGCTTCCAGTGGCACAACTGGTTTGACAACCGGGGTGAAGGCGGCCTGCGCATTGGACTGCGCCGTTTCCCGAATGACGAACAGGATCCTGGCGGACGCAAACCTGTTTGGTTTGCCTATCAGGCCGCCGATACGGACCAGGAGAATACCGTGTTCGATCCCTACAAAGAGATAATCGGCATCCGTGACTGGAACCAGGTCAAGTTCCTCGGCGAGATCGACCCGGACAGCAAGTGATCCTCTTACCATAATCTTCGAGCCGACACCTGGCTGGCGACCGATGCCCTGAGCCGAAGGGTCTGAAGGGTGAGAAGGGCAGGGGGCGGATAGGACCGAAGTTCCTCGTTCTTAATCTGAACAAACACAGTCTCGCTTCACCTGAGTTTCCCCCTTGCTCCCACGCAAAGTTGAGTTTAGAATCGAAGTGCGGCAACTTTGAGAGACAACCGTGGAGGCCGAGACACGTTCCGGGAAAGGGACCGATTACAGTTTCGTTCGCCCAGAGACATGAAGACAACCATGGTTTGCCCGTACGTGCCGAACCGAGGACCACAAGGCGCACGGAGTCCGGCGGACGCCCTATGGACATCGAAGTGCAGAGGGGTTGTCATACAGTCCGTCTGACAACCCGTACGGAATCGGCCACGTGTAAGAAAGGCTTGATTCACAGGATGTTAGCGACATTTGCCTGTTCCGTGATGGGGATGTTATACAGCAGTTTCGTCGCCTGCGGAGTCTTATACAGACTGTATATTCAATGTTCGAAAGGAGAGGCCCTATGAAGTACCGAATACTGTGGATCGTTCTTCCGTTAGTCGGTGCAATCGCACTCGCGGGGTGTGGCAAAACGGAAGTGAATGAGTCGCAGCCGCGCGTATCCAGAGATTTCACCGTCGACGTCTCTGGGACAGAAGGGCTTATGGTCGACCTTCTCGTCATCCTAAAACCCAATCCCAGCTCTATCGTCAAGGCCGTCGACGAACGGGTGACTCTCCCCTACAAGAAGGACTTCACGGGAGTGGCCTGGGCCATCTGGGTTGACGGGATTTACAGCGGACAGGAAGGTGAATACACCTTGCGCACTGATGGATCAAGTGCCTCCGGCATCGTGAAGGAAGGCGTGCAAGACCAATCCGTTCTGTACAACCTCTGAAACCAGACTTTCGAACCAGTTGCTCCACCGTACCCAGTGGTAGAAAATATGGAACGACCGGCTCTCGGTGTTATGGTCGATATCGATCATAGGGCCGGGCGGGTTGTCGCCGCCCGTTATCGCGGATTAGTATCTGGCGATAGCAGAGCCGCACATCAATCAATGATTGATCAGGAGAGCCGGTCGTGGACAACAGTATAACGCATGTGGCGATGGACACCCACAAGAAACAGCATGCCGTGGCTTGGGCATCCCCGGAGACGGGCGAAGTCCAGGTCTTCACTGTCAAGAATACCGTCACGGACATCAAGAAGATGGTCAAGAAGATCCAACGAAAGGCCCCGGGCGACGTGCGGTTCTGCTACGCGGGGTCTGTGGGTTTGTGCTGAAGCGGCAGATCGAGGCGTTGGGCAGCCGTTGCCAGGTCATCGCCCCGTCGCTGGTGCCGCGCAAGAAGGGCGAGCGCATCAAGACGGATCGGCGTGACGCCCGCAAACTTCTGGGCCAGTTCCTCGCCGGCCAGTTGACGGAGGTCTACGCCCCGAATCCCCAGCAGGAGGCGGCTCGGGAAGTGACACGGGCTCGCCAGGCGGCCCAGGAGGACCTCAAGCGGGCCCGTCATCAGTTGCTCAAGTTCCTCACGCGACACGGCTATCTCTATCGGGATGGGAAACACTGGACGCAAAAGCACGACCGGTGGTTACGGTCGCTTCAGTTCGATGTGCCGCAACTGCGTGAGGTCTTCGACTGGTACTACACGCAGTTGCAGCATTGTCAGCAGCGTCTGGCGATGCTGGACAGGGAGGTGGCCGTCTTGGCCGAGCGTCCGGCCTACAAGGAGATCGTGGGCCTGCTGCGTTGCCTGCGGGGCGTGGAAACCTTGACGGCGATCACGCTGGTGACCGAGCTGTTCGAGTTCGCCCGTTTCGACTCGCCGCGTAAGCTGATGGCGTACCTGGGTCTGGTGCCCTCGGAGCACAGCAGCGGGGAGAAACGCCGGCCGGGGGCGATCACCAAGACGGGCAACGGTCGCGTCCGGCGTTTGCTGGTCGAGAGCGCCTGGCACTACCGTCACCGACCCGTGGTGAGCAAGACCCTGAAACGTCGGCGTAAAGATCAGCCGCAATGGGCGATCGATATCGCCGACCGAGCCATGTTGCGACTGCACAAGCGATATCAGCGTCTGACGATGCGGGGCAAGATTCCCTCGAAGGTCGTGGTGGCGGTGGCGCGGGAGTTGGCCGGCTTCCTCTGGGCCATGCTGGGCGAATGGCAGCAGCGACGCAGTGACAACGTATCGATCGCTCAGGAATCTTCCTGGGCCACAGCGGACGTCACGGCCTCCGTTTGACAGCGGGCCGCCCGGCCGAAAGGCGTTTTTCTCACCGCCTCATTTTCTGGCGAAGGCGATGAGAAAAACTGGATAAGGTTATCCCGACAAGAAGAAAAGGAAAGGAGCCCTGGGGTGCAGGCACGACAAGAGCAACAGGCGGCCCACCCTATGTGAGCAGGGCCGTTGGCCCTGTATTCACGAGAAGTAGAAGGCTACGCTCTCGACGAAGTAGTTCACTGTCGGCGCTGGCCTCCCGAGGGAGGCTAATCCACGAATATCAGACTGATGCATCGTCGAAGCCGCCTGCCCCCAGACTTCCTTTTTAAGACCATGTAGACAAAAACCAAAAATGCCGTTTGACAAAAGTCGTTCCATATCAGGGTGGGCCTTGGCCCACCGCAACGAAGGTTCGATCGTGCATTGTCACAGAGGCAAGCAATCGGTGGGGTGAACGCCACCCTACAGACTGCATATTCAATATTAGCTTAGAGGTGAACGAATGACTGAGGAGAATCCATCCGACCTAGCGAAAGTCTTGTAGGATGGGCAGATTCTGCCCATGCAGATGCTTCGGGAAGTCATTGGTTTGGGTTGGCGGCGGTGCGTTTGTCTTGGGTCTGAGCGTGGAGGGAATCGAGCGATGGATCATTGACGTGCGTCTTCCGGTGGGGGACAATCCTGGGGGCCGGGACATGTCACAGGTCCCGATCCGCATGGGCAACGGGAGTTGCCCATCCTACGAAGCTACGAGTTACCTGAAGTGAATGAACTCAACCATGAGATTGACACCATCAAACGAGATGCTGAACGCCAGGTAGAAGAAGTTGAGCAGAAGATAGCCACTGTTCGGGAAGAGAAGAAGTATCTGTACGATCTCCTTACGGAAACCGACGATGCGCTTGTGCAGGCAGTGATTGAGGGTCTGCGTGTTCTCGGTTTCACCGATGTGGTCGATGTTGATCAGCAGATCAAGGATGGAGGGGAGGAAACGTCCCTTCGCGAAGACATACAGATTGAGGATTCGTCGCCCGTCCTTATTGTCGATGTCAAGGGTATTACGGGCAGACCGTCGGATCCAGAGGCTATGCAGGCGCATAAGCATGCCGTAATTCGCATGAAGGAATGGAAGACGACGGAGGTGAATGCCTTGGCAATCATCAATCACCAGCGGCACCTTCCTCCCTTGGACCGGGACAACGATATGTCATTCAGGCAGGAGTTGTTGGATGGGGCCTCCCAGATTGATCTGGGCCTCATGACGACCTGGGATTTGTACCGTCTGGTTCGAAGTTCCATCGCAAATGGATGGCAGCCTGAACAGGTGAAACCCTTGTTTTACCGGAGGGGGCGAATTAGTATTGTCCCCGTTCATTACAGGTACATTGGGGTGGTAGAGCAGGTATGGAAAGAGGCAGGTGCCATCAGCATCAAAGTTGTGGAGCGTGGTCTCAAGAAAGGCGATAGAATCGCTTTCGAGATGCCGGTAGAGTTCGAGGAGCAGGACGCCGAGTCATTGCGGCTCGACGACCAAGATGTCGAGGAGGGCCCAGTCGGCGTCGAAATCGGAATTCTATCAGAGCTTGCAGGGCGTTTGCGGAAGGGGATACGCGTCTACGTGGCAGCCAAGAATCGCAGTTCTTGATGCGAACGAGAGGCGCGCATGGTTCGCAAGTAGATGTCTCGACTTCGCTCGGCATGACAAGGGGGGTGAGAGCATCTGGATACGCTAGACCCGCTCCGAGGGCGCGGTCGGCCAAATCGCATCTTGACGATGTGGGGGCAATCGTATTTACTCAACGGTGTGACGGGTCCGGCGGGGCCTCGGTTCAAGGCAAGGGTGTCGGCAGCGAACAGGATTTGGGGCTATGGGACAGCCAATCGATAAGATTACGTTGAAGGGATTCAAGTCCATCAGGGAGTTGAACGACTTCCCGCTGGGTGACCTCAATGTCCTCATTGGCGCCAACGGAGCAGGCAAGAGCAACTTCGTCAGTTTCTTCTCATTTCTCCGCGAAGCCATAGAAGGCAGGCTACAGCTTCATGTCGAGAAGAAAGGCGGGGCAGACGACCATTTGTTCATGGGCCCAAAGACTACGGAACAGATTCATGCGCATGTGCGATTTCGTCCTCTAGGCTATGAGTTCTTTCTGGAGCCTACCACCAAGGACAGCTTCGTCTATACCGACGAACGAGTCGAATGCAAGCGCAGCCGAGGTGGTACTTGGGCTTCTCATACGATTGGCCAAGGTCATCGAGAATCGGCATTGAAAAGGCGAGCTGAGGATGGTGGGGATCCAAAATCGCGGAGTATCATGAATTCTATCTCAAGCTGGACCACATACCATTTACACGATACCAGCGACACTGCGCCTATGCGCCGTTTCTGCTCAGTGCGTGACTATGAGTATCTGCGTTCCGATGCGGCGAACTTGGCTGTTTTTCTTCACTTCCTCAACCAGAAGCATCCATGTGTCTATGACAGGATTAGGGATACCGTTTGTTTAGCAGCGCCGTTTTTTGACGATTTCAAATTGCGACCCAAAGAGGCGAATGGTGACCTGATGCTCCAGCTTGAGTGGACGCAGAGGGGCAGTGACTATCCATTTCATGTGAACCAGTTGTCGGATGGGACGTTGCGGTTCATTGCGTTGACGACGGCGTTGTTGCAGCCGAATCTGCCTGCTACGATGCTGTTCGATGAGCCTGAGTTGGGGTTACATCCTTACGCTCTGAACCTCTTTGCGGGACTGGTCAAAAAGGCGGCGACCAGGACGCAGGTCATCGTTTCGACGCAGTCGGCGCCGCTGCTGGACAACTTCGAGGCTGAAGACATCATCGTGGTCGAGCGGAAGGACGGGGCGTCCACCTTCGAGCGGCTTTCCTCCGAGAAGTTGAAGAACTGGCTCAAGGACTATTCGCTCGGGGAACTGTGGCAGAAGAACGTGATCGGCGGGAGACCGACCGATGGTTAGGGTCCACGTCCTGGTCGAGGGCCAGACGGAGGAAACATTCGTCAACCGAGTCCTGCGCTCCCACTTCTGGCCACTGGGCATCTATCCCTGTCCTCGACAGCTTGGCAAACCCGGGCATCGCCCTGGCATCGTGGAGTATCCACGTGCCCGTGCGGATGTCCTCGCCACACTCCGTGAAGACGCCGATTCCTTCTGCACGACGATGTTTGACTACTACGCCATGCCGACCAGTTGGCCCGGCCGAGAGGCGGCGGGAGGGAGACCCGATCCCATCGAGGCGGCGATCCTGGCGGACATATCAGCCGGGATGGGTGAGGGGTTCAACCCGGCTCGCTTCATTTCCTACGTGCAGATGCACGAGTTTGAAGCCCTTTTGTTCAGCGATCCGAGGGTGTTGGCAGAGGGTCTGGAGTTGCCGAGCGATTCGGAGATCCAACGGATCAGGGATCAGTTCCAGTCGCCCGAGGAGATCAACGACGACCAGCAGACGGCGCCCTCGAAAAGGATTGCGAGATTGTGTCCTGGCTACAGCAAGCCGGTCGATGGATTTCTTATTGCCCAGAGGATTGGTCTCGACGCGATCCGGGCGGAGTGCCGCCATTTCAACGAATGGATCGAAAAGCTGGAGGCCTTGGTGGAGGGCCGCTGAGTGCGATGGTTCCGAGAAGCAACAGATTTGTTGCTTTGGGCGGGCCAGAGCGGTGGTGGCTCTCTATTCGCGGCCCAGATCCTTCATTTCGCTTCGCTTCATTCAGGATGACATATCGAGTCTTGTAGGATGGGCAGATTCTGCCCATGCGGGTACATCGGAAAGTCACTGGTCTGGGTTGGCGGCGGTGCGTTTGTCTTGGGTGTGAGCATGAATCATTGACGCGCGCCTTCCGGTGGGGGACAATCCTGGGGGCTGGGTCATGTCACAGGTCCCGATCCGCATGGGCAACGGGAGTTGCCCATCCTACAGAGCTGCAAAGGAAATACATGATCAAAGAATCAATCACAGCAATTATCACCATTATGACCGTCTGTACCCTGCACGCAGCAGAGTACCATGTGTCCCCAAGCGGCCTTGATTCGAACAAGGGCTCCAAATCAAAACCCTTCAAGACAATATCAGCGGCCGCGCATATCGCACAGCCCGCCGACGTGATCACAGTGCACGAGGGCGTCTACCGCGAACGAGTTAATCCACCGCGCGGTGGAACGTCGGATGATAAACGCATTGTCTACCAGGCTGCTCCGGGCAAGAGAGTTGTGATCAAGGGATCGGAGATTATCAAACAATGGCAGAAGGTTCAGGAGGGGGTATGGGAAGTCACTCTACCCAACAGCTTCTTTGGTGATTTCAATCCATACAACAATATCATCGAGGGAGAGTGGCATAGTCACGGGGGCTATCCGCGGAATACCGGAACGGTATATCTCAACGGCGTCTGGATAGATGAAGCCAAGACGTTAGAGCAAGTATTAGCCCCCATTGGCAAACGTCCACTCTGGAAAGCGAAGGTAGACGAAAGGCACACAACGATCTGGGCGCAGTTCAAAGGGATCAACCCCAACAAGGAACTGGTCGAGATCAACGTGCGACAGAGCATCCTTTATCCTGACCAGCCCGGGAGGAACTACATCACCGTTCGCGGCTTTACGATGCGTCAGGCGGCTACGCCGTGGTCCGGGGCGATGTCCGAACAGATCGGTCTGATCGGGACTCACTGGTCCAAAGGATGGATCATCGAGAGCAATGTAATCAGCCACTCGATGAACACCGGTATCACGCTTGGGCGCTATGATCTGGCTAAACGTGGCATTGCCATGCCGGCTGTGTCGGCTCCGGGGTTTGTCAGGTCGTGCGAACTGGCAGTTGAGCATGGATGGTCAAAGGAGAAGATTGGCGGGCATATTGTACGCAACAACCATATCTCTCATTGTGAAAAGAACGGGATTCACGGCAGCCTGGGAGGAATATTCTGCACCATCGAAGGCAACACAATCTGCGATATCGCCGTACGAGGCTGGATCGGCGGGCCTGACGTGGCCGGACTCAAACTGCTGGCTTCAAATGATACTGTTATCAAGGGCAACCACTTCTACCGTTGCCGCGGCTTTGGCGGCGTCTGGCTGGATTGGATGGCCCAAGGGACGCGCGTAACGGGCAATCTTTTTCACGACAATCATATGCAGGACCTGTTTGTAGAGGTCAATCACGGACCATTCCTAGTGGACAATAACATATTCCTTTCGCCAAGAGCCATTTTGGAAGCATCCCAGGGCGGCGCCTACGCACACAACCTGATCGCCGGAGCGGTTGTGCTTCGCGGCGAAACCAGATACACGCCCTACTTCAAACCGCATACAATGAAGGATATGAAGCTGGCCAACTTCACTCAGGGCGATGAACGCCACCACAACAACCTGATTGTCGGGCATCGCGGCTTGTCTTCCTACGGTCAGCAAGACGCGAACATCCAAGCGGTCGGAAATGTATTCCTGGCCGGCGCCAAACCCAGCGAGCATGATCGCGACGCCCTGGTCGCCGCAGACTTCAAACCCGAACCGAAGTTGGAAAAGAAGCCTGATGGATGGTGGCTCGAAATGGCTATCGATCCTTCATGGACCGCAAAACAAGAACGGGTCTTAGTAACCACTGATCTCCTGGGTCGCGCAGAAATTCCCGACGCTCCCTTCGAAAATCCCGACGGAAGCCCCTATCGACTCGACACTGACTATTTCGGGAAGAAACGAATTCCGGACAATCCCGCGCCTGGACAATTTGCGGGCCAACGTGGCAAGAAGGTCCATCTCAAGGTATGGCCCAAGAAGTGAATGGAGGGTGGAATGCAGAACAAAGCGTTGCACGACGATGCGGCAAACCGCGCGGTACACGAGGTGGGCTGTGTGAGGGGTGAGAAAGGAAAGGGCTGCGGTTTTTGGCCGCAGCCCCTGGGGTGTGACTGGTTTGGGTGTTGCTTCTTCTATTGCTAGGCGCCGGCGCCTTGTCTGGGCATGGCGATGGTTCCGGTGCGGGCGAGACTCTTGATGCCGTAGGGCTTGCAGGTCTCGATGAAGGCCTCCATTTTGGTCTCGGGGCCGCTGACCTCGACCGTGATGGTTTTGTGGCCGATATCGACGACGCGGCCTCGGAACATCTCGATCAGGGGGAAGATCTCGGGCCGCTTCTCGGGCGGGGCCGAGATGCTGATCAGCATGAGGTCGCGGGCGACGACGGGCTTGCCGACGTAGTCGAGGACCTTGACGACCGGGATGATCTTGCCGAGCTGCTTGCGGACCTGCTCGAGGATGCGGTCGTCGCCGATGACGACGATGGTCATGCGGCTGAGCTTCGGGTCCTCGGTGCGGCCGACGACGAGCGAATCGATATTGAAGCCCCGCGCGGCGAACATGCCGGAGACGTGGGCCAGGACACCAGGTTTGTTCTCAACAAGGGCACTGATTATATGCTTCATGGGAAACCCCACTTTCTTTGGCAGTAGATTAGATGAGTCGTTCCAACGTGTCCAGGCCGTCCATCTCGCTGAGGCTCTTGCCGGCGGGGACCATGGGCCAGACGTTCTCTTCCGGCTCGACCTGGAAGTTGACCACGCAAGGCTTGGTCTCGGCGAGCATCCGCTCGATCGCCTTGGGGACGTCCTCCTTCTTCTCCACGGTAATGCCCACGGCGCCCATCGCGTTGGCGATCGCGGCGTAGTCGGGGTTCTCCAGGGAGCTGCAGGCGTAGCGGCGGCCGTAGAACAGCTCCTGCCACTGGCGGACCATGCCCATGTGCCCGTTGCTGAGGATGCAGACCTTGATGGGCAGCTCGTATTGGACGGCGGTCGCCAGCTCGGTCATCGTCATGTTGAAGCTGTGGTCGCCGTCGATGTCCAGGACGGTCGCCTCCGGCATCGCGATCTGGGCGCCGATGGCCGCCGGCAGACCGAAGCCCATCGTGCCGAGCCCGCCGGAACTGATGAACTGCCGCGGCCTGGTGAATTTGTAGAACTGAGCACTCCACATTTGGTGCTGACCGACTCCGGTGGCGACGATGGCGTCGTTGTGAGTTTGGCGGCAGAGTTCCTCGATGACGTACTGCGGCTTGATGACGTCGGCATCGCTGTCGTAGTTGAAGGGGAACTTCTGCTTCCACTCGGCGATCTTGGCGAACCACTCGGTCCGGTCGCGATGCTCGACCTCGGCGGCCAGTTCGACCAGGATATCCTTGGCGTCGCCGACGACGGGGATGTCGACATGAACATTCTTGGAGATGCTGGCCGGGTCGATATCGACATGGACGATCTTGGCGTGCGGGGCGAACGTGGTCAGCTTGCCCGTAACGCGGTCGTCGAAGCGAGCCCCGACGGCGATCAGCAGGTCGCACTCCTGGACGGCGTAGTTGGCGTAGGCCGAGCCGTGCATCCCGAGCATATCCAGCGATTCGGCCTTCCTCTGGTCGATACTGCCCAGCCCCATGAGCGTCATCGTCACGGGCACGTGGGCCTTTTCGGCCAGGGTCCGAAGTTCCTCGGACGCATCGGCGCCGATGATGCCGCCCCCGACGTAGAGGACGGGCCGTTCGGATTTATTGATCGCCTTGGCCGCCATCGAGATCTGGCGGGCGTGGCCCTTCGTGCGAATCCTATAACCGGGCAGATCCACCTCGACCTTGCCGTCGTTGGTGTGCTTGCTGACCAAAACATCGACGGGCAGATCGATCAGGACCGGTCCGGGCCGGCCGGTCGAGGCGATATGGAAGGCCTCGCGGACCGTCTGCTCGAGGTCCTTGACGTCCTTGACGATGCTGTTGTATTTCGTGACCGGCCGGGTGATGCCCGTCGTGTCGGCCTCCTGGAACGCGTCGTTGCCGATCAGCTCGGTGCGGACCTGTCCGGTGAAGGCGACCATAGGGATCGAGTCCATCATCGCGGTGGCCAGCCCCGTGATCAGGTTGCAGGCGCCGGGCCCGCTGGTGGCCAGGATCACGCCGACCTTGCCCGTGGCGCGGGCGTAGGCATCGGCCATGTGGCAGCCGCCTTGCTCATGGCGCGGGATCACGAAGCGGATTGGCGCGTCATAGAGCCGGTCGAACAGGGGCAGCACGACCCCGCCGGTATACCCAAACATGGTCTCGACGCCCAGATCGACGAGCGTATCGACGATGATCTGGGCCCCTGTTCTGGCGGTGGCCTTCTCGGCGGGCGCCGGGGCCTTACCTTCTGTGGATGACATAACGTTCTCCTTTCCCGATAAACGGAGGGTCCTCTTCTCGAGGGCCCGGTTGCTATTCCGGACGTTCGCGGTTTCGCGGGCTGCTCTGAGCGAAGGTCAGAGGTTCATGCCCAGCCGCGGGTCCGTAACCATCCCAAATCCCGGGGATGTCTCGGGCCGCACCGGCGTTACAGTGCGACGGCGCGGATTCTATCGCAACAGATTCTCTTATTCAATGCTTTCGACATTTCCCCGGTCCGGCTGCACTATGGCTGCTCGAATTGGACGCGCCAAAACCAGCGCCGGCCTTCGAAATTGGGCTATGGGCCGGTTCGGCCCCGGAGGGATCATCAGATGGCATACCATTTCCTTTCCCGATTAACACGTCGGGCGCCTACCGTCAGGGGCCCTTTGGTCATTCCAGTCGGTCGCGGCTTTGCAGGTTCCTCCGGGCCACCAATCGCTCCTACGTCGAAGAACGACCGATATTCCCGAAGATATAAGCCCTGCCGCAACTCCGTAACCGTCCCAATTGCTCTGGGACGCACCAGGGAGTGCCCATGTCATTCACGAGCACAGGCCATATTATGCGCAGCGAGGCCTGTATTTGTCAAAGGTATTCGCATTGTCGCTCGGAAAACGACCCATTTCCGGTAATCTGCATCCGGGCCCTCAGACGATGATATTCGTAAGCCGTCCAATTCCCACACGGAAGAGGTCTCCGGGTATTCGCTGGTGGAGTATGGCCTGCAACGGAATTACTGGAGGACGAACGGCGGTTTCGGCACGGTCGTATTGAAATTATCTGAATACTCGGTATAATAAGCCATAGGCTCAAGGAAGAGACTGGTCTCAGCGCCAGGATGGATCGGCCTTTCTTGGACCCATTGGCAAGGAGTAAGACATTCGTGGCGGCAACGAGCAGTAACACACCAGAGGATAAAGCAACCGTCAGGGTAGCGGCAAGCCTCTTCGACGAGTACGGCGGGTTCATCCGTGCGGTCATCCGTTTTCAGGCCAAAAACGAGTTCTTGGTCGAGGAACTGTACCAGGAGTTCTTCCTGACGCTCGTCGCCAAACCAATTCCCGCAAGTGTCGATAATATAAAGGCTTATCTTTACCGTGCGATCACCAATGATGTGATTGATGCGGCGCGCCGACGGGCGAGGCGGCGCAAGCATCTGAAAATATTTTCAGATCAATCCCGGATTTGCGCCCAGAATCCGATGTCGGCAGACGCTATACTAGAAACGGAAGAAGAATCGGCCCTGGGCTACTGGACGCGACAGTTGCGTGGGCGAGAGGCCGAAGCGGTGACGTTGCGATATCGAGACAACCGTAGTATTGGGGAAATCGCCGAGGAAATGGGTATCGATGATGGCACGGTCACACATTATTTGTCGAAGGGTTTGAGACGTTTACGGAGAAATTGCGCGCTTGAATGAGGGGTAAGGATGGTTGCCTTTGATGGGAGCGAGCGGTGTGGAGAAGCGGAAGCGTATTATCAGGAATTTCTGGATGATGAAGCGCGTCCGTGCGTTCCCGCCGCAGTGATCGACCACATCCAGAATTGTGGTCGGTGTCGCGATCGTCTGGCTCGGCTCAGAGAATTGCTCTCTGAAGTGGGCGAGGCTGACGAAGCGCGTCCATCCTGGAGAGACGGGCGGTTGGTGGCCGAACTCCAGTCGCATTTCGAGTGCCTGGATGAGCCGGTCACCTGCGCGCGGGCCAAACCGTTCCTGCCGAGTCTTCTGGACCCATCGGTCAAGATCAGGATACCCACTCCCATCACGGTTCACGTGGACCATTGTCCTGCGTGTGGCCTGGATCTCGAATCTCTGCAGGAACTCGAGTTGGATTCCGAGCAGTTGGCTCGACTCAGCGGGCTCTACGCGCAAGGCTCGGCCGATGGGGTCTGGGACGGCTTTGGGGTGCGTGCCGGCGTCCACGTTGCCCGTCCGGGTTTGCCGGAGGACAGTGGCGCCGAAGTGCCGGACCGTTTGAGTGTGTTGTCGCGTCAGGAGCGATTCGGATCGAGTGGGCCGGAAGCAGTTTCTTGCGAGGACATCTCCTGGGCCGATATTTTCGACTGCGTTGTCTCCTGCGGCCTGGGGGCGGACGAATCGGGCCGCACCCAGATGCGCCAGACGTGCCGGGCGCACGTCGCATTGTGTTCGGCGTGTCTGGAAAGAACCGAAGCACTGTACGAGACTCTCCGTACGATCGCTCAGCGGTCGGATTCCGAAATCGTTACGGTTTGTTCGACCACGCAGGATGCTTCGCCCGGCCCCATGCGGGCGGGGATGCCCTACGGCGGCTATCCGCTTGACGTGAAGGTGCTGGGACGCCCGGCGGTGAGTCGGCCCGGCGATTCCGGCGCTGTCCCGCAGCGGCGGACCTGGCGCACGCGATTCAGGCCGCTTTTCAAGACCGCCGCCCTGGCGGCCGCGATGATTCCGCTGGCCATTCTGTTCTTCTTTAATAGCCCCACCACAGCGACCGGCATCACCATGGCGCAGATCAACCAGGTTCTGGCCCAGGCCAAGAACGTCTACGTCGCCCAGTCCGGCAAGGACGCGAGCAAACTCGTTCAAGAATCCTGGGCGTCAGGGCCCCAGGGCATCCTTATCTCGAAGACCGCTGACGTCTCTGTGATCTTCGATCTGAAGAACCGGTTTCGATCGACCAACGACGGTGGGCGGGTGATCGAGAAGAATACCCCATTGACGGACAATGAGTACGAGGCGGTTGACGGTAGGGTGCAGAATCTTCTCGGAATGAACCTGGCGCGCCATGCATGGGACTCGGAATTGAGCGAGATCGAAGACCCCGTCCAAGCTGCCTTGGGTATTGCGGTGTACGAGTTGGCCTGGGAAAGTTCCCGATTTGGCGGACCGGTTGAGCCCAGGAAGTGGCGGATCTACGTGGATGCGACGAGGAACCTGCCCCAAAAGGCGGAATTCTCCCAATGGGATCGCGCCGAGCAGAAACTGGTCGTGACGACGACTCGGTGTTTCGAATACTCGCCGGCAGGCGACATTCAGCAGCGCGTCGAGGAATTGCTTTCGTCCAAGTAGCCCTCTCTAGTTGGGTTCCCAGAGAGGGCTCCGGTTGGTGTAGGTCTCGTCGTCGGCCTTCTCGACAAGCAAATCATCAGCCTTCTTACTCGCGACGTGCCCATCGACAAAACCGACGTTGACGGTTTTGTCGGGGTGCCGGCCTCCGATGGCGTCGTTTTTCTGAGCGGGCCAAAGCTCCCGCTCCTGGTTGATGGTCATCCCCGGGATATAGGCCGTATCGGCGATCATGTCGTCCTCGAGTTCCATCAGGGGATCATCCCGGGCCTGCCACCAGCAGATCAGGGTGTAGCCGCTATCGACCAGGAGCAGCGTGTTCCCTGGGTGGCGGATCGTACTGGTCGAGACCTGGGGGCCTGTGAAGTCTTCGTATTTGCCGGAGATCTCCGCGCCGCTCCGACAGATCGAGCGGTTGACCCCATAGTTGCCACAGAAGATATCGCGCTGAAGTATGTAGTCGTCCAGGTGCTTGGCGGGACATTCGAGGATCTTCAAATCCCGGTTGCCCCTATGGCGGACCGTTTTGATGAAATTGGGCCAGTACCACCCCGGCGCGTTGATCTTCAGGCTGCCCGTGTACCAGCCGGGTCGAGGGGGGGCGAAAGTGAAGGTGAAACCATAGGGCAACGCCTCGTGCTCCGTCTCGTATTGCTGGAATTCCAGCACCAATTGCTTGATGTTGGATTGGCAGACCACCGCCCTGGCCTGGTTGCGAGCGCGGCGCGAGACGGGCAGCATCAGCGCCGCCAGCATCACGACGATCGAGATCACCACGATCAGTTCGATGAGACTAAAGCCTCTGGATTTCATAGACCTGTATTGTATGTCCCCTCCGGCGGAGGTCAATGCAGTCCCTTATTTGGCGCGCTTTGCCGGTGCGATTCATGTTCGTGGGTAGGACTTTGGCAACAGACCCCTGCGCAGGAATGACAAAGTCGCCCTTGCGTGCAGCGCTTTGCGATCCAGAGAGATTGCCCCACAAACATGAACCGCACCGGTGCTCTGAGAGTCGTTGTCAATCGCACGCGTCCATATAGTACACGTCCCAACCGCCGGCGCTGATACAATTGCCTGTAGAAGGCTCTGTGATGCAGTCAGTTCTGGCTATTCTCGGTAACCACTCATGGAAGCAGGTTCCACTGGGCGCGGCCTCACAGAGATAGCGGTGGTAGTAGACCGTGAAGACGCCCCAGCAATCAAACTCATTTCCATCGCATGTGTCGTACGTTCCCTTTTGATACAAGTACGTACACGTGTAGCTGTCCCCGCCGACCAGTGTGGTCAGCCGAGCGTTGCTGACGTCATTGAGCGGTCCTGAGATGGGTCGGTCGGAGACCAGCAAAGCCACTGTTTTGGACGGGTCGATGGGCAACGAACTCGCATCCTGGCGATAGTAGAACGTCGGCTTGGTCAGATCCACGATCCAGGCGTCTCGCTCGTCGAGATGGTCCAGGACGACGAAGTGGTTCTTGGCAGGCAGGTGCAGAATCGTCTGGCAGGCCGGCAGCTTGGCCAGCGCCGAGATGTTGCCTTCGACGGCGCGGCAGTACAGCCCGAGCTTCTGGACGAACTGCTTGAGATCGCCCATGGTGGTTTGGCCATTGACGTCGACCAGTTGGGCCAGCTTGTCGGGTGAGACGGATTTTCCCAACTGGGTCGCAGCGCGCTGGACCGTTGCGGTCGCGCAGTTCTGTGGTTGCCTGCGCTTGCTCGCCGCGTAGGCGAGGCGCTCGGCCAGGAGTTGCTTCATATCGGCGGTGTCGGAGTACCTGTAGACGGCCGGCCTTTCGCTCAGGGGGCTGTAGTACTCTATGAGCGTGTCCGCTTGGTATTGCATCTCGAACTGCTCGGGACCTGGGATGCTGGCATCGATCTTGGTGAAATCCCACTTATCCGAGCGCAGCAATCGATCCGTCAACGCATCGCGATGCTCGATCAGGACGGTGCCTGGCACCCAGTTTCCGGCGATCTTCTGGTAGTCTGAGTAGAACAGGGAGGTGACCTTGTCGCCGAGGCCGACGACGGTCCAGGAGGCCGCGGCGTAATCCTTGGTCGGGTCCAGGACGAAATCCATCAAAGTCCCATCGGTCTGCTCGATGGCCATATGGATCTGGGGTGCCTGGTCGAAGACGACCTCTGTCGCGGTGATCCGGCCCGCGCTGAGGTTTTCGTAGGTCAGCGCGCCGTATCCCCACGGAATGACCCCGGCGGTCAACGGCCCGTTGACGGCGCGGGGGAGCTTGCCTGCCGCATCTACGGTGGCGTGGTTGGCCGAACGGGAAAAGACCGTGTATTCCTGGCCATTCCAGGCATAGGCGCGACGCTCGTTCCACTCGAGCTTGAACTGATCGACCATGAAGTTGCCCTGCAACTCGGAGGGCAGCTTGACCGAATCGCTGCGCGAGGCGACGTCGATGGACCAGTAAAACCTGTCGCCATCGTATTTTAGGACGACATGCGAGTTCATCGTGTACTCATTGGCCAGGTCGTAGCGAACGTTGAACGGGATGGCTTCGAGGCGCATCTCTTGCATTTCGAGGGCGCGCAGGCTCGTGCCGACGGGACTCTGGTCGTCTTGCAGTTTCCGTTCGATCGCGCCGTCAATCTCGGCTTGGTCCATCGTCCGGGCGGCCCTGTACCTCTGGTGCCCGGCCTCGATCGTGCCGGCCGGGATCCACGTGATCCGCTTCTGACTGGCCAGTTTCGCCAGAATCTCCAGCGCTGCATCTTGGGCCAGGGGTGTTTGGCCTTGAGCCACGGTCGCGGCGACCAGGATAAACAGGACAGCCGCTACACTACATCTTGTCCTCATAATCGTACTCCTTCCCTTCGGTCGTGTTGTGAGAAAAAGGGCGTACTGTGACCGACCGAACGATCACCACTCCACACAATGGGGCGCCATTAAAGTATGGCGAATCTCAGGGCGAGAATGTGGACACGTTTCTGAGAAAAGTGTGCAGAAAAGTGCAGCAGCGGTAGGCTCGCCAGTGAAACGAGTCTGGCAGGCGCGTGCCGGCCTGCCTGGAGACGAGTTGTCCTGTTGGAGAGGGTTGGAGGGCTAGCGCCCCGTCAGGGCGGAAAGGGCTTGGGGATGCCCTGCTGGAATATGGGCTTATGGCTCTGTGCCGGGCATATTCGGCTCGGGTTCCAGTTCGTCGACGTCCGCTCGGTCGAGCCAGTATTCGCAGAACAGCGTTAGGTCCGCGAGATCGACCCCCTCGTTGGCGTCCAGGTCGGGTGAAGCGATCGCATTGGGGTCGGCCGGGGCGATGCCCTGCCATTGGCCGGCCAGCATCGCGAAATCGGCGAAGTCGACGATCTGGTCGCCATTGTAGTCTCGGGACGGAACGTGATTGAAGGTCAGCCCCTGAAGCCAATGGGCGCTGGCAGGCGGGGGCAACTCGCCAATAGAGGGGTTGAAGCCTCCCCCGTTGCCGTCATCCGGTTCGTATGAATACAGTCCCATCGTGCAGGTTCCGATGGTCTCGGCGTGATAGTCTAGGACGATCCATTCGCCGACGAATCCTCCGTCGACATTTAACGTGAAGCGTACACTCTCTGTATCGAACAGGGGGCCTAGGACCAATGTCGCTTTGCCCAATGCCGGCAGGATGGAGCCGTCGTTTCTCCGCGTAGCGGCATCATACCCTCTCCCGGCAAGGACCCCCTTGTCCCAGTCCTCCCACGACAACCACAGGCCACCGCTCCAGGAGCTCGCCTGGGCGATGTCCGAGCCGATGAAGAGGGTTAGGCGGGTTCCCACCATGATGTCCTGATAGACGTCGGGGATATTGGGGTCGGCCCAGGGAAGCGGGGTCGCTTCGTTGGTGTGGTAGACTCGGGCCGAGACGTGGCCCAGGACGTTCGATGTCAATAATCCGATCAGCGCAGTTGCGACGATCGTTCTCATACTTGCACCTCCGCAAAGGATTTCGTCGGCAAGCCGCTTCCAGGCCAGTAGACCGGATGCTCGGATGACCAACGGATCAATCCGGACACCATCACCGTTCTCATTGGGCGCCACGGTGATATTATAGGGTTTCTCCGCGGAAAAAGCAAGGCCCTGAAGCTCGATAGGGTGGGTTGAGCTTTGGTGCGGCGCTGAACGGGGTCCACGCCCCCGATCGCCGGACCATCAGGTCGGACCTCCCTGAGTGGTCAGCCTGGCGCCGTGGCCGTACGCCGGGAAGCGAAGTGTTCGCACACCGCCTCGGCCCAGGCGAATCGACCCTGTCGCTCAGTTTCGTCCTTGCCCTCGGGAACCGACCACATGCAGTGGCCCCACGTTGGCTTTTCCATGCATGTGCGGGCCGGTGAGAAGTGTCTGCAACGTACACATATTCGCTCGTTCATAACGCGTTGTCCGTTCTCAATGCCGATCATCTTCCCGCCGTTTGGAGCATCGGAAAAACATGATGCGGGGCGGGACCGCATCCTTCTCCCATTAACGCTCTGTCTAATGTAAGCGTCTGAGAGATCCTGGATATGGGTGCAAAAATGTGGCCAAGGCAAAAAAAAATGGCCTGGTTCGCCCCCGGCCCGAGCCGGGTGTTCTCGCACGGGTCTCGGGAGGCGCACCATCGACGCGACGTCGCCACTGCCCGAACCGGAGCGATTTTTCGCCCCAAGCAGGTTGACAACCTCGCCGTTGAGGTGGTAAGCTATGCGTTTTACGTGAATGCAACTGGCGGCGTAGCTCAGTTGGTTAGAGCATGGGATTCATAAGCCCAGGGTCGTAGGTTCGAATCCTACCGCCGCTATTGACGCGTGTCGGGTGGGTTTCGGCTGGCTCGACCGTGAGGTGTGATCGACGAGAAACGGCTTTTTTGGTGCCCCCTTCGTCTAGTGGCCTAGGATATCAGGTTCTCATCCTGGAGACAGGGGTTCGACTCCCCTAGGGGGTACTTTTTTTATTCCGGCCGTCGCCCGTCGCCCCGACAACATGCCTATGGAACAGATCCAATCCCAGATCGATGAACGCTACATGCGGCTGGCGATCGACGCGGCCCACATCGCCGAGGAGAATGGCGACGTGCCCATCGGCGCCGTCATCGTCTATCAGGACCAGGTCATCGGCCGGGCCTACAACCAGCGCGAACAACTCACCGACCCGACCGCCCACGCCGAGATCGTCGCCCTGACCCAGGCCGCCACCTTCGTCGAGACCTGGCGACTCCATGGCTGCACCATCTACGTCACGCTGGAGCCCTGCCCGATGTGCGCCGGCGCCCTCGTCCTGGGCCGACTCGACCGCCTCGTCTATGGCTGCACCGACCCCAAAGCCGGCGCCTGCGGCTCCCTCTACGACATCGTCCGCGACGAGCGCCTCAACCACCGCCTCGAAGTCACCTCCGGCGTCCTCGCCGACGACTGCGCCGCCCTCCTCCAAACCTTCTTCCGCGCCCGCCGCCCCAACAACGGCACGTAGCCCCGCCGCCCTCGGCTGGGAAATCTCTTGTGGCGCGCCCCTGGCGCGCTTCGCAGCTTGGAGTGGCCCATTTCTCCGTCCCTATTCTGCTGCGGATTGCCTGTCCGTAGCTAATCACCAATGCCGGCCAGCTCTCGAGATCCTACAGAAGTCCTGCGGGCAGACCGGCGCACCGACAGGGGCCGCAAGCTACCGTCTGTCGCTCTTCTTGTTTTCGAGACATCGTTTTTCGTTGAAATGCGATGTCCCTGAGCATAGCATGAACGGAGCGGACTGTTGATTTGGGACTTCTCTGAGAGATCTTGTGCGACCCCATAGGGCCTGCATGACGCTGACAGGGACGGCGTCTAAGCGGATGTCACACCGGAGATCTGATCGCCCGGGGCAGTTTTGGGTGTTACAGGTGTCCCAAAGGTCGGAGGACGGGTATGATATCAGAACCGTTCAGGAACGGCTTGGCCACAAGGATGTGAAGACAACCATGATTTACACGCACGTATTGAATCGCGGAGTTGCCGGAGTTAAGAGTCCGGCCGACCGGCTCTGAGCTGTGGGGCTTGGGTCTGTTTTCGGAAACCATATAAGATCGCCTTCTGGCAAACGGGCCATTGTCAAGTCTCAAGCTGTACTGGCTTTACGCGCCTTGAGGGGCGGGGTCTTATTATGGGCGCACCCACGAGATCAGTGTGTTATAAGGAAACCATATATACATAGTTGGCTCAACATAATCGCTAGGTACATTTATGGGCAAGTGTTGGGGTATTACAAAGAAATTTAGCTTTTGCGGAATTAGTGCTGGTGAGAAATGGTTTTGTCACAAACATGCCGCGCAACCAAAACGATTTCTTGTTATAGCTTTAATTACCATTTTCTTATCTTATATTGCTACAGTCATACCGAATCCCTGGGAGAACAAGGATAAGCAGCCAAAAGATGAGGAAGCCCAGGCAAGACTAGAGTTTTTTATCGAACGTAGCAAACCGTTGATGGGAGGAAGCGTTATTTTGGTGCTTAAAGAGCCGTTTTCACCAAACGATCTCGGCCACTTTCGTTTTATGGCACAGATATTGAATTTGCATGAACCCGATCCTCATCCATCTTTATGGATCGCAGGGCGTGACGCCTATATGGTCAAGTCTACAAATGGCGTATCATACAGATTGATGGGCACTAAGAGCTTGGTCTGGTCTCAAAATCCGGATGAGCAGATACAGAGCACTGTATTAGGTTTTTCTGAAGCAACCACAACTCAACTTAATGCCGGGGGCCATCTGTATAAAAGAGGGCCATTTAAAACAATTAGTGACCTTGAGGATCGTGCCCTAACTATATTTGTAACAAGACCTTTGTATAAACAAATTGCTGGCATATATCTGACCGCAAACAACCTGATTATTTCTGGTGCAGAGGCAGAACATTTTGTGCCTTTAGATTCAAGCCCTCTAGTAGATTGGCCGGAACCATTGACAGAGGACGAAGCAAATATCTCTTGGATTGCAGTTATGCTGAAGATTCACGATCCACCCGATTGGATGGTGCCAGAATTGGCAAGAACAAGTTTTAAAATAAACTTTTCTGAATACACTCCTCGGAGGCTAGGAAAGCAGTAGTCGGATATGGAGAAATGGTGACAGTCACGAATGGCGTTCGGTTAAGCGGCATGTCGGTCCCTCCACTGGGCTCGCGTCTGGCGTCGCAAGGCCGGGTAGTGCTTGCGTTCGCGCGTGGGGCAGCGCGGTTCTAGTCGTCCCGGCCGTTCGGGAATGACGTGTCCGGCGATCTCGGCGAGCATGGCGTGATGGAGTTCGTGGGAAACGGGGACAGCCACCTATTAAAGTGCGTGACATCGAATCGAAATAGGTGGCTGTCCCCGTTATTCCGGACCTGGACGGTTTGTCGAGGGGATTGGTTACTGCTCAGATCCTGCGGGGTTGAATGAGTTCGCGCATAACAATCGCATCCACCCGGACGCCGCGTAGCGGTGCCGGTGATGCGCACCGTTAGAAGCGGATATTTAATGGAGCGATCTAGAATGCCAAATAGACTATTACCACCAAATAGACTATTAGTCGCTGGACCAAATTCAAAATACCAGCAACCAGGAGCAGAACCCGCAGGATTTTGGGTAGGCTTATGGCATGGGATTATCATGCCTCTCGCATTTATTGGCAGTCTTTTTAATCCTGACGTGGGAATATACGAAACAAATAATAATGGTGGCTGGTATAACTTTGGTTTTGTTATTGGTGCTTCTGGTTCAAGCGGAAGTGGTGCCGTAGCTACTTCAGGCGGAAGTGGTGGCGTACCAACACCTTAAAGAATAATATACATATCAAAATCGCATCTAACATTTGCATCAAGCCGGACTTGGCTACAAAACAGCCAAGCCGCTTATGCAAGGCGTTATCTGGAGAAAAGATGAATTGGAATCGAGACCAACTTGGCATGTTAATCCGCCTTCCTAGCGTTATCCGAAGGAGCAATTATGTCTTTTTCAACATGGTCGCCTTTTCAATCGGCTGAGGTTAAAGAGATCTGCAACCACATGACTCTTGAAGAGCGACAGAAAACTGTGAAGTACGGAGCAATGTATGGGCTTTGGGTTGCCCTTACTTTTGCAGGACCGATCGCTTTCTATTTCTCGTTTGGATTCCCCTTGTGGGCCTTAGTCACCTTAGTCGTTCTGCATGTTTCTTTTATCCCTGTCTTCCGTGGAATGCAAAAGAAGTTTGTCTATTCTACTGAGTGGGCTAAAGACAATATTGAAAACGGATAACAAATGTAACACCGGGGACAGCCTCCTATTACAGGACGTGACATGGCGATTGAATACGTGACTGTCCCCGTGTTCCTCCGTTTTCCTGGGTGTGTTATGCGGAAACCATATATACATAGTTAGGCTGGATGTGCAGGTAGGTTGTTTCTATCATAAAAACGAATGCCAAAGGTTTGAATCAGCCCGTAGTTCACACGATTGATTACATGGTTCTGTGAAAAGATTACATGAGCATAAAAAACGAGGCCATTTAGACTGTTGCTAATGCTCTCTCGAAGTCAAAAACCTTAAGTGTCTCAAAAGAAGGAAACAATATGAGCAAATTAACATTGGGAGTCATTGGGACTTCAGAAAAAGAGAATGAGCAACGTGTTCCAATCCATCCGGAGCATTTGCCGCGCATTCCTGAACACATTCGCCGCCAGTTGATATTTGAAGAGGGCTATGGAGCACCATTCGGTATCGCAGACTCGGAGATTGCTGCTCAGACGGGTGGCATCGCCGCACGTCACGAATTATTGGCCAACATTGGGAATGTTATCATTCCCAAGCCAGTGTTATCTGATTTAGAAGAACTTCGCGAAGGTGGAATCCTGTGGGGTTGGCCGCATTGCGTACAGCAATGGTCAATCACCCAAACGGCGATCGATCGCAAGCAGACACTCATTGCCTTTGAGGATATGTTTGTTTGGGGACCCGACGGACAGATTGGCCGCCACACCTTCTATAAGAACAACGAAATGGCCGGCTACTGCGCGATATTACATGCCTTACAACTAAAAGGTATCGACGGGCACTACGGAAACCAACGCAAAACGATCATTTTTAGTTTTGGTACGGTCAGCCGTGGCGCCATATACGCCCTCAAGGCACGTGGCTTTAGAGATATCACAATCTGCATTCAGCGTCCCGACCACGAGGTTCGTGAGGAGGTACTTGATTGTCACTATGCCCGCATTCGGGAAGGCAATGAGGGCGAAGCACGCATGCTATTGGTGGAGCACGATGGTACTGAGCAACCGTTGACTGATCTGATCAGCCAATCAGACATTATCGTAAATGGCACCTTACAAGAACCTGATCATCCCATCCTTTTCGTGAGCGAAGAGGAAAGATCATCCCTTAAGCCAGACTGCCTGATCATCGATGTCAGTTGCGACGAGGGTATGGGATTCTTTTTTGCTAAACCAACCACATTCAAAAATCCTATGTTTAAAATTGGAACCGTAGATTACTATGCCGTGGATCATACCCCAAGCTATCTCTGGGAAAGTGCGTCGCGATCTATCTCTGCCGCTCTCATTGTCCATTTATCGACTGTGGTGGAAGGCCGTGATGGCTGGCAGCAAAATGAAACCATTCGACAGGCTGTGAATATTGATGCCGGCGTGATTCAGAAACCTAATATTCTGTCGTTTCAGAAACGCCAGCCGTACTATCCCCACGCACCCATCGATACGGGGACGAACTGAAGGTTGATAAATGGGATAACTGGGGGCAGCCACCTATTAAAGTGCGTGACATCGAATCGCAATAGGTTCCTGTCCCTATTATCCTCCCCCTCGTTAATCTTCTCCCTCAGATTGCCTCGCGACGCTGGAGGTGCGCGCGGGCGGAAACGGGGTTTGTGTTTTCGGCCGAGTTCCCTAGAATCATGTTAGCCGCTTTCGAGGTCCGTGCGTTTCGGTGTCGGTTTCTTGGTTTCGTGAGAGGTAGGGACATGGCCATGAGTACTCGTGTGCTGTCATTGTGGATCTGTTGTTTGGTGATGGTGTCAGCCGGTGGGGCGGCTGCGGCGCCGGGGGTTTCTTGGGCGCCGGTGGGGATCTCCGGTGGCGGGGGGATGTTCGCGCCGGGGATCTCGGGGGCTGATCCGAATCTGATGATGATCAACTGCGACATGGGTGCCGCCTATCTGTCCGAAGATGGGGGTCATCACTGGCGGATGATTCACCACGGGCAACTGCGCAGCGATACGCGCTGCCAGCCGGGCTTTCATCCGTCGGATACCAACGTTATCTACGCCTCCTCGGCGGGGCGGCTCCGTGTCAGTCACGACCGTGGTAGGACGTTTGCGCCCATCGGCGACCTGCGCGAGTCCTTGGCCGGTGAGATCGCGATCAGTCCTTCTAACCCGAAAGTCATGGTCGCTGGGACGCGCCAGGGCCGGTGTTGGCGCTCGCGGGACGCCGGGATTACTTGGACGCTCTGCCCAGGGCCTGAGGGACAAGTGATCGGGTTTCATTTCGATCGCAATGAGCGCCGTCAAGCCATGTTTGCGGCGACGGACAAGGGAATCTGGCGCTCGGATGACAGCGGGCGCACCTGGGCGGAAAAGACCCAAGGTCTGCCCTGGAAAACGATCCAGGGTTTTGCCGGCGGGTCCAGCGCGACCGGCGGCGTCACGATGCTCTATTGCACCGTGACCAGCAAGGAAGAGGACGGCAAGTTGGTAGGGGGCGTCTATCGCTCGCGCGATCGGGGCGAGAGCTGGCAATCGGCGATGGGGAACGGCCTGAACATGGCTACGACCACCAGCGATCAGTGGGCCTATGGACCGGTGGCCCAGTACCACCAGATCCTGACCACGGATGCGAACCCGTCCATCGTGTACGTTACGAATACGAGTACGGGTTTCCATCCGCCGCACCACGAGACGGTGTATCGCAGCGCCGATGGCGGGGCCACCTGGCGGGCCGTCTACTACCAGGACCCGCGCTTCGCGCAGTACAACGTGGCGCCCAACTATGTCACCGTCTGCGCGGGCCAATCGCTCAAAGGGGGCAACACGCCTTTTGGTGCCGCGATCTGCGCCAGCGATCCGAACCGGCTGATTCTGGTCTGGAGCCATTCGTCCATCACCCACAATGGCGGGGACACCTGGTTCACCGGGGATACCCACCTGGCGCCTGGCGAGGTGCCTGAACCCGGCTGCGCCTGGGCCTGCACCGGTTTGGTCGTGACCACCACGTGGCACTACTACATCGATCCGTTCGAGGCGAACCGTCACTATATCGCCTACACGGATATCGGTTTCGCGCGGTCGCTGGACGCCGGGCGCACCTGGATCTGGTGGGACAAAGGTACCTGGGTCCCGTGGCGCAATACCTGCTACGAGATCGCCTTTGATCCGCAAACGCCCGGCCTGATGTGGGGCGCGTTCTCCGACGTGCACGACATCCCCAACGACAACATCATTTCAGAACGGCACGGCCACGACCGTCCGGGCGGCGTGTGTCTGTCCCGTGACTTCGGGGCGACCTGGCAGCACGAAGCGCAGGGCCTTCCCGCCAAGCCCGTGACATCGATCATTCTCGATCCGGCCAGCCCGAGGCGCTCACGCACGCTCTACGCCGGTGTCTTCGGCGCCGGGGTGTACAAGTCGACCGATGACGGTAAGACGTGGACGTCGAAGAGCAAGGGGCTGGGCCACGTGCGGAACAGGCGCGTCAGCCGGGTGACGCTACACGCCGATGGCACGGTCTTCGCGATGGTGTGCGCCAAGCGTCCTGCGCGGGGCGAACCGCTCATGAGCGAAGGGGTCGGGTTGTATCGCTCCACCGACCGCGCCGAGACCTGGGAGAAGGTCAATGCCTCTCAGCCATTTCTGTATCCCAAGGATTTCTCCGTCCACCGGCGGGACAGCCAGCGCATTCTGCTGGGCGTCTGCGATGTGAATGGGCGGGACCACTCTGGCGGGTTGTATCGCACGGACGACGGTGGCGCGACATGGCGGCGCCTGGCTCGCGAGGGTCGACAGACCTTCGGCGGGTACTTCCATCCCAGGCATGAAGGGTGGATCTACATGACGCTGACGGAGGGGGCCCCCGGCGCCGGTCTGTGGCTTTCGCGGGACGACGGCCTGACGTGGCGTGCTTTCGACGGGTTGCCTTTCTCGAATATCCAGCGCGTGACATTCGAGAAGGCCGACGAGCGTTTGATGTACGCGACCACATTCGGCGGCAGTGTCTGGCGCGGCCCGGTTGTTCCGATTGACGAAAGGGAATGATGAAGCACCTTTTAGAAATACTACTGATTCTGCTCGTGGTGGCGTGTGGCTTGGCGGCGCCGGTTGCTGACTCCAATGACTCTAACGAACCGGCGGTCCGTGTCCCGATCCTGGGCTGGCACAGCATTCCGGAAGGCGAGTTGTCCCTGGATCGGTTTCGTCAGTTGGCCGATATGGGACTGACGCACAGCCTGATGCATTACAGTCCGGCCGGCAATGCCCGGGCGCTAGAACTGGCGGCGCAGGCCGGCGTGAAGCTGTTCGTGGGGGACGGGCGTTTCGGGCAACCTGGGGAGCCGCTCAAAGAAGCGGTGCAGGCATACCGCGATCATCCGGCGCTGGCCGGCTATCTGCTGCGGGACGAGCCCTCGGTGGCGGACTTCGCCTCCCTGGCAGCTTCGCGTGACGCGCTGCAGGCCGTCGATCCGGATCATTGGAGTTACGTCAATCTGCTGCCGACCTATGCCAACGCGACCCAACTCGGCTGCGCGACTTATCCCGAGCACGCTCGGCGATTCATGGTGGAGTTCCGTCCTGACGTTCTGAGTTTCGATCACTACCCGATTCTGGAGGGCGACCGGCTCCGCAAGGATTTCTTTCAGAACCTTGAATGGATCCGGCAAGCCTCGCTGGAGTTCGGAACACCGTTTTGGGCCTTTGCCCTGACCTGCCCACACAAGCCTTACCCGACGCCGACGCTGGGCCATATCCGGCTGCAGACCTGGAGCAACTTCGCCTACGGCGCCAAGGGGCTTCAGTACTTCACCTACTGGACGCCGAAGCCGGGGACGTGGGACTTCCACGATGCGCCGATCCGGCTTGATGGCACGCCCAGCCCGACGTGGGAATTGCTGAAGGCATTCAATCAGGAGGTGCAGGCGTGTGCCGACATCATTCTGGAGAGCCGCGCCGTCGCTGTCTACCACACCGAACCGCTTCCTGCCGGAACGCGGGGCCTGGACGCTTCGAGCCCCTTCGCACGCATCGATGGGGGAGAGGCTCTCGTCGGGCTCCATCAACTGCCCGACGGACAGCGCTACGCTCTGGTGGTCAACCGGTCCTTCACCAAGCCGGTTACGCTCCGGCTGGCGCTGCAGGACTGGGTCAGGAACGTGGGCTGGACGCAACGGGCCGGGGGCGCCCAGTTCCTCGGTCTCGCTGATCGCCATGCCACCCTGCGCCTCGAACCGGGCGCTGCGGCGTTCTTACGCCTCGACCACCAGAATGCCACGGCGGCATCGACGCCCAAAGCGTCTCATGGCGACTAAACCATAAACTCGGAATCCGATCGCAGCCGATGTTTTCCTTGCCTTTCCGAAGGCCCGCTCGTACAATTGAAGCAGCGATTTCGAGACGAGCGTGCGTTCTTATCACCGGCGTGAGACCGCCAAGCGTGTTGCGCCGCGTCCGATGCGAGAACGCCCGTTCCGAGATGCGGGGAGCCGATCATGGGCGAGTTGATGCGAAAGGCAGAGGGAATCGTAAGGAGACGGGCTGATGTGCTGTCCTCACGCGCGCCTGGTCGCGGGCCAGATCCTTCGACTTCGCTGCGCTTCGCTCAGGATGACAAGGTGAGAGAGGGCAGAGCCCACAACGGTGGCGCGGCTAGCGGATTCACGCTGATCGAACTGCTGGTGGTGATTTCGATTATCGCCCTGCTGATGGCGATTCTTATGCCGACCCTGCAGCGGGCGCGAAGTCAGGCCCGGGCCGTGGTCTGCCAGGCTAACCTGAAGCAATGGGGCACGTTCATGGCCATGTCTGTCCATGACAATGACGGAGGTTTCTGGTCCCCGGACTGGCAGAACCCAAGGGGTGTCTACGGCCCGACCTTCGCCCGTTCTACCATGTGGGGATTGTGGGAACTGACCGGACGTGAGGAGGGCGAAGGCATAATCTGTTGTCCCATGGCCCCGAAATTCGTCTATTCCGAGGAGGGGTCTGGCGGTGGGACCTTCGTGGCCTGGAACGGTGGGTCTCATGGATATGTCGAGTGGACGCCTTACGGCTGCGATACGCTTTATGGCAGCTACGGCCTCAATAACGCCGTGGGATGGAATTGGACTCTCGACCTGGAGGAGTCTCGTGAAAAGCGGATCTGGCGAACGGCCGACGTCCGGGGTCGGGACAGAATACCGGTGTTGCTCGATAGCGGTTCGATGTGGTGCACGTCGTACTTCGACAGTGTCGGACCTTCTCCTCCGGAATGTGACGCCATACCGAGGGTGCATGTCGGGCTGCTGAAATCGGGCAACCCTGTGTGCATCAATCGCCACAACGGTGGGGTTAACGCCCTGTTCATGGACTTCTCGGTGCGCAAAGTGGGGCTCAAGGAGCTCTGGACGCTCAAGTGGCACAGACTGTATGAAGCGGCCGGCCCTTGGACCAAGGCCGGCGGCGTGGCGCCCGGTGATTGGCCGCACTGGATGCGGCAGTTCAAGGACTACTGACTCGTGACCCGGAGCGAGCCAACTGGAGTGGAAACCATGCGTGGGAGAGAAGCGTTTCGCCCTGGTGTCATCTCGACTGGAGGCCCGGCGCGGCCGGGCCGGAATGGAGAGATCTCCCGTCAGACGAGAGGCGCCCCTGGTCTCGGGCCAGATCCTTCGACTGCGCTGCGCTCCGCTCAGGATGACAAGGGGGCGGGCGACGCTGGTTGGGATCACGGATGGTGCAGCGGGTTTACGCTGATCGAACTGCTGGTGGTCATTGCGATCATTGCTCTGCTGATGGCGATTCTTATACCGACACTGCAGCGGGCGCGGAACCAGACGCGGGCGGTGGTGTGTCAGTCCAACTTAAGGCAGTGGGGCACGATCATGGCGGTGGCCGTCAATGACAACGATGGGTGTTTCTGGTCCCCGTTCTGGGGGCGAACAGGCAGACAATTTGATCCCTACAAGAAGACGCAGCCGGGTTCGTTCTGGGGACTGTTCGTACTGGACAGACGTCGGGAGGGCGAAGGCATCGTCTGTTGCCCCATGGCCACGAAACCCGGTGCTATCGGGGTCGCCGGATCTTGGGTGGGCGGCACCTTCGCGGCCTGGAGCATGAAGCCCATTTATAAAGAGGCTTTGTCCAGGCCGCCGCGCGTCGGCCATAGACACATTTACCAGTATGGCAGCTACGGCCTCAATAGCCATGTGGGATGGTGCTGGAATTCCGATCGGGCCAACGTGCCAAACGAGGATTTCGAGAAGCGGTCTTGGCGAACGGCTGATGTTCGGGGTCGGGACCGAATACCGGTGTTGCTCGACAGTGCTTTGGAGTGGTGTAACTCGTACTCGAACCGCTTCGGACCTTCCCCTCCGGAATGTGACGCCGTGCCGACGGTGTACGCCAAGTCGGGGATAGTTCCCAACCCTGCGTGCATCAATCGCCACAACGGTGGGGTCAACACGCTGTTTCTGGACTGGTCGGTGCGTAAGGTGGGCCTCAAGGAACTCTGGACGCTTAAGTGGCATCGACTGTCGGAGACGGCCGGCCCCTGGACCAAGGCCGGGGGCGCGGCGCCCGGTGATTGGCCGGACTGGATGCGGGGGTTTAGGGATTACTAACCGTGATTCGGGCCTCGTGGCCCGTGACCCGAAGCGAGCGAACTGGAGTGGAAACCATGCGTGGGAGAGAAGAACTTCGCCTGGGTGTCATCTCGACTGAAGGCCCGGCGCGGCCGGGCCGGAATGGAGAGATCTCCCGTCGAACGAAAGGCGCGCCGGGTCGAGGGCCAGATTCCTCGATTCCGCTTCGCTCCGCCCAGGATGACAAGGGGGGAGAAGGCAGCGCTCACAGCGCTGGAGTGGCCAGCGGTTTCACCCTGATCGAATTGCTGGTCGTGATCTCGATTGTCGTCCTGTTGATGGCGCTGCTGTTGCCAGCTCTTTCGGGGGCGCGGAAACAGGCCCGCGCGGTGGTTTGCCAGAGCCGATTGCACGACTGGTCGCTTCTGTTCGCGGCCTATCAGAATGACAACGACGGGTGCCTTCCCGATGGGGGCCGCTTTGTGTGGGATGGTCAGACCGGCGAAGGGGAATGGCGCGACCTCTCCTGGCCCGTCCACATGGAGCTGTATAGCAGGTTGGACCTTCATGACGCCATGCTCTGCCCGACCGCGTCGAAGCCGGTGCCGTCGGATGCTTCCTGGGCCACGCGTGGCACGGATGTCTTCGGCGGCACGACGTTCCTGGCTTGGCGGTTCAGTTCCGACTGGAGGGGCGACATCGAAGCCACAATCGTGCCGCAGTACGAGTATTTCGGTAGCTACGCTATGAATCGGTATCTCACCCCCCATGGTTCATCAGAACTCAGGAAGAAAAGACCGGCCACGCGTCCGACCTTCTTCGATTGCCGGGTGAGTTATGCGGGTCTGCTGGAGGCGGCCAGCGACGAACCGCCCCCCTGCGCGGACTTTGAGATGGGGGCGAATTTGTATTTCAGGTCGTCGCAGGTGACCATCAATCGCCACCAGGGAGGGATCAACATGCTGTTTGGCGATGGGGCGATCCGCAGAGTCGGCGTCAAGGAACTGTGGACACTCAGATGGCGTAACAACTTCGACACGACCGGGCCCTGGACGAAGGCCGGTGGCGTAACGCCGGGCGATTGGCCCGCGTGGATGCGACGGTTCAAAGACTACTAGCGTCCGGCGGTCGAGGGCTCTTTCGTTTGGTTGCGTCGCCACACGTCGCGCGGTTTGGGGCCGGAGGTGGGGTACGGTTCTTTGAAGACCTTCTGCGTGTCGCCCTGCGCCTTCATCCGCCTATCCAGCAGGGACGCCATCCTTCTCACCTCTTTGTGGTGCTTCTCCACGTCGACCAGGTTGTTCTGTTCGGTGGGGTCCTCCTTGAGATCGTAGAACTCGACCGCCGGACGCTGGTAGTATTTGGCGACGATCGCAGCGGCCTTCGGATCGTGCTTGGCCGCCTCGTCCCAGGAGTCCCAATAGGCGCCGGCGCCGTCCTTGCGGTGGATGTCCGAGTGATTGGAGTGGTAGCAGTCGGGCCGCAGGTTCCGGATGTACTTGAATCGCTTCGTCCGGACCGCCCGAATCGGGTAGACGTTCATGACGCCGTCGCCACTGTGGCTGGTGTAGATAATGTCGCGGTGTTCCTGGCTCTCTCCCAGCAGCACTTCTGCAAACGACCTGCCGTCGAGATGGTCGGGGACCGCTGCCCCTGCGAATTCGAGTAAGGTGGGCATCACGTCGATCCAACTGACCATCGCGTCGGCGCGAACACCCGCTGCGATCCTGCCTGGCCAGCGAAAGATCATGGGCGTGCGCGTCCCGGCGTCGTAGAGGTTCCATTTGCCAAAAGGCCACTGGGCGCCGTGGTCGGCGCTGTACATGAACAGGTAATCGTCGGTTCCGAAATGCCGCCGCGCCATGCGATCGACCCGGCCCATCATCGCGTCCATGCCGGTTACGTCGGTCAGGTAACGGGCCCAGTGTTCACGTGTCTCCTTCGTGTCCACGAAATGCGCGGGCAAGACCACCTCATCCGGATCGTAGATACTCTCCTTGATCCACGCCACGTGGGGTCGATGGTCGCCCACCATCAGGCAGAGCGGCTTGTCCGACGTGCGCTTGTCGAGGAAGTCTTCGACCCGTTGGGCGATCCTCTCGCGCCGCCCCTCTTGCCAGTGATCGAACCCGACCATCTGCGCGTGCGTTCTGCCATGGGCGATCTTGCCAAAGGCGGCCACTTCGTAGCCCTGCTCCTGGAGCCGCTTGACCATGATCTGGGTCTCGGGCCGGGGCATCGTGTGGTTTGGCTCGGCGCCGTTGCGCTCGGGCATCAATCCGCTCAGCAGGGCGGCCCGGCTGGGTCCACAGGCCGGGGAGGCGACGAAGGCCCGATCGAAGACCATGCCCTCTTCAGCCAGTCTCTGCATGGTCGGGGTCCTGACGACTTGTCCCCCATAGACGGGACTGTCCAGGCAGCCATGGTCGTCGGACAGAAAGACCACCATGTTGGGCTTTCGTTTTCGATCGGTAACGGGTCTGGCCTGCACAGTGGATAGACCAGGGGCCGCGACCGCCGCGATCATCAGGTCCTTCAGAAACTCACGACGTGTCTTCATGGTTTTGGGATGTCCTTTTTGACTAGGGCTCGTAGCCGAGTTTGCCCCAGGCGCCGCGCTGGACGCGCTGAATGTCCGGGTTGTCGGCGAGGGCGACGTACGACTGGTAGTCGCCGTCCTGCCGGGCCAACTTGCCCGTGCGTACGTCCTGCCATTTCCAGTACTCGGCGTGCCCGTCGGCGAAACTGAAATTCGTCCCGTCGCCGTGCCGCGCCGGCGGAGTATCCCACCAGGAGGCGCGGTTGTAGAAGATGGTCCAGCTCTGCACGCTGGTCTTGCCCTCATCGACAAAGACGATGCGCTCGCCCGGCCGTTTGATCTGGGTGCGTCGTCGGATGTAGATCTCTCTGGGGGCGCCGATCGCGACGCTGCCCATCGCCCCGTTCATGGCGTCGACGATGGCGTAGGTGTTCACCTCGCCGCGAATGCCGGTCGGGCACTTGTAGATCTTGAGCTGCCCGATGTAGGGCCACATCGCGCCGTTCTGGATGCCCTCGACGCGCTGCTCCGTCGTGTTCCAGTCGTTGTGGAAGTACATCCAGCAGGGCTCTTCGCTGTCGATGTGGCCTTCAGTGTTCTCGACGGTGCAGGAGTTGACGATCAACTGATCGTTCTCGTCGGCGTACATGACCCAGGCCAGGCCGAACTGTTTGACATTGCTCAGGCACACGGCCCGCTTGCCCTGCTCCCGCGCCCGCGTCAACGCCGGCATCAGGATCGCCATCAAGACCGCAATGACCGCGATCACCACCAGCAATTCGATCAGGGTAAACGCTTGGCGTCTCGGGGCCTCTCGCTTCGTCATAATCATGCGATCACGACCTCCTTTCTTCTCTGCTACCAAAGTGGCGAGGTTGGCTTCATCCCACAGCACGCAGACTATTATAGCGGCCCGCCAGGGGAAAAGCCATGTTTATCCGAGCATTGCCGGGAGTTGCCGGTAATGCTTGCCATGGGGCGGCCAACCGTTTAGGCTGGTGGAGGGTATCGGTCGCGATGTCACTGTATGTGATCGGTCCCCTGCGCAATCGGATGTCAGAGGAAGGAGAGACGCCATGGGTTTGGGTAAGTGTCTATTGACGTGTGTGTTGGCCTGCCTAATGAGTGCCGGCCCGCTCTATGGGGCCGAGAAGCCCCGCGTTATCGTCTCGACGGACATCGGTGGGGGCGACCCCGACGATTTTCAGTCGATGGTGCACTACCTGGTCTACGCCGATCTGTTCGAGACCGAGGGACTGGTCAGTTCGCCTCCTCAGAAAGGGCGCGTGCGGGATATCCTGACGTGCATTGAGGCTTACGAAAAAGACTACGTCAACCTGACCACGTGGTCGCGCGATTATCCGAGTCCCGACGCCCTGCGCCACGTCGCACGGCAAGGGGCGACGGACCCCCAGTCAGGCGCTGAGCCGACGGGCGAGATCAGCGCCGGCGCCAAGCTGATCATCGCCCGCGCCCACGCGACCGACGCGCGTTCCCTCTACGTCCTCGTGTGGGGCTCGATCACCGACGTGGCGCAAGCGGTGCATGCCGACCCCAGCATCAAGACCAGGTTGCGGGTCTACTCCATCGGTTCGTGGAATACCCGAAACGACCAGAAGGCGCGGGACTACCTGTTCGCCAAGCATCCCGATCTCTGGTGGATTGAGAACGACACGACGTTTCGAGGTATGTACCAGGGTGGTGTTCAGGAAGACGGTCTGGGAAACCGGAGTTTCACGGACCGGTATGTCAAAGGGCACGGCCATCTGGGTGATCTGTTCATGCGCAAGAAGACCGATATCAAGATGGGCGACACGCCCAGCGTACTGTACCTGTTGCATGGTAATCCCGGCCGACCCGAGACCAACCACTGGGGCGGCGCCTTCGTCCGGCCCTTCCCCGACGCGCGGCCCACCTACTGGCACGACAATCCCAATAAGGCGCTGTCGGAACGGGGTAAAGACGGTGCCAAGACCGTCAACAAGTGGCGTCGCGATTACCTGTTGGACTGGAAGGTACGCATGGATCGCGCGCTGGCCAAGAACCCTGCGAAGAGGTAGGATGACACTACAAGCTCCGAACGTGGCTACCATTACCTGGGTAGTGCGAAGATTTACTACCAGATGGGGCTGGCGTTTGGCGCGGGCATGGTCGAATTGCTCGGCAAGTAGAGAGCAGTGTTCAGAGCATAAGGAGACAACATGAACGTACGGATCTTATGTATCAGCACCATCCTGGTTGCGGTCGCAGGCTGCGCGCATCTGGGGCAGAAACGACAGGAGTCACCGATGGAAGAGGCATTTGCCGTTTATCAGATAGGAACTATCCAGAAAGAGGAGGAGCGAACGTATATCGTCCTGAAGGAACAGTATGAGCCGGGCCTGATGCGTCTGGAGCAGTTCTCGCATGTGACGGTGCTCTACTGGTTCCATCTGAACGACACGCCGGAGAAGCGCGCCGTGTTGCAGGTCCATCCCCAGGGCAATAAGGCCAATCCCATGCGCGGTGTCTTCGCCACCCACTCTCCGGCGCGGCCCAACCTGATTGCGATCAGTCGGTGCAAGATCCTCTCGGTCAAGGACAACGTGATCGAGATCGACAGCATCGACGCCTTCGATGATACGCCGGTCATCGATCTGAAGAACTGATGCCACCGGCGATTGGCGATGAGTTCTGCTTATGACCCGGCATGAACGCCTCTTCGGAGCGGGACCGCGTGGCCTTGCGATCAGTTATGTCCTCCTCGCATTGGTATGGCGCCTGGAGTCGGTGGTGGGGCTGCCCCAGATCACTGGCATCGCTACGATCCGTTCGTGCGCCCTCGTGATGGGCGTCGTCGGTGCGATAGGTCTGGCCGGCTGGGGGTTCCGATCGCTTCCGCCCGGCCATCGGGGCGTCGATCTGGTGACGACCGGTGCGTACAGGTACCTTCGCCACCCGGTCTACGCGTCGCTGCTGTCGAGTTTCCACTTCGGGTTGGCCGTGTGGCTCAACAACTGGATCTACGTGGTCTGGGCGGTGCTGCTCCAACTGGTTTGGCACTGGAACATTCGCAGCGAAGAGGAGCTAATGGTCCAGGCGTTCGGCACGCAGTACACGGAATACTGCAAGCGGACGGGTCGGTTCTTCCCCCGGCTCTGGGCGTTGCCCCGTCGCGATGCGCCGTAACGTCGGGCTCGGTTCTGGGTTGCGGTTGCCGGTCGTCTCGGGTAGAGTCCTTTCAGTCCGTGCGCATTCTCGCACTTCTTGCTTTTCTGGCACGTGCAATGGGAGAACGGTCATGAATGAGACGGTGACAACGAGACGCACCTTTCTGCAGGCGACGGCGGGCGTTGCCGGGACAGCGTTGTATGGCGCCAGTGCGACGGCCGGGGCGGCGGGGCCGGCCTTGAGAATCGAAGAACCGTTTCACGGCGCGGTGCTGAATCACCGGCATGGCGATCAGACGGACGCCGGTTTGACGATCCGCGTATCGGGTGTCGCGCCACCGTCGGAGGCCGTGACGGTCAACGGCGCGCCGGCGCAACGGGCGGGCGCGACGTTCAGTGCTGACGTGACGCTTGGCCAGAAAGAGACGGAGATCGTCGCGGCCTCGCAGGGCTCCACAGGGCGACAAGAACATCGGGTGCGTGTGCTTTGGGATCGCCATTCGCAACGGCGCTATCGCTTCTCCATCGACGACAACAGCTTCTTTCTCCGTGACATCGCGCAGAAGAAATACGATTCGCTTTTCGACTGCTTCTATCTCAAAGGCCTTCGCGACCTGCATGCGAAGTATGGGGCCCGCTTCGTACTGAACATCTACTACACGACCGCCGACGGGTTTGAACTGCCCCAGTTTCCCGATCGGTACAAGGGCGAGTGGCGTGACAATGCCGACTGGCTCCGACTGGCTTTTCACGCCCACGCGAACAAGCCGGACCGGCCCTATCAGAACGCCGAGCCGGTGCGGTTGATCGCCGATCTGGACAAAGTGGCCGAGCAGATCGTCCGCTTCGCGGGCCAGCAGAGCTATACGCCTCCGACCGTCATTCACTGGGGGATGGTGCAGCCGACTGCGCTCAAGCCGCTGTATGAACGAGGGGTGCGCGTGCTCAGTGGGTATTTCCGAGTTCTGAACGGCAAGTGGGACGTCAACTACCTCCTGGACGATATCCGCTCGGAGTATCTCTCGCGTCACGATGCACTGATGGACTTCGACAGTGGCATTGTCTTCTCGAAAATCGACATCGTCTGCAACACGGTGCCGGTCGAGAAGACCGTACCCACGCTGGCGCCTCTGGCGCGCGATCCTCAGCAGGCGGAGATCATGGACCTGTTCACGCACGAGCAATACTTCTGGCCTTTCTACTCGAACTACCTTCCCGATCATTTCGAGCGTCTGGACGTGGCGATTCGCTGGGTGACGGAACAGGGATACCGGCCCGTCTTTTTTCACGAGGGCTTCCTGGGTGGCCGTGCGTGACGTGACGCTCGGGCAAAACGATTCACAGAATAGGAGATCACGGCAATGAAGACGTACGGTGTTGGCGTATTTGGCATCGGTTGGGTGGCGGGCGAACACATCAAGGCGTACATGAAGAATCCGAACATGAAGGTCGTCGCGCTGGCCTCGCGGCGCCGCGCGTCCGCTCAGTCGGCCAAGGACAGGCTGGGCCTGGACTGTGACGTTCTCGATACGTTCGACGAACTGATCCAGCGCGAGGATATCGACGTCATCGACATCTGCTCGCCCAACGTGCTGCACGCTGAAGAGGCGATCGCCGCGGCCCAGGCGGGCAAGCACGTAGTCATCGAAAAACCCATCGCCATGGACCTTGCCGAGCTGAAGGCGGTCAAGGACGCCATCGTCAAGGCCAAGGTCAAGTCCCAGACGGGCTTCGTCTCACGCTGGAACCCACACGTCCAATCCATTCGGAACATGATCGCCAAAGGAGGGCTGGGCGATCCCTACTACGTGGAGGTCGACTACTACCACGAGATCGGCCCCTGGTGGAGCGGGTGGCGTTGGGGCGCCAACACGAAAGAAGGGGGTCCCAGTGCGAGCCTGCTGGCTGGCTGTCACGCGGTGGACCTGCTCTATCACTTTGGTGGGGAGGTGGCGGAGGTCTTCGCCTATGGCGTTCATGGTCATCGGAAGGACTACGGATTCGAGCCGACCTACGCCGCCGTGGTCAAGTTCAAGAATGGCAAGATCGGCAAGACCGGCTGCAGCTTCGAGAACGAGTGTCCCTACGTCATGAACATCATCCTTCATGGCAGCAAAGGCTCGGTGTTCAACGAGAAGTTCTATACCAAGGATTGGTTCCCGGGCCAGGAGGGCTGGCAGACGTTCAACACGACGTACCTCGATAGCGGCGACGTCGCGAACCATCCATTCCAGGGCATGGTCGACGATCTGGCGGCTGCGCTACTGGAAGGCAAAGAAACGACGGCCAATATCCACGAGGCGTACCGGTCGCATGAGATCTGCCTGGCGATCGATCGCTCGATCGAGATGGGGCAGGTGGTGAAGTTGCCTCTGGCCGACTGAGGCAAAGTCACGATGCGAATGCGAACAGAAAGAACCAGGCCAAGAGAAGGAGCAGGCGATGGCGGATACACTGGCAATCGATGGCGGCCCCAAAACGGTGACGAACGAACTGGCGGGCTGGCCGCAGTTCGACGAGCAGGCGATCAAGGCGGTCGAGGACGTCCTGCGTTCGGGCAAGGTCAACTACTGGACGGGGCCCAAGGGCATGGCGTTCGAGGAGCAGTTCGCCGCCTGGCAAGGGAGCAAGTTCGCCGTCAGCACCTCCTCGGGGACCGCCGCGCTGCACGTGGCGCTCAGCGCGTTGGGGATCGGTCCGGGCGATGAGGTCATCGTTCCCAGCTACACGTTCATCGCGAGCAGTTTCTCGATCGTACAAGCCGGCGCCGTGCCGCGTTTTGCCGACGTGAATCTCGACGACCATTGCATCAGCGTCGCATCAGTTGAGAAGCTGATCAACGAGCGGACCAAGGCGATCATGCCCGTCCACCTGTATGGAAACGTCTGTGACATGGACCCGCTCCTGGAGTTGGTCCGCCAGCACAAGCTCTACGTCGTCGAGGACAACGCCGAGGCCTTTGGCGGTTCCTACCAGGGTAAGCGGACGGGCACGCTGAGCGACATGGCGGCCTGTAGTTTCTGTCAGAACAAGACCTTCACCACCGGTGGTGAAGGGGGCATGGTGACCACCGACGACGAGGAACTGGCGTGGAAGGCGCGCAGCTTCCGCGATCATGGTTACGACGTCAGAGAACGCCTGAACCTTCTGGAGATGGAGCAGAAGCTGCCCTACATCCACAACGTCGTCGGCTGGAACTATCGCATGACCGAGATGCAGTCGGCGATTGGCCTGGCCGAGCTGGAGCGGATGGATACGTGGAACATGCCCGCGCGACGCCGCAACGCGCACATCATCATGGACGCGGTCAAGGATTTGCCCCAGGTCAAGTACATGCCCATCGATACCGAAGACAGGCAGAACGGCTGGTTCGTGATGGCCTTCTCGCTGGATATCGAGAACATGGATTGTGACATTGCCCAGTTCGTCGCAGCCGCCGGCGCCGAGGGGGCGCCCTGCTGGAAAGTGTTCTGGCCCCAATGCCACACGGAAAAGGCCTTCACGACGCACAATGCGTTCGGTAAGAGCGGCTTTCCATTCGCATCGAAGGAGTACGCCGACCCAGCCAGCGTCGACTACAGTAAGGTCGAAGTCCCCAACGCGGTCTGGCATCAGAGCCATACGTTCACCTGCTTCGCCTTCCCCACGTTTACAGAAGCGGATTGCCAACAGATCGGTACGGCTTTGGCCAAGGTGATCACGGCCTACGCGAAGTAGAGGAGAGTAATCCATGGGCAAGATCAGATACGGCATCATCGGTTTTGGCGGCATCGCCGAGCATCGCATTGCCAAGGAAGGTTTCGGCTGCGATCGCGACTGGTTCGACGGACACCCTCAGGCGGAGTTGGTCGGTGTCGCCGACGCCAACGCGGCGCGACGAGAGGCCGCTTCAGGTCTGGGACTGCGCTGGTATGACTCGGCCGACGTGCTTCTGGCCGATCCTGATATTGAAGCGGTGTTCATCGCCACGAACAACCTGACCCACGCGACCCTGGGCGCCAAGGCCATGGCCGCGGGCAAGCATTGCCTGATCGAGAAGCCGATCGCCACCACCATCGAAGATGCGCAGCGCCTGCAGAAGCTCGCGCGCGAGCGGGGCGTCAGCTTGGCGGTCGACCATATGATGACCGAGAACGTCTACAACCAGCGGGCCCAGGAGTTGATCGGCCAGGGTGCGATCGGGGACGTCAACGATATTTCTTTGCACATGGAGTTCTGCTACGGCGCCACGCCTGAGGAGGCGGCTACGTGGCGCTGCGCCGATCCCAAAGAGATCGGCGGTCCCATCGGCGACGTCGCCAGCCATTGCCTGTATATGGCCGAATTCCTCCTCCAGAGCGAGGTGGAGTCGTTGGGCTGTGTATACACCCCCCAGACGCTGGACATTGCGGTGGAGAACGGTGCGTTCGTGCAGTTCACACTGCGCAGTGGCGTCCAGGGAACGGCGCGGGTTGCCTTCAACCAGCCAAGGGGCGGTCTGGGAAGCACCCTGACCAACCTGGGGTATGAGATTTACGGCTCCAAAGCCACGGCCCGGGGCTACGGCACGTTGTTTCAACTGTCGGGCCATCCGGGCGAGCCGATTGATATTCGTCTGGAGATCGACCGTTTCGCCGGCACGGAGAAGATTGAGGTCGATCCGCCCCGGAACATCTACCAGGCCGTCATCGCCAGGCATGCAGAGTCCATTGTCAGCAATTCGCCCTTGGACGGCACCGATGCCTTGCACAATCTCGAGCTCGTCCTGGGCTGCCACGCCTCAGCCGATCGCCAGGGGCGCATCGTAGAATTCAAATAGGCAATGGGCGCCTGAAAAACTTGCGTTTCAAGAAAAGAAACTCGTCGCACCGCGTTGGTCTTATAGGGTTTAAGCCAGGGGGACTGGCGGGTTTATTGATGGGCATGTGCCGTGTGGGGTTGAAAGCCGTGGTTATCTGGACTGATCCGCGAAGAGGGCGCCTTCTCAGGCTTCTCACCTGTGCTGTAATATTGTTGATTGTCGGACGCCCGGGTCCACAGAAAGGTTCAAGCTTCTCGAAGGGAAGTGCCGATACTGAGAGTGCACGGACAAGACGTGTGGCTCTGAATAATGGCCAATGAGGCTATGTTAGGTTGAACTTGGATTGAGCCAGGGGGTCGAGTCGGGCGTGCCGATTCGATTTGCAGTTACGGCCGTTCAACGGATGCCTGAAACAAAAGGAAAGAGCCACCCTCCATGTTGCCCCTGCAAAGCAGATGGCTAAGCATTCTGGACTGAATGACTGAACGATATCATGCTTTGCCTTCGCTTGTGCAGGGGCTCTTTTTTTGGCCTCACTTCCCTCCCCTATCGTCATCACAATCTTCCTTGATATCTGCACCGGTGTGTCGTTAAATAGCGATCGGTTCGCGTCGTGCCCCGGTCGGGGTCCTGGCGTGTTGAGTTGAAAGGCAATGAAGCCGAGGTCAAGTGAGTGGGAGTTTCTATGAGAGCATCGAATGTACTTCTCTGTCTGGTGGTGGCAATCGCGGCGGTATTTCTGACCTCGTGCTCGGTTCTCGACGGTGGCAAGGGCACAGCGCTGTTCGACGGCAAGACCCTCGATGGCTGGACGATTCTGAAATGCGAGGCGACGGTCGACAATGGAGAGATCTTGATCCAGGAAGGCAACGGTCTGATCCAGACCGAACAGCAATATGGCGATTTCGTGCTCGAGTTCGAATGGAAGGCGCTGCGCGACGACAAGTGGGACAGCGGCGTCTACTTCCGTTACAATTCCGTGCCGGAAGGTCGGCCCTGGCCCCCGCGCTATCAGGTCAATCTGCGACAGGGTCTGGAAGGCAACGTCGGCGCACTGAAGGAGGCCCGCAGTGAAGGGCTCGTCAAGATCGGTCAGTGGAACCACTTCAAGCTCACGGTTAAAGGCACGACCGCCGCGCTGGAAATGAACGGCCAACCCGCCTGGGCCGCCGACGGTCTGGCCGGTCCCGAGAAGGGATTCATCGCGCTGCAGGCCGAGGTCCCTGGTGGAGGCAAGCACCGGTTCCGCAACATTCGCCTGACCGAACTGGATTGACCGGGTCGTCGTAGGCAGGACAGATTGGCTCGGGCGGTTCGTCGCATCGGTCGGTCGTGTACGGTTTGTGTGTGAGAAGACACGTATGTCGGAGTGCGACCCATGAAACGCAGAGCTTTTCTCAAGGCGGCGTCGGCCTCGACCGCGGGGGCAATGATGGGCACAGACTACTGGCAGACCGTGCAGGCCGCGGTCGTCAAGGACGCAGGCAAGCCGATTCCCCGTCGCCGTTTCAAGAAGGATGTGGAACTGTCCATCGTCGGTTTTGGCGGCATCGTGGTGGTCGGCCAGGCGCAGACCGATGCCAATCGCGAAGTGGCTCGGGCGGTCGAGCGGGGCGTCAACTACTTCGATGTGGCGCCCTCGTACGGCAAAGGTGAGGCCGAGCAGAAACTGGGTATTGCCCTCCAACCCTATCGCAGCAAGACATTCCTGGCCTGCAAGACGGAGAGGCGTGATGCCGCCGGGGCGCGCCGGGAATTGGAGCATTCGCTCAAGGTGCTCAAGACCGATCACTTCGATCTCTATCAACTCCATGCCATGAGCAAGATGGAGGATGTCGATACCGTGCTCGGAGCCGGCGGCGCCTTGGAGACCTTCTCGAAGGCGAGGGAAGAAGGCAAGATTCGGTTCCTGGGGTTCTCCGCGCACAACGAGGACGTTGCCCTGCGCCTGTTGGACGAATTCCCCTTCGATTCGGTTCTCTTTCCCATCAATTACGTCTGCATGGCGCAGGGCGACTTCGGGCCCCGGTTGCTGGCGAAGGCCAAAGAGAAGAAGGTCGCCCGTCTGGCTCTGAAGGCCCTGGCCTACACGCGCTGGTCCGGCCAGGAAGGGAGAGCCGACTATCCCAAGTGCTGGTACGAGCCGATCAGCGATCTGGAGCGGGCGCGGCAGGCATGGCGCTTTACCCTGTCCGAGGACATTACGGCCGCGATCCCGCCCGGTGACGAGAAGGTCTATCGAATCGCAGAAACCCTGGCCGCCCAGTTCACTCCGTTGCGTAAGGACGAGAGGGAAGCTTTGTTGGCTTCCAGCAAGGACGTAACTCCGATCTTCCGCAGCTGAGTCGCGCAGGGTGTGCAAGTTGGGTAGGGTGGGGCTTGCCCCACCGTTTGTCTTAGACTTTCTTTAGTTTCCACTTGCCGCGTTTGAAGGCGTGCATGGCGCAGAGGGTCATGATCGTCTCGGCGATGATGATGGAGTAGAACGCCCCGGCGGCGCCGATTTGCAGCTTGATGGCGAGCAGGTAGGCCAGCGGGATCTCCAGTAGCCAGAAGCAGACCAGGTTGATCTTGGTCGGGGTGGCGGTATCTCCCGCGCCGTTGAGGGCCTGGACCATGACCATGCCCAGCCCATAGGCGATGAAGCCGTAGGCCATGATGCGCAGGGCCGCGGCGCCGCTGGTGATAACGTCTGGATCACTGATGAACGCTTGGATGAACGTCCGGGGAGTCGCCATCAAGGCCACGCTGATTACCCCCATGATGAGCATGTTGGCCTTGCCCGTGACCCAGGCGGACTTCTCCGCTCGGTCCGGCTTCTGCGCCCCGAGATTCTGACCGACGAGTGTAGCCGCTGCGTTGGCGATGCCCCAGCAGGGCAGCAGGGCGAAGACCACCACGCGGATCGCGATGGTGTAGCCGGCGACGACGGTACTGCCGAACACCGCGACGATTCTCATCAGTCCGATCCAGCTTGAGGTCGCGATGACCTGCTGAGCGATCCCGCCCAACGCCAGTTTGACGAGCTGTCTGATGGTGTGGAAATGAATCCTGATATCCTGTCGGGTCAACTTGATGCGGGTCGACCCTGAGAAGAGCAGATAGAACTGGTACAGCACGGCCGCCCCGCGCCCGATGTTGGTCGCGACCGCGGCACCGGTTATGCCCAGTTCGGGAAAGGGACCGAGGCCAAAGATCAGCACGGGGTCGAGGATCAGGTTCAGAATGTTCGCGATCCACAGGACCCGCATGGAGATGGCGGCGTCCCCGGCGCTGCGAAAGACCGCGTTGATGATGAACAGCAACATGATGACGGTGTTGCCGGCCAGCATGACGGTGGTGTAGCCCGACATGGACTCGCAAATGGCGGCGTTGGCGCCCATCAGCCGGAGCAGGTCGGTGGCAAAGAGCCCACCCGGGATGGCGATGGCCAGCGACATCAGCAGCCCGGTCACGATCGACTGGAACGCTACCTCGGCGGCCTCTCTCGGTTTTTTCTGGCCCATTCTTCGCGAGACCATCGCGGTGGTCGCCAAACTGAACCCCATACCGACCGCGTAGATGATGGTGACCAGCGACTCGGTGATCCCGACGGTGGCGACCGCGTCGGCGCCCAGACGCGAGACGAAGTAGATGTCCACGACCGCAAAGACCGATTCCATCGCCATCTCCAGGACCATGGGGACGGCCAGCAGGAAGATGGCGCGCCGCAGGCTGCCCGAGGTGAAATCCTGCGTCGTGCCGGAAATGGCTTCTTTGAGATCTTTGAGAATCGTGCTCATCGTTTCGTTGTCAGTTCCTATGCATCGAGGCCCGCCGCCGATCGGCCCTGGAAAAAGGGGTTGCCACGGTGTTCCCCCCCCACTCGGCCCGACTCGGCCGGAGTGCACCTTCTATATCCGGTCTGGAGCAAGGTTGCAACGACTGTCCGGTCGTAGTATCCTTAATTGCGTATGCAGCGTAAACACAATGCCACTGTTATCTTCAGGACCCCATTAGGGTGGAGGCACACATCATGAAAGCACTGAACCGTCGTAACTTCCTCAAGAGTACTCTGGCTGCGTCCGCCGTGGGTGTGGCGCCGTTCAACATCCTCAAGGCGGGCCCCTCGCCCAACAGCAAGCTCAACATCGCCTGCATCGGTGTCGGCATGCAGGGTTCGGGCAATGCCGAGTACCTGACCCGCAGCAACAACGTGATCGCCCTGTGCGACGTCGATGAAGCCTGGCACAAGAAGCAGATCGCCAAGCGCACCGCCCTGCACGGGATCAAGCTTTGGACGGACTATCGCGTGATGTTCGACAAGATCGGTAAGGAGATCGACGCCGTCTGCATCGCGACGCCCGAGCACAACCACTATACGATCTCGACCTACGCCATCCGGCGGGGCAAGCATGTCTACTGCCAGAAGCCGCTCTGTCACACGGTCAACGAAGTGCGCCTGCTGGCCGAGGAAGCGAAGAAGCAACCGAAGGTGATCACGCAGATGGGCCACCAGGGGCATTCGGGTCGGAGTTCGGCCAATCTTCGGGACTGGGGCCAGGCCGGCTCGGTCGGTCCGATCAAGGAAGTCCACTGCTATTCCCGCAAGAATTACTGGATCGACAAGCCGCTGGTCCAGGGCAGCGTCATCCCGAAGACGCTCGACTGGGATCTGTACCTGAACCGGGCCGAGATGATCCCGTTCAGCACCAGCTACATGAATCGCGAATGGATCAGGTACAGCCACTTCAGCGGCGCCGTTGGCGACATGGCGGCCCACATTTTCGACCCGGCCTACTACGCCCTGGATCTGCGGGTGCCCCTGAGTGTCCGGGCCGATGTCAACACGCCCGCCTATCCCGGCTCGCTGCCCCGATCGGGCGTCATCACCTACGAGTTCGGCGCCCGGGGCGAGATGCCCCCGGTTACGATGAAGTACTACCTGGGCACGGACATCGAGTTCCCGCGCCCCAAACACCTGGAGGCCGGACGTCCCGAGATCACCAGTGGTTCGGTCATGGTGGGCGAGCACGCCTCCATTATGGCGGGCAGCCATAGCCAGGGTGGACGGATCATTCCCGAGACGGCCATGAAGGAAACGCCCAGGCCGCCGCAAGTGGCGTTCCGCTGCAAGGGCAATACCCACTTCGATAACTGGACGCTGGCCTGCAAGGGCGAAGACAAGATCATGTCGCCCTTCGAGTACGCCGGACCGCTGTCCGAGATCATTGTCCTGGGCGATATCGCGCTGGTGCATCCGGGTCGGACGCTGCTCTGGGATTCGGAGAACATGAGAATCACCAACGACGAGGCGGCCGACAAGAGTCTGTTCATGAGACGCCTGGACCCCCGTGACGATATGAACTGGTGCTAGCGGCAAGGTCGTATCCGCCGTCCTATGATAGTCGGTTCTGGGAACGAGTCTGTGGTCAATCGAAATGTAGTCATTGTCGGCGCCGGCGCCGTGGGCGCCAGCTTGGCGGCGCAGGTCGTCGCGTGCCCACAGAACAAAGTCTTTTTCGCCGCAGACCAAGAGAGGCGCCGGCGTTTGCAGGAGCAGCAACTTCGTGTCAACGACTCGCCTCTCGATGTCGAGGTCTTGCCCCTTGAAACGCCTCCTTTTGACATCGATCTGTTGATTCTGACGGTCAAGTCGCTGCATCTGACACAAGCGCTAACCGACATCGAGCCACTCGTGGGCGAGGGCACCACGATCCTCTCGCTGCTGAATGGTATCGAGAGTGAAGAGCAGATCGCGGCGGTCTATGGCTGGGAGCGCACGCTCTACGGGTACGTGGTCGGCATCGACGCCACCCGCGCCGGTAGCGAGGTGCGCGCCCTGTCTCAGGGCCGGTTCGTATTCGGGCGCGGCAACAACGAGACTGTCTCGCAGCGCGCAGCGCTGGCGCGTGACATCCTCGATCGCGCCGGCGTGACGTGCGAGGTCCCGGCCGACATGATCCGCCAACTCTGGTGGAAGTTCATGGTCAATGTGGGGATCAATCCTCTCTCGGCCATTCTCAGGGCGCCTTACGGTGTCTTCCAGCAGAGCGACGAGGCTCACGCGTTGATGAATCAGGCGATGGAGGAGGTGCTCCCCCTGGCGTCGGCTGAAGGCGTCCGGCTGGATCACGACGACGTGACGGGATGGCACGCGATTCTGAGCCGGCTCGATCCGACGGGCCAGACCTCCATGCTCCAGGACGTCGAGGCGGGCCGGCCCACTGAGGTCGATATCTTCTGCGGCGCCGTCTCGAGACTGGGACGCAAGCACAGTATCCCAACGCCCCTGAACGACGCGATGGGCCGCATGCTCAGCGCCATCGAGTCCCAATTTCAGTAGGTATCGGCTTTACGCGTCAAGGTTCCTGGTCAGTTCCGCGATACGTAATTCCAGGCGCTTAATCTCACGGATGATCCCGTTGCGGTGGATCATGCCCCAGGCGAAGACTTTCATGAAGCACACACAGATGACGCAGCAGATGAAGATGGCCGCGTGCATAATTTGTGACTGGGTCTGCTCGACCTTGAAGAACTGGATGCCGCTGTAGACGGCGCCGGCCATGAAGAGCAGGGCCCAGAACCATACGACGATGATTGTCGAGAGCATTTTCTTGCTGTAGAAGTCCTTGGCCATCGACATCAGCAGGCCTTCGCGCGAAGGGTCGTAATCGTCGTCGAGTATCTTCTTGATCTGTTCGTCGGTCATTTTGCTTCTCCTTCTGTTCTAGCAGGCGGATGAGCCTGCGGCGTTTCGTCCGCGGCGCCCCACAGTCTCTTGAACTCGGTCCGAGCCGTGTGGAGGCGCGATTTGACAGTTCCCTTGGGGACGTGCAGGATCACGGCGATCTCGGCCAGTCCGAACTCCTCCAGATAGTGTAGCGTCAGCACCGTTCGGCTGCGCTCGGGCAGGCGGCGCAGGATCGCCTCCAGATCGGCCGAGGTCTCATGGGTGGGCCGCTCGTCGTGCGCGCGATGGGCCGGGATGTCCTCGGGTTGCAGTGGCCCTTGTTTGGCGCTCCTCTTGATCCAGTCGCGTGCCTTGTTGGTTACGATGCGATAGGCCCAGGGCCGGAATCGGGCCGGGTCGTTCAGGCGACGCAGGCCCCGAATGATGCCCACCCAACTCTCCTGCGTCACCTCCCAGGCGGCCTCGGAATTGCCCGTCAGTCGGCACGCATAGCGCCAGAGCCGCTTCTGCCAGCGCGCCACGAGCAGATCCATCGCCCGGGAACGGCCACTCTGGCAATCCATGACGAGGATCTCGTCAACGAGTTGTTCACTGTCTCCGGCCATGCTGCCATATTAGTCTCTTGTGGGCCCCATGTGGTTCATTTTTTCCGGCGGGCGCGGGCCCTCTCGCCCCACAGGCTCACTCCCGGTTGCGACACGTCAACGGCGATTGTCCGTTCCGCGTCCCCAGCCGTTCCTCAAGCTGCTGTTTGAACTGCCGGGCTCGGTATTCCAGGGTTGCGAAGGAAGCCTTCTTTCCCTCCGCAAAGAACCGCCGGGGCTTCTTCGCGAGCATATCCCACCAGAGCATGGTATTTCCCTTGAGGCCGCCCCCGCCTGCCGGTAAAATGGTGATATCAGACCGAGGGAGCGGGCGAACGATGATCCAAGGGATCGAACCGTGACATTGGTGTGCGGAGTCTGTGGAGTGGTGACGATTCTGGAGGTGAGGAAAGATGGGTGGTGAGACGACTGTGAGAGCTGCATGTTTGCTGGCAATAGCGGGGCTTCTCTGCCTGTGTGCTTCTGCACGACCCGCTAAAGGCGATATGGTTTCGCACTGGGGCTTTGATGAGGGAAGTGGAAGCACTACCTATGATTTTGCCAATGGCAATCATGGGACGATCTATGGAGCACAATGGACGGCTGGCATTACCGGTAGTGCACTCAGCTTTGATGGCATGGATGATTATGTTGACTGTGGAAACGGAGCTTCAACCGCTTTTTCATCCGGGGACAGCTTCACCATGGAGGCCTGGATAAAGTATTCCGGTTTGCCTACCTTTGGTGCTATTGCAGCCCGACATGATGATCGATTTGGCACATTCAATTACGCTATAGGGGTGGCGAACAGCAAGCTTGTATTCATAGCTGACCACGCACATATTGGAGCCTTCTGGCTCCAAAGCGACACATATCTTGTCGAGGGTTTGTGGTACCATGTAGCGGGCGTTTATGACAACAAGAGCAGGGCAGTATATATCAACGGCCTGGAACAAGGCAGTTCACTGTTCAGTGACGGAGGTGAAGGCGATCTACTTGCTGATTTCACTATTGGTAAGACAGGGCACTGGCCGGGTTACTCCGATGACCGTTACTTCAACGGTGTGATAGATGAAATCAAGATCTATGACACAGCACGAACCGATGCAGAGATACTGCAGGAGTATGTCAACGTCGTCCCCGTCCCCAGTGCCGTCCTTCTCGGCAGCATCGGGTTGGGGGTGTCGGGGTGGTTGTGTAAGATGAAGAAGCGAAAGGAAACCTAAGATGCGATGGAAAAGAGAAGGCGTCCGTGACCTGCGACTAGTTGAGATCACACCAGAGGAAGAGCAGACTCTACTGCAATTGCTCCAGAGAATGCGTGCCATTCTGCCTGATGCGAAGACGATGACTGACCGTCTTGAGGAAGATGTTCTGCGAGGAGGCTGCCTTAAGAATCGAAAGTTAAGCAGACAGGAAACCCTCGCCCAGCTTTCAACATGGTGTCACGCGTCGGCCAAACACAAGGGTGTTAAGCCCTGTGCCCAAGAGGTGTGCAAACTACTGTTTGCAGGCAACGTAATCCAGAGACTTGTAGATAAGAAGACGAGCCAATGCGTTAACGAAGGTGAGCGTTTACTTGACACGTTCATTGAGACTGTGATCGCAGAGCAAGACGCCTACACATATCCCGACATTGGAACTGACCCCGTGATTGGGCCGGAAGACGACGAGAATGAACAAGTAGTCGAATCGCTGCCAACAAGTGTTACTTTGGAACGCGACTTGCGAGACCATATCGCTCATGACCCCTCTGTGATCGAACCAGATTTGAGACTGTGTACAGGAGGCATAGAGTACAAAACAGACGTTGGCAGCATCGACGTTCTTTGTGAAGATAGCCGAGGGAATCTAGTTGTAATAGAACTCAAGAAGAACCGTTCGGGGGATCAAGTAGTAGGGCAAATTCTGAGGTACATGGGCTGGCTGCTGAAGGAGAAGAAAGGACGAGAAATCAGGGGGATCATTGTCATGGGGGAGCCCGACGAGCGAACGACGTACGCTGTTTGTGCTATCCCCAATGTAGAGATCATGTACTATCGCGTACGATTTGAAATAAGTGAAGATCCGCCTGTTTGATGGCCCCTGTTGATGAGCCCCAAGGGGGGGACGGCGATGGCAGGGCCAGGCAGGGGGCCAGGAACTGATCGAAGCTTCCTGGATTCCCGCTTTCGCGGGAATGACAAGGACGGCTGCCCCCCAGAACTGTTTCCAGGCCAAAATCCCGCTACCCCAAAACTCTCACAGACACGCCACGGGCGACCGTTCGGGATTCTGATTGCACAATCGCGGCTGGAATGGTATATTGGCCCCAACTCCGGAGAGGTGTCGGAGTGGCTTATCGAGCAGCCTTGGAAAGGCTGTGTAGGGCTTGTCTCTACCGCGAGTTCGAATCTCGCCCTCTCCGTTTGTTTTTTTTATGCGACTCGCCACCTGGGCTGTGTTGGGCAGGGGAGATCGATGCCGTCTCCGACGCGGCGGGGTTTTTCAGTGTGCTAAGGAGAGTTGGTCGTGCCGGAGCCGGAAAGCCAGGGGGGGAAACCTATCCGCCGGGGGGCGTATCCCGAACTGACCTGGACGGCCGTGCTGGTCGGCTACGTGCTCGGCATCCTCATCACCATCAGCATGGGCTACGCCTGCCTGATCCTCGGTTTCTCCCACGAAGGCTCGGAACTGGCGGCCATTCTGGGCTTCGGCATCCTCCGGGGCCTGCTCGGGCGCAACAGTATCATCGAGAACAACATCAGCCAGACGGTGGCCAGCAGCGTCAACGGCGCCTCGGCCGGCATCATGTTCTCGGTGCCCGCCTTGTTCATCCTGGGCCAGACCGATTTCAATCCCTACCTGCTCACCTTCGGCTGCATCGCCGGCGGCATTCTGGGCATCGGTTTCATCATCCCGCTTCGCAAGCAGATGATCGATTTCGAGCGGTTGACTTATCCCGGAGGCGTCGCGGTCGCCACCGTGCTCAAATCCCCCGGCGCCGGGGTCCACAAGGCGATCCTGCTGCTGATCGGTATCGTCCTGAGCGGAACCGTCAGTGTCATTAGCCATGGGGCCGGCTTTGAGAATTGGGCCCTGGGCCAGCATCTCGGTATGCCCGACTACATGAACGGCGTCTGGTTCGTTTCGCTGATGACGATTGGCATCGCCTTCATCGCGGGCAAAGGCGGGCTCTGTTTCGTCATCGGAGGCTACGTCTGCTATTGGGTTCTGGCCCCGATCCTGGCGAAGATGGGCCTGCTGCCGTCGCCGGAGGAATTGCAGGTGGTGGCCCAGCGACTGGGCGAGAGTAGTCTGACAACGCCCAAGTACCTCAGGCTCGTCCTGTTCAGGCCGGTCGGTATCGGCATGCTGGTCGGAGGGGCATTGGCCGGCATCGCCTTGGCGTTGCCCTTAATCGTCGGCGCCGTCCGTAGTATGCAGTCGGCGACCAAGAGCGGGGCGGCCATGTCGAAAGACGAGATGCCGATCAAGCTACTCTATGTGGGCATCGTCGGCGCCGTCATCGTACTGGGGGCCGTCGCGGTCCTGTCTGTCGAGGAGATGGGCTTGGTGCGCGGCATCATCATGGCGGTGCTCGGGACGCTGTGGATCTGGATGGCCGGCGTGATTCTGTCCGAATGTATCGGCCGGACGAACTGGTCGCCCATGAGCGGCATGACGCTGATCGCCGTGACGATTCTTATTGTGATTTCCAGTGGCCTCGGCGACAAGGCCGCCATTATCTCTTCGGTCATGGTCGGCGCCGCCACCTGCATGGCGATGTCGCAAGCGACGGACCTGATGCTGGATTTGAAGACGGGCTACCTCGTCGGAGCGATACCCAAGAAGCAGCAGATGGGCCAGTTCCTGGGGACCTGGCTCGGACCGGTCCTGATGATCGGCCTGCTGTTCGTCTTGCACAAGGCCCATGGTCTGGGCAGCGAGAAACTGCCGGCGCCGCAGGGCATGGCGCTGGCGAGTATGATGCGAGGGATCCTGGCCGGTGACGTGCCGGTCTTTAAGTACCTGGCGGGCGCCGGGCTCGGCGCGCTGCTCAGTACGACCGGCATCGGCGGGCTGGGGATCCAGGTCGGTCTGGGTTTCTACCTGCCGTTCAGCATCGTCCTGACCTACACGCTCGGCACGATTCTGCGGATCGTCAGCGACAAGGTGAAGGGACGCTACTTCAGCGAGCAGGTGGGCATCCCTATCGCCGCGGGATTCATCATCGGGGAAGGTGTCGTCGGGGTCGGTTTCGCCGTCCATTCGGTGATCGCCGGCATGTTGGGGGGCTCGGGATAAGCTATGAAGCTGATAGGTTTTGTCATGGTGGCAGTTGGTTTCATCGCCGCATCGCTGGCGGCGGTGGTCGATGTGGAGCTTGTCCGATGGGCGTGGTATATTCCGGCGCTGGCGGCCGGCGTGGCCGGCGTGGTAATGATTCGGATCGATCATGCCCGTCAGAACAAGACGGAGCATCACGTCGCGGCCAATATCGAGACCGTCGAGAACAGTCTGGCCAAGATCGCCGCCAACATCAGGCAACTCAACGACGAGAAACATTCGATCGACACGTACGACATGCGGCATCGGATCGACGAGCTGTTTATCGATGACCTCGAAGAGTTCGTTGAGGCGCGGGAGAGCATCGCCCATCGCTACGGCCTGCCCGCCTATGCCGACGTCATGACAAGGTTCGCTGCCGGCGAGCGCTATCTCAATCGCGTTTGGTCCGCCTCAGCCGATGGCTACATCGACGAGGTCAACGAGTACCTCGAAAAGGCCAAAGATCAGTTCACCGACAGTCTCGACCTCATCCGCCGCCTGCCCGGCAATCCCGAAGTCGCTTAACCACGGTCTCTTGAGGTCCTCATGTCGGGTCGGGGTACATGAATTCCGGGACGCGTCGGATCTTTCGGTCGGCGCCGACGCAGGCCAGGATGCTTGATCCCTCGGTCAGGAGCAGGCCATTCTCGCGGCGCAGGAGCCGGTAGGTGTGCTCGACCTTGGCGGCGGTGACTTTCGCGCAGGTGGTCTCCAGGTCCAGCGTCTCGTCGTAGAACACGGGCCTGCGGTATTTCAGACGCAACTCGGCGACGACGAAGAAGATCCCCTCGGCCTCCAGGTCGTTGTAGACAATGCCGTTGGCGCGCAACAACTCGGTGCGACCCATCTCGAACCAGACGGGGAAGACGCTGTGGTGGATCATCCCCGCCCGGTCGGTCTCGGCATAGCGGGGCACGATCGGGATCGTGTGACATGCTATGGTGATCTGTCGAATTCGTTCAGTTGCCATGGTGTCGCCAGCATACCAGATGGGCCCATTCTTTCAAGTGACAATCGTTTCGGAAAGCCTGCGTCGGCGATCCAACTAATTGGGCCAAATTTCGCCGAAATTTTCCTTTACCGGACCTCGGCCCGGGGGTATATTGAATATAGCAGGTTGAGCCCTCAAGCCCCTGCGTGTTATCTCGCTTTTCCTCTCCCTCCGCCGCGCAGGGGCTTCTTTCAATATGCGGCGAAAATCGGTCTCTAGTTTTCCGCCCAGTGATGCGCTAAATGCCCCTTCGGAGTGCGCGAATTGCGACTACTCTGTCCAGTGTCGCTCTATCTGTTCGAGTGTCTTGCCCTTGGTCTCGGGGACGAAACGCCAGACGAACGCGAGCAGGACGACGCAGAACAGGCCGTAGAGCCAGAAGGGAAACGCCCGATGGAAGGTCTCAACGAGCCAGGGATTCTCGTCCATCATGGGGAACGTTTGCGAGATGATGTAGTTGGCGATCCAGAGGCAGACGGTGGCGATCGCCATCGCCCGCCCGCGAATACGCGTGGGGAAGACCTCCGAAAGGATCACCCATGTCACGGGCCCGACCGACAGCGCGAAGCACGCGATGTAGCCCAGAATGAACACGAGCATCGACAGGCTGGTTTTCTGTCCATAGGCGGCCAGTCCCATCGCCAGCAGGGACAGACCCATGCCGGCTGAGCCGATCATCATCAGGGGCTTGCGGCCTAGCCGATCGACGGTCCAGATCGCGATCACGGTAAACGTCAGATTCACCACGCCGACCATGACCGTTTGCAGCAGGGCCGCGTTCGTCCCTGAGCCCATCTTCTTGAAAATCTCGGTCCCGAAATACAAAAAGACATTGATGCCCGTGACCTGCTGCAGGACGGCCAGGACGATGCCGATGATCAGGACGATCCTCATGCGGGGCTGGAAGAGTTGTTTTAGCGAACCGCTTTCGTGTGACAGGGCGTCCTTGATCTCAGCCAGTTCGGTTTGCGCGTAAGCGGCGCCGTCGACGCGCGCCAGAATGCCCAGCGCCTCGTCGGATCGGCCTTGCTTGGTGAGCCAGCGGGGGCTCTCGGGCACGAAGAACAACAGGGCCATCAGCAGCAGGGCGGGCAAGGATTCGGAGGCGAACATCCAGCGCCAGCCGGACTGTTGGTTCCATAGCTCGTCGCCCTGCAATGCGATGAAGTAGTTGACGAAGTAGACGATGAGGAACCCCGTGACAATGGCGAATTGATTCACCGAGACCAGGCGGCCCCGCATACGGGCGGGGCTGATCTCGGCGATGTACATCGGGGAGGACATCGAGGCGGCCCCGACGCCGATGCCTCCGATGATGCGAAAAATGATGAAGATCGTGATGGTTCGGGGTAGCGCCGTCCCAACGGCCGAGATCAAGAACATGACCGCCGCGAGGATGAGCACCTTCTTGCGTCCGAACCGATCGCTCAACGCTCCGGCCGCCCCGGCGCCGATGGCACAGCCCAGCAGGGCGCAGCCGGTCGCCCAGCCCGCCCATTTGGCGTCCAGGTCGAAGTGGGTCTTCAGCGGTCCGATGGCCCCGTTGATGACCCCGGTGTCGTAGCCGAACAGGAGGCCGCCGAGGGCCGCTACGATACAGACCAGAACAACGTACGTGGTACTCCCGACCGGCGAGGCCGTTGGTTCCAATCGCTCATTCGTCATGGTGATCCTTCCCTGAGGTTAGGGTTGGCAGTTCTCGATGGCGTATTTCAGTGCCCAGTCGATGAACATGGCGTGGTTGTTGTTGCGATAGCTGCCGTCGAGGTTCTTGCAGGCCTCCCGCCGGAACGCCATTTGTCGCACCGCCGGACGGGCCTTCTCGCCCAGATTCTGGAGCGTGCGTGCGGCGTGCAGGACAACGGTCTCCCGCGGGTCTCTTAGCCCCTTGGTCAGGACGGGTAACGCCTCGCTGCAAGCGCCCAGCCGGCACAGCACGCCGGCGGCGGTGAAGCGGACGTTGGGACTCGGATCGTCCAAAAGGCCCTGGAGCTCCTCACGGGCGGGCGCCGCCTCGGGACCGAGCGCTTCGAGACCCACCGCCGCCCAGTAGCGCACCGCACTGTCGGCATCGTGGAGATAGGTGCGCAGCATGGGTAATGACTGGGGACCTTGGCCCACCAGCCGGGCCGATTCCAGAATGAGAGGCGCCGAATAAGTGTTCCGATCCTGAGCGATGTCGTACGGCGTGGACCCGGCCGCTCGAATGTGCATCTCTGCTTCACAGAGCAGTCCCGTATCACGCGTATCGAGCATCCAGGCACGCAGTGCGCGGCTGAGACGGCCCCGCACGCCTTGGTGGGCGGGCGAATTCGCCAGGTTGCGAATCTCGTGTGGGTCGCTCTGCGTGTCGTAGAGCTCCTCGACCTCTCGAGTGGGCTGCCAGAAGGGTTTCTGGGGACCGATCAAGCCGCCGGTTTCGACGACGCGGCGCAGCTCTTTCATGATCTCGGCCCGGTCGGGATACTCGCTGGGCTGCACGTAGGGCAGGTGGGGCATGAAGTTGCGAATGTACTTGTAGCGCTTGTCACGCACACATCGCGACATCTCATAGGCTTCATCCACCCGGCTGCCGGCGCCGTAGATGTATTCTCGCGGCCTCGCCGGTCGCTCCCCCAGGAAGGCCTTGCCCTGCATGGGCTCGGGCGCGGGTATCCCTGCCAGGCTCAGCGCCGTGGGCGCGAAATCGACGAAACTGACGAGCCGGTCGGTCCGGCTGCCCGGCGCCAAGGCGGCTAACCGGTGGTAGCGGGTCGGGACGCGGATCATCAATGGGACGTGCAGGCCCGAATCGTAAAGCGTGCGCTTGAAGCGGGGCAGTCCCATCCCGTGATCGGAGAAGAAGAACACGATCGTGTTGTCCGCTAATCCATCCCGGTCGAGTTGGGCCAGCAGATCGCCCACTTGCTTATCCATGAAGGTGATCAGGTCGTAGTAGCGCGCCCAAATCTTGCGCACCATCGGCGTGTCGGGGTAGGTGGGGGGCAATAGCAGTGTATCCGGGTCGTGACGTTCGGCGGCGCTGAGCTTGGAACGATACGTCTCGAAGAACGCCTCGTCTGTGCCGTTGATCTGACCCTGGTGGGTGGTCATCAGGTTGAAGACACTGAAAAAGGGCTGATCCAGGCGGCGGGCTCGGTAATGGGCGTCGTGGCTCGACTCGTCCCAAATCCCGGTGTCGGTGAAATTGTAGTCTTCTTTATAGTTGTTCGAGCAGTAGTAGCCGGCGGCGCGGAGCAGTTTGGGGAACGGCTCGACGGAGGCGGGCAACCGCACCTCGGATCGCAAGTGTTGCGTGCCCAGCGAGGTGGCGTAGAGCCCGGTGATCAGGCACGAGCGTCCCGGCGCGCAGACCGGCGCGGTGGCGTACGCGTTTGTGTAGAGGATGGACTCCCCGGCCAGTCGATCGAGATGGGGCGTGATCGCGTAGGGGTCGCCGTAGCAGCCCAGGTATGGACTGATGTCCTCGCAGGTGATCCACAGGATGTTGGGCTTCTGCTGCGCCCGTTCCGGCACCCTCACGGGGGATCGATACCGTGGGATAGCGGGTTCCGTACACCCGGCCAGAGCGACGCCGGAAACGCACAGCCCAGCGGCTTTGAGAAAGCTGCGACGCGTGTGAATTTGCTTATCCATAACTCCATCTCTCCCTAATCCATGGGATTGCCGACGTCTCTGATCTTATGGGGCGGCGACGACTTTGACGTCCCGTAGACTGCGAACGGTTCCTTGTTCCGGTGCCTTTAACGAGGCGACCAGGGTATATTCGCCGGCTTCCGATGGCATCGTGCATTTGAACGAAAGGGTCGTTTGCCCCAACGCATCGACCGCACACGGTTTCTCCCGGATGGCGACGACCCGGCTGCGTTCGGTCAAACGTAGATCGACGTCGCCCGCCCAGTTCTCAGGGCGGTCGTTGACAATGATGACCTTGAACTCCTGCTCCGTTCCGGCCGGCAGATCTTGGCCCCAATAATCAAGCATGAGCCCGACCGGGGCAAAGGCGTCGCGGACGTACCGCTCGAACTGGGGCTCGAAGATCAGTCTCTTCAGGTTCGTGAAGTGGTCGCTGGTGGCGCCCCCTTCGGGACGGGGCTTGTCACCGGGTCGCGAATAGCCCAGGCCGCAGAAGTGCAGGACGCCGGCACACTCGCGGTGACACCGCCAGAATTCTGTCAACGCGGCCAGGTACTTGGCGTTCTTCAGACGCCGCTGCTTAACCGTTGAGCTGGGACCGAGCAGGCTTTCGTAGACTTTGTCCGTCAAGCAGGTGGGGTGTCCATCGCGGGTGAGCCACAGCCAGGCGTATTCGTTGATGATGATGGGGACATCGAGCTTCTTCTGCGCGCTACCCAGATGAGGGACGCCTGAGGTGCGAGCGATATCCTCAAAGCGGAAAGGCTCCTTGCCCGACCAAGTCTTGATGAACAGATAGGGATGCGATTCCACGCAGTCCTTCAGATCCTGTGGTTCCGCCCAACCGTTCTCCCAAGGGCGATCCGAGAGGTCCAGGTGCCGGACGGCCTGGAGGGCCTTGCCCGTCTCGGCCGTGTTGCTTTCGTTTTGCGCGTCCCAGATCACTACGCAGGGATGGTTCCACCGTTGGCGCATCCACTCGGTGTATTCCGGGATGATCTTTTCGGCGGTCGGTTTCTCCGGTGCGTTGCCGAGCAGCCAGATCGGAAACTCGTCCTGGATCAGGAATCCTTCCTCGTCGGCGATGTCGTACCAGATCTCCGGCGGGAAGCCGATGCAATAGCGGATCGAATTCCAGTGCATGCCCTTGAATTTCTTGTGCAGCCGTCGCACCCACTTGGCTTGCCACGGCTTGTCACCCCGCTCGGCGTCCTCGAAGAACCGGTAGATGCAGACGTTCGTGCCCCGCATGAAATAGGGCTTGCCGTTGAGCATTGCCCGGCCTGTCTTGCGGTCGAAGCGGAACGATCGCATGCCGAAGCGCGTCCGGACGACATCGGCGCCGGTATCCACCTCCAGCTCGTAGAGAAACGGGTCCTCCGGCGACCAGAGGTGGCATTTCTGGATCGGGATGCTCACCTCGAGTTTCTTGGTCTGGCCCGGTTCCAGAGCCAGACCTGATTCTATGGCCGAGCCGACGAGTTGGCCCGAGCCGGCCTGGCGGACCCGGTAGCCGACGGAGCCTCTCTTGACGGCTCGCGGAGACTGCACCTCGGTGATGACGCGAATGCGTTTGGTCTCGATATTCGGAACGGTCTGGACGTTGACGACGTACGGTGCTCCCGTGAGGATGAGCTTGACGGAGTCGTAGATCCCCGGGATGTACAGGTACTTCTCGAAATCCCACCCGCCCGGCTGCCCTTCGGGAAGACACTCGCGGTCGGCGCCGACGCGGACAACAATCTCGTTCTTCTGGCCGCTACCCTTGAGGTAGGGCCTGACGTCCATCAGGGCCGGCGTGAAGCAAGGCAAATGCTCCCCTACGACGTGGCCGTTGAGCCACACTTTCGTGCCGTACTTGGCCTTGTTGATTTTGAGAATAGCGATATCAGGGATCTGGCCTGCAACGGAGAATGTCCGGCGATACCAGAAGGCCTCGCGTTTCTCACTCTTTTTGCCGACTTCCGCGAAGGCCGGCCGGGCCATGTCGATCAGGCCGGGGACGGGAACCTTGTGCTTGAAGGCCGAGGGCATGGTGTCCATCGGTCCCTCGGCCACTTGCCAGAGCCCATCAAGACTCTGTTCGACGCGTCTGAGCCGCGTTCCGGATGCTGGGGCGCCGGATGCGCCGCACTGGGCCACGATAACGAGGGCGAGAAGTATACGTGGAGTCGAATGGGTCATCGTTCTTGCCTCCTTGCATGCCAACTCTAGATACCGCGGCCCAATGCCTCGAACATGGCCAGCAGATTCTCAACGGGCGTATTGCACTGAATATTGTGGATGGTGTTGAAGACGAAGCCATTCTTGCGGCCGAAGATTTCGAGGCGTTCGGCCACCTGTTGTCGGACCTCCTCGGGCGTTCCGAACGGCAGGGCCTGCTGGGTGTCGACGCCGCCGCCCCAGAAGACGATGCGATCGCCGTATTTCTCCACGAGTTGGGCCGGGTCCATCCCCTGGGCGGAGGTCTGCACGGGGTTGAGAACGTCGTATCCGGCTTCAATGAAGCCTTCGATCAGAGGTTCGCATCCGCCGCAACAGTGCTTGAGGGTCTTCCACTTCGTATGGGCGTGAATCCAGTCATTGAGTTTCTTGGCGTAGGGCAGATAGAGTTCCCGGTAGGCGTCCGGCGCACAGAAGAGACTATTCTGCGAGGCCAGATCCGTCCCATCCATAAAGACGGCGTGCACGCGGTTGCCCACCGCCTGGTAGATGCGCTTGAGGTTCTCGATCGCGATCTCGGCCTGGCGGGCGAAGACCTCTTTGATGTAGTCCCGTCTCGTAATAGTACTGATATACCATTCCTCGATGTCGCGGATTCCCTTGGGGTTCTTCAGCCAGGGCGCCGGGACCAGGGCGATGTCCCCGAAGGCGGTGCCACCGAATCCGGCGGCGATGGCCAGGTCTGTATGGTCGTACAGATCCTTGGCATGACGCTCGTAGAACTTCAGGTCATCCTCACTGACAAGACTGAATTCCTCGGTATTATCGGCGGGGTTCAGGTTCGCATCGTCGATCGGCGGTTGTCTGATGATCGAGTCGAAATAGAAGCCTCCGTTGGGCATTCTGGCCGAAGCGGGGGCGGATTTGTCCCCTTCCGGATACATCAGAATGTCCCCATTGGGCTCGGGCGCGGTATTGAACTGGGCCGGGACCAGTACGTCCGTTCCGTCGAAGGTTTGCCAGGGTTTCCAGTCGGCATTCTCGAAGCCGAACATATTCTTGGGCTTGGGCAACTCGGCCACGTCGATCCCCAGAGCCGTGCGCAGGTCCGCACCGATTTCACCGAGCATCTGGTATGGCTCGACGACTTTCACCGGCTCGGACCCCTTGTCGAGCCCGAGGGCCCTGCGGAGATGGGTGACGACGCTGACGTGGGCGCCTGAGCAGGGCGTGCCGCCCAGGTCGACGGGGATGCGATCCGTCGGCTGATGGTCCAGGGCGCCGAGCACGCGCTGTCGGGGAGTGAGGGGGGATGGGAACGCGTCGAGGTTCATGCTGGGCTCCTAACACAATTTCCTGAAACCATGCTCTGCCGCGACCGGCGCCGAGGCGGACCGATCGGCGGCGAAAGACGTATTCTAACCAGTTGTCACCAGGTTTGCAGCCTTTTCTACGCGAAGGCCGCGCCGGGATCTCAGCGGAGGTCGCAGAGAGCGCTAACAGCCTTCCATATAGCCGTCAGAGGCGGCATGGTGCCGGCGGCGATACGCGGATTTCTCTGTCTCTTGTGTCGCAAGTCCGTCTCCTGGAAGCGGTTAGGTGATATGGGTATGCAAAATTCCCATCGCGCTTGACACGGACAACGGCCCCTGCTATAATTAAGTCCATATCGGGGCGGGTTTTACGCCACCCCTGCTTGGCGTGTAGCTGCTGGGGGCGCCCGGAGTGTTTGACGAGCAGCGCAGCGTTCAACGACATTTTTGGTAAAAGGGGAAACGATGAAAAGCGTAGTGGCTTTGGAAGACAGGAAGCAGGAGACGGTGGGTCTGAATCTGCGTGCTCTGGCGCTGGCCTTTGTCCTGGCCGTGATCATCCTGTCATCGGGTGGTTGCAAGAGTTGGACCACTCCGGGTGAGACGTCCGCCGAGGCGCGACGCCGCCGGGATCGCATCATCCGCGTGAATTCCGAGCAGATGGTCGCCGATATGGAAGCGGTCCTGATGTTGGACCGGCCCAGCAAGCTCTCAGATCGACGCTTGCCGTAGCGTTTTTCGTCAGGTCGAGTGTGACCGGGCCCACGGAAGGGGTATGCGTTTAGGTGGATGCACTGGTTGACTATTTCAGTCGGGTCGCACGCTATGAGTGGTGGAGGGTTGTCGTTGAACTGGTCCCAATCGGGCTGATCGTCTATTGGGTCGTAGATTTTCTCGAAGGCACGCGAGGCGAGAGACTGTTTCGCGGGGTCATCTTTATTCTCGTTTCAGGGGTGCTGATCCTTAACCTCGTGGTCGAGCGGCTGGAGCTTCTCCGGCTGCAGTACCTCTATAAGGGTTTCCTCATCGCGGTGCTTATCATCGCGGCTACCGGATTCCAGCCGGAGATCCGGCGCGTTCTCATGCAAATCGGCCAGCCGCGGATATGGACTGGCTCATCCCACCAACTGTCCCGAACGGTCGAGCAGTTGATTACCGCTGTCACCCAATTGTCGGCGGCGCGCATCGGGGCGATCATTGTCTTGGAACGTCAGGTGGCTCTGGGCGAGTTCATCGAAACGGGCGTTCGTCTCGATGCCCGTGTCACGGCTGATCTGCTCAAGAGCATTTTCTATCCGGGTACCGCCCTACACGACATGGCCGTGGTGGTCCGGGGCGACAGAATGGTGGCCGCCCGGGTCCAGCTTCCTTTGGCCGAGGCCGGAACGGTAGATGGGGTCGAGTTGGGTTCGCGGCACCGGGCCGCGCTGGGGATCACCGCTGGGTCCGACGCGACCTGCCTGGTGGTGAGCGAGGAGACGGGCGCGATTTCCGTGGCGCAGAATGGCAAGCTCACCCGCAATGTCACCGAGTCCCAGATTCGCTCGTCCCTGGCCGGTGCGGTGGCAAAAGAGACGCCGAGGATGGGACGCTTGCTGAGACGCCATACATAGGATCGCCTCCCGGCCGTGGAGTGTGCGACGAAGAAAAGGGTTTCTGAACAGGGCTTGAAAGCATAGATGGCCAACAACTACCTTGGCAAAATATCGATTGTGGTCTTCTTGACGGTTCTGATCTGGGTCTGGGCGGATCTGGCGCAAGATGAGCGGTTGGCCTTGTCGAATGTGGCGACGCTGAGCGTGGCCAAATCCAGCGATCCGGCACTCTGGCTCAGTTTCGAGGGCGAGAACGGAGCCCTGCGGTCTTCCGTCGCCCTCGACAATATCGATTTAAAGGGTCCCGGCTCCCGGGTGGCCGACGTCGATCGCATGAGGAACAAAGGTGAGTTGGACGCGGCGATGTTTCTGGTCCCGGAACAGGAGGGATTTACAGAAACGGGGACGCGCACCCTCAACGTGCTGAATTTTCTCAGGCGAAGCGACGCGATCAGGCAACTGGGTCTGACCGTGGAGGATTGCGAGCCCAAGACGTTGACGGTGCAGATTCGCCAACTGGTGGAGAAATCTCTGCCGGTCGAGTGCGTCGATGAGAACGGCGTTCCGCTCAAGGCCGAGGTCGAGCCGTCGGCGGTCAGGGCGTTCGTGCCCGATGAGGTCCTGGTGGCCAAGGTCACCTTGCGGTCTGTTGAGCACAGCGTGGCCCGGACGACGGCAATCCAGAAGACGCCGTACGTAGAATTGGCGCCGGGCCAACGGCGCGATGTGGCGACGAAAGTGGCCGTCACTCTGCCGGCGGCGGACGAACTCAAGGACGCTCAAGTTCCGGCGACGCTGGGCTTCTGTTTCAGTCCCAACTTGCAGGGCAAGTACCGTGTGGTGTTGGACAACGATCCGGTGGATCTGGCCAATGTCCTGATCAAAGCCACCCCGGTGGCCGAACAGGACTATGCCCGCGCCCCTTACCAGATGATTCTGTATGTCTACGACGAAGATCGACAGGCAAGCGAGATGATCCGGCGGCAGGTCGTTTTCAGTTTTCCCGAGGACTCCGTCCGCCGGGACGAGATCAAGCCGGACCAGTCTCCGCCGGAGGCCCGGTTCCGTCTGGAGCCCATTCCGGCGCCTGCTGAGGAGGCGCCGGGATCCTAGCAAGCCCGGTGGTCAGGCCGCGCGCTTCGAACCGCGAAAGGCAATGGCCGATTCTACGGTCATCCACAGCGCCAGAACAAAAATGCCCCCCCCGATCCCGCTGAGCAGCCAGTCCTTGCTCCGGATGAAGCGGATCTCATTCTGAATCATCGCCCAGTTGGTGACGGTCAGCATGAACAGGCAGGGAATCCCGGTGACCAGGAACTTGAGCCCGCCTTTGTGCCGGAGGTAGAGGGTGACTACGAGCAGCGCCAGCGAGGCAAGGAGTTGGTTGGCGCTGCCGAAGAGGGGCCAAAGCTTCATGGCGCCGGTCCCGTCGGCGCCGGTGGCGAAGGCCAGGGCCGCGGCGGACAGCACCGCGACGGTGGTGGCGGCCCAGCGGTTCGCCAGGAACGAGAGCTTGAGGTCGCCGGCCAGTTCCCCGATGACGTAGCGCTGAATGCGCGTGGCCGTGTCGAGCGTCGTCCCGGCGAACGAGGCGATGAAGACCCCCATCAGCGTCAGTCCGACCGTCTCGGGGATTTTGATCGCGCTCATGATGTTCGCGGCGCCGATCACGACGGGGGCGATTTTGTCCGAGAGTCCCTTGGCCCCGATCCAGGAGCCGTAGAAGTGCAGCCATCCCTCGGTCCCGGTCAGGGTGGAGCCATCGTCGAGCTTGACCGCCATTGCCACGCCGGCGCCGACACAGATGATGACCATAACCGCCAGGAGGCTCTCGAGGAGCATGGAGCCGTAGCCGACGAATTGGGCGTCCGGTTCGCGGGCGATCTGCTTGGGGCTGGTCCCGGAGGCGACGAGGCTGTGAAAGCCGCTGATGGCGCCGCAGGCGATGATGACGAACATGGCGGGCCACATCGCCGGGGTGCCCGCCGGCACGGCGGTATTGATCGCCGGGGCGGCCAGGGACAGCTTGCCGCTCAGCGAAGCGGTGACCACGCCGGCGCCCAGCAACGCCATCGCGATGAACAGTTGCCAGGCGTTGATGTAGTCGCGCGGTTGCAGCAGGGTCGTGACGGACAACGTCGAAGCGATCCAGGCATAGGCCAGCAGCAGGATGACCCAGGCGCCCGTCGAGGGCAAAACCTTCCAGGAAGGCATGCTGCACGCGCCGGGCCATTGGCTCTCCAGCCACGCGCCCAGGGCGATGCAGGCGTACATGCCGACGACCGCGATAGCGGTTGCCAACGGGACGCTCGCCCCTTTGCGATACACGGCCCAGCCCAGACCGATGGCGATGGGGATCTGGAGCCAGACGGGGATGACGGCGCTGGGAAAACGCGTGAAGACCGTCGCGATGACCACGCCGAAGATGGCGATCACGATCAGCAGCGTCAGGAAGATGACAATGAAGAAGATGAAGCGGACGCGCGGATTGATGTATTTGGCCGCGGCCTCGGAAATGCTCTTGCCGTCGTTGCGCATCGAGACGACCAGGGAGCCGAAGTCGTGGACGGCGCCCATGAGGATCGAGCCGAACACGACCCACAGTACCGCCGGCAGCCACCCCCAGATGATGCCGATGGCCGGACCGACGATGGGTCCCGTGCCGGCGATCGAGGTGAAGTGGTGCCCGAAGATGATGCCGCGACGGGTGGGGACATAATCGACCCCGTCCTGGAACTCATGGCTGGGGACTCGCGCCTCGGGTCTGAGTTTGAATATCTTTCGCGCCAGGTAGCGCCCGTAGGTGTAGTAGGCGATCAGATAGGCCCCGGCGCAGGCCAGCAGCAAGAGCAGCGCATCCATTCCACGGTCCCTTTCGGATTCAATCGCAATAGAATTACGCTGCCATTATAGGATTTATGTCTTCGAGCGACAACCGGGTGATTGGTGGCGGCGTTCAAGATGTGCCGGGGACGCTCAGGCCTTCGGTTTCTTCTTGGATCTGCTCTCGCTGCGATGGGACCGGGCGCAGAGACGCACGGGGACTTCACTCACGCGCAGCAGCGTCTGAAGCCGGCTGCCGATGTAGCGCCGATAGCCCTCATCGAAGAGCTTGGGATTGTTGACGAACATGAGGATAGTGACCGGGTTGGTCGCGATCTGGGTGGCGTAGTAGACGCGGGGCCAGGCGGTGCCGGTGCGTTTGGCCCCGGTGCGCTCGTCGCGAATGATCTCGAAGGCCTTGTTCATCCGTCCGGTGCCGATGCGCGTGTTGGCCTGCTTAAACAGTTCAGCCGAAAGGTCCAGGACCGCCTGAACGTTCTTGCCCTCCGTGGCGGTGGTGAACGCGATCGGTGCGTACTTCAGACTGGGCAGCATCTTGGTCAGGTAATCCTCGTAGTCTCCCGTCGCGGCCGAGTCCTTGGCCAGGTCCCACTTGTTGACGACGAGGATACAGCTCTTGTACTCCTCGGCGATCAGCCGGGCCAGCCGCTTGTCCACCTGCGATAAGGGCTCTGTCGCGTCGAGGAGGAGCCAGACCACGTCGGCCCGCTGGATCGATCGCGTCGCCCGAACGTAGCTATAGAACTCGATACTATCAGCCATCTTGGTCTTCTTGCGGACGCCGGCCGTGTCGATCACAATGATCGTCTTGCCGTCCTTCTCGATCCGCACATCCACCGCGTCGCGGGTCGTGCCCGGAATCTCGCTGACAATCACACGGTCCGTCCCGGCGATGGCGTTGACGATGGAGCTTTTGCCCGCGTTGCGTTTGCCCACCATGGCGATCTTCATCACCGGTTCCGGCGGCGCCCCCATCGATTCATTTTTCGCGAGTTTCTCGAAGATCTCATCCAGCAGGACGGTCTTGTTCAGATTGTTCTGGGCCGAGATGCAGAGGAACTCCCCGAAGCCCAGCCGGGTGAACTCCCCGGCCGCCGGAAACAGCTTGGCGCTATCGGCCTTGTTGGCAACGCCGATCACGGTCAGGTCGTGCTTGCGGAGCAACTGGGTGATCTTCTTGTCCAGCGGGGTCAGACCGTCGCGAATATCCACCATGAAGACCACGATACTGGCAGTCATGATGGCTTGGAGGATTTGCCGCTCGATATGTCCGCTGAGTTCGTCGGAGTCGACGATCCCGTAGCCGCCGGTATCGATCAACTCGAAGAATCGCTCGTCCCGGCTGATAAACGTACTGACCCGATCCCGAGTCACGCCGGCCGTCGGTTCAACGATACTGATCATTTCGCCGGCCAGGGCGTTGAGCAAACTGCTCTTGCCCACATTCGGCCGACCCACTATAGCAACGGTAGGTAATCCCATAGAATCGCCAACTTCTTATCAAAATACTCGGATGCCGCGCCGCCCACAGCGCGTGCGGTGGTGGATAAACAAGCTATTGTACCAGAAACACACCGTTGATGATACATCAGTGATGCATTTGCGGGGCCATCTCCTGGATCTGCCAGGAATCGGACAATGACGATCGTGTCTGGGCCTACGAGGCGACCTTCGCCAGCAGATCTGTGATGGCGGTGGCGATCTTCCCTTCGGCCTGGACCTCCAGGCAACTGGTGCGGGCCCGCCAGGTGGTGTATCCACCCAGTTCGAATTGCTCGGCCGGGGGAATGTAGCCCTCGCAGCCGTTGGCCAGGCTGATGTTCATCGTTGTTTGCAGGGGACTGGTGTGCTTGATCTTCAGGCCGGTCGCCCCGTAGACCTCGCAGGGCATCGCCGCGATGCCCAGGCCGCCGATGCGGATTGCCTGCAATTTTAACTCGCGCGTCGGAGGCATCCCGTCCAGCAGCACCGTCTCGCGGGCGTAGACTTCTGTCCAGGTGCGGGGCTTGCGGTCTTTCAGGTTGGCGGCGATATACGCCTGGGCCTTGGTCACCTCATCCTTGCTGGGCATGCGTATGTTCAGTTCGAGCTGTTTCTGCTGCATAGTTAGCGGCGCCCAGTCGTGGTACTGGATGCGCCCGTAGGCCTCGTGGGCGGCGCGGGCGACATCTTCAGCCACCGAGCGGTAATCGAACTTCCGGCGGGCATGGTCGAAGTCGCAACAGTTGGCGTCGCCGCTGGTGCCGTTGGAGATCATCGCTACGAAGGGTCGCTTGGCGCCCTCGGCACCGATGAGTTGCTTGATCCTCTCGCAGAATACGCCGAAATAGTCGGCTGAGACCGCCGGACTGCCCGCGTAGTGCGTTGAGTAGTTCGCCAGTAGAGCGACCGGTTCTCTGTCGGGCGACTGCACCGAAAGGACCGTGACCGCCGGGTCGACAGGGCCCAGTCGCTTGATGGCGTTGGCGTTGACGTATCCCGGATTCATCTGGGCCTGGTCGTTCTGCGTCCCGCCGAACGGATTCGTCAGTGCCGTGCCGGGCTTCATCTGATATCGACGGCAGAAGATATTCGTCGGGTCCTGGCCCACCGCCCAGCCGACCCGCGCCGGCGCAAGATTCTTCTGGGCGGCTTTGATCCCTTCGGCGATCCGGCCGGGCAGATACGCGGCGTATCGATTGTCGCAGTCGGTTCCCAGGCACGCAAAGACCGACGGCGCCGAATGCGTGTGCGTCGCGGAGATCAGCATCCGTTCAGTTGGGATTCCCGTAGCAGCACTGGCCGCCTGTTTAGCCTTGTCCAGGAGCGGGCGGGGAATAAGACAGCTATCGACAATTGCGATGGCGATCTGGGTGGTCCCGTCGTCGAGCACCAAGCATCGTGCGTGGAGCGGATCGATGACACGGTCCGCCTGCCGCTCGCTCACGCCGCCATTGACGATCACCGGAAACTCCCGGGGGGTGATGTCGATGGCAAAGGCGCCCGCGCGAAAGGCACGCCCCGCGCGATCTTCAGCCAGAGCTCGGGAAATCTGCGGCCCAGCGCCTGCCCAACCGGCGGCCACCGCGGCCGCCGCCGAGCCCAGAAACCGTCGCCTCGTCCGATCAACGCTCATCGGTAGTCCTCCCAATGTCGATATATAGAGACCCTGGCCAGCCACGAACAGAAACGCATTGCGCCTCGATTATACCATTCGACACGGATGAGGAAACAGCCAATCGCGAGGTGGTTCCTCAATTCGGGCCAAGTCCCGGAATGCCGAAAAACCTCCATTTTCCGAAACAATGCACACTGGAATCGACCGGGTAAACGTGTCTACTGTGAAGGATGATCATTCTTGTTATCGATAACTGAGGCTTTGATGTTGGAAGACAAACGGCTCATCTGGGATATGAGACGGGGATCGAGAGAGGCTCTCGAACGGATTTATGAGAAGTACGAGGGCTTCCTGATCACCGTGGCGGTCGCTCTTTGTCATCGAATCGATCTGGCCGAGGACGTTGTGCACGACTTCTTCGTCTCGTTCGTCCGATCCGCTCATCAGCTCAAGTTGCGTGGCAATTTGAAGGCGTACATGGCGATTTGTGTGGCCAATCTCACCCGCGATCGGCTCAGAAAGACGCGGCGTGAGCCCGCGTGTCTGGATGACGGAATCGAGGTCGAATCGACCGCCCCATCGCCCGAGCAGCAGGTCATGGAGCAGGAGCGGGCCCTGGCGTTGAATTGGGCCCTGTCCCAACTGCCCTTCGACCAGAAAGAAGTGATTGTCCTTCACCTTCATGCCCGCATGAAGTTCACGCAGATCGCCAGGCAACGCGCCGTATCGGTCAACACGGTGCGGAGCCAGTATCGGTACGGCATCAAGAAGATGAGAGCTCTCATGAACCACGAGGTGATGTCATGAAATCGCCTAAGGATATTGAACGGCAATTGGCGAACACTCACATTCGACCCAGGCCCGAGATGCGCCGCCGGGTGCTCGAATCTGCCTTCCAGGCCCAAGCGGAAGCGGAATCGAAACGCCAGGCAATGAGTACGTCGGGCTCGATATGGAGACATACGATGAACAGCAAAATGACACGCTACGCCGCCGCGGCGGTGATTCTGATAACCGCCATGGTGGTCATCCATCAACTGGGAGGCGGGCTGGATGGCGCCAGCGTCGCCTGGTCCCAGGTGGTTGAGCAGATCAACAGTCACACCCGTTACAAATGCAGACAGAGAGTGGTGCGCGAGCAGGGCCCGGCTGTCCCGACCATGGTGGTCTATCACCTGAGTCTGGCGCAGCGGCGTCAGGAAGTGGAAGACGGATCGATCCATGTGATCGACATGCGGGGCCAGGACGCGATCACGCTCGAACTCTCGCCGGCCGAGAAGAAGGCCGTCCTGACGCGACTGGTGGGATTCGGCCCCCGGAAGGACCCGGACATCATCGACATGGTCCGGCGGTTCGAGCAGGCGTCCACCGAACGACTGGGCACGAAGGAGGAAGGCGGCAAAACACTGCATGGCTTCCGACACGCGCCCAACGAGCACAACGACTTCACCGTATGGGTCGATCCGGACACCAAG